>ERZ778018.787-NODE-787-length-38024-cov-37.757407_pt1 | contig 38024 bp, 30 predicted proteins | sample MGYA00375748_ERZ778018 | MGnify/ENA primary metagenome ERZ778018 (study PRJEB29350, sample SAMN05509839) | bioreactor metagenome | biome: bioreactor; material: wastewater | place: South Africa: University of Cape Town | collected 2014-04-22 ... | reverse complement strand
GCTTGATTTTTATTCAAGTATTTGATAATAAATATATTTAAAAAAAGTTCAAAAAATAGCCGGCTAAGAAAAAATGTTACAGAAAGGTGACTTACTCCTCGTTTACAGAGCTTATCAACAAACTTATCCACAGCAATTGTGGACAATCGAAAAGGCGGTGATCACCAGTCGATTTCTCCGGAATCTTCGTGCAAAGGATGTATCTTCGGCTCTCGGATAGCGAAATCATCGAGAATTATCCTGCCCGCTTGCATAGTCACGGCTCCTGAGTTCTGAGAGCAATCAGTCTTAATCCCTTCTTCTTCAGGTCGGTGGTTCAGCCTGCCTGTTCAGATTAAACCACGCAATATCCCTTAATTTCGGATGTCATCCAGAAACTCTGACCGCGGCTCGACACTCGTCAGCAACAGGTAATCCCTGGCGCGGGTGCAGGCAACATAGAGCAGGTGGCGTTCAGTGTCATAGACTTCCTGCAAATCAGCTTCGTCACCAACGGTCTCGATACGTTCCTGCAAGGGAATAATCTCATCGTCACAGGCCATCACAGCCACGGCACGGAACTCCAGACCTTTGGCAAGGTGCATCGTACTGATTGAGATGTAGCCGTTGGCGGTTTCGACATGTTCATCGAGAATCCTGTAATCCAGACCCGCTTGTTCGACAGCAACTCGTGCGCGATCCAGTTCCGCAGAGGAGCGGACAAACACGCCAAATTCGTGCGGCACCAGACCGGCCTTGATTCGTTCGCGGATCCAGTTACTAACTACCTTAATCTCCTCGTTTTCAGTTTTGAGCGAACGAATTGTCGGTGGCGGACCGTTGAACACAGAAACCGTGTCGCTCCGGTCCTCCCTATTACCATCCATGTCCGTCACCATCGGGCTGAGCAGACGATCTGCCTGCATTCGTATTTGGTGAGAGGTCCGATAATTGACCCGTAAGGTACGCGAGCGCCCCCGGATATCCACACCCAAAGCCTTCCAGGAGAAGGGCTGCTGAAAGATGCGCTGGCCGAGGTCACCGGCAAAAAAGAGCGCATCGGGCCGATCGCCGGCCAAGGCAGCAAAGAACCGCAGATGAGCGATGCTGATATCCTGCGCCTCATCCACGACTGCGAAGTCGAAAACAGCCTTCTTGCTAACAGAGATTACGGTTGCCAGAGAACTGAAAAGCTCCGCGTTCGTAATCACTTGGCGCGCGTTAAGCCCGGCACGTACACGATCGAAAATGGACCACAACACCAGACGCTGCGTTTCCGGGAGCCGTGTTTTCCTGCCCAGGCGGACAATATCCCTATAGTCCTCCCAGTTTTTCAACTGCCACGCGTCCACCACCTGTTCCCATTCGGCGAGGAGAAAATGCAGGCCGAATTTGTGTCCATCGACCGCACTCGCGGCTTCCTGCATCAGCCCGCGCAAAACTTCACAGCTCGCAGTCGCTACCGGTCCGATATGCGACCTATAGAGCCGAAGACCAATGGCGTCGAGCGAGTAAACATCAATCCTTTCCGCGAGACGAGGTTCGCTGCCCAGCAGCCGCTTCAGCTTGGTTTGCAGCGCCTTGGCTAGTGCACCCGAGAAGGTTGTCAGCAGGACCCGAGCGCTGGGATGTGTGCGTGCCAGATGGGCGGCACGATGCAATGCCACGATGGTCTTGCCCGTGCCGGCGGACCCGGAAACGCGCACTGGACCATTGTAGTCGCGCTCCACCCATTGCCGTTGTTCCGGGTGGAGAAAGACCGTCCATTTCTCCCAAGGGAAATCAAGGGCACGCTGCAACTCCTTCACATTCGTCATCACGCGGAAGCGGCGCTGAGCATCGGGATGATCGAAAGGATTTGCTGCCAGCACGGCGGGGTGGGATAAGTGCGGTTTGCCGCCCGTCGCCAGTTCCAGCAATGCCTCCGCCGCCTCGGCAGGCAGGTATTCAGCCAAGGCCAGCAATGCGTCCTCCGTGACAGCCTTCCTGATATCATCAAGCCACTCGGATGGGACGCCGTAGCCGAGAAGCTCTTCATCGGATGCGCGGATGTAAATACATCTCGGCGCGGCGGCGAGCTTTGGTTCCGGGATGGGTATTGTCTGTACATGAGCCGGCACGAGTATCTCCCGTACCGTTTCACGTATCTCGATCAGTTGCGCGGCGCCTGTTGTGGGATGCGTTTCCAGTTTTCGCCGCTCCGCCCAGTCATAAGCCTTGTCATGGTGATCGACGTAGCAGAGCAGGAGACTTTCCGCTGTCTTGTGAACGATCAGACGGATGTCTGCGTTCACCCGGACGGACCAGAAATTCCTGTCTTTCGCCTTTTCCAGCTTGTGAAAATTGAATCCAGGATTGGCGGGATTGAGCTGCAGGTCGAATGCAGTCGTCTTGACTGCTTTTTGTTCGTCGCCGGTAAGGCGGGCTAGACTGTCAGTAAAGGTGTCGGCGATGCGGAAATCCATTAATTTTCTATGGCTCCCATCAATCCTCGAAGTTTCTTCGTAAAGTAGCAGAAGCTGGGAGATGCGTTATCCTGCCAGTTCATATGAGGCGTAATTTTCTCTGCCCAAGCTGATTTCTCGGCGCCAATTCCTGACCAGCCTTTTGCTGACAAGGCCTTTGCCCCTCCCGGGAAAACAGCGTCCGCGAGCCGTTCCCATGTGCCGCATATGGAATCGTTTGCATAGCCTTGCAGGATCGCGTCTTTCGCTTTTGGATATGCAGCTTTCACAGCTGGAAGATCTCCAAGGAACCATGCCTCCCCTTCCTCTATAGCAATACAGAAATGAGTTTCAGGTCGAGGGCTGCAAGAATCAAGAATGGTTAGAAGCTGCGTACGAAACGACTTCAGGCACCGGTCATCTAGGTCACATATCAGGACGACAGCAGCGGGATAATCAGCCGGATAACTCGAAAATGTCTTCCCATAGCCCCTGAGCAACCGGGGAAGTTGATCAAGCAGAATACGCTTGTTCACGTCCATGCTTCCTGTCAGATTTTTCGGGATATGGCCGAGTCCTTTATAAGGATGAACTTTAAATGTGTGACTGTTACCAATAATCTTCGGAATGAGGATATCGAGTGCTTTCTTCCCCGACTGGTCTTCGACGAGTACTTCCAGATGCACAAGCCTACCTCGCATCCAGATAGTCGCTGTACCATAGCCCACCCAGGCTTAGTCCCTCTGCAACCATATTTTTTACGATTTCATCGTCGCTTGCTCTCCGAATGATTGAGTAGCCATCTGAACCCTTTTCCAGAATCCAAACTTCTTCGGGTTCAAGAGCATCAACAAAATAAGGCTGATGTGTGGTGATGAATACTTGTGATCCACCTTTTCGACCTGTCGCATGCTCACGGAATTCACGAGCCAAAGATTCCAACAGCTTATGATACAAACCGTTCTCAGGTTCTTCGATGCAGAGAAACGGTGGAGGAGTTGGATCTCCCAGCAATAGTAAATAGGCAAAAACCTTAAGGGTTCCGTCTGACATTTGTTGCGAATAAAATGGATCCCGGAAACCTTGGTCATTAAATCGAAGAAGTAATCGACCGTCATTTGTCTTCTCTGTATCGATCTTGTTGATACCAGGAATTTTTTCTGCAATTCGATTCAAGATGAATTGAAAACGCTTTGGGTGTTCACGTTCCATAAACTGCACAACATTTCCCAAATTATCACCATGAATGTTAAGGTGCTTCTGAGGACCTGCTAAGGGTAAGCTCCTCGCGGCGTCCGGTGTAAAATAGCTCAGATACCACCCCTCTATAAATCTGCGAAATGCGGAAATTCTGGGATGTTGCTTCAGTGAACCAAGTGTTGCGATACCCAGTTTACGTTTGTCATCCAGTTCTACAACTTCAGTTTCCTTTGATTCTTCCTTTATCTCGCCAGTTTTAATCGATTCTATAAATCCGAGAAGGTCAAAATCACTACGTTCTTCATCAAGACCTTCTTGCTCCCCTTTCCATACAACCCCTTTACCGCTATTCAGCATGAGAAATGAAAAGGGGTGACCATGTTTCTGTCCTTTTCGTCTTTGCCGGAGACGTTCCCTCACGACATAGGGACGACCGGAAGCATCTACGCTGATTGCGAGCTCATAGGTAATTGGGCGAGCATTCCCATCTTCCTTGTAGTAGACCTCCAGTTCTATCGGTCCCTGCTGTCCTTGTGTACGTATTCTATCGAAACCGCCACGACCACGCGTATCGCACGCCTCCTCGACACCAGATTTCAGCGAATCCGCCAAAAAACCAAATGCATCGAACAATGTGCTCTTGCCCACGCCATTCTTTCCGATTACTGCTGTCATGGGTGTCAGGGGAGCCGCATCCTGCAGATTCCAGAGTTTGCCAAGTGTTACGTCCTTCAATGCTCTGAAGTTTTTTACCCGAAATCCCTCTATCTTGGCCATGTTATCTTCCTCTCCTGATAATCAACACTGCCTCCGAGTTGAGTGTCCAAGAAATTCGAACATTTGCAAGATTCTATCGGAAGGCAGCATCAGCTTACTCTGAATACTTTCATTACTTCATCCCCCAAATGGTTGATCACCTTCACGGCGATACGTCCTGATTTTGGTTTGTCGAACGGACGCGAGGTATCACTATTCAGGGTTGCCCAGGCTTCGGGATCGATCTCGGCTTTCAATGTCGTCTTGAGCGCACTATAGGGATCATTCGCGCCTAGGAAATAGGCATGGCGGACGAAGAAGCTCTCTTCGTTGTAGTCGGTGTCGATGAACCAGCAGGCGATCTCATCGGGACCGTTACTGACGACTTCGCCGGTCTGGGGTTTGAAGACGTCCACGCCATTCACTTTCACGCGCAGCTTGCCATCGTTCTCGGGCAGCAGAGTGATATCCGGTTCGCCGAAGATGACGAACAGATTGCCCTTGCCGGTATTCTTAAGGTCTTCGGCCATGTGCAGATCGGCGTTCATGCGTGCCTTGAGCACGGGGATGCGCCCAAGCTTGCTGAATTCGGTTGCGTGGGCCTCATAGTTGAATGCGCAGGCAATCAATACATCGAATCTGCCATCTCCCGCCTCGCGCGCGGCGGCGACCAGGTCGGCGCGCTGCACGGTACCGAACTCAGGGCCGATGAAGATGGCGGCACGTTTCTCGCTACCGGTTTCCGCGTTTCCTTCCAGATAACGGCCCTCGGCACAAACCAGTTCTCCAGGCCAAGTTGTGAGCGCAGTGAAGGTGATCCTGTCTTCCTTGTGGGCCTGCTGCACGCCGGCGGTCTTGAGATTCTCCAGGATCATCTGGGGAAAGGACTGCTTTACGTTATATTCGGTACCATCCTGGTTCAGCGCATCAATCAGTTCGTCGTTCTCGTCCACTCCCAGCATACGGTGGGGACTGAGGCTTTCCACGGTGAAGGGTCCGGCTACGCGGATTTTTTTGTTGTCTATATACGGCTTGTCGTAGAGATATTCGTGGTCGGCCTTGGCGGCGATAGAGGCATCGATCTCCTTCTGGCGGGCGATGCGCTGCTGCCACCAGGCGGTGTGCGCCAGATTCGCTTTGATAGACCAATCCTTGCCGGCTTCGCGCGGGATTTCCCATTCCTGCCAGTTTTTTCCAACCTCGTTGTTGAGGATCATCCGCAATGGTTCCAGTTCTTTCTGAAAGCGTTCCCAGATGACATCGATCTCTGCGTTATTGACAATGGACTTGAGCGTGATGTGTGGCACGCGCTCATATACAAAGCCGTGGCGGATGTTTCCATGTACGGGCTGCGAACTCGGCGCGGTGCGAGCGATTTCGGCCTCCTTGATCTGACCTTCGCGGGAATCGGCCAGCAGATAAAATGGGTAGCGCGCACCCATGATGCGAGCGCGGGCCAGCGCTAACGCCACCCGTGAGGTATCAATCGTGATCCAGCGACGACCCCATTGTTCGGCAACGGTAGCAGTGGTACCGGAACCGCAGGTCGGGTCGAGCACGAGATCACCAGGGTCGGTGACCATGAGGACACAGCGTTGACAGCTTCCGTGGCAGTCTGTACAACATACACTTTGGGATCGGTTCTACTTTGAATCCCCCCAATATCAAGCCAAATATTCGTTCTTGGAGTGGCCGCAAAATCATCAAGAAAGCGAACATATCTGGGAGTCGATCCCTCAAGCATTACTCGTTCTGCTTTTGAAGTTCGCAAAAGTCCTTCTACAGTGGTTTTCCAATGAAGTCCTTTGGGTGCAAACCATTCGTAGCCTATAAATGAGAAAACTTGTTCGCTGTTTGACGCGCCTTGCGACGTCAGATCAGCTGACGTCGCAAGGCGCGTCCCCTCATGAGATGAATTTTTTAAAGCGCTTATGGAAGCTGCTTCACGATACTTTGTTGCGCCAGCCTCACCAGCTTTTTTTGCAGTATATAAGTCACGGTATTTAATCAGTGATTTGTTTTTTGTATACCAAACCATGTAATCGGCAACATTTGACAGCAGATCTCCCGAGAAGCCGGTCGTTTTTGCATAGGCAATTGTCGATACAAAATTTCCCTCCCCAAACACCTCATCCATCACGGCCCGGACGCGGTGCACGTTCTCATCACCTATCTGCACGAAGATCGAGCCTGAATCAGTCAATAAATCCCGAGCAACGGTGAGCCGGTCTCGTAGATAGGTCAGATATGAATGAATTCCATCACGCCAGGTATCGCGAAACGCCTTGACCTGCTCTGGTTCGCGGGTGATGTGGTCGGTTTTGCCGTCCTTCACATCACGACTCGTTGTACTCCACTGAAAGTTGCTGTTGAATTTGATGCCGTAGGGCGGATCGAAGTAGATGCACTGCACCTTACCGCGCAAGCCCTCGCGCTCAGCCAAGCTGGCCATGACCTGAAGCGAGTCGCCAAGTATCATGCGGTTGCTCCAGTTCTGGTCGTGCTGATAGAACTCAGTCTTGTCTGCGTCCTTGGGGATGCCGTTGAAATCGGCGAAAAGATCGGGCGTGATCTGCCCCGTTTCATGCCTGCGCTCCCGCGTCTCGCGCAATAGATCGTTGATGAGCGCCTTGGGATGAACCTTTTCCTGAATGTAGAGCGGCGGAGCATGAACCACCAGATCGCTCCAATCCTGCTCGTCCTTGCCACGCCAGACGAGTTGCGGGTCTAAATCCCTATTCCTGTGCTCATACGCTACCCGCACCGGGTCCTGCTCATTTTTCTGCATTACCGACTGATATTCAACAGTGGGAATGTTTTTGCGCTTTGCCTCCTCGTACTTCAAGGCTTCGACTGTTTTGAAATTGGAGTGCTTCTTTGCCATAATTATTCTTCCTGCAGCGTCATCGAGGGTGCAACGAGGTCGATCATCCTGTTGAACTCGCTTTCGACCTTGACCTTGAAATCAGCCTCGATCTGGTAAACCTCGGTGAACTCAGCGAATGCCCAGCGGCCATAAGTGCCGAGATGGTTTACGCCGGGTACCCAGTATGTCTCCATGGTGGATTTTTTCTCCTTCGCATCTTCGCGCCGGTAGCCCTTTATTTCGATCACCAGATGGAGCGGGTCGCGCGGCCCATACCCGTCATCTACTAGAACTATAAAATCGGGTAAATACTTGCGTGTCTCGGAGCCGTAGCGATAAGGTACTTCCAGGCCTAGATTGTGGTTCTTCACGTAAGCCCGAACTCTAGGGTGCGACTCCGCCACGCGACAGAATTCCGCCTCCCAGTCACTGTCGAGAATGATCCAGTTGATGTGGCAGGATTTTGAACTCGTTTCCCAGCGCGCGGTCTTCGATGTGTTGAAGCGGACGTGGCGGGTCGAGCCAGTGGGATTATAGGGATCAAGCAATGCCTTGATGGGCCGCTCGCCGAGGAACTGGCGGGTGATGGCCGCTGTGATCCTGTTGCAGGCCATATCGGCCAATTCCTGATACATGAGCAGCGCGGGATAGGTGTCACCTTTGCATACGAGACAGGTGTCGAGCCATTGCTTGGTGATGCGCTTGAGCTGTCCGAATAGATGGAGCTTCGGCTCCTCTCCGGGGTCGCGCCACTTTGTGTTGAGCAGCCGCTGGGTGAGATGGAAAACAAGCGTGGATGGCCGCATGTCACCCAGGTGCTTGAGGCTCATATCCACGGCTTCACCGATGATGCCGGCATTGCGGGTAATGGAGGGTCCGACGAGATCGGGGCTGAGCATCAGGATGGAATCGTCGTTGAAGTCAGCGGTAAGACGTTCCTCCGGCAGTTCGACACGATAGCCTTCGACGCGGGGAAAGCGAATTTCGAGGGCGTCGCGCTCGGGACGCATGGCCCTGACTTGAATCGTCTCACGCGGCGGTTGCGGAGGAGCCATGACGGGCTTTGCCGTGAAGTCGAAGGGAATGCCGAAAACATCCGCGTACTCGACATTGAACAGCCCTTTGTCAGGCCCGTCTTCATTCAGCTCATAGGATTGGCGACGCAACGCGCGGCCAATGACCTGCTCGCACAGGAGCTGGGTGCCAAACGCGCGAATGCCGAGCACGTGGGTAACAGTATTGGCGTCCCATCCCTCGGTGAGCATCGATACCGAGACAACGCAGCGGATTCCCTCGCCTAACTGGCCAGGTTTGCCAACGGTATTCATGACCTCGCGGAGCAATTCCTGGTCCGTGATCTTGTCGCCGGCGCGGGCATCACCACTGCGCTCCACGATCTCGCGGCGAAAACGCTCAATCTCATCGGCAGCCATGCTGTGAAAGTTGTCGTCGAGCGCATCACCCGCTTCAAGCTGCTCGCTGTCGATGAGAAGTGTATTCGGGCGCGGGAGGGGGTTGCCGGTGACTTCATCGAAATTGCGGAACAGTGAAAGGCATCCATGCACTAATGTGCTGGTGCCATCCGCTTTCTTGCGATGGAAGCCGGAGATGAAGTCGTAAACCAGCTTGGAAATGGCGGTGTTCTGGCAGACGATAATAAAACACGGAGGAACTTTGATACCCTTGTCCGTCCAGAGCTGGAAGGTTTTCTCGTAGTGGCCGTAGAGGGCTTGCAATGCCGTCTGCAAACGGGTGGGAAGTTTGAGGGGGTCCAGTTCCTCGCCTTGACCGCGCCCTTTCCTTGGCATATCTTTGCGGATGTGTTCCCATAAATCTCTGAACATCGGCATTTCTTCGCCAGGGATATTTTCCGCCACCGGCACGCGCGGCAATTTGACGATGCCGCACTCGATGGCATCCATGAGCGAGAAGTCGCTCATCGTCCAGGGAAACAGTGTGCCTTCGGCATAACCTGAGCCGTGCAGGAAAAATGGCGTCGCCGACAGATCGATGACACGACTTAGGCCCAGCTTACGGTTGACGGCTTCAAGGCCAGAAATCCAGAGGCGTGCCGCCTCGTTGTTCTTGTCGGCCTCCTTCCTCTCGTCACCTTTCAGGTCCTCGTCGTCTGCATCTTTCGGTTTCTCCCGGTAGCAATGGTGCGCCTCGTCATTGATCGCGAGAATATTTTTCATACCCATCAAGTCGGGCATCACGCGCTGGAGCATCTGGCCTTCGGTTTCGAGTGTTTGAGGCGCTTCGCCCGTGCGGCCCTGGAGAAGCTGGCGACCGCCTTTGGAAAGCTCGATGTGCTCGCGCAGCTTGAATGCGTGGTAATTGGTGATGACGATCTTGGCCCGGTTCACATCATCCAGCATGTCGCTCGGCACCAGCTCGCGGTCCTTGTAGTAGCTATCGGGGTCGTTAGGCTGGAGGACACGCAGCCGGTCTTTGATGGTCAGACCGGGTGCGCAGACGAGAAAGCCGCGCGTAAAGTGCTTGCTCGCCGGGCGTCGTACTGCATTGATGGTCTGCCAGGCAATGAGCATGGCCATTACCGTTGTCTTGCCGGCCCCTGTCGCAAGCTTCAGCGCCAACCGCATCAACTCGGGGTTGGCATCCCTGTTCGCCGATGCAAGATGATCGAGTATGCGCTTGCCATTGCTCGACTGGGGAGCTACCTCGGTCAGCCAGATCGCGGTTTCCACTGCCTCGATCTGGCAGAAGAAGGGGCGGATGCCGCTGAATTTGTGATGCCGCCAGTGCTGGAGCAGGCGAGCGGTCTCCACCGTGACCTGCCACTGATTAGGTTTTGTCAATTTACGCCAGGTATCCACATAGCGGCGCACTTCATTGATGATTGGAGTAGGATCGTATTGCTGCTCTTTAGTCGAAAGTCCCTTGCCCTCGTCGAAAATGAGCGCTCCCTGTGTGGTGGTATATTTCCTCTTCTTGGGTTTCGGAATGGGTGTGATGAATTCCGCGCGGCGGCGGGTTTCGAGAATCTTCTGCGTGGGCTGGCCATGCTCATCCAGTTCCCAGTGCCGCGTGGGATAGGCATAGGGAGAGTTCAGGATTGGGTGATCAAAGAACGGATTGGACATGATCAATACTGTTGGCGTTACAACTGGGCAAGGTGGTTGCTTGGCACACCTCATGCCTCGGGCGCAAAGCTGGCTAATGTACCTTATTGTCCAGCTTAATCCAACGCATTAGCTCTTTCAGCCACTCCTTTCATCTGAGCAAAACTGTAGATCTTGTTAGCCAGAATTCTTCGGTTTATGTCTATAGCAGATAAGGGCTTACAGTAGCTGTCTTGCCAAGGGATGTTTGGCAGCTTAGTGCGGGAGGATTTACTCTTCTTTACGGCAGGGGGATCGTATGGTTGAGTGTGGGGCGTAATATAATCCACAGGCTATTCTAAAATTCATCCAATACAGCCAGGACATGGAGGAATCACAGATTGTTCTGGTTTTCCGGCATCGCTTCCGCCTATATCAATAGGGAAATCGAATTAAGCACTATGCGTCGAGATATGGTGTGATTTTAGTGGTGGGCGGTACTGGGATCGAACCAGTGGCTTCCACCGTGTGAAGGTGGCACTCTACCGCTGAGTTAACCGCCCATTGCTTGACGTTATCCTGAATCGATAACGGTTGAGGGAGGCGCAATTAGAGCATAAATCGAGGATTTTGGTCAACGCGCACAAACGCATGAGGTTACGGGATATGTATATACAAATGTTAAGTCACTGCTGACTTGGCATTAACGTAAAATAGCGAATTCTCACAATTACACAAGTTGGGCTTACAACCGACCTTCACTTCATGATCCGCACCCGTTTCGCTCCCAGTCCCACAGGTTATCTTCATATCGGCGGCGCCCGCACGGCGCTGTTTTCCTGGGCCTATGCCCGCAGACATGGCGGTAAATTCGTCCTTCGGATCGAGGATACCGACCTGGAACGTTCCACCGCTCAGTCAACGCAGGCGATTCTGGACGGGATGGCATGGCTCGGGCTGGATTACGACGAGGGGCCGCTTTATCAGATGCAGCGGCTGGCGCGCTACCATGAAGTGGCGGAGCAGTTGCTGCGTACGGGTCACGCCTATTACTGCTATTGCAGCAGGGAAGAACTGGACGCGATGCGCGAGCAGCAGCGCGCGGCGGGCTTGAAGCCCCGCTACGATGGCCGCTGGCGCGATTCCAGAGAAACGCCTCCCGCCGACGTGAAGCCCGTCGTGCGGCTGAAAAATCCGCTGGAGGGGGAGGTAACATTCAAGGATCTCATAAAGGGTGAGATAACCGTTGCCAACAGCGAGCTGGATGACCTCGTGCTGCTGCGGGGGGATGGCGTGCCGACTTATAACTTTGGCGTAGTGATAGACGATCTCGATATGAACATTACGCATGTGATTCGGGGTGACGATCACGTGAACAATACGCCGCGCCAGATCAACATACTGAAGGCATTGGGCGCGCCCCTGCCGCAATACGCCCATGTGCCGATGATTCTCGGTGCGGATGGCGAGCGCTTGTCGAAGCGGCATGGCGCGGTTTCGGTGATGCAGTATCGGGAGGATGGTTATCTGCCGGAGGCATTGGTGAATTATCTGGCGCGGCTCGGCTGGTCGCATGGCGATGAGGAGATATTCAGCCGGGAGCAGTTGGTGGAGTGGTTCGATTTATCCAGTATCAATCGCTCGCCTGCGAGGTTTAATCCGGAGAAGCTGCAATGGCTCAACCAGCAGTACCTGAAAACGGCAGATAACGAGCGGCTGGCGGAATTGGCGAAGCCTTTTCTTTCAGTGGATGGCTGTGATGTTGCCGGCGAAGGTGTCCCCGATTTGCGCAAGGTCGTGAACCTGCTCAAGGAGCGCGTCAATACCGTTGCGGAACTGGCGGATGCGGCTGTTTATTTCTTCCGCCCGCTGGAGCCTGCGGAGGAATTGAGGGCGCAGTATTTCACCGCCGAGGCTAAAGTTCCGATTCTCGATTTGCGGACAAAACTTGCAACGGTCGAATGGGAAAGCCATGCCATCAACGACACAATCAAGGCCAGCGCTACGGCACACGGCGTGAAGATGCCGAAGGTGGCAATGCCGCTGCGCGTCATGGTTACAGGAGAGGCGCAGACTCCGGCGATCAATGTGGTGCTGGAATTGCTGGGCAGGGAGGAAACGCTGCGGAGGATGGACAGGCAGCTTGAGTATTTTCCCGGCTGATGACTGATGTAGGGGGCAGTTTCAGCATAGATAAAAGTTGAGTGCTTGGGGCGATTCAGGGCTCCCTCTCCCTTCCAGGGAGAGGGAATTTTATTCGGATGAAAGAGGGACAAAGGGTTCAGGCCGTTCAGCAGTCCCAGGGCGAGCGGGAGCCTGTCAGGAGATGATGAGGATGATATACTTCAACCTGTACATTGACGGGGAAAATCGCGCTCAGTATAATTCGCCTTCTTTTGCCGGGGGTATAGCTCAGCTGGGAGAGCGCTTGCATGGCATGCAAGAGGTCAGCGGTTCGATCCCGCTTACCTCCACCAGTTTATGGCAATATCACAAACTGACGGCAAACGGCCAAGCATTTCAAAGTCCTCTGGTCCCCATCGTCTAGAGGCCTAGGACATCACCCTTTCACGGTGAGTACGGGGGTTCGAATCCCCCTGGGGACGCCACTAATTCTCAAGATGAAATGCCGGACTGTGTGATAAATACAACAGTTCGGGATTTGACGGTTAAACCGAATCAGCCTTGCTTCGGCTCTTTCTGACATGCGGCTTCTTTCCCGAGTTCGTGGCAAGAAATCCGGAAGCCGGTGGATAATAAATACAAGTTATTGATTGATAAGATATTATATTTCATTTCATGGCAATGAGGCAGCAGGGGAAATTTCGGATAATCGTGATTGTGTTGAAACGAGGGTGAAAGTTTTTTCCCCAGGCCAGGAGTTGATGAGAAAGTGGCTCTTGACATTCGGCATCATCCCATCCAAAGTATTGGTTCAGAAATGCCATCTAATTAAAACCAACTAAACTCTGAAAGGAAACTAATGATGAAAATAAACAAGGCAATGTTTGCAGGTCTGGCTTTTGGCATGTTGCTGACCGGAGCGGTGCATGCAGCAGAACAAAAATTCACGGTCGTTATCAATGCCTATGACACGACGATTCCTGAACTCAACGTTGAAGGGGTTACAGTCAAGAACATCCGGGCTTTCAATGTTCTCAACGAGCCTGAGGCACTGGTTGTCAAGAAAAACACGACAGTGAAGATTACGATCGAGAACAAGTCCCCTATCAGCGAAGGATTTTCCATCGACGCATTCAAGGTCTCGGAAGTAATCAAGGCGGGCGAAACCAAGACCATCAGCTTTAAAGCGGACAAGGCCGGTGCCTTCACCATCTGGTGCCAGCTTCACCCCAAGAACATCCACCTGCCCGGTTCTCTGAACGTCGTCGATTAATTCGATTGATCTGATGCCGCTGATAGAGCAGCATTGGCGGCAAAAGATAGCCAGTTGCAGTTAAAATAAAAACCCGCCATTTGGCGGGTTTTTATTTTAACTCTTTAGCATAAAATGTAAGGCACATAGGGAAACGAAAAGCCAAATTGCTGTCAGCACATCACGCTTCCCCGAATGTCTTTCATTACTTGGCTACACATATTCCTTTGCAGTCAAGCCCATCCCTGGTGGGATCGCAGTTGTCCGATGGGTCATCGATGCAAACCATGCCGCCCACGCATTTGATTCTGCTGGGCCCGGCGCAGGGTTGCTTGACTTTTGTTTCTTTCCCTCCGCCCGTTGCACACTTGCCCGGACAGTTCAGACCGTCTTTGGTGGGATCGCACTTGTCAGACGGATCATCCACGCAGGCCATACCCCCGGGGCATTTAATTACGCTGGGCCCGCCGCAAGGCAGTTCTTTTTTATCCATATGATGGGATTTCGAATCGGATTTATGGCCTTCATCCATCCCATCCTGTGCCTGAACATTTCCTCCCAAACCCATGGCCAAGCCCAGAGTCAACGCAAGCAATGTTGTGAATCTGGCAGTCACGCTAAAAACAGAATAAGTTTTCATGTCAACTCCCCTTGAAATGAAGAAAAAAGCAAATGACTGAGAACTCCCTCTTGCTGACACTATTGTTTATTATTGATGATCGGGTTTCTTGTAAAAGAGAAATGAAGCGCAAAAAAACACGACAATTTTAGGAATGGAAAACCGCTTTGTTCTGTACGGTGACGCACCTATTACAGAGGTTGAATTTGCACAGGTGTGAGTGCCGCGTCATAATCCTGTCTATGGCTGGTTACCTGGCAGAAAAGCATGGATGACGTTTCCTGGAGCGATGAAGAACTGAGGGCTTCCGTTGAAGCTTACGTTGAGATGCAGCGCAATGAGCGCACGGGACAGCTCATTGTAAAAAAGCAGTATTACAAAAAGCTGGTGGAAATGTTCGGCCGCAGCGAACAGGTTTTTGAATCCCGCCTGCAGAACATTTCCTATGTCCTTTCGCTCATGGGACGCGGATGGATGAGTGAGCTGAAGCCGGCAAAAGATATCGAGCCTCTGGTTGCTGCGCGAATCGAACAGTTGCTGGAGCAGGCTAGCGGACAAAAGGGAGCTCCAGTAGCCGCCTTTGAAATTGCAGTGCGCGAGGCAACAGAACAGAAAGACCTTTCCAAGCCCAGTGATAACGTCCACCCTAAACGCAGACGCATATCTGTGACGCAATTGCAGCGTGATCCGGGCGTGAAGGCATGGGTGCTGCAGCAGGCGGCAGGAACATGCGAATCATGCGAAAAACCCGCTCCATTCCAGGGGCCGGATGGATTACCTTATCTCGAATTGCATTACGTTCAGGGCCTGGCTGATGGCGGGGCCGATGCTGTTTCCAATGCAGTGGCGCTATGCCCCAACTGTCATCGCGAGATACATTACGGCGCCAATGCTCATGCAGTGGAAGCGTGGCTGTATGACACCGTCCAGAGACTGGAGCGGGATTAAATAAGAATAAGGTCCGGTCGAAATCATGAATTGGGGGAATAGCTGATGCTCTGGCAGGCCATGACCGCCGCGCGCGATCTCGGACGCCTGCACGAGATTGCCTCAATCCTCATACGGCACGGTTTCGGGGATGTGGTGCGCAGGCTCGGATTTGCCCATGCGCTGGAGCGTGCCGGACGCGCGTTGCACTGGAGCGAGGCCACCGAACTGGCGCAGCTTGAGCCTCAAGCGAGTGTGCGGCGCGCGATGGAGGAGATGGGCCCCACCTTCGTCAAGCTCGGCCAGATTCTGGCAACACGCGTCGATCTTTTCGATCCCGAATGGATCGCTGAATTCAGCAAGCTGCAGGACAGTACGCCCGCTTCCCCTTATTCCGAGGTCCATCAGCAGCTCACCGAGGATCTGGGCGCTCCCCCGGAGGAAATATTTGCCGCCTTCGAGCCGGAGCCGTTTGCCGCCGGGTCTATTGCTCAGGTGCATCTTGCACGCCTGGAAGATGGCACCGAAGTTGTGGTCAAGGTGCGGCGCCCCGGCATTCGAGGACTGGTTGAAGCGGATTTGCGCTGGCTCTCAAGGCTTGCCGAACTCATCGAAACCAGCAACTCGGAACTGCGCCACTTCCACTGGCAGGAAGTGGTTGCGCAATTTACCCAGTCGCTCCGGCGTGAGCTCGATTTTGGCGCCGAGTGCCGCCATGCGGAACGTGTTGCTTCGAACTTCGCCGGCTACTCTGACAAGGCCTCACCCATTTCGCCTCTGGCCCATCCTCCTGCCGGCGAGGATGAATCTTCTTCATTACTTCCACTCATCGTCATTCCCAAGGTTTATTGGCAATGGACGGGTGAACGCGTGTGTGTGCAGGAGTATATTCGAGGCATTCCCGGTCGCGATATGGCGGCGGTGGATCGGGCTGGCCTCGACCGCAAGGTCCTCGCGCGTCGTGGAGTGGGGGCGGTGATAAAAATGATCCTGGTGGACGGGTTGTTCCACGCGGACCCGCATCCCGGCAACCTGTTTTATCTTCCGGGTAACCGGATTGCCTTTATCGATTTTGGCATGATCGGCCTGCTGGGGGATGCGCGGCGGGGGGAACTGATCCATCTTTTACTTGGGCTGGTTCAGTATGATTCCGCCGCGGTGGCCGATGTGCTGCTCGACTGGACCGGGGAGGGTGATGTCGACGAAGAAGCGCTTAAAATGGAAATCCAGCTGTTTGTCGATCAATATCTGGGTGTCCCTCTAAAGCAGCTCAGGCTTGGCTCCATACTTGCAGACCTTGTTGCCATCCTGCGCGGACACCGGCTGCATCTGCCGCCTGATCTTGCGCTCTTTTTCAAGGCATTCATTACGCTTGAGGGTGCGGGAAGAGAGCTCGATCCGGATCTGGATATTGCAGGCGAGGCACTGCCCCTGCTGCGGGATGCAATGGCAATCCGTTACGCGCCGACCGCGATGGCCAAGCGTGGCTGGCGCACAGCCATCGAGCTGGCAGGTCTGCTAAGCAATCTGCCTCGCGATCTCTCGCGATTGTTGCGTTCTGCCCGCCGGGGCAAAGTGGATATTCATATCGAGGTGGCGCATCTCAAGCACGTGGGTGATCAATTGGACGGCGCGGTCAACCGTCTGGTCGTGGGCATCGTGGTTGCCGCTGTCATTGTAGGTTCCTCGGTCGTGATGGCGGTCTCCACCGGGCCTACTCTATGGGGCCTCCCTTTTTTCAGTCTGCTGGGTTTTGCCTGTGCGACGATTGGTGCAATATGGCTGTTTTCGGCGATTTCCCGTGCCAATAAGGCCGATCGCGAGAGGAAGCCCCGAGGCGACTGATTGCGAACGCAGACTGAGGATTCTTCCTTTCAGGATTTTTATTGCTTCCTTCCAGTTTTTAGAAATCAGGATAGAACAGTAAATCAACTCTCGACTGAAGTCGAAAGCTTTATCATACATGAGAAACCATGCCGACATTCCGGACATTTACACCCACAATTCCTTCCGCGATTAAAATCGCAGGTTTCCTTACGAGGATTCTATGAAAGCAATCAATTTCTTACAAACTTTCACTTTAGCAGTTGCCATCGTGCTGGGGGCCGGTTGCACGACTACGCAGCGCAACACTCAATCATCGAGAACAGCTGTCGAGCAGCTCCTTCTGAGTGAAGCAGTAAAAAGAAGCTTTCCCAGCGATCCAGGTGAATTTCTGCCCATTCCCCGCGGAGCGGGCGTGGCGATCAATACGGTAGGGATGACGCCCGACCAGGCTTTTCTGCAGCAGGTTTTAGCCGGATGGCTGGGACAGCAAGGCTATCTGGTGCAGAAAGACGGCAAGGATGCCACGCACCGGATCGACGTGGTCGTGGAGGCCCTGGGAACAGAATTGTCCGGGGCATTCATGGGAATGCCTCCGGTCCAGAGTCAGTTCATTCCATTTTCACTGCCGGAAATGGCGCTCTATAAATCCCAGTTTCAGACTGGCTATGCGAAATTTCACCTGAATGTCTTCGGCTTGCCGAACGGGAATTTTCTTGGATCGACCTCTGCTTTCCTGGCGGATGCCTACTACAACGACTACACGTTTCTTTTCGTGTTGTCGCATACTTTCACAGACCTTCCATCCGTTCCGGAAATGGGTTCCTTCAACCGCAAACCCGCTGGTCCCCTAATGAGGAACAAGGCAGAGTAGACAGGGGCATTGTGCGCAGTTCCTGTGTAATCTCATGCAGCGCATTCCGGAAGTCGGCATCAAGCAGGTGGCGAATTTTCAACGCCACGATAAGCTCATGTCCGTTTCGCGTCCGGCTCCAATTTTCCATCCGCAGGCTTTTTTCGATGGCTTCCGCGCGTCTGGCATCGGACAGATAGAAAAAATCGCAGCAGCACTTCCGCTCTGAGCCCGGAGCGGGAGGTGTCCGGCAGGAAATGCAGGCGTTGAACAGCGCCGATGGGGGTGCCGGGAGAGATTCGAAGCCAAGCCGTTCGGTATTGGCAGCAGAATGTTCATTGACCGGCTTTACTCCGGTGATCAGCGCCGCAAAGCTTTTTGTGGCGGTATCGTTTCCGTTTTTATCCGGAACCTGGCCGAGGGTCGCAGCGCAAATTCTGATTTGCAAAAGGAGGGTCTGCAATCCGTAGCCTCTCCATTCCTTTTTTACGTAACACATCCCCAGTTCTTTTTCGGCCGAATCCGGCAGATCGAACACGCCAGCGCCTGCCATGAAATTGCCCACGGCATTCTCAATGACAAAAAACAGACCGTTCTCGACTGCGGTCTTGAATTCGTCATAAGGGCGCCACAAAAGGTTTGCGGATTCTTCCAGCGGCAGTTCCGCGACGGCTTGCCGATATTCCGCCAATATGTGCTCAACATCCCCAAGGCCTGCTGCCCGTATGGTTGCATGAGTAATGCCTGACATCTCGCTCTCCTGTCGCGCTTGTCGAATTCCCGATGACAAAAAGGAAAAAAGGAGGAGTTGCGGTAGATACCGACAGAACCGGAACATACCTCCTGGAATAGCGGCTGTTAGATGGGATCTATTCCACAGAATTCAACCCGATGGCCAAATCCATGGGCATCGGCCTGTTTTTTGACCGAGGCATTGCATATATCAAGATAATAGTTTGACACAAAACAGAAAAGAATATATAAATAGTTGCATGATCCAAGATTGGGCGCTTTGGATTTTTGGCAATGGGATACGGAAATAATGGTTACGGTAGAGCAGTATCGGCAGCTTTGCGCGGAATGGAGTGGGGATGCGGCCGAATTTTCCTGGCTGGTCCAGCACGGTGATATTGCGGGAGTCTCGCAGCGTGCCATTGCAGCCGAGTTCGAATTTGCTCCGTCCACGGTTTCGCGATGGGCAGCGGGTGAGGCGCTTCCTCACAGGCGTGTCCAGAAGCTGGTAGTGGGCGCGCTGGAAAAAAAGGCGCGGCGGCTCGAACAGGCTTGTGCCAACGCTTTTCTTCCGGTTAAAAAGGATGTGGATACTATGCGATCACACCCGCAGGCTTAGGATTCTGCGGGCGATAAAGGGCGATAATGCTCGCCCCGGCACTCTATTTGCAAAGCGATGAACGCTTACGAGGTCAATTTCGACGGGCTGGTAGGCCCCACGCACAATTATGGTGGACTGGCGGTAGGCAACATCGCCTCTGCGGAAAGTGCGCTGACAGTTTCCAACCCTCGGGAAGCCGCATTGCAGGGGTTGGAAAAGATGAAACGGCTTTCTGATCTCGGCATCAGGCAGGGCGTTCTGCCGCCGCAGGATCGCCCAGCTGTCTCAATGCTCCGAAAGCTGGGATTTGCCGGGGAGGATGCTGCTGTCCTCCGGTACGCGGCAACGGTTGCCCCCGGGCTTTTGCGCGCATGCTCGTCGGCCTCCAGCATGTGGGTAGCCAACGCCGCCACTGTTTCGCCAAGCGCCGATACCGAGGATGGCAAGGTACACCTTACGGCTGCCAATCTGCCCTCGCAACTTCATCGAAGCATCGAGGCGTCTGTTACCAGTGCCGTTTTGAAGCGGGTGTTCAGCGATGAGCGCTATTTCGTGCACCACGATCCCTTGCCGCCCAATCTTTATTTTGGCGATGAGGGCGCCGCCAACCATATGCGCTTCTGCCCGAATCACGGTGAAACCGGAGTGGAGGTTTTTGTCTTTGGGCGCGCTGCCAGCCGCGATATTCCCAAGCCCCTGCGATTTCCTGCACGCCAGTCGCTGGAGGCCAGCGAAGCGATTGCGAGGCTGCACCGGATCAAGCGTGGAAAGGAACTGTTCGTGCAGCAAAACCCTGCGGCCATCGATGCAGGGGCGTTTCATAACGACGTGCTGGCAGTGACAAACTGCAATGTCCTGTTTTATCACCATGCGGCATATCCGGAGTGGGAGGAGGCCGAAGCTGAAATTACAAAGGCATGCGGCTGGCCGATTCACTTCATCAGGGCCGGGGAAGGAGATATTACGCTTGCGGAGGCGGTCAGGACTTATCTCTTTAACAGCCAGCTCCTTACTCTTCGCGGTAACGAGATGATGATCCTTGCGCCTGCGGAATGTCAGGAATCCGACCCCGCCAGGACCTTTCTCGAACGAGTCGTGCAGGATGCGGCTAATCCCGTTGCGCATGTCGAGTACGTAAATTTGCGCCAAAGCATGAAAAACGGGGGAGGGCCTGCCTGCCTGCGGCTTCGTGTCGTGCTAACCGAACCGGAACTCGAGGCCGTGCAAAAAAACAGTCGTGTGATTCTTGACGGGCGTCTCTACAATGAACTCAAGGCATGGATCGAAAAATATTATCGCGAACGCCTTTCGCCAACCGATCTGGGGGATCCCGCTCTTCTGCGGGAAGGTCGCGCTGCACTGGATGAATTGACGACTATACTGGCATTGGGTCCGCTGTACGATTTCCAGAGGCCTTAAGCTTTGCCAGCATTTTTAGCAGCAATCGTCAGTGGAGTCCGGAAGCGCTGCCGAATCTGAACAGGCAACCCTGCCAACCAATCCCGGAGGAATTCATGGCTATCACGCTCAATCACACCATCGTACCGGCGCGCGACAAGGAGGAATCCGCGCAGTTCTATTCGAGAATATTCGGTTTCCGGTATGTCGGCCCGTTTTCCCGCTTCATCGTGGTAAAAGTGAACGACACACTTTCTCTGGATTTCGACAGCCGGGAAAAATTCGATTCGAACCATTATGCATTCAAGGTAACGGAGCGGGAGTTCGACGAAATCTTCGCCAGGTTGAAAGCGGAGAATATCAGGTATGGCAGCGGTCCCTTCGATCCGGAAAACATGAGCATCAATCACAACGACGGCGGGCGCGGCGTCTATTTCCGCGACCCCGCAGGCCATCTGCTGGAAATACTGACGGTAGATTACAAGATGCCTTGATGGCAATTGGAGTGATACCGATTCAGGGCATAGGAAGTGTGAGGGTTTTTCAGTGCTTTTCCGGCGAAAAATTGACTTTGGGCAGAAAAAGTGCACAAATAGTGCATTTCTATATCTCTCCCGCATTTATAGAGCAGTTTCGATCAGGGGACTCCTATGAACGTTAACATTTCTTCGGATATACCGGATACAAGTCATCCGTTTATTAAACAGAGGTGGTCGCCAGAGGAACTGGCGAGCTTGCGCGCCGAACTGGACGAACTGATCTACCGCGTTCCTGATTTGTCTGACGCTGATTTAAAGGAGGCCAAAGAAAAGCTTTTTGAAAAGATTACCAAAGGCAGGGCTCCAAAGGAAACAAGCGGTTCCGGCCTACTCGATCCAGCTACTGAATCTGGAAAAGAGGGCATATCACCGCCACAAATCGATGTAACCACATCCGATCTTTCCGCAGTGCTTCATAGTGCGGACTTTGAGGGCTTCCTGCGCTATCTCCGTTCACCTCAGAGCGATCCCTCGACACTATCTCCAAAAAGGTTTAGCGAAGCATTGAGCATGGATATTCAAACCCTGGCAGGGCAGGCTCACGTACATCGCAATACGATTAGTCGAGCGCCTGAGTCCGAAAGTGTGCAGGGTTTTTTACGGGAAGTCTTACGCGTACTTCGCGCCGCCACTGATATATCCGACAACATCGATCACGCCATCTTTTGGTATCGCAACGATCCCTTGCGCGTTTTCCGTTATAAAACTGCCGAGCAATTAGTAACGGAGGGACGCACGGAGGACGTGCTCCGGTATGTCGAGTCGCTTGAAGCCGGGGCAGTGGGGTGATTCGTGTACAACTGTCAGACCTTACCGCTTACAGAGTGCTTGATCCGAGATGGTCATCGTCACCACTCAGCGGGGTAGGAGTTGCAAAGCACGGGGGACGAGTAAATCGGCCAGGCATAGAAACGCTCTATCTGGCGCTCGATCACAATACTGCTATCCTTGAATATAAGCAGTTATCCACGCTGCTTGACCAGGCACACTTGTGAGCTGCCAAGTAAGCGTTGCTCACGTCATCGATTTTAGAGAAGGCTATATTCCCTCCTCCTGGGAGCCTATGTGGCAGGACTTCTATTGCGACTGGCGCGAATTATGGTTTAACCAGCATATCGAACCGCCGAGTTGGGCTATAGGTGACGCAGTTATAGCAAGTGCCGCCAAGGGTATCCTGTTTAAATCGCAGTATGCTGGAGGAGATACAAATTTGGCGCTTTATCCCGCCGCGTTTACAAATCTGGATTCGATGACGGTCTATGATCCGGATCGATTATTAGAAAAGAAGGATCCCTTGTGGGGTTCCTGGCAACCATGAAGTTTCAGCAAGCTTCACTGCACAAGGATTGGATTCTATTCATGGGAATTAGAAGAAAAGGCATATAGAGACGTACCACTTTTGTACGCACTCTTTGAGATTTAAGGAATCGTGTAATTGTTATGCCAAGACAAAAACAAATCCATGCAGGTGGAGGTGTCCATGCAAAAATTCGCCCGATTCACGATTACCCTTCTGACCATCGGATTGGTCGGATGTAGCAGCGTACCGGAAAAGGGTACAAAAGCTACCCATGCACCTGGAATTAATCATGCACCCGGAGCCAAAGTAAACCTGGAAAATACCTCGCTGGTGAAGAAAATGCTGTATGAGCAGTACAGTCAGTGGAAACATACCCGATACCGGATTGGCGGCATGAGCAGGAGCGGCGTCGATTGCTCCGGCTTTATTCAGGTGACATTCAAGACCAAGCTGGGCGTGATATTGCCGCGCTCGACCGAGTTCCAGGCGCAACTGGGAGAAAGTGTCAGTAAAAGCGAACTGAGGGCGGGAGATCTTGTTTTTTTCAAGACCCGCTGGAGCGGGCGGCATGTAGGTGTCTATATCGAGGACGGCAGATTTCTCCATGCTTCGAGCACCTACGGCGTAACTATTTCAAAATTGAATGAGAGCTACTGGAAATCCGCCTACTGGAAAGCAAAGCGGCTGGATATGTAAGAAACTCTTCCTGTCGTTTCCGCTGCTAGTATTACTGCCTCATTATTGTCCCTGGAAAATCCAGGGCCGCGAGATGGAGACAGGTGGAAGCACCGGCCTTATTTTTAGTATTGATCCAGTCCAGACCAATAATAGGGTACTTTGAACGCTACTGGCTACCGCCGGTGTGACGTATACTGTTTGCTCACGAGATCAATAACAAATCGTCAAAAGATTCTATCCGATGGTATTATTCAGGCAGGCGGTCTGATACGTGCCTGAGTTCTATCTGCACTTGAGCATTTTCTTAACAGTTCTTCCCTTGGGCATGAGGATAAGGCCTTTGCCCGATCCATCCGCATCTCACTTTGAGAACTTCCGGACAGGTCCTTACAGGGTGTGCACCCGGAGGTTCCTGGCTGATGGCGCTCCTGTATCTTTCCTCGGAAAGTGCCGATCGGCACGGGTGGGACTTGTTCGCAGTAAATCATATCGATAGTTCATGTCGTTGATCTGGATAGTTATCCTGCCCTTCATCGGTAGCCTTTGTGCCGCATTTCTGCCATCCCATGCGCGCAACGTCGCCGCCTGGCTTGCGGGTACCGTTGCGGTGGCATGCGTCATTCTCACTGCCCGGTTGTATCCGCCAGTAGCTGAAGGAGAGGTGATACGGGAAGCGGTGCGCTGGATTCCTCAATTGGGTCTCGACTTCACGTTTCGGCTGGATGGCTTTGCCTGGCTGTTTGCAATGCTGGTGACAGTAATGGGAGCCCTGGTTGTACTGTATGCGCGCTATTACATGGCAGCGCAAGACCCGGTTCCCCGTTTTTTCTCGTTCTTTCTCGCTTTCATGGGCGCGATGCTGGGAGTCGTGCTGTCCGGCAATCTGATTCAGCTGGCAGTGTTCTGGGAGTTGACCAGCCTGACGTCTTTCATGTTGATAGCATACTGGTATCACCGCCCGGATGCCCGCCATGGCGCGCGCATGGCATTGACCGTGACGGCGGCGGGAGGTCTTTGCCTGCTTGCCGGAGTCCTGATACTCGGATGGGTAGCGGGAAGCTACGATCTGGATCGGGTGCTAGCCTCGGGCGATCTGATCCGCGCGCATTCCTGGTATGTGCCCATGCTGATCCTGATCGGATTGGGAGCGTTGACTAAAAGCGCACAATTTCCATTTCATTTCTGGTTGCCTCATGCCATGGCGGCGCCTACACCCGTATCCGTCTATCTCCATTCGGCAACGATGGTCAAAGCAGGTGTTTTCCTGCTTGTCCGGCTCTGGCCTGTGCTTGCGGGTACCGATGAATGGTTCTGGATGATCGGCACGGCAGGTCTTCTGTCGTTGGTGCTGGGCGCATACGCAGCGGTGTTTCAACGGGATATGAAGGGTGTGCTGGCTTATTCCACCATCAGCCATCTGGGTCTGATCACGCTGCTGCTCGGGTTGAACAGTCCCCTTGCATTGATAGCCGCAATTTTTCATATCATGAACCACGCTACCTTCAAGGCATCGCTTTTCATGGCGGCGGGCATGGTCGACCACGAGACCGGAACGCGCGATCTATCGCGCTTGAGCGGTTTGCGGCGTGCCATGCCCATCACCGCTACGCTGGCCGCGGTGGGTGCCGCGTCCATGGCAGGCGTGCCGTTGTTCAACGGCTTTCTTTCGAAAGAGATGTTTTTTGCCGAGACCGTGTTTGTCAGCGGGCACCCGATCACACGTATCGGCCTGCCGGCAATGGCTGTGGTTTGGGGAATACTCAGCGTTGCCTATTCGCTGCGTTTTATCCTGCAAGTGTTTTTCGGGCCCCCGGTGGAAGATCTGCCGAAAAAGCCGCATGAGCCACCGCGCTGGATGCTGTTTCCCAGCGCGCTGCTGGTCACGGCCTGTCTGGTGGTTGGAATGTTTCCCGCCAGAACCGTCGGGTCGTACCTGAACATGGCCTCGCGGTCCGTACTTGGAGAAAGCACGCCGTTCCATAGCCTCGCAGTATGGCATGGCTTCAATCTCCCTCTCATGATGAGCCTGGCTGCGATGGCAGGAGGAATCCTCCTGTATCGGGCGCTGGGAGAATATCAGCAGGGCACGACAGTAGTACCGCTGATCGAGCGTTTCGACGGCAGGCGTATTTTCGAATTCATGCTCGAGAAGCTTGACAGGCTGGCAATGCGCCTTTTGCGATGGTTATCCACCGAGCATCTGCAGGTCCAGATGCTGCTGCTGATTATTGCCGTGTTTGCCAGCGCGCTGATACCGCTCTCCAGGGGCGGCCTGCCCGAGGGCGATAAAACGCCACTTCCGGTTGAACCGGCTTTTGCGGTGCTGTGGCTGATCGGTGCGGTCTGTGCAATCGCGGCCGCTGCACAGGCAAAGTATCACCGGCTTGCTGCATTGACCCTGTCAGGCGTGGCGGGGCTGGCAACCTGCATGACCTTCGTCTGGTTTTCCGCGCCTGACCTGGCGCTGACGCAGCTTATCGTAGAGGTCGTTACACTTGTCCTGCTTCTGCTGGGCCTGCGCTGGCTGCCACCGCGCGATAAATCGCTGGACCATGAAACGGTGCCGCTGCCAGTGCGTATGCGCGCCGAGGGTCGCCGGTCGCGGGACCTGGTGATCGCGATTTGTGCGGGTATCGGCATCACCGGATTGAGTTATGCCATTCTGACCCGGTCTGCGGGGGAAGGCGTTTCGCCTTTTTTTATCGAGAATTCACTGCCTCTGGCAGGCGGATCGAACGTCATCAATGTGATCCTGGTTGATTTCCGCGGTTTCGATACAATGGGCGAGATTACCGTGCTGGGCATCGTGGCATTGACTGTGTTCGCGCTGTTGCGGAGGTTCCGCCCGGCTGCCGAGGCCATGACGGTGCCCGTAAAACAGCAGGAGCAGGATGAGCAGAGCGGAGCATTGCCGCCGGATCCGCATGCGTTGCTGCCCGCTGGGCCAATGATGGTGCCGGCGGTGTTCGTGCAGTTGCTGCTGCCGGTTTCGGGCATGGTGGCGATTTATTTTTTATTGCGCGGGCACAACGAACCGGGCGGAGGCTTCGTGGCGGGGTTGATCGTTACGACAGCGGTCATTCTGCAATACCTCGTGGGAGGCACTGCCTGGGCGGAATCCCGTACCCGTATTTTTCCCCAATACTGGCTTGCAGCGGGGTTATTGTGTGCTGCCGGCGCAGGTATGTCAGCGTGGCTGGCAGCACGTCCATTTCTTTCCGCATTGGCGTGGCATGGCACTTTGCCGATAATCGGCGAGATGCACCTTTCAACGGTGTTGCTGTTCGATCTGGGGGTCTTTTTTCTGGTGATTGGCGCAGCGGTATTGATCCTGGTGGCGCTTGCCCACCAGTCACGGCGCGCGCATCGCAAGCAGGAGGTTGCGGAAGTCGAGATACCGGCGGTGCTGGTGGAGGCGCCGGGTTCGCCGGCAGGGCAAGGCGCCAGTGGTCATGGCTATCCGTCTGTGAAAGCCGAAAGGCAAAAGCTTCCCCATGTTTTTCCCCCGAAGGAAAGGGGGGATTGATGGAGGCAATCTATGCGCTTGCCATCGGCGTTCTGACCGCTTCGGGCGTCTGGCTGGTGCTGCGCCCCCGCACCTTCCAGGTCATCATGGGACTTTCTCTGCTGTCGTACGCGGTCAATCTGTTTATCTTCGGAATGGGGCGGCTGATGATAGGAGGTGCGCCAATCATCGAAACCGTGGCACAGGCAGATCCTTCCTTGTATGACGACCCCGTGCCGCAGGCGCTTGTGCTCACCGCAATTGTCATCGGTTTTGCCATGACTGCGCTCTTTCTGGTTGTACTGCTGGCTTCACGTGGCTTGACGGGCAATGATCACGTCGACGGGGATCCGGAAGCATGAATGGCTGGGTGAATCATCTCCCGATATTTCCGGTAGTGATCCCATTGGTTGCGGGAGCAGTCATGCTGCTGTTCGCTGAAGCCCGGCGTGCTCCGCGTACCATTATCGCTCTTGTCGCCACCCTGGCGAATTTACTCGTGGCGCTCGTGCTCGCCTATATTGCAAGCGATGCTGTTCCGGGCATCTGGCCGGACGGAATCGCGGTATATCTGCTCGGCGGCTGGCAGGCGCCCTTCGGCATCGTGCTGGTGCTGGATCGACTATCTGCCCTGATGCTGGTACTCAACGCGGTGCTGGCATTGACTTCCCTGATCTACGCGCTGGCCCGCTGGCGCAAGGCCGGTCCTCATTTCCAGTCGCTGTTCCAGTTCCTGATCATGGGGGTAAACGGCGCTTTCCTGACCGGTGATCTCTTCAACCTGTTTGTATTTGTGGAGGTGCTGCTGGCGGCGTCATACGGTCTCCTGCTGCACGGACTGGGCGAGCCGCGGGTCAAGGCCGGCCTGCACTACATCGCGACCAATCTTGCAGGTTCGTTTGTCTTTCTGATCGGTGTTTCGCTCATCTATGGAGTAACCGGAACGCTCAATATGGCGGACGTGGCTGCCCGCGCCTCATTGCTCACCGAGGACGAGCGCATACTTTTTGAAACCGGTATCGCCATTCTCGGCAGCGCATTTCTGCTCAAGGCGGGAGCATGGCCCTTGAATTTCTGGCTGCCGTCTGCTTACGGTACGGCGGCACCCCCAGTGGCGGCGGTTTTTTCGATTATGACCAAGGTGGGGATTTACGCGCTGCTGCGGCTGGGGTCATTGCTGGCTGGCGCTTCGGGGGCGAGCGTCCCGGCACCATTCAGTGATGGCTGGCTGTTTGGCATCGGCATCGTTACACTTATGCTGGGGGCAGCGGGCATACTCACCGCCAGCCAGCCACAGCGGCTGGTGGCATATTGTGTCATCGCTTCCGCCGGTACGTTGCTTGCGGCGCTCGGGTTTGGGGGTACGGCAATGAAAGGGGCAGCCCTGTATTATTTGACAAGTTCAGTGCTGGCGACAGGCGCTTTCTTCATGCTTTGTGAGATGATCGACCGCACACGGCAAACCGGCGAGGACATACCGCTGGAGATGATGGAGCCCGTCGGGCAGGAGCCGGTTGATGCCGATTTTACAGATGACGTGGTAGGTATCGTCATTCCCGCCGCGATGGCATTTCTGGGTATGGGTTTTCTCGCGTGCGCCTTGCTCGTGGCGGGATTGCCGCCGCTGTCGGGGTTTATCGCCAAGTTCCTGATTCTCTCCGCCACACTGGCCGATACTGCGCCGGGGCCGGTACCCGTTACGGTATGGGTACTATGGGCAAGCGTACTCGGTTCGAGTCTGATTGCAATCATTGCCCTCTGCCGGATGGGAATACTTTTGTTCTGGGGTTCGGATGAGATCATGATCCCAAGATTGCGCCTCGGGGAAGCGGCTCCAGTCGCGGTGCTGCTGCTGCTCAGCGTTGTGCTCGCGATAGAGACGGGTCCGGCAATGGATTACCTGAATCTTGCCGGTAATTCGCTATCTTCACCGCAGATATATATCGATGCGGTACTGTCGGGCAGCCGGCCATCCGGGCCTTTGCCGGCGCCTTCAATCCCAATGGAGGGGATCAGGCAGTGAAACGCTGGCCGTCGCTGACACTATTTACTGTCATTCTGTTCGCCTTGTGGCTTCTGCTGAATGATTCCCTGGCACCCGGCCAGCTTTTGCTGGGTCTGATACTCACGGTGGCTATTACCGCATCGACCGCGGCAATACGCCCGCTGCGTGCGCACCCGCACCATCTGCTTACCGCATTGGGGCTGTTTTTTGTAGTGCTGATCGATATTATCCGCTCCAACATCGCCGTGGCGGGAATCATTCTTGGGCCGGCGAAGAGACGTTTCAGCTCGGGTTTCATGAAAATTCCGCTGGATATGCGTGACCCGTATGGCCTTGCCGCGCTCGCCTGTATAATCACGGCAACGCCTGGCACCGTCTGGGCCGGCCTTTCACCTGATGGAGGCACACTCACGATTCACGTCCTGGATCTGCAGGATGAGGAGGCGTGGGTTCGCACCATCAAGCAGCGTTACGAGCGGCGACTGATGGAGATATTCGAATGAATGGAATGCTGCCGTGGGCAATATCCTTTGCCCTGATTGCTGTCGCACTTGCCATGATCTTTGCCGCGATCCGTCTTCTGCGCGGACCTGCCGCGGAAGACCGCGTACTGGCGCTGGATACCCTGTATGTAAACAGCATGATCATGGTGCTCACGCTGGGAATTCAGTTCGGATCCCGGTTTTATTTCGACATCGCTCTGCTGATTGCGCTATTCGGGTTTGTCGGTTCAGCCGCAATGGCTAAATTCCTTTTGCGTGGCGAGGTGATCGAGCCATGACAATGAATGAGATTCCCTTCTGGGCTGATCTGCTCGGCTCGCTGCTGCTGATCTCAGGCAGTCTGCTGACGCTGATCGGGTCCCTCGGCTTGCTTCGGCTGCCCAATCTGTTTACGCGCATGCATGGCATAACGTTGGGAAATACACTCGGCCTTGGGTGTGTGCTGCTGGCGTCAATACTGATTGCTTCGATACACGCCGGGCGATTCGTGTTTCAGGAGGTGCTGATCACACTGTTCATGATATCGACCTCACCCGTCACCACGATCCTGCTCATGCGCTCCGGGATATACCGCAAGCGAGTGGAGGCTGGCGGAAAAACAGCAGAACGCCAGGATAGTCCGAATCCGGGGTGATCTTTCACCTTTTCTTCCATTTTCCACCATAGCGTTTTCCCTGCTGCAGTTTCCCCACCTTCGCGGATCCCGGGAGCCTGACACCGCAGTCAATATTCCCGACATGGCTCGCATCTGGGGAACTTCTGAAGAATCTGAAGCAAATAGCCTTGACTAGCTGCCTTTCCTCGCCTATTTGTTAGAAAACGGTACTTTAATTCAATTCATTCCAATCACTGTGTTGTGCATGGTGTGATCAAAACATGGGTGGGAAGTGATATGAAAGAACTGTTCAGATTTGGAGTCATCCGCCCACCGCGTCCGGCCTCCCGTCGGGGAAGCATTGTATTTCCCGGTAACCTGACCCTGTTACGTCGCGGTCTCTTCGCAGCGCTTGATCATCCTGACCCGCGAGCGAGTATGCGAACGGCAGCGGCGCAGTTTTTCGAGGGTAGCGAGTTCTCGGAGGATGCAGCGAGTATTCAGTTCGGGTCGGCTCTCCTTGACCTTCGCGAGCGCTTGCAGAATCCCGGATCAATCTCTGGTGCGATGCTAGCAAGCGCCGTCGAAGAAGTAACTGGCGCCGTCGCAAATCAACTGGTTGAAGACGTCGGTTTTGTGAATCTTAAAGACCGCGCGTTCGATACTGTGCTTGCTTTGCGCGTTCTCCCGGACCGGTTCCCGCGCCTTTCTCCCCTATTTGCCGGACTGGTCCGCATGATCGACCTTATCCAACGCCTCTCGGAAAATGATCAGACGCTCGATGACGAGACAGCCGCCACCCTTCTGCGACGCACCATTGTACTCCCCCGAGCCTTGTTTCCCATGCCTCGGACGCCGTACCCTGCGCCGACACCGGCCTCTGCGGGGGACCTCCGCGCCGGTGGACGCGGTGGTGGCGGGGAGGCGCGTCAGCTATCAAACCGTATTGCCGCGCTGGATCGCGCTCGTGTCGCAATTCTTTCAACCGGCGCGGATGACCTCGCGATAACGGGCGGGCGGGATGCACGCGTGCGTTCAAATGCGATCGCGCGATTACCCGCAGACGTGCGGGACGCTTTGCGAAGCGTAAATGTTAATCTTTCGAATATGACGGTATCGGCCGCCCTGGAGCAGATCAGGCTGGCTAGCGCTGTGCTAGGCCAATCGCTGCGAGAGATCCAGGAGCAGCGGATCGCACCCTCTTTGGTGATGATCGGTACTGCAACTGTCCCCATGCTCGATCAGAATCTGCTGCCGGCGGGTGACATTGCTCTGCCTGAAGGACCCAGAGTTCCGACCAGCGTGGGTGCTATCCGACCCATCGGGATCATGCCCCTCATTGTTGTTTTCGAGCAGATCAAACGCTATGAACTCGATCAGATTTCGGACGTGCAAACTATTCTGCGATCGGAGAAGCAGTCGCGGGAAACACGCAGATTGACCCGTACGGAAGAATCTTTCGAAACCGAGATCGAGCGCAGCACTGAGCAGGAGCGCGACGAACAGACGACCGAACGGAATGAGATGCAGCAGGAGGTGGGTCGCACCATCGAGGAATCGGAGAGGTTCAATGTCGGGGCGACGATTTCCGGGAGCTACGGCCCGATCAAGGCTGAACTGACTACAGGATTCGAGTCCGAATTTGCAACAGAGGAATCACGCAAGTCGGCCTCGACTTACGCCCGGGAAGTGACGAATAAAACCGCGACCAAGGTGACCGAGAAGGTTCGGGAAAAGCGCACCCGCACGACGTTGGAGGAGTTTGAGGAAAAATTCGGTCACGGTTTCGACAATACCGCCGGTGCGGCAGATGTTTCCGCGATATTCCAATGGCTTACCAAGGTGATGGAGTATGAAGTGCGCGAAGTGGGAGAGCGTTTGATGATCGAGGTGATGGCGCCTGAACCTGCCGCAAACTACTTATGGTCAGTCGCACGGGAAAGTGAGCTTCCGGACGGGTTCGCGCCGCCCGAGCCTTTTACCGCCGCACCAGGCGACATCACGCCCGAGAACTATGGCGAGTTCGTGAAAAAATACAATGTTTCGGGTGTCGAGCCTGTCCCTGATTTCATCACGACCATTTCCATCGCCCTGGAGGGTACGGCGCAGGCGCTGGAGGAGGGTGCTCTGCCGCCGCCCATGGCCGAGGCAAAGGATGTGGATATTCCCAAGGGCTACCGCGGTTTCATTGCCCACGTTTCTTCCAATGTCATTGCTGTTCCCCCGGAGCCAGTCTCAGGCACGCCCGGAGGATTTGGTCCGGCAGCAGAGGTTTACATTACGGTTGGGCAGCAAGAGTTCAGTTCTGAGAGCGAATCCCGCATACTCAATGGCGAGACTGGCGATAGTCCTCAGAATATTCCTGTAACGGTGCTCGTTAACAATGTCCTGGCCTACACCGTCGCGATCGAAATTCGCTGTATACAAATGCCAGGGACGATGGAAGCGTGGCGCCTCAAAATGCATGCGTTAATTCTTCAGGCCTATCTCGCGCTCAAGGCTGAGCATCAGGAGCGGCTTGCCGCGCTTGCTCTCGAGCGCAGGGAAGGACCTGAAGGACGCCACCCCCTGGAGAATCAGAGTATCATTCGCAGCGAGTTGCAAAGAAGCGCAATTTCGATTCTGACAGCACAACACTACGATCTCTTCAGCGCTATTCTTGAAAGCGCGGCGCAGCGGCCTCGAATCGATTTCGACGAAGCTTTTGCCGAAGGCAATTATGTCGCTGCATTTTCCCGCTGGTTCGAATGGGAGAACATGGTTTATGTCTTTCAGCCCTATTTCTGGGCGCGGAAGAGCACCTGGAACTATCGGCTCCTTTCCACCGATATCGATCCTCTGTTCGCTGCATTTCTCCGCGCAGGTTTTGTCCGCATACAGATACCGGTGCGCCCTGGCTTCGAGGAGTTTGCGCTGGCGTTTTTCGAAACCGGCGAGGTGCCGCAATCGCATCCTTCAGGTGTAATTGGGGAAGATTATTTGAGTATCATGGAGGAACTCAAGGCGATGCTCGGCGTAGGCGATCGCGGTGAGCTGATCGATTCTTTCGAAGTACGCTTGCCGACGACGCTGCACATGCTGCGCACCTCCCCGAGTCTGCCCGCTTGGGAGCGCAACGAAGAGGGGAACTGGATCCCCGTGGAGACGGCTCCGTAAACGAGCGGATGAAAAACAGGCAGGCGCGGCTAAGCATTCGATCAATGGGCAAGGCATGTCGGCGTCCACAGTTCCGTATATTGGACAAATTCCTGTATTACGGACTCATGCAAAAAGTTGCGCAAATTCCTGATGGCTGCTCCTGCTCCAGTCCCATCCGTTTCTGATGAATCGAAAGGCATTGTCCTATTGTTTTCGACATTGCCACCCGATGAGCGGAAGTTTATTGATGAAGTGACAACCCTAGGCAAAGAGACTGTCAATCTGCCTGCGATTTTCGAGGACCATGAAACCTCCAGTCCGGAGTTTGCAGGGAAGCTCACAATAAAGAAGCTCTCAACATACGCCCGCACAAACGCTTTCGGCCATTTCAAGCCGATGCGGGAAGCGGTAAGCAGTGCGGTGGCTGCATCGAAAAAATTGCCACCGTGGCTCGATGAACTGGACGAGATGCTGGAGTTGCCGGGATCACGGCTGATAGACCGAACCCTGGGTCTTGCGATTGCCCTGCGCGAGTCCGGTGGCCTGGCTTGGCCGGTGCGGGCAGGACGTATTATCGATTCTTTTGCAGAAGGCGGCCTCGACAATTTGTTCAGCAACCGGCAGGCGTATCTGGATGCCGAGCTTGTCCCGGAGCAGTGGGTCAAGGAGATGAAGCGCTCGAGAGTCAAAAGCTCTGCTGCCGAAATTGTGCAGGAACGGCTGATGGGTTTTTATTTCGCGCGTATCGGCCTTGCCCATGTCATGCTTGTCCGCGCAGTGGCGGATGAGTTTTTCAATGACGCTGGCGGAGCCGGCGATCCGGATGCGGAGGTGCTTGCAGAAGCACAAATTGCCGCCTTGACCAGCATGGAACGCAAGATATGGCTTGCCATCACTTTCGCAAACGCAGATGGAGGGAAGAACCTGGCTTCAGTGAGCCCAGGTGCAACCGGAATCCTTACAATTCTCCACGCATTCCATCTGGCGAACGTGCCGCTTCATGAAATCACTGACGTACCAAATGCCGAGAGCAGTCGGGCACTCCGGAATTTTTCACCTGACGTTGTCGTTGCGCTCAAGCCGCGATCGCCCGAGAAGCGCGTCGCGTTACAGTTTTTGAGGCGATTGAAGCAATTCTTTCGGCTTAATATCGCCACCAAGACTGCTATCGTATCACAGGCAATGGATCAGCACTTCATGCGCTCGAAAACGGCCAAGCGGTGAGGTTGAACAAATATCGGGCGGCTTACTTGATCAATCAGCTTACGCCCCTGCGGAGTGATTTCATCCGTTCCGTCAAGCAGGCAGGAGACCTCCATTTTCTGCTAGACTACGTTCTCTCACGGAATGCTTGCTGGAATCATGTCATACTCTGCATTACTTTCCCTTAGATAAGTAAAAACTCGTGCAAACCGAGCTTCGACAACGCAATACACCCTAATTTATGAAGCAAAAGCGCTTGCTATCATAAGATCTCCCTAAAAGGCTGACTTCGCTTCACTTTTCAGCCAGCCTGTGTAAAAGCCACAAGAACTCCGATAACTTCGCCGCCAGATGTTACTGCCATTAACCGGCAGATTCCTCTGGCTCACTTTACCTTTCCACTCTGCCCATCATGCTGCCATCCATTGAACAACGTCTTTCCCTTGAACTCGGTGCGAAGCCTGCACAGGTTAACGCGGCCATTGCCTTGCTCGATGAAGGTGCCACCGTGCCCTTTATTGCACGTTACCGCAAGGAGGTGACTGGCGGGCTGGACGATACGCAGTTGCGCCTGCTGGAAGAACGGTTGCGTTATCTACGTGAACTGGAAGACAGGCGTGCTGCGATCATCGCATCGATAGAAGAGCAGGGGAAAATGACGCCGGCGCTGCTTGCTTCCATCCTGCAGGCCGAGGACAAGACACGGCTGGAAGATCTGTATCTCCCCTTCAAGAAAAAGCGGCGCACCAAGGCGCAGATCGCGCTGGAAGCGGGACTGGAGCCACTGGCGGATGCACTGCTGGCCGATCCGATGCTGCAACCGGAGGAAGAGGCCATCAAGTACTTGAAGCCGGCCTTCACCACCGAGCAGGGGGATAATCCCGGGGTACCGGATGTGAAAGCTGCGCTCGAGGGCGCACGCCAGATACTGATGGAACGCTTCGCAGAAGATGCCGAGTTGCTTCAGTGGCTGCGCGAGTATCTGCTGGACCATGGAGTGGTGGAGTCGAAAATCGCGAGCGACAAGGATGGTGGCAAGGAAGAGGAGGGCGCGAAATATTCCGATTATTTCGATTATTCCGAACCGCTCAGCGCTATTCCTTCCCACCGGGCGCTGGCGCTTTTCCGGGGGCGGCGTGAAGAAATTTTACGCGTTGCCCTGCGTCTGGATTCCGAGACGGAGAAACCGAAATGGGATGCGCCGCACAACCCGTGCGAGGCGCGCATTGCGGTCCGGTTCGGCATTGGGGACAAAGGGCGGGCTGCCGATGCGTGGCTGATGGATACGGTGCGCTGGACCTGGCGGGTGAAGAGCTTTCCGCATCTGGAAATCGATCTTATGGGCACGCTGCGCACGCGCGCCGAGACCGAAGCAATCCAGGTCTTTGCGCGCAACCTGAAAGCCCTGCTCATGGCGGCTCCCGCCGGGCCTCGTGTGACGATAGGTCTCGACCCCGGCTTGCGCACCGGGGTGAAGGTCGCAGTAGTGGATACGACGGGGCGGGTCATGGAAACGGCCACCATTTATCCACATCAGCCCAGGAATGACTGGGACGGGTCGCTTCATATTCTCGGTGTGCTTGCGGAAAAATACCGGGTGTCACTGATAGCGATAGGCAATGGCACCGCTTCGCGTGAGACCGACAAGCTGGCAAAAGACCTGATCAAGCGCCGCCCCGATCTCAAGCTCACCTCTATCGTGGTTTCTGAAGCGGGGGCTTCGGTTTATTCCGCCTCCGATCTTGCATCAAGAGAGTTCCCCGATATGGATGTGTCGCTGAGAGGTGCGGTTTCCATTGCGCGCCGCCTGCAGGATCCGCTGGCGGAACTGGTCAAAGTCGATCCGAAATCGATCGGGGTAGGTCAATACCAGCATGATGTGGGGCAAACCCAGCTTGCCCGCTCGCTCGATGCCGTGGTCGAAGACTGTGTGAATGCGGTAGGCGTGGATGTTAATACCGCCTCCGCGCCACTGCTCGAACGCGTTTCCGGACTAAATGCGGCTGTGGCGCAAAGCATTGTTGTCTATCGTGAGGCAAACGGAATGTTCACCTCGCGTGAAGCTCTGCACCAGGTGCCGCGCCTGGGTGAGAAAACCTTTGAGCAGGCGGCAGGCTTCCTGCGTGTGATAACTGGCGAGAACCCGCTTGATGCCTCGGCAGTGCATCCCGAGTCGTATCCTGTAGTGCAAAGAATACTTTCCGACTTGAAGCAGGAAATCAGGGCTGTCATCGGCAACAGCGGATTATTGAAGTCGCTCAATCCAAGGCGGTATGCGGATGAGCGATTCGGCGTGCCGACCGTAACCGACATCATGAAGGAACTGGAAAAGCCGGGGCGCGATCCCCGGCCGGAATTCATCACCGCTGCATTCAAGGAAGGCGTGAACGAGATCTCCGATTTGCAGCCGGGAATGCTGCTGGAAGGCGTGGTAACTAATGTGGCCGCATTCGGCGCATTCATCGATGTCGGAGTGCATCAGGATGGGCTGGTGCACATCTCCGCGCTTGCTGACAAATTCGTGAAAGACCCGCATACGATTGTCAAGGTGGGACAGGTGGTCAAGGTCAAGGTGCTGGAAGTCGATGAAAAGCGCAAGCGCATTACGCTGACCATGAGACTGACAGATGCGCCAGCACAGCAAACACAGGAGGCACGGGGAGCCGGCAAGCGTGAGCAGCCAGGGGATCGAAAAAATCGCCCGGCCAAGCCGCAGCGGAAACAGGATTCTACCCCCAATACCGCGATGGCGGCTGCGTTTGCGAGGTTGAAGGGGTGAATGAGGTTTTGACGCTCTTATTTGAAGGCGGGGTGCTCGCCCCTCTACTGGAACTGCCTTCTCAGGCAAGGAAAAACCTTGTCCGGAAAGGCAGCATGCAGTCCAATCCCCTTCCACCAGCAGCCGCCCTGACAGTGGGAAGGGAATTCAGGAGAGCGTTTCTTACGAAGCGGAAACAGTCTCATTCCTTGCAACGCGTAATGGAACCTGCCAAAAGACCAAGCCCTAGAAGAGCCAGTGTCCCTGGTTCGGGAATCTCCTGAATCTCCTGGCTTGAAGTTCCGACGTCAATCAAGGCTACGTTATCGAATTCAAAGGAATAGTGTGAGCTCGAGGCTATCACCCTGTTAAACCTGACATCCGAAGTAATGTTTACATAAAAAGTGCCGTTTACTCCCTGATCGCCATTTGGCAGGCGGGTGACATCAAGGCCGGTGAAGTTGAAAAGGAGCGTATTGCCGTCGTAGAAAGACAGGGTGTTGTAGCTGTCCACTGATCCCCACAAAAGGCCAAAGTATTGATGATATGTGCTCAGGTCGAGCGTAACCGAACCGATACCGGTGGCCAGATATTGTGTACGATCTGGTCCGTCTTCCTGAGGAATATCATTGAACAGATGATCGCTGGCACTGATCACGTAAGGGGCGGCGTATTTTCCGGAAACATCCGGAAGGGCTGCCGTACCCGAGTCTGTCCCGCTGAACGTAACGTAAATACCCTTACTGGAAAGTCCCCCTGAAGAGGAGAGGTTGTTGAAATTTTCATAAACTGCACCACCGATGATGGGAACTCCCCCGACGGAAGCGCTGATAAGAGCCGCAACGCTGACGGAAGAGGTCAGGCTCATGGCAGTGAAAAAAACTCCTGTCGTTACATGGATCATGGTTTTTTTTGTTGGCATTTTTGCTTCCTCTTGTTTGTTCATTACGAATATAAACAAGCTGATTGGCAACGGCCTCACAACTCTATTTAAGTATTAAGCAAAAACCATACCTATCCTTAAAAGACTGCATTTTCAACTGCTTGACAGATGAATTTCTTTCTTGATTCGATTATGTGAAAAGTCTTCCGACATCAAAGGAAAAACAACAGTCTCCTGCAGAAACGGCTGACAGGTCTTTGAAAAGTCTCCACACGGTCGC
>ERZ778018.785-NODE-785-length-38130-cov-11.383296_pt1 | contig 38130 bp, 33 predicted proteins | sample MGYA00375748_ERZ778018 | MGnify/ENA primary metagenome ERZ778018 (study PRJEB29350, sample SAMN05509839) | bioreactor metagenome | biome: bioreactor; material: wastewater | place: South Africa: University of Cape Town | collected 2014-04-22 ... | reverse complement strand
CCGGTCGACCCCTCATCCGGCCCTTCGGGCCACCTTCTCCCTCAAGGGGAGAAGGCGAGGGACGCCGCGGCGCGACGCTTACTTCTTCGCGCCGTTCGTCGCGGCCTCGGCCTGAAGCGCGGGCTCGGCGTCGGGCTCGGGCTCGCGGACGACCACCCGGGAGGCGTCGGCCAGCTTGGTCATGCCGGTGACGACGACCCGGCCGGAGGAGGGCATCGACGGGGAGGAGACCTCCACCCAGCCCGTCCCCTCCTTGCCCAGCTTCAGGTCGTCCACGACGCGGACGTGGTCGTCCTCCAGGACGAACAGCTTGGTGACGCCGGCGAACTGGACGACCGCCTCGATCGGCACGACGGTCGCCTCGGCCTCGGCCTCCACCACCACGACCGCCTTGGCGAAGCCGCCGGGACGCAAAAGCCCCTCGTCGTTGGGCGCGAGCGCCTCGACCTGGAACGTCCGGCTGGCGGCGTCGACGGTCGGGTTGATCCGCGACACCCTCGCCTCGAACGTCCGCCCCGGATGCGACGCGACCGAGATCCGCGCCGGCTGCCCCGGCTCGATCTGGCCGCTGTAGCGTTCCGGGACGTTCGCCCAGAGGCGGAGCGGGTTCTCGATCACCAGGTCGAAGACGGCGTCCCCCTCGCGGATCATCTGACCCTCGGCCACCGACCGCCTGGAGACCGCGTAGGCGACGTCCGCGACGCTCCCCTTCGTCGGCGGCGGCTCCATCGGCCGCGGCGCCAGGACCGTCAGGTCGGCGAGCTTCTGCTCCGCCTGGTCGCGCGACACCCGGTTGGCGAGCGCCATCGCGACGATGTTCCGCGCCGCCGACTTGGCGTTGTCGAAGGCGGCGATCGACGTGCGGTACTCGCTCTCCATGTCCTCGAGTTCCTGCGCCGTGCCGGCGCCCCGCTGGTCGAGCTTCCGCTGCCGCGCCAGGTTCTGCGACGCGCGTTCCATCGCCACCCGGTACTGCACCACCGCCGGCACCTTCTCGATGATCGCCTCGGTTTGCGGCCCGCTCACCAGGGTCTCGGTGATCCCGTAGTGCCTGACGAACTCGTCGGCCATCTCGGAGGTGACGCCGAGCCGGACCAGCTCGGCCAGGTACATCGACTCGGCCACCGAGCGCTCCAGCTTGGCGTCGACCGGGTCGAGCTGCACCAACGGCTCGTCGGGCTTGATCCGGTCGCCGATGTCGTGGAAGACCTGCAAGACCCTTCCCGACCGCTTGGAGCCGACCGTGACCTGCTCCCAGCCCCGCAGCGAGCCGACCGCCTCGATCGTCCGCTCGATCGGCCGCCTTTGGATCGCCGCGACCGTGATCGGCACCGGCGGCGGCGGTCCCTCCTCCGCCTTCTCCGCGGCGGGCCCGGTCTCGCCCGAGCAACCCGCGATCGCGGCCGCCATGATCGCCGCGGCCGCCGTCGCCAACATCCGAAGTCTCATGGGCGGTCATCCCCGCCGACGCCGTCGGCGCGGCCCTCGAAGGCCCGGAGCAAGGCCGTCGCCAACACGCCGGCGCGGTCCTCTCCGAGCGGTTTGTCGTGGTACAGGAAATCGATGATCGAGACCGTCAGCATCCCCCGGAACATCGTCGCGAAGGCGTCGAACTCTCCGGAGGCCACCAGCCCGGCCGCCACGCAGCCCCGCAAGGCCGCGTCGGTCGGATCCCGGATGTCTTCCTTGCAGCACTCCAAAAGCGACCCGGAGGGCCCCTCGGGCGGCCCGAAGACCGCCGCGAAGAAGAACCGCGCGCGATCCGGGTCCTCGCGGCAATACTCGAAGTGGGCGTTCAAGACCCGTTCCAACGTCAGGGCGGGGTCCGCGCCCTCCGCCACGATCTCGCCGAGCCACCCCACCAGCCTCGCCAGAGGTTCCACCAGCAGCGACCTCGCCAGCCCTTCCTTGCTGCCGAAGTGATAGTAGAGCGTCGGCTTGGTCACGCCGGCCGCCTCGACGATCTCCCGCGTCGACGTCGCCTCGAACCCCCGACGCGCGAACAACCGCGCCGCCGACCTCGCGATCAGCCGCGCCGCCTCGTTCTCGTCGGCCCCCGCGGACGTCGTCATTCCCGCCTCGAAACCTTGACGATTGGAGAAACCCGAGCGTCTACCGACCGGTAGGTATCTTGAGCGGAAATCCCAAAGCCGTCAAGGTCGGTCGCCGCCCGCGTCGGGCGGATCGTACAATGGGGGAGTCGCGACCGATCCCGCCGCCATTCCGAGGACGACGCCATGAACGTGGAGAAGCCGATCACCGACCGGATCACGATCGCCGACCAGCCGACCGCGGCGGACCTCGCCCGGCTGGCCGGCGAGGGTTTCGTCGCCGTGGTGAACCTCCGCGAGGACGGCGAGCCGGAACAGCCCCTGGACGTCGCCGCCGAGGGCCGCGAGGCGACGGCCCACGGCCTCGCCTACCATCACCTGGGCGTCGGCAAGGAGCCGCTGTCCGATCCGGGCGCGGCCGCGACATGCGACTTCATCGACCGCGAGACCGAACGGGGGAAGGTCCTGGTCCACTGTCGCGGCGGCAGCCGCGCCGCCGCGATCGTCCTCATCCAGCAGGCCCGCGCCCACGGCTGGAATCCCGACGAGGCCGTCGAGAAGGGCCGCGAACTCGGCCTGGCGCTCAAGCCCGCGTTGCAGGCCAAGGTCGAACAATACTGGAAGTCGCGAGGATGAGACGTCAGCCGGCGAGCGATCCTATTATCAGGGCCCGAATCATGAAGGTGACCACCTACGAGGCGACCGTCGAAAACGGACAGGTGAAGATCCTCGGACCGGCGACGCTGCCCGAGCGCGCCAGAGTCTTCGTCGTCGCGCCCGACGTGGAATCGGCGCCACCCCTTTTGCACGCGCGAAGTCCCAGGTTCGTCAATCGCGAGGGAGCCCGCGACTTCGTCAAGGAAGTCTTTGAGGAGGGTCCGGACGACGGGCCGTAAGTCCGGCCGGATCGGTCGATGGCGCGCTTGACGCGGAGAAAGCCTTGGTCCTAGAGTGGATCCGTCCGTCCCGTCGCTTCGCCGCGCCTTTTTGAACGTCGAGCGGGAGTCCGCCATGCCCCGTCGCCGATTCGCCGGGTTCGTCCTGGCTTGCCTGGTCATGATCGCGCCGGCCGCCATCCAGGGCGCGGAAGACCCCCGCACCGCCGAGGCGTTCCTGACCGCCCTCCGCGAGCGCGGCTTCCACGACCTGGCGACCGACTACATCGAACGCCTCCGCGACGACCCCGCCATCGGCGAACCCCTGAAGGGCCTGCTCGACTTCCACGAGGGCAAGGCCCTGACCGACGAGGCGTCGAAAACCGTCGACCTGGCCCGTCGCCGCGAACTGCTCGACCGCGCCGCGATCAAACTCGAGGCCTTCGCCAAGGGACGTCCCCAGGACGCCGAAACCCTGGAGGCGCTGGTCGAAATCGCCCGCGGCCTCTCCGAGCGCGGCCACCTGGCGCGCCTCGTCGCCGAGGACGCCCCCGAGCCCGACAAGAAACAGGCCAAGCTCGACGAGTCCCGCGCGCTGTTCCACCAGGCCGGCGACGCCTACGCCCGCGCCGAGGAGCAACTGCGAACCGCCTACCAGGCGCTGGCCGGCTTCAAGGAGAAGGGCGATCCCAGGATCGAGGAACGCGACCGCCTGCGCAACTCCATGCTCGACGCGCGCCTCAAGCGCGGCATCGCCATGTATGAGCAGGCCCAGACCTTCCCGGAGGCCGCCGCCGAGCGCGGGCCGATCCTGGACGAGGCCGTCGCCCACTTCGACGCCCTGGAAAAGGACTACCGCAACACCACCGCCGGCATGCTCGCCCAGATGTATCGGGCCAAGTGCCTTGAGGAGCAAGGCAAGATCGGCGAGGCGATCGGCGTGTATCTCTCCCTGATGGGCCAGCCCAGCGAGCGGCTCCGCGACCTGAAGCGGAACGTCCACTACTTCTACGTCGTCGCCCTCAACAAGCGGAAACAGTACGCCCTGGCCGCCGACGAGGCCGTCAAGTGGCTCCAGACCTACGACCGCCACGACGAACGCCGCTCCGTCGAGGGCCTGGGGCTGTACTACGAGTTGGCGAAGGCGCTGGACGCCCAGATCACCCCCCAAACCCCCAGGGCCGACAAGGACCAGGCGGCCGGGAAGATCGTCGAGGCCCTCTCCCCCGTCGTCCGCGCCCCGACCCGGTTCAAGAACGACGCCCTGGCGCTTTTGAGGAAGTACAAGCCCGACACGGCGATCCAGCCGGCGGAGATCGCCCGCTTGAACTTCGACGAGGCGTCCGGCCAGGGGGAGGAGGCCATCGCCGCTCGCGAATGGGACCGCGCCGCGGCGCTGCTCCGCGCGGCGTTGGCCAAGGCGGGTCCGCGCCAGGCCGACCGGACGGACCTGGTCCGCTACAACCTGGCCTACGCCTTCTACATGAACAAGTCGTACCCCGAGGCCGAGGTCCTGGGAAGCTGGCTGGCGCGCCGCCATTCGTCCTGGCGACACTCCCCCGCGGCCGCCGCCCTGGCGATGCAGGCGATCCTCGATCAGTACAACGCTCCCAAGGGCCTCGACCGCGGCGGCGACCTGGAGCGCTACATCGACCTGGCCCGGTTCACCGTCGAGACCTGGCCGACCCGCGAGGAGGCCGACGACGCCCGCATCGTCCTGGGCCAGATCCACCAGGGCCGCGGCGAGTACGACCAGGCGATGACCGATTTCTCCTCCGTCGCCGAGCGCTCGCCGCGACGGCTGGAGGCCCAAACCCGGCTCGGCGGCGCCCACTGGGCCAAGGGCCGGGCGCTCGCCCGCGAGGGCGAGGCGAAGAAGGCCGAGGCCGACGCCGAGGCCGCCGAGGCCGTCGCCATCCTCAAGAAGACCCTCGACGACCGCGAGGCCGCCGGCGCGGCCAGGACCGACGTCGGCTATCTCGGGAACGCCGCCGACCTGGGCGCGGCCCTGACCGAATCGGGCAAGCCCGAGGAGGCGATCGCCGTCCTCAAGCCGATCGTCGAGGCCCAATCCGCCAAGACCGGCGCCGCCTTCGGCCGGCTGATGGAGGCGTACCTGCTGGCCCAGGTCAACGCCGGCCACGTCGAGCCGGCCATCGCCTCCATGCGCGCCGTCGAGCAAAGCGGCGAGGGGACCGGCCGAGCGCAACTCTACTTCAAGCTCGGCCGCCTGCTGGAGACCGAGCTGGACCGACTCGCCAAGGCCGACCAGCCCCAGAAGCTGGCCAAGATGAAGGAGTCGTTCCGGACGTTCCTCATGGCGTTGGTCGACGGCAAGGAGGGCCAGACCTTCGACTCGCTCAACTGGGCGGCCGGCGGCCTGATCTCGCTCGGCGCCGGCGCCGAGGCCGAGACCGTTCTCCGCAAGCTGATCGACGACTCCGAAAAAGACCCATCGTTCGCGACCCAGCCCGGCGGCGTCGAGCGGCTGCTCCGCGCCAAGGTGAAGCTCGCCGCCGCCCTTCGGATCCAGAAGAAGTTCGACCCGGCCGCCTCGGTCCTCGACGAACTGACCACCGACGCCCGCTTCAAGCGCTATCTCGATCCCCTGATCGAGCAAGGCGAGTTGCTAGACGCGCGAGAGGACTGGGCCGGCTCGCGCGCCCACTGGCAGAGCGTCGCCCAGAAGCTCTCCCGCTCCAGGCCGCGGCCGGAGGCGTACTTCGACGCCTGGTACCGCGCGGCCGTCGCCGACTCGAAGCTGAACCAGAACGTCAGGGCGCGGCGGACCCTGACCGCCGTCATGCGGCTGAACCCGACCGTCGGGGGCCCGGCGATGAAGAAGAAGTACGAAGACCTGCTGGCGATCTTGAAGTGAACGAGGGGCCCCCATGTCCATGATCCCGTCCCGCCGTCTGGCGGTCGCGCTTCTCGTGTCGTTCGCCGTCGCCCAGGCGCGGGCGGACGTCGTCACGTTGATCCCCGGCTCCACGTTCAAGCAGGCCCAGGGAGGGGCCGTGCGCGGCCAGGTCACGGCCGAGTCGCCGTCGGAGGTCACGGTCCAGTTGGGCGCCACGTCGATCGTCGTGCCGACCGACCAGATCCAGTCGGTCGAATACCAAGGCCAGCCCGCGGCGATGCAGCTCGGCCAGACCAACGCCGACGCCGGCCGCGCCGACGAGGCGATCGCGCAGTACCAGAAGGCCGCGGCCGAGGCCGGCGGCAGACCGTTCGTCGCCGAGGCCGCGAAGTTCGGCGAGGCCGCGCTTCTGGCCGATCTGGCGCTCGTCGAGCCGACGCGCGTCCAGGACGCGGTCGCCAAGCTCGACGCCTTCGTCCAGGCGTACCCCAAGGGCCGCCACGTCGTCGCCGCCCGCGAGGCGCTGGCGCGGGTGCGACTCCACGCCCAGGACTTCACGAACGCCGAGACCGACATCGCCGAACTGGCCAAGATCCCCGCCGGCGCCGACCGCGCCGCGGTGCTGGGCGCCCGACTCCTCTTGCGGAGGGGGGACGCCTCCGCCGCGATCGCCGATCTCGACCGGCTCATCGCCGCGGCCGAGGGCTCGCCCCGGCAAGTCGAACTGAAGCTGGTCAAGGCCGAGGCCCTGACCGCGGCCAGCCGCTACGACGAGTCCGAATCGCTGGCGCGCCAGGTCGTCGCCGCGGCCGACGCCGACGACTTCGTCGTCCAGTCCCGGGCGTACAACACCCTGGGCGACTGCCTCGACGCCGCCGCCAGGCCCAAGGACGCCCTCCTGGCGTTCCTCCACGTCGACCTGCTCTACGCCAAGGACAAGGAGGAACACCCCCGCGCCCTGCGCCGCATCGAGGAAGTCTTCCGCAAGCTGGGCCAACTCTCCCGCGCCGACGAGTACGATCAAAGGCTCAAGCAAGAGTACCCCAACAGCCCCTGGACCAAGCGGCCCAAGGGCTGAGCGGAGGAGTCATTCGTCGTCGCCGGCCTCGCGCCTTCGGGCCGCCTGGCCGAGGTTCATGAACGTGCCGACGGCCCAGAAGCCGAAGCCGACGATGACGATCGACCACACCTGGTCGCTCGTCATCCCGGGCCAGTACCGCGCGCCGTCGCGCTCGCCGAGCGCCACCGACGCGAGGCCGAACATCTCCATCGCGAGACCGAGGAACCGGAGGTACTGACCGGCGTTCGCGGGCATGGCGGGGCTTCCGAAGCGGTGGGCGAGCGTTCATCAAGCGGGGCTGACGCCAAACGGCTTTCTCCCCTTGAGGGAGAAGGTGGCCGAAGGCCGGATGAGGGGTGGTCCGGCCGGAAGCCTTCGGATTCGAAACTCTCTTCATCCCATGACTTACACCGAAACACGACGCCGGTCGACCCCTCATCCGGCCCTTCGGGCCACCTTCTCCCTCAAGGCATAGGTATGGCCACAACTTTTCGACTCGGAATCTGGGAAGGATAGGCAAGCGTCCGATGTCCCCTCTCCCACCGGGAGAGGGTGGCCCGAAGGGCCGGGTGAGGGTCGTCGCATTTCGGGATACGCTCTGGGCTTGCGTCATGCCGACCCGACGCTCCCCGCGAAGCGCGACGACCCTCACCCGCCGCTGCGCGGCTGCCCTCTCCCGGTGGGAGAGGGGACGGAATAGGCGATCTGGGTCAATATAGAGCTTGCCTATGCTCTCCAAATTCCTAATCGAAAAGTTGTGGCCATACCTATGCCCTCAAGGGGAGAAGGCGATGATCCGACGTCACACGGTCGGCAGTTCGTAGCCCGCGCGGGGTTCGCGGGAGAGCAGGGCGTCGGCCTCGGGGTCGTCCTTGAAGCGTTCGGCCTCGACGTCCCAGTTGAGTTTGCGGCCGACCTTGTAGGCGATGTTCCCCAGGTGGCAGGTGTTGGTCGAGCGGTGGGCGATCTCGATGCTCGACGTCGGCTTCTCGCGCGAGGCCAGGCAGTCGACGAAGTTGCGGACGTGCGTCGGCTGGCCGTCGTCTCCCTTCATGCTGGACGGCTCCAACGTGATCTTGCGGACGTCGCGGTCGCCGTGGACCAGCCGGAAGCCGTAGGGCTTGGCGATCTGGTCGGGAATCACCTCGAAGCCGGAGCGGTCCAGAAGCAGGCTGCCGTCGGTGCCGCAGAAGAGGATCCCGTAGTCGTGGCCGTTGAACTTGTAGCCGTTCCCCTTGCGCATCGAGTAGGTCAACGTCGCCGCGGGGAACTCGTAGACCACCTGGAGGGTGTCGGGCGTGTCGCGGTCGTCCTCGGTGGTCTCGACGCCGCCGGTGGCGTAGACGCTGTCGGGGCCCTTCGCGTCGAGCGCCCAAAGCACGATGTCGTTGAGGTGGACTCCCCAGTCGCTCATCATGCCGCCGGCGTAGTCGAAGTACCAGCGGAACAAGAGGTGGAACCGGTTGAGGTTGAACGGCCGCTTCGGCGCGGGGCCCAGCCACCTGTCGTAGTCGACGTAACCCGGCGCGGCGGTGTCCGGCGAGGGGCCCATGCCGACGGGGCTGATGTTCTCGAAGTTCCAGGTCTGGACCCAGAAGACCTTGCCGAGCTTGCCGGAGCGGACGACCTCGACCGCCTCGCGGAAGTGGTTCGACGACCGCTGCTGGGTGCCGACGGCGATGATCCGGCCGGTCTTCTCGCCGGCCTCGATCATGGCCCGGCCCTCGGCGACGTTGTGGGCCACCGGCTTCTCGACGTAGACGTCCTTGCCGGCCAGGACGGCGTGGATCGTCGGCAGGGCGTGCCAGTGGTCGGGGGTGGCGATGATGACCGCGTCCAGGTCCTTGCGGTCGAGCATCGCGCGAAAGTCGCGGCTCGCGTGCGGGCGCTCGGAGTTCTTGGTCTTTTGGATGCGGTCGGCGGTCTCGCCGGCGTGGCGGTCGTCGACGTCGGCGACGGCCACCAGGTCGACGTCGTCCTGCTTGAGGAAGTCGGTGAGGAGTTGATTGCCGCGGCTGCCCGCGCCGATGATCCCCAATCGCTTCCGTTCGCTGGGAGCCGACGCCCGGCCGATCGCCGGCGCCGCGAACGCCGCGGCCGCGCCGACGGCCCCCGCCGTCCCCACGAACCCCCGCCTGGTGAATTGCTCGCTCATGGTCCCGGCCCGCCTCGTCTGGAAGGGAAGAAGGGAACGGGCCGCGATCGGCGCCCCCGCCGTCGCGCCCTCGCGCCGATCGTACCGGGCCCGACGGACGAATGGTAGCCGGCGCTCAACTCGACCCCGCCGTCCCCCGTCGGTTCTTCAAATGGCTCCACACGCTCTTGCCCTGCCGGCCGAGCTGGCTCATCACGCGGCCGACCTTCGACCGCCCGGCCGTCTCTCGGAGGCGACGGACCAGGGCGGAGCGCTCGGCGCGTTGAAGTTGAGCGGCGAACGCCGGCAAGACGTGTTCCACGACCCCGAACGGCGCGTCGGCGTCGAGCCCCGCGGCCGCGAATTGGGTGAACGTCGGCGGCAAGGACGCCCGGAGCGACTCGAACAGGGCCCTCACGGCCGCCTCGCGGACGCCGTCGCCGACGGTCCAGTCGTAAGGCGGACGCCACGACGGGCCCAACTCCGCGCGGTCCACCCCCGTCGCCACCACCAGCGTCGGCGGGGCCTCGCGATCGGGATGCCGGACGAAATAATCGTCCCAGGCGTTGGCGAACGCCACGTCGGCCGGCCGCGCCCCCTTGGTCGCGTCGATCGTCAGGACCAGCATGTCGGCGTCGACCGAGGTCGCCACCGCCGCCTCCCGCGACCTCCGATCCGTCCGCGCCTCGCGGCCGTTGGAGCCGTGGGTCGTGTAGCCGGGGACGTCGACGTACTCGACGCGCTTGAGCCGATCGACCAGGGCCGGATCCAGCCCCATCCCCTTCAGCCGCGCGCGGATCGGGCCGGCGTCGCCCTGGAAGGCGTCGCGCGCCGCCTGGACCAGTCGCGACTTGCCCGAGCCCCGCGCGCCCACCACGGCCACGGTCACCGGCTCGTCCAGTCCGCCGTCGATGGTCGCGGCCGCCGTCGGCCGGCGGCGGGTGAGCCGGCGGTACTCGTCGACGCCGATCGCCAGCCGACCGCTGAACATCTCCACGAGATGCGCGCCCAGGCGATTGACGTAGGCCTGGAAGAACCAGCGCAACACGTTCTGCTGCATGTTCCTCCACGCCGGCTTGACGACCAGTTCGCGAGTCCCGATGCGGGTCAGCCCGCTAAGCGGGTTGAGGAACGGCGAGACCAGGGCGTACAGGTCGTTGGCCTTGTTGAAGTAGTTGGCCATCTGCATCGCCCGGCGGCCGTGCGACAGCGTGATCAGGTCGCCGCCGGGGATCTGGCGGGTCATCCGCGCCAGGTCCTCCGCGGCAAGCTCCAGCGCGCCGAGCAACTCGACCACCGGGACGTGGTCCAGCGGGTCGCCGGATTCCGGATGATAGTGCTCGGCGAGCTTCCGCATCAACCGACGGCCGACGGCGACGTACCGGTCGCCGTCGAACAACGCCTCGGCCGACAGTTCCTCCGCGGCGTGGGCCTCGGCCTCGACGATCAGCCACGCCTGGCGGTCCCGCGGCGAGAACGTCCGGGGCTCGTCCCAGTCCAGGGGCGGCAGGACCGTCCTCGCGCTGGTGGTCCATCGCGCCGCCAGGACCGCGAACAGCCCGCCGGCGACGATCCAGCCGACGACCGCCGCGACGATCCAACCCCGCTCGTACAGCCAGATCGTCCCGAAGCCGATGTACGCCAGCACCGGCCCGACCAGCAGCAACAGCAAAATCCACGTCCGCCACTCGCGCAGAAGCACCCTCAGGTTGGCGCGCCAGATCGTAAGGGTGTCTCGGAAGCCGGGCATGAGGTTCTCTGGGGATCGAGGACGGGAAAGCACGCTCAAATCCCAAGCAGGATATCCCTTCTCCCCTCGTGGGAGAAGGTGGCCGAAGGCCGGATGAGGGGGCGACCGGCATCACATCTCGCGTCCGGCCATGACTTTGAAGTCCGGGGCGTTCGATCGCGCCCCCCTCATCCGCCCCTTCGGGGCACCTTCTCCCACGAGGGGAGAAGGGATTTGGGGACTGGCGTCGAAGGTTCATCCTCATCGGACGCGCCGCCGATCCGCGATCGCCGCGAGCCTCGTCATCAGGATCGCAGGATCGCGCCGAGCTTTCGGGAGCAGGCGTCGACGACGGCGTTGACGGCCGCGTCGACTTCCTCGCCGGTGAGCGTGCGGTCGTCGCGGCGGAAGGTCAGGCCGAAGTGGACGCTTTGGCGGTCGTCGCCCAGGTCGCCGCCCCGGAAGGTGTCCAGGTAGTGAGCCGCTCGGAACGAGTCGCCGGCGTGGTCGCGGACGACGGCCTCAATCTCGGCCCACGACACGCCGCGGTCGAGCACCAAGGACAGGTCGCGGACGACGGCCGGCTGGCTCGCGAGCGGGCTGTAACGGGCGACCGTCCGAGCCTTATCCAGAAGCGCGCCGAGATCCAACTCGGCGGCCGAGCAGGCGTTGCGCAGGTCGTGAGTTCGGGCGACCTCGGCGTCGACCTCCCCCATCCAGCCCAGGAGCGTCTCGCCCAGCCAGAGTTCCGCGCTTCGGCCGGAGGCGAACAGGGGGAGTTCGGCGGGGCGGGCCGAGAGCGGCTCGGCGATCAGGAGCCGTCGCAGCAGGGCCTCGACGATCCCCTTGAGGCCGCGGAAATCCAGGCCCGCGGCGATCGCCAGCCGGGCCGGCTCGTCGGGAAGCGCGCCGTCGCCGCGCGGCAGGTAGACGTCGGCGATCTCGAAGACGCGGGCGTCGGCGACGCCGCGGGTCTCGTTATGGCGGCGGACGGCGAGCAGGCTGGGGACGAGGCCGCGTCGCAAGGCGTTCTCGCGCTTGCGGCTGGAGTGCGACACCCGAAGCGGCGGCAGGTCGGCGCCCTCGGCCGAGACCGGCGCCGCCAGGGCGTCCTCGACCAGGCTGAAGGTGACGGCCTCGTCCAGCCCCAGGGCCGTCAGCGCGTCGCGGACGGTCGACTCCACCCGCTCCCGGCGTCCCCTCGGCGCGCTGGCGACGGGGATCGGCCGGTCCTCGACGATCTTCTCATAACCGTGGATCCGGGCCACCTCCTCGATCAGGTCGATCTCCCGCTCCAGGTCGGCCCGCCACGACGGCGGCGCGACCTCGATCGCCCGGTCGTCCGCCTCCAGCACCTTCAGGCCGAGGGCCTCCAGGATCCGACGGACCTCCGCCGGCTCGACCTCGATCCCCAGCACGCGGGGGATTTGCGCCAGCCGCAGGACGATCGGCGCGCGCGGGGCGGCCGGAGCGGCGACGTCGATGACGCCCGGATGCAACACGGCGTCGGGGCAGAGTTCCAGGATCAACTCCGCGGTTCGCCTGCTGGCCCAGTCGACGATCTCGGGGTCGATCGGGCGTTCGAAGCGGAAGCTCGCCGGGCTGAACAGACCCAGCGCGCGCGCCGTCTTACGGATCGACATCGCGTCGAAGCCGGCCGCCTCGATCAGGACGTTCGACGTCCCTGGGCCGACCTCGGTGTCGAGCCCCCCCATCACGCCGGCGACGCCGACGGCTCGCGCGGCGTCGGCGATCACGAGCGTCTCCGGATCGAGCGCGTACTCCCTGGCGTTGATCGCCGTGAGCTTCTCGCCGAGGCGGGCCTTGCGGACGACCAGCCGGCGGCCCTCAAGCCTGTCCAGGTCGTAGGCGTGCAGCGGCTGGCCGCACTCGAACATGACGTAGTTGGTCACGTCCACGACGTTGCTGACCGGCCGGACCCCCAGGGTCTCCAGCCGCTTCCGCAACCACCAGGGGCTCTCGCCGACCTTCACCCCGGTCACGACCCGCGCGGTGAAGCGATGGCAGAGATCGGGGGCCTCGACCGTGACCGCGGCGAGCGTCTCGACCGGCTCGCCGGCGGTTCGCGGCGCGGGGGAGGGGACCCGCAGAGGCTTGCCGAAGACGACGGAGATCTCCCGCGCCACGCCGATATGGCCCAGGCAGTCGGAGCGGTTGCTGGTGACCTCCAGGTCGATCGCCAGGTCGCCGCCGACCTCCTCGGTGGACTCGTGGTTCAACCCCGTCAGGGCCAGGCGCTCGGTGAGGACCTCCACCGGCGCGTCGAGGCGCACATAGTCGGTAAGCTGGTTCCAACTAACGATCATCGGGCTGTTCGCTCGCGGTCTCGGGGCCGGGCGCGGGCTTCGCGTTCGTCCTGGCCTTCGCGGCGGGAGCCCGGCGCGAGAGCCGCTCCCAGAGGAAGTAGACGGGAAGGCCCGTCAGGACGATCAGGAAGCCGGCGCCGGAGGTGAGGGGTTTCAAATACAGGAAGTCGACGACCAACAGGCCGGCCATCGCGACGTACAGCCCCGGAGTCCAGGGGTACGCGACCACCCGGTACGGCCGCTTGAGGAACGGGGCCTCGCGCCTCAGGAGGATCACCGCGGCCACCATCAAAAGGCAGAACGACAGGTCGACCGGGATGACGTATTCCAAAAGCTCGCTGTAAAGACCGCCGTAGGCGACCCGGCCGTCGTCGGCGACGGCCGCGGTCGCCGGCAGCGTCAGCAGGCAGGCCCACGCGCCCTGGGCGTACAGCGCGACGGCCGGGACGCGCCGCGCGTTGGTCCTGGCGGCGGCCTGGAAGAACAGGCGGTCGCGGGCCATCGCGTAGAACACCCGCGCGCCGGCCAGGATCAACCCGTTGGCGCAGCCGAACGTCGAGATCAAGACCGCGGCCGCCATCAAGTACTGGCCGCGCGGCCCGACCGCCGCCTCCACGGCCGCGGTCGCCACCCGCTCCTGGGGCGCGTGCCGGATGGCGTCGAACGGGAGCGCGACCAGGTAGCCGAGGTTCGCGAACAGGTAGAGGACCACCACGCACGCCGTCCCCCGGAACATCGCCCTGGGGAACGTCGCGCCGGGATCTCGGGTCTCCTCCCCCAAAAACGTCACGTTGTTCCAGGCGGTCGAGGAGAACAACGGGCCGATCATCGCCAGCCCCAACAGCATCGCCACCGCCGCGTAGCCGTCCAGGGGCAGGGGGGGCTTGTAGTACGAGTTCGGCGTCCAGCCGTTGGCCCACGGGTCCCACCACGAGGACGTCCAGGCGGCGGCCTTCTCGTCGATCCCAAGCGCGAAGCAGACCGCGATCAGCCCGAGAAGCGCGGCGGTCTTGGCGAAGGTGAACGTGTTCTGGATCCACGTCCCCAGCTTCAAGCCCCGGGTGTTGGCGATCGTCAAGACGACGATCACCGCCACGGCCGCGGCCTGCTGGGTGGAGACGCGCAGCGCGTAGCCGCCGCCCTCCCAGAGGATCAGGCGGTTCTCCGCGGAGACGGCCGGGACCAGGACGCCCAGGAACTTGGCGAACGCCACGGCCACCGCCGCGATCGTCCCGGTCTGCACCACCAGAAACAGCGACCAGCCGAAGAGGAACCCCGCCAGCGGGCCGTAGGCCGTTCGCAGGAAGTAATACTGGCCGCCGGCCTTGGGCATCATGGCGGCCAGCTCGGCCGCGGAAAGCGCCCCCAGGACCGTCATCAAGCCGGCGAGCGCCCAGGCGGCCATCAGCCAGCCGGGCGCTCCGACCAACGACGACGACTCGGCCGAGGTGATGAACACGCCCGAGCCGATCATCGCCCCCATGACCAGCATGGATGCGTCCAGGACGCCGAGATCCCGGACCAGGGCGGGGGCCCGCCTGGGCTTGCCGGTCTTGGCGGGTTCCGCGTCCTCGGTCGTCGACATCAGGCGGCGGCCTCGCTCAGGCGTTCTGCTTGACGTAGTCGTCGACGTCGGTGATCGCCTTGGTCAGCGACTGCCGCCGCCATTCGGTCAGGGCGGTGTCCATCGCCGCGGCCAGCTTGTTCGCCAGCAGGGCGGCGGCCTCGCGCGGGGTCTGGCCCTCGGCGCGCACCTCCGGGAAGTCGTGATGATGGACGGCGACGCCGCCGTGGGACTCCGCCCCGGCGGTCACGATGATGGTGTCCTTGACGCTGCTCATGGTGCCCCTTGCTCCTTCGCTGGCCCGGTTCTCCGCGCGTCCCGAGAGGGGGAGGGTCGGGTCAAAACTGGTCGAGGAAGCGAACGTCGTTTTGATAGAGAAGCCGGATGTCGTCGATGCCGTGGCGTCGCATGCAGAGCCGTTCGATGCCCAGCCCGAACGCGAAGCCGGTCACGCGCTCGGCATCGTAGCCCACCGCCTTGAAGACGTTGGGGTCGACCATCCCCGCCCCTCCCATTTCAACCCACCCGCGACCGCCGTGCCAGAGCATGTCGATTTCGACGCTTGGCTCCGTGAACGGGAAGAACGAGGGCCGAAACCGAATCCGGACGTCTTCCCCCAGGTAGCTTTTGGCGAAGAGGCGGAGGACCGACTTGAGGTGCCCCATCGTCACCCCCTCGGCGACGAAGAGGCCCTCGATCTGGTGGAACATGAACGAGTGGGTCGCGTCCACGGTGTCGGGACGGTAGACCCGGCCGATCGCCACCACCCGCGCCGGCGGCGGCTGGGACTCCATCACCCGCACCTGGATCGTGCTGGTCTGGCTCCGGAGCATGCCGCCGTCGGGGAGGAAGAAGTTGTCCAGCGGATCCCGCGCCGGGTGGACCGGGGGGATGTTCAGGGCGTCGAAGTTGTGGTGGACGTCCTCCACCTCCGGGCCCCTGGCGACGGCGAAGCCGAGCCTGCCGAAGATGTCGATCAACTCGTCGGCGGTCTGGGACAGGGGGTGGCGATGGCCCAACCGGGGGGCGATCCCCGGCAGGGTCACGTCGATCCCGTCGCCGCCGACCGTCCGCCGCGCCAGCCGCGCGCGGGCGGCGTCGCAGGCCGCCTCGAGCGCCTGCTTGACGCCGTTGAACCGCTGGCCGTAGGACTTCTTGGCCTGGTTCGGCAGGGTCCGCAGCCGTTCCTGGGCGGCCTTGAGCCGCCCCTGCTTCTGACCCAGGTACTCCACCCGGGCGGCCTCGACGGCCTCCGGCGAGGCGGCGGACTCGAAGGCGAGGACCGCCTCGCCCTGGAGTTCGTCCAGATCCAGCAGGGCGGTCTCCAGCGTTCCGGTCGTGCTCGTGCTCATCGCGGCTTCCGAGGCTTGGCGGTCAGGCGGTCTTGGCCCGGGCGCGGGCGTTCAACTCGGCGTCGGCCTTCTCCAGGGCGGCGCGAACCTTGGCGACCACCGCGTCGAAGGTCTCCGGGTCGTGGATGGCCAATTCGGAGAGGGTCTTGCGGTCCAGCCCGATTCCGGAGAGCCGCAGCCCGTGGATGAACCGACTGTACTTCAGGCCCCGCATCTCGGCGGCGGCGCCGACGCGGACGATCCAGAGCCGGCGGAAGTCGCGCTTCTTGGCCCGGCGGTCGCGGAACGCGAACATGCCGGCGCGAAGCAGGGTCTCCTTGGCCGACTTCAGCAGCCGCCCGCGACCGCCGACGAACCCCTTGACGGCCTTGAACAATCGGTTCTTGGCCTGACGGCGGGCCGCGCCTTTTCTTGCACGCATGACTTGAAACTCTCGCTGACGGCGACGGCGACCGTCGCCCTCGACGCATTAGATGGATGGAATGATGGAGGAAGGACGCGGATCCGGATTCGAGTCGGGCTTCAGGAGGCGGCGGCTTGAGCCTGCTGGGCGCGGCGGCCGCGGACGCGGAGGCGACGGCTCTTCGGCGGGGTCGTCCCCGCGGCCTGGTACTCGGCCTGGTACTCGGCCTGGTACGCGGCCCGGGCGGCCTCGACGGCCAGCGGGTTGGTGGCGATCCGCTGTCGCGCCGCCTTGCGGATCCGGCGCATCTCGGCCCCGACGGTCAAGAACGACTTCTTCCTGAGCCGGCGGATCTTCTTGCCGTTCTTGTGCGAGTTCAAGTGCGACGACCCGCACCGCTTGTGCGAGACCTTGCCGGTGGCCGACACCTTGAACCGCTTCTTGACGCCCTTGTGGGTCTTCAACTTCGGCATGACGCTTCTCGTCCTGTTCGATGGCGATGCAATGGGGACGGCCGCGGACCTTCGCCGCGGGGCCCCTCCGTCGTTCGCGGTTCGCGCCGGCCCCGACCGAGGTCGACTCGACGCCGAGCGCGCGCCCGGCACCCCGGGGCGGGGACGCCGATCGCCGGCCGCGGGCGGGCGGGCGGGCGGGCGGGCAAGCGGCCCATCGTAGCAGACCGTCCCCGCCGACGTCCAGTCGACCCGCCCCCGCCGTCGCGCGTTTCGGCGGCCGACGGGTCCGGACGATCGTCGCGAGTCACGAGGCCGAGGCCGAAGCCTTCGGCGCCAGGATGGCCGTCATCCGTCGACCTTCCATCGACGGCGTCTTCTCCAGCTTGCCCACGTCCTCAAGCGCCTGCAGGACCTCGTTCATGACCCTGCGGCCCTCATCGATGTGCGCCAGCTCGCGACCCCGGAACAGCACGTTGACCAGCACCTTGTCCTTCCCCTCAAGGAACTCCTTGGCCCGCTTGACCTTGACCTCGATGTCGTGGTCGCCGGTCTTGGGGCGGACCCGGATCTCCTTGATCTGGACCTGGTGTTGCTTCTGTTTGGTCAGACGTTTCTTCTGGGTGTACTTGAACTTGCCGTAGTCGATGATCTTGCAGACCGGCGGGCGCTCGTTGGGAGCCCCCTCCACCAGGTCCATCCCCGCCTCGCGCGCGGCCTCGAGCGCCTTGTTCGTCGGCATGACGCCCAGCATGACGCCTTCCGCGTTGATGACCCGCACGGGGGAGATGCGAATCTGCTCGTTGACCCGTAGTCCTCGCTCGATCGGTCCGATGACGTCCTCCTCGGGGACGGTGACAGGGGGCCTCGCCGCCGGGGAGTCCGCGACCCCCGCGCCTACCGCGGGTCGCATCCCCGATCGACCCCGGAGTTCGGCCCCCGCGGCCGTCCGTCGGGTCGTGACAAGGCAATCTCAACGATTACGGGGCGTCGCCCCCGTTGTCAAGTCCGGCCGCCCCCTCCCGGCGTGGATTGTGGCGATTTCATCGCGATCGAGGCTCGCGACCCGGCCCCTCCAGGATCGCCCGGCCCACCGCCTCGGCGATCAATTCCAGCCCGCGCTGGTTGACGTGGCAGCAGTCGTCCACGTACAAGCCCTCGGGGTGGTCGCGGAAAAGGCCCGATAGATCGTGGAACGCCACTCCGCGGCGACGCAGCGCCTCGCCGTCGCGGCGGAGCAGGGGATAGCCGGCCAGCACGCCCTTGCGGTAGGGGTGGTCCTCCTTGAACGCCAGTCGGCGTTCGGCGGCGTCCATCGGCTTGGAGTCGCCGTCGTACTGGTTGGGCTGGAGGAAGTGGAAATAGCGCGCGCCCGACTCCTTGCAAAGCGCGTCCAGTCCCAGCGACCCGTTCGACCAGATCGACGCCAACTCCTCGTACAACTCCGCGCGGCTGGCGAAGTCCCGCGGCGGGCCGGTGACGACGTAGGGCTCCGACCGCCCTTGCAACTCCTGATGCGCCTTGACCAGCTCGTAGGCGTCGCGCTCCAACCGGCGGTCGCGGAGCGTCCAGACCAGGTTGCACACGATCGACCACCGCCAAGGCGAGGCCGACGCCCACCGCGCCCAGCCGTCGCGCGACCCCTCGATCGCCATCAGCGCGGTTTTCGCCACGCCCAGGGTCGAGTCGTCGGGGCCGACGCGCGCCCGCCAGCTTCGAGGAAAGGCCGGGTGGACGTGGTGGCCGGCGTTCTCCAACTCGTAAAGCGCGACCTCGTTGAAGCCGTCGATATTGACCACGACGTCGAACTCGGCGCCGAGGGTCGTCAGGTACGCCAGCGTCGTCAACTGCTGGGGCTGCTTGTAGCCGCCGAGCGCCAGGTTGAGGCAGACGATCTCCTTGTCGGCGTACTCGGGCGAGGTCCGCAACACCTCCTCCAGCCGATGCGCGCCGTCGACGCCGAAGAAGCTGGCCATCGACCCGCCCAGGATCCCGACGATCACCTTGCCGGCCGCGCGCTTCTGGATCGGATCCTTGTCGTCGATGTAGCCGTAGTTCGAGATCGGCATCGTCTTGCCGTCGAATCGGCGGACCTGCCCGCTGTACGGCGCGGGCTCGCGCACATAGCCGACGTAAGGATGCACTTGCGACATCACCGACGCGCCGACGCCCTCCGGACGGGCGGCCCGCTCGCGACGGACCTCTTGCAACCCGCTCCAGGAAAACGGCTTGCCGACGACGACCCGGTACGCCGCCCAGGCCAGGCCCTCGCACGCCAGCCAGGACGCCAAGAGGGCGACGACCGCGAACGCGACCCGACGCCCCCGCGACGGCCCCCGTCGAGCCGTCGCGCGGGGCGTCACGGGAACGTCGCCTCGCGTCCGCGCCCCGCCATGCCCGACCGTCGCCCTCGCCTCATCCATGACGGAAGCTCCCCCATGTCCCTCGGAGACCCGAACCGCACCCTAGCCGCCGTTCCGTTTTCATGCAACCTGGTTCGGCGCGGTCCTGGACTCGACCCGCCGCGCCGGTTATACAGGCGTTGAACACCCCGCGCCTCGATGGAGCAGCGAGCATGGACCCGACCGACGCCCCTCCCCTCGAGTTCACCCGTCGCGCCGCCCTGGGCGCGCTGGCCGCCGGCGCCGTGGCCGCGACGTCCCGCGGCGCCGAGGAGCCGGCCGCCGCGACCAAGGGCCGCCCCAGGATCGCGGCCGTGGTCAACTGCTACTGGAAGACCTCGCACGGCCAGGGAATCGTCGACCGACTCATGGACGGCTACGGCTGGCGAGGAGAGCACCATCGGCCGGCCCTGGACGTCGTCTCGCTCCACGTCGACCAGCGGCCCAAGGGCGACCTGACCGACGAACGCCTCGCGCGCCACCCCGGATTGAAGCTCTATCCGACCATCGCCGAGGCCCTGACCCGCGGGACCGGCGGGCTCGACGTCGACGGCGTGGTCGTCATCGGCGAGCACGGCGACTACCTCGTCGACGACCGCGGCCGGACCCACTACCCGCGGTACGAGTTCTTCAAGCAGATCGTCGACGTCTTCCGGAAGACGGGGAAGGTCGTCCCGGTCTTCAACGACAAGCACCTGTCCTGGAACTGGGACTGGTGCCGGGAGATGGTGGCGACCGCCCGGGAGATGAACTTCCCGTTCCTGGCCGGGTCCTCGCTGCCGGTGACCTGGCGGATTCCCGAGTTCGAGACGCCCGCCGACGCCGAGATCGAGGAGGCGGTCTGCGTCGGCTACGGCGGGGTCGACAGCTACGACTTCCACGGCGTGGAGTCGCTCCAGTGCTTCGTCGAGCGGCGCCGCGGCGGCGAGACCGGCGTGAGGGCCGTCGAGGCCGTCCGCGGCGACGACGTCTGGAGGACGCTCGACCCGGCCGCGGGGGGCTCGCCGCGGACGAAGGCCCTGTTCGACGCCTGCCTCTGCCGCTCGTTCCGCCTGACCTCCCCCCGCGAGGGCTACGGCAACGTCTTCCCCACCCTCGCCGACGCCGCCAAACTCGTCGCCGATCCGTACCTCTACCGAATCCACTACAACGACGGCCTGGTCGGAAGCGTCTACATGCTCAACGGCCTGGTCGTTGACTTCACCGTCGCCCTGAAGCTCAAGGACGACCCCAAGGTCCGCTCGACGCAGCTCTACCTCTGCGGGATCTCGCCCAACCAGACGCTCCCCAACTTCTTCAGCCCGCTGGCCCGTCATATCGAAACCATGATGACCACGGGCGCGGCCCCGTACCCGGTGGAGCGGACGCTGTTGACCTCCGGCGTCGTCTGCAAGGCGGTCGACCTGATGGCCGAGAAGAAGCGGATCGTCGAAACCCCGGACATGGCGACGATCGCCTACAAGGTCGCCGGCGAATCCCAGTATATGAGGAGCTGACGACGTGAAGACCCGCAAGCCGACCGACGCCCCCGAGTCGATCGCGCCCGCCAGGGGCCCGAAGCGGATGGCGATCGTCGCCACCGTCTGGAAGTACCTCTCCCACGCCCAGCACATGGGCGACCGCTTCCTCGTCGGCTACCCGATCGACGGCGCCTGGAGGACGCCGAACGTCGAGGTGGTCTCGCTCTACGTCGACCAGAAGCCGGACGACGACCAGAGCGCCGAACGCGCCCGCTCGTTTGGCTTCTCGGTCCATCCGACGATCGCCGAGGCCCTGCGCTGTGGCGGGGACAAGCTGGCCGTCGACTCCGTGCTGGTCATCGGCGAGCACGGCGAATACCCCCGCAACGAGAAGGGGCAGATCCTCTATCCGCGATACGAGTTCTTCAAGCAAATCGTGGCGGTCTTCGAGGCCGACGGCCGCGCGGTCCCGGTGTACAACGACAAGCATTTGTCGTACAGTTTCGCCAAGGCGCGGGAGATGGTGGCCGACTCCAGGCGGCTGAAGTTCCCGATGCTCGCCGGCTCGTCGCTGCCGGTGACGTGGCGGCTGCCGGCGGTCGACCTGCCTTACGGCGCGGTCGTGGAGGACGCCCTGATGGTGGGCGTCGGCGGCTCCGACCCGATGGACTTCCACGCCCTGGAGGCGATGCAGTGCGTGCTGGAGCGCCGCCGCGGCGGCGAGACCGGCGTCCGCCGCGTCCGGATGGTCACCGGCGACGCCGTCTGGAGGGCCGGCGCCGAGGGCCGCTGGTCGCGCGCGCTTCTAGGCGCGGCCCTGTCGCGGTCGGACTCGCTCCAGGGGCTCTCGGTGAAGGACGGCCGGACCCAGGCGCTGGCCGAGGGGGACGAGTTGGCCCGGATCGTGCCGGACCCGGCCGCGTACATGATCGAATATAACGATGGAACGCGCGCCACGCTCCTGATGCTCAACGGCGCGCTGGCCGACTACGACCTCGCCGTGAAGGTCAAGGGCCGCCCCGACCCGCTCTCCATGCAGTTCCTCCTGCCGCCGACCCCGAACGTCGCGTACTCCGCGCCGCTCATGGACTACGTCGCCCGCATGATCGAGACCGGCCGCGCCGCGTACCCCGTCGAGCGCACGCTCCTGGTCTCCGGCGTGCTCGAAAGCTGCCTGGACTCCCGGACGAACGGCGAAAAGCCGCTCGACACGCCGCATCTGGACGTGCGCTACGAGTCGCCCCGCGAGTCGCTGTTCGCGAGGACGTAAAATCCGCCGACAACGTCCTTCCCTCCTTGAGGGAGAAGGTGGCCCGAAGGGCCGGATGAGGGGTCGACCGGCGTCGCGTTTCGGTGGAAGCCGTGAGTTGAAAACGACTTCAAATCCCATGGCCGCAGGTTCCGCCCACCCCTCATCCGGCCTTCGGCCACCTTCTCCCTCAAGGGGGGAAGGGCGTTCGGCGCCGGCTCCCGAGAAAGTCTCCCGCCTCCCAACTCCATCGAGGTTCCCGCATGATTTGTTCGCTCCTGCTGCTCTCCGCCTCCCTGACCGCCGAGGCCCCCGCGCCGCTCCCCCGCGCCGAGGGCTACGTCGGCTGCTGGTACTCGATCGGCCCGACGAAGGACGAGTACAAGTACAAGTACAGCGGCGGGATGGCGACCTACCCGCAGCAACAGTCGCCGATCGCGATTTACGACGAGGCGTCGAACCGGACGTTCTTCGTCTACGGCGGCGCCGACCCGGAACGGAAGTCGATCCTCCACATGGTCTCGTACTACGACCACGCCACCGGGACCGTCCCCAGGCCGGCGATCCTCCTGGACAAGAAGACCAACGACGCCCACGACAACCCTTGCCTGGCCATCGACGGCGACGGCTATCTGTGGGTCTTCTCCAACGCCCACGGCACGGCCCGGCCGTCCTACATCCACAGGAGCGTTAAGCCGCGATCGATCGACGCCTTCGAGGAGGTCCTGGAGACCAACTTCTCCTATAGCCACCCCCATTACGTCCCCGGCGAGGGCTTCCTCTTCCTCCACACCAAGTACGCCAAGGGCCGCGGCCTGCGGTTCTCGACCAGCCCCGACGGCCGCTCGTGGTCCGAACCCTCGCCGATCGCCCTGATCGACATGGGCGACTACCAATTCACCGCCGCCCGCGGCGACCTGGTCGCCACCTTCTTCGACTTCCACCCCAAGCCCCTCGGCCTGGACGCCCGCACCAACCTCTACTACCTCCAAACGACCGACATGGGCGCGACGTGGCGGAACGTCGAGGGCCGGGACGTCGCCCTTCCGCTCTCCAGGCCGGACAACCCGGCGCTGGTCCATGACTTCCAGGCGGAGGGGAAACTCGTCTATATCAAGGACATGAACTTCGACGCCGACGGCCGCCCCGTCGTCCTTTTCCTCACCAGCAAGGGACACCAACCGGGGCCCCAAAACGGGCCTTACGAATGGAGCACGGCGCGCTGGGATGGCCGGGCGTGGGTCGTCCGACCGTTCACGACCTCGGACCATAACTACGACCACGGCCCGCTGTACGTCGAACCCGACGGGACCTGGCGGGTCATCGCCCCGACCGAGCCCGGCGCGCAGCCGTTCGGCACCGGCGGCGACCTCGTCATGTGGACCAGCGGCGACCGGGGCGCGACCTGGGACCGAGTCAAGCAACTCACCCACGATAAGGCCCGCAACCACACCTACGTCAAGCGTCCCATCAACGCCCGCCCCGACTTTTACGCGATCTGGGCCGACGGCGACGCCCGCGCCAAGTCGGAGTCGAGCCTCTATTTCACCGACCGCCTCGGGGCCGAAGTGCGTCGCCTCCCCGTCCACATGACCGCCGACGTCCAGGTCCCCGAGGTCGTGGAGCGGGAATCCGAACGCGAGTGACATTTTCAAGTGGAGACGACGTGGCCGATTCCCTACAATGTCGCCCGCGGGCGACGCGGCCTCGCGTCGGTCGGATGCCGACGTCATCTCATCAGGGCGGGGCCGCCGCCAGCGGCCGGCCGGCCGCCAAGGCCGCGTCGCGGCGTCTTGCTCTCCATTGCTCATCCGGGGGCTCAGGTCATGCGAATGCGAAGGGGCTTCACCCTGATCGAACTGCTGGTGGTCATCGCGATCATCGCGGTCTTGATCGCGCTCTTGCTGCCGGCGGTGCAGGCGGCGCGGGAGGCGGCGCGACGGGCGCAGTGCGTCAACAACCTCAAACAGATCTGCCTGGCGGCGCACAACTACATCTCGGCCAACGATCGGGTCCCGCTGGGGGACTTCTACCCCTCCGGTACGAACGAGTCGGCCAACGGCGTCACCGGCAACGGCGGCGACCGCTACTCCTACGGCTGGACCCTGGTGATCCTGCCGTTCCTGGAGCAGACCCCGGTGTACAACGCCTACAACTTCGTCTCCGGCTTCCGCGATCCCGGCGGCGGCGGGCCGACGATCAACACGACCGTCATGTACAACCAGCTCTCGGCCTTGCTTTGCCCGTCGGAAAGCGCCTCGGCCCGGCCCCAGGCGCCTTACGGGGCGCTCAACTACGTCGGGAACGTCGGCGGTCCAGGCGCGCTTCAGACCTTCTCGGGCGTGATCATCAGCCCGTTCTGGGGGAACACCTCGGCGGCGCCCTCGACCAACTGCATCAGCCTGGCGGCGATCACCGACGGCACGTCGAACACCGCGATGTTCAGCGAGCGGCTCATGGGCGTGGCCGGCAACCCGACGGTCATCGTCGGCAACAAGGACCAGGCCAAGCGGGCCATCTTCCAGGCCGGCACCGCCGGGACGCTCAACGGCAACGACATGACCGGCGCGATGAACGTGCTCAACGCCTGCAAGTCGCTGCCGGCGACCACCACGTCGCTCTCCTCGTACCGCAGCGGCCAGATCTGGACGATCGGCCACCCCTGGGCGCCGCTCTGGAACCGATACTTCCACTTCGGCCCGCCCAACATGCACTCCTGCGACACCAACCCCTCGGCCTTCAGCGGCCTCGGCGGCGGCCAGGGCGTGATCCCGCCGACCAGCAACCACCCCGGCGGCGCCAACGTCGGCATGTGCGACGGCTCGGTCAAGTTCATCAAGGACTCGGTCGCCCTTCAGAGCTGGTGGGCCCTGGGGACCCGCGCCGGCGGCGAGGTCATCAGCGCCGACGCCTACTGATTGACCGCGTCCGCTGTCTTCTCATCTGATGCTCCGTCGAAAACCCAGAGAGAAAGTGATGACAAGCATCCCTTCTACCCTTGAGGGAGAAGGTGGCCGAAGGCCGGATGAGGGGTGGATTCAGAGGCTTCCGGTCGCGCCACCCCTCATCCGCCCCTTCGGGGCACCTTCTCCCACAAGGGGAGAAGGGGGGATACATGCGCGACATCAACGGTTTTCGACAGAGCACCTCCACGTCTGACCCCCTTTGAAGGGAGCCCTTCTCCGATGCGTCGTCGTCACCTGATATTCGGTCTGGCCGCGGCCGCGGCCGCCCCTTGCGTCCTCGCCCTGGCCGGTTGCGGCAACGCCAGCAACATCGAACCCGGCGTCCCCGCCAACGTCCAGCCCCCCGCGGACTTCGACCCCGGCGGCGACGCCACCCCCGACATGTCGGGAAAGAAGGCCGGCAAGGCGGCGAAGACGAACTCTCCGGTCCCCTGAGTCACGCCGACCGCCGTCGGGCGCGAGCGGCCGGGGTCAGGTGGTAGACGGGGATCCCCAAAAGCAGGCTCGCCAGCGAGATCGTCGAGACCTTCCACGAGTTGACGAACGCCGCGACCACCAGGACCCCGGTGAGCAGCAGGTAAACCGCCGGGGTGAACGGGTAGCCCGGCGTTCGGAACGGCCGGGGAAGGTCCGGCCGCTTGACCCGCAACACGAAGATCGCGCTCATCGACAGCATCGAGAAGAGCGACAGGCCCACCGCCGCGTAGACGAACAGGCTTTCGAGCGTGCCCGACCACAAGAGCGCCAGGGTGGCGACGAGTTGAAAGACCGTCGCCACCGCCGGCGTCTCCGCCCCCTCGCGGAGTCTCGCGGCGACCGCCGGGAACTGCCCGACCTTCGCCATCGCGTAGATCACCCGCGGGCCCAACAGCAGATAGACGCTCAGCGACGAGAGCAGCATCAGCCCGATCGCCACGCTCAACGGGTCCGACCAGGCGTCGCCGAACAGCCGCCGCGTGGCGAGCTCGGCGATCGGCGCCACCACGTCGAGCCCTCGCGCGTTGGTCGGGGCCTCCACGATCGCCCGCACGTCCCCGGCCGTCAGCGCCAGGCAGTAAACCACGTTCACCGCCAGGTAGAGCAAGGCCACGGCCCCCGTCCCGTAGAGGATCGCCCTGGGCAAGACCTTCTGCGGCTCGCGGATCTCGCCGGCCAGGTACGACGCCCCGTTCCAGCCGGTGTACGCATAGTAGATGAAGACCAGGGAGAACAACATCTCCTTGGCCGTGTGAAGGTCCACCGCCCCGACGTCGTTCAGGTTCGCCGCGTTCGGCCAGCCGACGGCGACCCCCGCGACGACCAGGACCAGGAGCAGAGCCACCTTCAACCCCGTGATCCAACCCTGCACCAGCGACGTCCGCCGCCGGCTCGACACGTGGATCGCCGCGAAGATCAGGACGGCGAGCGTCGCCAGCCCCCGCTCGGCCAGCATCGCCCCGTCCCCGCCGAGCCCCGCGGGCTTGAGCACGTACTTGGCCGCGGCGTAGGCCGCCACCGCGCTCGCGCCCGAGAACCCCATCAGGTACGACACCCAACCCGACATGAACGCGGCGAGCGGCCCATACGCCTCGTACAGGTAGACGTAGTCGCCGCCGGTTCGGGGCAGGGCGGCGGAAAGCTCCGCCAACGTCAGCGCCCCGCACAGCGCGATCACCCCTCCCAGTAGCCAAAGCGCCAGCATCCAGGAATTGGAGCCGACCAGGTACATCGTGTATCCGGAGGTCGTCAGCACCCCCGTCCCGACCATGCTGGCGACCACCACGGCGACCGCCATCCCCACCCCGAACTCCGCGGGCATGGCCTCGGCCGGGGCCGCGGGATCGTTCGATTCGTTCAGGACCGCCTGATCGTCATGCGCGGACATCGTCCCTCCGTCGTTTCGTCGCGGGCGTCGGCCGAATCGGTCGTACCCTTGGAGAGGGGGACGACGGCTGGACCTTCATGCTTGGAAAAGAAAAATCGTCAGTGGACGCTTGAATCTTTAGTGTATCATTGGATAGAATGGGCGAGGGCGAAGAAATCGCCCGAAGGCGTCACGCACGACAGACCTTGGCGACGGATGGGGGGTCCCATGAGTGAAGCGATCGTTTCGCGACGTCCCGCCGGCGCGTCCCGGCGTCGGGGGGAACAGCGTCGGTTGCGGCTTTCGCCCGCGGAGGAGCCGACGGTCGTTCGGCGGCGTCGGCCGGGGCGGGGCCTCGCGACCCACATCGACGCCGAGCCTCGCCCCGTCGCGCCGCCGGTCTTCCATCCGCTGGGGTATCGGAGCGTCGTGGCCGGTTGGCCGCTGGACGTCCGCGAGCGCTGGGGCCGGCGGGCCAACGAGTGGGAGGACCTCGGCCTTTCCTGGCGCGACGCCGAAACCCAGGCGTTCGTGGAGGTTTGGAACGAGCTTCGGCCTCGCGGCGGTCCCGTCGGCTGAGGTCACGGCCTGGTCTGGGCCGGCTTGCGGAACCGGGCGAAGTAGTTCTCCTTCAGCTTGGGGGTCGGACCCTCGGCCGGCTCGAAGCCGGCGGCCCGGATCTCCTCGCGAACCTGCTCCTCGCCGGCGCGGACGTGCTTGAGGACGAAGTCGCGGCTCTTGCCTTCGACGCGCTGGAAGTCGATGACGACCAGCGCGCCGCCGGGCTTGAGGGCCTGGTACATCGAGGCCAGCATCTCGTCGTAATTCTCGAGGTGGTGGTACACCTCGCTGAGGAACACGAGGTCCGCGGAATCGGGCTTGAGGTTGGTCGTCTCCTGGGTGCCGAGGACGGTCTTGATCTGCTTCATCCCCTGCTTCTCGGCGTCCTTGGCGATGTGTTCAAGCATCTGCTTGGAGACGTCGACGGCGACGACCTTCCCCTCCGGGCCGACCTTCTCGGCGAAGAGCCTGGTGAACAGCCCGGTGCCGGCCCCGACGTCCGCCACGGCCATGCCGGGCTTCAGTTGCAGGGCGTCGAGGATCTCGGCGCGGCGGGCGAAGATCTCGCGGTCGTCGGACTCGAACCGCTTGGCGAAGTTCTCGACGGCCCCTTTCTTCTGGAACTCCTCGTTGATCTTGGGGTCCACCTTCGTCCTGGGGGCCTCCTGCGCCGCCGCGACGCCGAGGGCCAGCAGGATGGTCGCCGCCAGGATGCCGAGCTTCGCGGTAAGCCGCTTCATGAGGAGCCTCGTCGGAAAAGGGGGGCGGATCGGTCGCCTTGCCGAACTCCACTGAATACCAGGGCCGTCCCATGGTACAAGAGAGGGCCGAAGGAATCCCGATCTCGGAGCCGCCATGCCGGACGACGTCCCCCCCGCGTTGATCGACTTCCCCGCCCCCGTCGCGACGCCGGGGTCGGCCGAGATCCGGGTGTACCGCGTCGACCTGACGGCGGGGTCGGAGGGGGACGACTTCCGCGACCTGGCGGAATGGCGGTGGCTCGACGCCCCGGAGCGCGGCCGCGCCGAGCGGTTGGTCAGGGCCCGCGACGGCCGGCGGTTCGTCCGCTGTCGGGGGGCGTTGCGGTCGCTGCTGGGCGGGTTGCTGGGCGTCGATCCGGCGGCGGTCGGATTCCGGGTCGGGCCGGGGGGCAAGCCGATCCTCGTCCAGCCCGACGACTCGCGATGGCGGTTCAACGTCAGCCACACCGGCGATCTGGCCCTGATCGCCGCGGCCTGGGACCGGGAGTTGGGGGTCGACGTGGAGCGGGTCCGGCCGATCGAGCAGGCGGCCCGGATCGTGGAGTCGTACTTCACCGCGGCGGAGGTCGCCGAGTTCCGCGAACTGGCGCCGCGAGAGCAAGCCGCGGCCTTCATCCGGGGGTGGACCCGGAAGGAGGCCGTGGTCAAGGCCCGGGGGACGGGCCTGGCGGGGCTGGTGACGGAGTTCGAGACCCGCTTCGGTCCGGGGTTTCCCGACGGCCGCTTCCGTCCCTGCGCGCCGCTGCCCGAGGTCCTGGGTTGGCGGCTCTGGGAGGCGGTCCCGAGCCCCGGCCACGCGGCGACGCTGGCGGTCGGGCCGGAGGGCGGGGGGTCTGACGTTGCCGAACCGACCGTCGCGACCTTAAGATAAACTGGTTCGTGGATTCCCACCCATCTTCTCCTCCGGAAGTCGACGAGGACGACCGAGCATGACTTTGCTGGGCTTCGCCATCGTCGCGCTGGCGGCGTACTGGTCGCTTCGGCTGATCGCCAGGGCCGCGGCGTGGGCGCTTGGCTCGCGGTACCGGGCGTTCCGTCAATTGGCGGGCCGCTTCCACGGCGTGTACGAGACCCGGGGGCTGTCGGACTCGCCGATCGTCAGCTTTCCCAGGGGGGAGGATCTGGTCCGGGTGGGGTTGGCGCCGGCGTCCGCCCGGACTCCGGGGGTCGTCAGCACGCGGGTGGTGGTCCGGTTCCGTCGGGGGATTCCGTTCCGGCTCGACCTGCTGCCGGCGTCCTCGCCCAGGGCCCGTCAGGCCAGCCAGGGGACCGAGACGGTCGCGACGGGGGACCGCGAGTTCGACGGGGCGTTCGCGGTTCGGGCCAACGATCCGGACATGGCCCGCGACTTCCTGGCCGCCGACGTCCGCTGGTCGATCCACAACCTCGGGCTCCTGGTGCGTCCCGGCGGGCTGTCGCTGGCCGTCAGCCCGGAACGGCTGCTGGCCCAGATCGATCGCGACCTGAGCGACGATCCCGAGGCCCTCTTCGCGGCGGTCGCCGAGACCATGGCCGTGTACGACGGCCTCAAGGCCGGCGTCCGCCGCCGGATCGGCGAGGGGGTCCGGATCCTGGAGGGGGACGGCCGCCCCGACCCCGCCGAGGGCCCCCCGGTCTGCCAGGTCTGCGGCGAGCCGGTCGTCGAGGGGGACGCGGTCGTCTGCCGGAACTGCGGCGCGCCCCATCACCGCGACTGCTGGGAGTTCGTCGGCTCGTGCTCCATCTACGGTTGCGGCGGCAAGGTCGGCCGGCCGGTCTCCGCCGCCACCCTCCGACCCGCCGCGCCGGCCCCGCCTCCTCCTTGAAAGGCCCTCGCGCGACGACCGTCTCCCCATACCAGCATTCAGACCGGCGCCGCCGGCTTCGGCCCCTCCATCGGAAGCTCGGGCGGGACGTCGCGACCAAGGATTCTTATGTATGTCTGAATTTTTGAAAATGGCCACCCTGGACGAACTTCCCCCGGGAGGCGCCAAGGAGTTCGAGCACGAGGGCCGGATCTACGCCCTGTTCAACGTGGACGGCGTGATCTCCTGCATCGACGGCTTCTGCCCCCACGAGGGGGGGCCGCTGGCGGAGGGGGAGGTGGAGGGGACCGTGGTCACCTGCCCCTGGCACGGCTGGCGGTTCGACGTCCGAACCGGCGCCACCCCGATGGGGCCGAACTACACGGTCGACGTCTTCGAGGTCAAGATCGACGGCGACGACGTCCTGGTCGCCCTCCCTTGACCCCTCGCCATCGTCCCAACCCCTTGCGACTGCGACCGAGCCGTTGATCCACTACCGACCCTTCCGCAACGACGATCCGCCGATCCTGGCGCGGCTCTGGAACGACGGCGTTCCCGAGGCCGTCGCCGCGGCCCCCCTGCGCATCCACGAACTGGACGACCACGCCTTCAACTCGACGCTCTTCGATCCCGCCGGGCTGATCATGGCCGAGCGCGACGGTCGGCCGGCGGGGTTCGTCCACGCCGGCTTCGGCCCCGACGAGGCCGATCCCGCCGCGCCCGGGCTCGACCGCTCCCTGGGCGTGGTGGCGGCCCTCGTCGTCCCGCGGGGCGAGGGGGAGGAGGAGGTCGCGCTCGGCCTGGTGATCGAGGCCGAGCGTTACCTGCGCCGCCGGGGGGCTCAAGTCCTCTACGGCGGGGGACTGCGACCGCTCAATCCGTTTTACTGGGGGCTCTACGGCGGCAGCGAGGCCGCCGGGGTGCCGTCGAGCCATTACCAGTTCGCCGCGGCGCTTTCGACCCTGGGCTACGAGCCGATCGCCACGGCGGTCCACCTCCGTTTCGACCTGTCGCGGCCCGACCCCCGCGACCCCCGGGCGGCCTTGCTCCACCGCCAGGTCGCCGTCGAGCACGACGAGGAGCCACCCACCTCCTCGTGGTGGGAGGGTCTGGCCCTGGGCGAGTTCAGCCCGACCCGCGCGAGCCTCTTCCTCAAGGCCGAGGGTCTGGAGGTCGCGTCGGCCCGGACCTGGGACATGACCTGGTTCGGCCGCGCCGAGGGCCGCTCGCGGCTGGGGGTGTACGACGTCGAGGTCGACCCCGCCCACCGTCGCCGAGGCTACGCCCGCCACCTCCTGGGCGAGATCCTCCGCTGGGCCCGCGACCGCGGGTTCCAGGACGTCGAGGTCCAGACCCTTACCGACAACGAGCCGGCCCTGGCCCTCTACGGGGCGCTCGACTTCGAGCCCGTCGAGCAGTCCACCGCCTTCCGCCTCCCCGCCCCCTTCCCGGATCGCTCCCGGCCCTGACGCCGACGCCGCGCCGCCCCGGCTTCGATCGGCTCCGTTCGTCGCGGCGCCAGGGCGGCCGGATAATCCGCAACCGATTGACGAATAAGATTTTACAACTGAAAATCGGCCCTCGGGATTGGGTTCGGTCGTCGATTTCGAATTGCTTTTTCGCGCTGGTCGCGCCCGCTCGATCCGTCCCCTCTCCCGCAATACTGTTCGGCACAAGATTTTCCTCGAACCGAAACATCGGGGAAATAGGCGAAGTCCGACGTCCCCTCTCCCGCCGGAAGAGGGGACGAAATAGATACTTTGATTCGTGACGGACCCAACCTAAATCTCCCAGGTTTCGGAGTCGAGGTTACGATTGCGTTCGCGCGTTCAAGTGCAAATGAACGCTTGGCGTTGGTCGCGGGGAACCATAAAATCTCGTGCCGAACAGTATTGGCCCGAAGGGCCGGGAGAGGGCGGCCGCGCGGCGGCGGGCGAGGGTCGTCGCGCTTCGGAGACGGCCCTGCTTCGGTCTTCGCGCGCCCGACATGCCTTCCGACGCGGCGAGCGCCTGGCGCAGCGCCTTGAGCACGCCTGCTTCGGTCTTCGCGCGCCCGACATGCCTTCCGAAGCGCATCGACCCTCACCCGGCCCTTCGGGCCACCCTCTCCCGGCGGGAGAGGGGACGCGCGCATTAGCTCCAGATCCCGACTCGCGTCGTCTGCTTCACGATTTGCCAAAGATCCCAAGGAGAGAGCTTCTCCCCTTGATGATCCGCGGCCGACTCGCGGCGATTTCAGGATTCTGGAAAAAATCCGTCATCCATCGCCTTCGTCGTCCGCCGACTGGAAGCGTTGGGATTCCCGGTGGTATCGCAGCTGGGCGCCGCAGGTCGGGCAAAGGGCGTCGAATCGGCGGATCGACGGGTACTTGCGGTCGGGGAACCGACGATGGAATTCGGTCATGTATGCGCAGCGAGCCGCGACGGCCGCGGCCGGGGCGCTCGATCCCAGGCGCGCCCCGCACTCGGGACAGGGACAGGCCGCCGCGGCGCGGGTCAGGAAGCGTCGGAAGCGAACCTCGTCGCAGACGCTGAAGAAAAGGACGACGGGAAAGAAGGCGCAAAGCACCACGATGGGAAGCGCGACCAGCGCCAGGACGATCTGAATCGCCGTCAGGACCAATTCAAGCATGGCCCCTCCCCTCCGGTCGTCGCGGGCGGTCCCCGGCGGGTCGGCCCCGCCGAGTCTCATCATCGGCCCTCGGCCGTTCGGTCGCAAGACCGCCAGAGGCAAGGGTGGGTCCGGGATCAAGGGGCGCCCGCTTTCCCGACGATTCGCGCGGCGGAGTCCGGATCAATCGTTATAATCCCAAGGATCGGCCGGCGCGACGTATAGCCGGCCGCGGGCCCGGGCGCTCGCCACGGAAGTCGAACGGATACCGGCGTCGATCGGCCCGCCGCCTCAGCTTCGCCAGGGAGATTCCTTGATGCGCAGGATCGTGCTCGCCAGCCTCGCCCTAGCCGCGACGACCCTCGGATGGGGCCTCGCCGAGGGTCGGGCCGTCGCCCAGGCCCAGGCGCCCGCCGCCTCCCCCGCCCCCGGTCAGGCCCAGACCAAGGCCGCCGCGCCGGCCGCCCCGACGATCACCCACCCCGAGGAGGTCGTCGCCACCGTGACGTCCGACGGCGCGACCGACGAGATCACCAAGGGGGAGGTCTTCAACGTCGTCAGCCGCTACCCGATCCCCCCCGACGAGGACCGCGCGATGGTCTACCGCGACGCGGTCGACACGCTGGTCAACACCAGGCTGGTCACGCGGTTTTTGGCCCGCCAGAACATCGTCGTCAAGCCCGAGCAAATCCAGGAGGAGATCAACAAGCTGGAGCAGGGCTTGAAGACCGAGGGGAAGGACCTGGCCACCGCGCTTTTGGAAAACGGCTTCTCGCTCGACGAGGTCAAGAAGGAGATGACCGACCGCCTGCGCTGGATCGAGTACGTCAAGGCGAAGGCGACCGACGCGGAACTCAAGAAGTACCTGGCCGCCCACCACGACATGTTCAGCGGCACCCAAGTCCGCGCCAGCCACATCCTGCTCAGGACCGAGCCGAACGCCACGGCGGAAGAGAAGGACAAGGTGAGGCGGCAGTTGCTGGCGGTCAGGAAGCTGATCGAGGACGGCAAGCTGACGTTCGCCCAGGCGGCGAACAAGTACTCGCAGGATCCCGCCAACGAGGGGAAGGCCGGCGGCGATCTGGACTACTTCAACCTGAACAGCGGGTTCATCCCCGAGTTCTCCGAAGTCGCCTTCAAGCTGAAGGTGGGGGCGATCTCCGACCCGGTTGAGACCCCCTACGGCTATCACCTGATCCAGGTGACCGACCGCAAGGAAGGCCAGCCGGTGGATTTCGAGAAGAACAAGCCGTACATCACCTCGGCCTACGCCGCGGAGCTGCAACGGCTGCTGCTGACCCAGGCCCGCAAGACGGCCAAGATCGACGTGAAGCCGATGCCCAAGGACCTTTTCCCCAACCTCCCCGCCGCCGCCCCCGCGCCGGAGGCCGCCCCCGCCGGCAAGGCCGCGACCAAGCCGGCGGCGAAGTGACCCGAGCCGCTCCCGTTCGCTCGACGCGCCCCGAGACCCTCGCGGTTCCGGGGCGCCGTCGCGCGTCTCGCTTCGCGTCCGTCCGCCGGGTATCCTGGGCGGAAATCGGAGACCTGAACCGACGTGGAGAACGACCCGCGACGCCCGACATCCCCTCTCCCGCCGGGAGAGGGTGGCCCGAAGGGCCGGGTGAGGGTCGTCGCGCTTCGGAGCGAGCGTCGGTTCACGCTCGGCGCGATTCACGGCGTCCGCGAAGCGCCATGACCCTCACCCGCCGCTGGCGCGGCCGCCCTCTCCCGGTGGGAGAGGGGACGAACGATTTGAATCGTCGGCATCCCTTGAGATCCCAATTCGGAAGAAGGAACACGATGATGCGACGTCGCGAAACCGGCACGCGCCGGGGGTTCTTGAAGTCGGCCGCGGCGGCCTCGGCGGCCGTTACGACGCTGGCGCTCAGCCCGGAGACGGAGGCGGCCGTCGCGGCGTTGGCCGCCGACGACGGGCCCAACGACAAGGTCCGGATCGCGACCGTCGGCATGGGGATCATCGGCTTCGAGGACACCTCGTGCGCGCTCAAGGTTCCAGGCGTGGAGCTGGTCGCCGCGGCCGACCTGTACGCCGGGCGTCGCCAGCGGGTCAAGGAGGTTTACGGCGACCACGTCGACGTGTGCGTCGATTATCGCGAGGTCCTCGACCGTAAGGACGTCGACGCGGTCTTGCTCTGCGTGCCGGACCACTGGCACGCGGCGATGTCGATCGCGGCGATGAAGGCCGGCAAGGCGGTCTACTGCGAAAAGCCGATGGTCCAGTCGGTCGACGAGGGGCCGGCGGTGATCGCCGCTCAAAAGGAGACCGGAGCGGTCTTCCAGGTCGGCAGCCAGTACGCCAGCTCGATCGTGATGGATAAGCTCCGCGACATGATCGCCGCGGGGGCGATCGGCAAGGTCAACGTGGTGGAGGCGCGTTACAATCGCAACTCGTCGCTGGGCGCCTGGCAGTACACCCTGCCCCTGGACGCCTCGCCGGAGACGGTTGACTGGGACCGCTTTTTGGGCAAGGCCCCCAAACGGCCGTTCGACGCGACCCGCTTCTTCCGATGGCGGAACTACCGGGACTACGGCACGGCCGTCGCGGGCGACCTGTTCGTCCACCTGCTCACCGGCATCCACCACGCCGTCGGCGCCCTGGGCCCGGAGAAGGTCGCCGCGATGGGGGGCCTACGCTACTGGGACGACGGCCGCGACGTCTACGACGTGATCCTCAGCCTGTTGGATTACCCCAAGACCGACGCCCACCCCGCGTTCACCGTCGCCTTGCAGTGCGACTTCGAGGACGGCGGCGGCGACGCCACCGCGTTCCGATTCGTCGGCGACGAGGGGGTGATCTCCACCGACCTCTCCTCGCTGAAGCTCGACCGCGTCGGCATCCAGTGGCCCACGCCGGAACAGGAGTTGAAAGGCTACAACTCGGTCAAGACCTTCTCCCAGGCCCAGCAAGACGCGATCGCCGCCAAGCTGGCGATCGCCGCCAAGCTGGCGCGGGAGCCGAACAAGCCCCCGGCCAGGACCGCCTACGACGGCCCCGAGACGTTCGCCCCGCCGCCGGGCTACGATCCCCGGTTCGACCACTTCGTCCGGTTCTTCACCTCGGTTCGCAAGGGAGAGCCGGTGTACGAGGACGCCGTCTTCGGCTTCCGCGCCGCCGCCCCGGCCCTGTTGTGCAACCAGAGCCTCTACGAAAGCCGAATGATCGGCTGGGATCCCAAGACGATGAAGGTCACGGGCTGACGTCCCAACCTCGGCCCCGTCCGCCCCGCGTCCAGCCCGGGGAGATGGGAACCACGGAGACACGGAGAAGGGAAGAGTCGATCCACAGATTACACAGATTAACACAGATTATAAAAACAATTAATATTGTTTAAAAGAAAATCTTTTTCTTAATCTGTGTAAATCTGTGTAATCTGTGGATTATTCTCTTTCTTCTCTCCTCTCCGTGGTGCCTGGTCTTCCGACCGGCCGTTGGCGTTGGGTTGACGGGGCGGGTCAGGGGGAGAGGCGCTCGATGGTCCAGCCCTCGCCTTGCTTGCGGTAGCGGATTCGGTCGTGGAGCCGGCTGGGGCGGCCCTGCCAGAACTCGACCGATTCGGGGAGGATTCGGAATCCTCCCCAGTATTCCGGCCGGGGCACGGTCGTTCCGGCGAACCTCGCCTGATATTCGAGCAACCGCGCCTCCAGGTATCCCCGGCTCGGCACGACCTGCGACTGCCGCGACACCCAGACGCCGATCCGCGACGCCTCCGGCCGGACCTGGAAGTACGCCTCGGACTCCTGGACCGACACCTTCTCGACGGCCCCTTCGATCGCCACCTGACGTTCCAGCTCTTTCCAGAAGAAAAGCATCGCGGCGCGGGGGTTGGCGGCCAGTTGGCGGCCCTTGCGGCTTTCGTAGTTGGTGAAGAAGGTGAAACCGCGGGGGTCGCACCCCTTCAACAGCACGGTTCGGGCCGAGGGCCGACCGTCGGCGTCGGCGGTGGCGAGGGTCGCGGCGTTGGCCTCCAAGGCGTCGACCGCCAGGGCCTCGGCGAACCAGCGCTCGAACTGGCGCAACGGGTCGGGGTCGACGTCCTTCTCGTCGAGGGAGCTTCTGGCGTAGTCGCGGCGGATGTCGGCGAGGCTCATCGTTTCGTCTACTTTCCGGGGTGTTCCGCGGCGGGCGCGAGCGCGCGGGCGACGTGCATCATCGCTCGCGACGTATGATAATTGGCCTTCCATTCGTCGGCCTTGGCGCCGTCGCCCTTGAGGCGGCCGTCGCGGTCGGTCTCGGCGAACCAGCCGCCATGGTCGGGGTCGAGCATGTGGGTTTCGATGAACCGCCACTCTTCGGCCAGGGCGCGGGCGTAGCGGTCGGTCTCGGAATGGAACCAACGATTCATAAGCGCCAGGGCGTTGAGGCCCTCGGCCTGGGTCCACCAGACCTTGGTGAAGTCATACGATCCAGCGGCGAAGGCGTCTCCCTTGTCGTTGAAGCCGCCGTATCGCTCGTCCCAGCCCCAGTCCAGGGCGTGGTCGATCAGGCTTCGGGCGACGCTCCACGTCTTCGAGTCGTCGGCGATTCCCAGCGCCTCGGCGGCCTCGACCAGGAGGAAGCCGGTCTCGACGTCGTGGCCGAATGAGTCGTGGGCGGGGATCGGCCGCCAGTCGCGGGTGAGGTAGAGGTTGAGCGCTCCGGGCTCGACGGCGATCCGGTCGCGGACGATCTCGAACGCCTCCCAGAGCCGCTTCCGGACGATCGGCCGGTCGTCGATCCGCGCCAGCTCGGTAAGCGCCTCAAGGATGTGGATGTGGCTATTCATCGTCTTGTAGCCGTAATAGACGCCCAGGCGGTCCTTGCGGTCGGCGACGGGGGCCGTCGGATCATACGACGTGATCGCGGTCCCGTCGCGGCGGGTCGCCTCGAACCAGCCGCCGTTCAGAGGGTCGTGGGCGCGGGCTTCGAGCCAGTCGAAGGCGTCGCGCGCGACCGTGAGCGCCCGGTCGTCGCCGGCGACGGCCCGAACCTTGGCCGCGGCGTAAATGGCGAAGGCCGCGCCGTAGACGTGCTTCTCGTCGCCGAGCCCGGGATCGACCTCGCCGTCGGGGCCGAGGATCCAGTGGAAGCCGCCGTGTTCGGCGTCGCGCATCGTCTCGTCGAGGTACGCCAGGCCGTGGCGGGCGTGCTTGAGGAACTCGTCGCGGCGCGACGGCTCGAACTCGGCGAAGGCGGCGGCGGTCCAGGTCATCCGCGACTGATAAACCAGCGACCGCGAGCGATCCGGCATGACCGTCCAGTCGCGGGCGATCCGCTGATGGAACCCGCCGGCGGGGTCGACGGCCGCGGGATACCACCGATCCATCTCGGCCGACAGCAGCGCTTTAAGATGATCGGCCGTCGGCGCCGCCGGCCCCTCGGCGCGAACGGCGCTGGCGGCCGTCAAGGCGAGCCCCGCGAGAGTCAAGCACGTCCACCGCGTCGCGACCGTCATCGGCGTCCTCCCCGGCCGCCGCGTCGGGGTGGCGACCCTTCACGCGATTATCGACCCGGAGGGGAGTACGGGCAACGGGGCGCCGGGGATGGGTTAGAGTCTGTCCCATAAGGGCGTCGCGGCCGACACAACGGCCTTCCCCCCCGGCGGGGGAAGGTGGCCCGCCGGATGAGGGGGAGGCGAGCCAAAACGCCGTCGACGTCCAGGGTTTCCCGGACGGGCTTTCGCGAATC
>ERZ778018.783-NODE-783-length-38240-cov-10.094671_pt1 | contig 38240 bp, 37 predicted proteins | sample MGYA00375748_ERZ778018 | MGnify/ENA primary metagenome ERZ778018 (study PRJEB29350, sample SAMN05509839) | bioreactor metagenome | biome: bioreactor; material: wastewater | place: South Africa: University of Cape Town | collected 2014-04-22 ... | reverse complement strand
CGCCCATCATCTTCTTCATGAACAGGGACTGGAAGATGAAGAGGCCGAACGAGAATCCGGCAACATACTCCACGATCAGGTCGATCCACATCGGAAGGCCCATGAGCGCCGTCACCGCCGCCGCGAGGATGATCCCCGTGGCGTCGCCGGCGACGCAATGGATGGTACTTCCGATCCCCTGCTTCCACAGCGGCGACGTGAATTGCTCGTGCTCACCGGGACGCGGCTCCTTGTCCGCCAGCACGTAGAGCAGCAGACCGAACGGCCCCATGTAGAGCGTGACGAGGATGAATCCCCATTTCATCACTGTTGGTTCGGGATTGCCGTTGAACTGGTCGAACGCAACGTAAGCCGTGGAGGCAGTCGCGAGCACGAACCAGACGATCAGGAAGTAGTCATAAGGAAGGGCAATCGTGAAGACCTCGTTCAAGCCCGGTCGCCGTGCATACTAATCCGCATCGATCGCAGGCTTATTACCGGTTGCCCTTTAAACGACTGAGACGTCGCATCGTTCTTCCCGACAACGGCGCCGACGCCGAAAAACGCGATAGTCCGTCGGTTCGTCATTCATTCTCCCCTTTCGACCCGATTGCGACGGGCGTGACCGATGCCTTGGGGGCGCGGGCATCAAGCGTGCGGGACCATGTCCGATAGAGCGCGACGGCCGTCATCAGCACCACGCCGCCAACGCTCACCCCGATCTGGGTGATCAGGCGGTCTGAATACATCTCCAAAATGAAATGCCCAACGAACGACAGGAAAATCCCTACGCAGAACACCTCCAGCGATCGCTGACCGCAAACGATGACCGGACGAGCCAGTTTTGAATCGAGACCTTTCCAGTCTCGCGGAACGAGGTGAACAACGATCACAGCAAGCGCCAGAAAATGAACGATCCTGTAGGGTGCAAGATTGGTTTTCTCACTGAGAACATCGAACACGGGCGACAATGCGGTCGATAGACCAAAGCGAGCACCGATCGTTACGACGAATGCGAAAACCACGAATGCCACGCTCGCAATCAGGACCGTTCGGGACCGGGCCAACGCCTGTGCTCGGGCGGCGCCTCCCAACGCCGCCCATGCCCCCATCGTGAACAGAAGCTGCCATGCCAGCGGATTGAAATACCACCCGCCGGACGGATGTGCAGGAAAATTCGAGCCAAAATGACGCGCCAGCACGTAGACCATGATCGACGCGGCCAGCGCCGCATCCGGAGCTCTCATCATCAGGATCAGCAACGGGGCAAAACCCGCCATCAGCACGATGTACAAGGGCAGGACATCCAGATTGAGCGGCTTGAACTTGAGAAGGAGCCCTTGCGCGAGCGTTGCCACCGGTTGTTCGATCAGTCCGGCAACGTTGAACTCGTCCAGGAGATGAGAATGTCCGTAGTTTTGCGCCACGTACCCGATGGCTACGGCGTAGAACACGAACAACAGAATATGCGCCACATAAAGTTGCCAGACCCGGCGGATCAGCAGGGCCGTCCCCGCGAGATATCCCTGTGCGACCATCTTGCGTGCGTAGATGAACGCGGCGGTGTAACCGGAAATAAACACGAAAACGTCCGCGGCATCGCTGAATCCGTAGTTTCGCGTGGTCACCCAGGCGACCGCATTGTTCGGGATGTGGTCCAGGAAGATCGCCCAGTTCGCCAGGCCGCGGAAAAAATCCAGCCGGAGGTCGCGCCTGGCGGGTGATGTTTCCTTTGCCATCGCTCTCTCCGTTACCGTCAGCACGGGCGGGTGGATTTGCATTGAACGATCATCCGGCATGGGAAGGCTCAATCGTGGCTCTTAGGACCTGCCGCGATTTCATTCTGTTTCGGCTCCGCTCCGGCGGAGCGAACGAACCGAACGATGCCGTCTCAAGGCTCCTCACAAATTCAATCTGAAAAGGAGACTTCCGCCGACATGAGGAAGTTCCGGATGCCACGGTATCTTTGCCCTGCGGACGCTTCGGAAGCCGAGCGCGCGGTAGAAGGCGATGGCGCGCGCGTTGTCGGCCCAGACGTGAAGCGTGATCGACCGAAAACCTTGTAGCTTCGCCTCCGCGATGACGGCTTCGACCAGACGAATGCCGACGCCTTTCCGGCGCCAGGCCGGATCCACAGCGATATTGTTGAGCAAATAGCTTCGCGGATCGTTCAATCGGGTTCGCGCTTCCAAATATTCCTCGCGCACCGTCGGTTTGGTGTGGCGCTGTTCATTCTCAATGGCACGCGCCGGAAATGCATTCGCAAGGCCAACTAGTTTGCCATTGGATTCGGCCGCGAAACAGTTTTGGTATGAAAAGAAACCGGTCGCGGTTGCGATCATCTTGCGATAGATCGCCCGGGCATCCGCCGTTGGATCGATCCCCCTCGCAATGAACGCCAGCGTCTCTCCTCCGGCGATATCCGCCAGGATGGCAAGTGCTTCGCTATCGGCCGCTTGCGCCTTCCGGACCACGAAACTGGAAACGTCCCCTGCCCCGCAACCTTCGACGGCGCCTTCGTTGAACGAACCTGCATTCAGTTCGCGCCGGATGTCGCCCTCAATCATCGGCAAATCCATCGCGCGGACTGCAATCGGTCTTCCCAGATCGGGCTTCGCGTGCCGAAAACGTTGTAGCCGACCCAACGATATCGCTTCACCCGATCCAATACCGCGGGGCCGTCGATCCGAACGAAACGCCAAGCGGCGGGGTCGAAGATGTAGAGGCTCAACGCCGCGTCTTTCATCAAATGACGAGAGACACCGTGGGTCGGATCCGATCCGTGATCCTCACAGATCAAAAGCGAATTGCCGGACAAACAGGCCTTGGCGCCTTCGATGGCTTCAATCTCGACGCCTTCGACATCCAGTTTGATGACCATCGGTGCTTGTGCATCGAGGTCGTCCTTAAGAAGACCGTCGAGCGAAACGCGTCTCACCGCTCCAGGATCGTCATCCTTGACCGCATAAGTCGAGAACGCCTCGTGTCGTCGTCCCGCGACACGCACGAAACCGCCGGTTCGGCCGCCGATGGCTGCGTTCATGCAGCGATACCGGTTGCCGTTCAATCCGGCGTTCAACGCGAGCCGCGCGGCGTTGCCGGGCGAGACTTCGATCGCCAGGGCGGCCTGGCGGCCGAACGGCGCGCTCGATGCGAGAACCGACCAGTAGCCGAACCGGCAGCAGCGCCGTCCTGAGCGTGGCCGGGCGGGTGAGCTTGTGGCGGGTGCGCGCGTCCGGCGCGGCATGCGCGAAATCGGCATGCATCGCCAGGGTGAACAGGCAGGCCAGCGCCAGGAAACCCGCCGCGATGAAACCTGACTTGCGCATCCGCCGACCCTCCCGCACACCGGAAGGGCGCCATGCTCTTCCGTGTGGGTGGGTCGCCGCCGCGGGCGTTTCGGTTCATATGGGGCGGCGCCAGCCCTTGCGTTTTCCGCCAGTTGCGGTATGGAGCGCGCTCGTTCCGGCCGGAGGCTGAACGGAGAACCACAGTCGTGGCAGGGTCAATTGGCCCGTTCTCCCGTGTCTCCGCCTTCGAAAGAACCGTGTCGAGCCTTTCCGGGCTCGAAGGGCTCCGCGCCGGGAACGAGGTTTGAGAAAGGCAAAAGACCCAATGTCGCTATATGAACACGTCTTCCTGGCGCGCCAGGACGTGACCGCGCAGCAGGTCGAGGCCATGACCGAGCAGTACAAGGCAGTGATCGAGGCCGGTGGCGGCACGATCGCGAAGGTCGAGTACTGGGGCGTCAAGTCCCTCGCCTACCGCATCAAGAAGAACCGCAAGGCGCATTACGCGCTGATGAACATCACCGCTCCCGCGCCGGCCGTGGCCGAGATGGAGCGCCAGATGGGCATCAACGAGGATATTCTTCGTTTCATGACCGTGCGCGTCGAAGAGCACGAGATCGAGCCGTCCGCCATGATGCAGCGCCGCGACCGCGAGGAGCGCCGCGGTGATCGCGACGATCGCCCGCGCCCGCCGCGCCGCGACGATGACGGCGACAGCCGCCAGACCAACGAAGCGGGGGAATAACCGATGTCCACAGCCGCACGCCGCCCGTTCTTCCGCCGCCGCAAGACCTGCCCGTTCTCGGGCGCCAACGCGCCGAAGATCGACTACAAGGACGTCAAGCTGCTCTCGCGCTACATTTCCGAGCGCGGCAAGATCGTCCCCTCGCGCATCACCGCCGTCTCGGCCAAGAAGCAGCGCGAACTGGCCCAGGCCATCAAGCGCGCCCGCTTCCTCGGCCTGCTGCCCTACGTGATCGCGTAAGAGGCCAGACTCGCGAACGGGCCGCTCGCCGGCCCGTTCGCCTCACCGCCCGCTGACGGCTCAAGCCGCTGGCGGGATAGTTGGGCCGCCACGGCCCTAACCGCGACAGGCGGGACAGCTCAGGGCACCATGCTTTTCATTGTTGCATTGGGGATCGGCGCCGGCCTCGTTTCGGCGCTCCTGCTTGGAACCATCGCCGCCGGCACCATGGTCGGCCTGCTGCTGTTCTGGCTCGCGCCCCTTCCGATCATTCTCGCAGGTCTTGGCTGGCACTGGCTCGTGGCGGCGCTCGCGGCGCTGAGCGCCGGCATCGCGCTCAGCGAGGCGCTCAGTCCCAAGGTCGCGCTCGCCTATATGGCGATGATCGGCATTCCCTCGACGCTGCTGAGCGGGCTGGCGCTGCGCCGCATCGCACCCGCCGGCGCGATGCTCAACGACAATGCCCCTGCGGGCAGCCCGCCCGATGACGGTTTCATGCGCCCCGGCGGCCTCCTGCTCTCGATCTGCCTATATGCGACGGTGGCGGTGCTCGTCGGCGCGATGCTGATCGATCCCAACCTCGCCAGCCTGCAGGAGCGGCTGGCGCGCAGCACGGAAATGCTGCTGCGCCTGCAATTCGGTCTCGCCGCCGACGCGCCGCTGCGCATGCCCAATGGTGGCCAGGACCTCAGCGAATTGCCGCATCTTTATGCGCTGCTCGCGCCTTCCTTCGGCGCGGCGACGATCACGCTGACGCTGATCGTATCGCTCTGGCTCGGCGGGCTGATCGCGCGCGTCTCGGGAAAGCTCGCCCGGCCCTGGCCGCGTCTCGACCAGACCCGGCTTCCCACCGGCAGCATCGTGCTGCTCGCGCTCGGCCTCGGCCTGACGCAGATGGATGGCTATGCCGGCCTCACCGGCTCGGTGCTGACGACGCTGCTCCTGATCGCCTTCGCCCTCCAGGGCTTCTCGACCATCCATGCGCTCAGCCGCGGCCTGACGTTTCGCGGGCCGCTGCTGCTGGCGATCTGGCTGTCGGTGATGCTGATCGGCCTGCCGGTGCTGCTGATCGCCGGCTTCGGGCTGTTCGATCATTTCTTCGATCTGCGCCGGCGTTTTCCACGCCCGGACGGAAAAACCTGACCCTTCAAACACCAAGACACAGGACTTAAGGAGAGCAACAATGGACGTCATTCTTCTGGAGCGCGTGGCCAAGCTCGGCCAGATGGGCGAAACCGTCAGCGTCAAGGACGGTTACGCGCGCAACTACCTGCTGCCGCGCCACAAGGCGCTGCGCGCCACCGCCGCCAACAAGGCGCGTTTCGAGGGCCAGAAGGCCCAGCTCGAGGCCCGCAACCTGGAGCAGCGCAAGGAAGCCGACAAGGTCGCCGCCTCGCTCGAGGGCACCGTCGTGGTGATCCTGCGCCAGGCCGGCGAAACCGGCGCACTGTACGGTTCGGTCTCGGCCAGGGACATTTCCGAGGCGCTGAGCGCCGCCGGCACCACGCTCTCCAAGCAGCAGATCTCGATCAACGCGCCGATCAAGGCGCTCGGCCTGCACACCGTGCCGGTGTCGCTGCATCCGGAAGTCGAGGTCAACGTGCAGGTCAACGTCGCGCGCAGCGCCGAGGAGGCCGAGCGTCAGGCCCGTGGCGAGAACGTGCTCGCCCGCGAGGAAATGAACCTCGACGATCTCGGCCTCGAGGTCGGCAAGGCCCTCGCCGAAGCCGGCCCGCACGCCGAGATGTAAGAGCTGGTCCGGCTGGGTCCCGGGCTTGCCCGGGGCCTGCCATGGCGCCTTTCGCGTCGGGATGGGCCGGATGAACCGGCCCATGACGGTTGGGGAAGAGGACTGGCTTGTTGCCAAACCCACCATCGTCATCGGACGGCTTGACCGGCCGATCCCGATTGGACGAGCGCAACGGCATGCCCAGTGTCATTCCCGACGCGCGTGAGCGCGATCGGGAATCCAGGGGCCGAAGGCGCGAACGGCCCCTGGATTCCCGCCTGCGCGGGAATGACGCTGGGTCGGGCCAGTTTTCCCCAATCCTGTCCACAGCAGATAAATTCAGGGTGTGGCTTGACCTGATTCCACACCGGGGCGATGCGACTCCTGCTAGGACATTATGCCCGAGCACGAGGAGACTGAGATGGCGCTGGCGCCGGTGACCGCATTCCGCCCGAACGACACGCAGGCCACGCCCGAGTTCAAGACCGCGCCGCATAATATCGAGGCGGAACAGGCGTTGCTCGGCGCGGTGCTGGTGCATCCGGAAGCGTTCGACCGCGTGTCGGACTTCCTCGAGCCGGCGCATTTCTTCGAGGAACTGCACGGGCGCATCTACGAGCTGATTCGCCAGCTCATGCGCGCCGGCAAGGCCGCGACGCCGCTGACGCTGAAGCCGTTCCTCGGCGAGGTCGATCTCGGCGGCATCACCACGAGCCAATACCTCGCCAGGCTGGCGGCGGAGGCCACCACCATCGTCAATGCCGGCCAATATGGCCGCGCCATCTACGAAATGGCGCTGAGGCGCGAGTTGATCGTCGTCGGCGAGGAGGTCGCGGCGCGCGCCTATGACGCCCCGCCCGACGATACGCCGCGCCAGCAGATCGAGGAGGCCGAGCGCAAGCTCTATGCGCTCGCCGAGACCGGCCGCTTCGAGGGCGGCTTCACGCGGTTTTCCGATGCGCTGACCATCGCCATCGATGTCGCGGCCAAGGCCTACCAGCGTCAGGGCGGGCTGTCGGGCGTCTCGACCGGGCTCAGCGACCTCGACCGCATGCTCGGCGGTCTGCAACGCTCGGACCTCGTCATCCTCGCCGCGCGCCCGGCCATGGGCAAGACGTCGCTTGCCACCAACATCGCCTTCAACATCGCGCGCGCCTATCGCGGCGACACCAAGGAGGACGGCACGCGCGAGGCGCTCGACGGCGGCATCGTCGGCTTCTTCTCGCTGGAAATGTCGGCCGAGCAGCTCGCCACCCGCATCGTCGCCGAGCAGTCCGGCGTGCCCTCCTACAAGATCAGGCGCGGCGACATCACCGAGCAGGATTTCGTCAAGCTGACCGAGGCCGTGCGCGAGATGCAGAGCGTGCCGCTCTATATCGACCAGACCGGCGGCATCTCGATCGCGCAGCTGACCGCGCGCGCGCGGCGCCTCAAACGCCAGCGCGGCCTCGACCTGCTGATGGTCGATTACCTGCAATTGCTGACCGGCGCCTCGAAAAAGGGCGACAACCGCGTGCAGGAACTGACCGAGATCACCACCGGCCTCAAGGCGCTCGCCAAGGAACTCGACGTGCCGATCGTGGCGCTGTCGCAGCTCTCGCGCCAGGTCGAGAATCGCGACGACAAGCGGCCGCAACTCTCGGACCTGCGCGAATCCGGCTCGATCGAGCAGGATGCCGACGTGGTGATGTTCATCTATCGCGAGGAATACTACCTCAAGAACAAGCAGCCGAAGGAAGGCAGCGAGGAATTCAACATCTGGGTCGCGGAGATGGAAAAGGTGCACGGCAAGGCCGAGGTCATCATCGGCAAGCAGCGCCACGGCCCGACCGGCATGGTGCCGCTGCAATTCGACGCCGAGGTGACGCGCTTCTCCAACCTCGCCGCCTCCGACCACCTGCCCGAGCGGATGTGACGGCGATGCTGCGCCCGGTGTTCCTCATGCTCGATCGCGGCGCCATCGGGTTAAGCGCTTGCCCCGGGCGGGACGCGCCGCTGGCACTCGATAGCGATATTGTCGCGGCCCAAGGCGTCGCGATGGTGGTTTCGCTGATCGAGGCCACGGAAGCCCCGGACACGATCCGCGAGTTGCCGGGACTGCTCGACAGGCACGGCATCGGCTGGCGGCATTTCCCGATCGAGGATTACGGCGTGCCGCGCGGCGCCGCCTGGCCCGCCCTTGCCGGCGCGCTGCACCAGGTGCTCGACGAGGGTGGCCGCATCCTGCTGCATTGCTGGGGCGGCAAGGGCCGCTCCGGCATGATCGCGCTGCGCTTGATGATCGAGCGCGGCGAAACCTCCGGCGCGGCGCTCGAGCGTTTGCGCGCGTTGCGCCCCGGCGCGGTCGAAACCGACGCGCAACGCGCCTGGGCCGAAGCCGGGCAGCGCAGCACACAGGCGATCGCATGACAACTCTCTCTCCTCCGCGCGGCGAGCATGGCGCGCTGCTGACCATCGATCTTGCCGCGCTCGCCGCGAACTGGCGCCTGCTCAAGCAGCGCGCCGGCAGCGCCGAATGCGCTGCCGTGGTCAAGGCGGATGCTTATGGCATCGGCATCGCGCAGGCCGTGCCGGCGCTGTGGCGGGCCGGCTGCCGCTGTTTCTTCGTCGCGCATCTCTCGGAAGCGAGAATGGTGCGCGCGGCGGCGCCCGAGGCGGTGGTCTACGTCCTGAACGGTTTTCCGCCGGGCGCGGGGCCGGCCTATCACGCCATCGACGCGCGCCCGGTGCTGGGTTCGCTGGATGAGATTGCCGAATGGCGCACGGTTGGCGGCCCGGCGGCGCTGCATCTCGACACCGGCATGAACCGGCTCGGCCTGTCATCGGATGAATTCGCGCGCGCGCTCGCCGGCGGCGCTTTCGACGGCTTCACGCCCTCGCTGCTGATGTCGCATTTCGTCAGCGCTGAGGAAGCCGATTCGCCAATCAACCCCCGCCAGATCGCGGCCTTCGCCGCCTTCCGCCAGGCGCTCGCCAACGTGCCGGCGAGCCTGTGCAACTGTTCCAGCCTGTTCCTGCCCGAGCCGCCGCTGCATGATCTGGTGCGGCCGGGCTATGCGCTTTATGGCGGCAACCCGACGCCCGGCCGCCCGAGCCCGATGCAGCCGGTGGTGCGGCTCGAAGCCATGGTGATGCAGGTGCGCGAGGTCGAGCCCGGCGACACCATCGGCTACAACGCGCAATGGACGGCGCGGCGGGTGACGCGGATCGCCACATTGTCGATTGGCTATGCCGATGGCTGGCTGCGCTCGCAATCGGCGAGCGACGACCATGCCGGCGGCGTGACGCTGCTCGATGGCCAGCCGTGCCCGTTCGCCGGGCGCGTCTCGATGGACCTGATCACCGTGGACGTGACCGACCTTGCCGAGGGCGCGGTCAAGCGCGGCGACATGGCGGTGCTGCTCGGCGACGGCATCACGGTCGACGATGTCGGCCGGCGCGCCAACACGAACGGCTATGAAATCCTGACCGACCTTGGGCGACGCTTCGCGCGTCACTATATCGGCGGCTGACATGGCGCGCCCCAGGACAATCTTCGTTTGCCAGAACTGCGGCGCGGTCTCGCAACGCTGGCAGGGCAAGTGCGACGCCTGCGGCGAGTGGAACTCGATTGTCGAGGAAAGCGAAGCCGCCGCGGCGCCCCTGCCCGGCGGTGGCCGTGCCAGGAAGGGCCGGCCGTTCGCGCTGGAAGCGCTGACCGGCGAGACCAACGATGCGCCGCGCCTGCCGGTCGGCATCGCCGAACTCGACCGCGTCACCGGCGGCGGCTTCGTGCGCGGCTCGGTACTGCTGCTCGGCGGCGAACCCGGCATCGGCAAATCGACGCTGCTGATTCAGGCTGCCGCCGCCCTCGCCCGCCACAAGCACCGCGTGGTGTATATTTCCGGCGAGGAAGCGACGGCGCAGGTGCGGCTGCGCGCCGGCCGGCTTGGCCTTGCCGATGCGCCGGTGGAGCTTGCCGCCGAAACCAGCATCGAGGATATCCTGGCGACGCTGGCGCAAGGGTCGACGCCGCGCCTCGTCATCATCGATTCGATCCAGACGATGTGGACCGAGGCGGTCGAATCGGCGCCCGGCACCGTGACGCAGGTGCGCGCCTCGGCGCAGGCCCTGATCCGCTACGCCAAGGCGAGCGGCGCCTGCATCATCCTGGTCGGCCATGTCACCAAGGACGGCCAGATCGCAGGTCCCCGCGTCGTCGAGCACATGGTCGATGCCGTGATCTCGTTCGAAGGCGAAGGCGGCCATCATTTCCGCATCCTGCGCGGCCTGAAGAACCGCTTCGGGCCGACCGACGAGATCGGCGTGTTCGAGATGACCGGCGGCGGGCTCGCCGAGGTCGCCAACCCGTCCGCCCTGTTCCTGGAGGGCCGCGATGTCGGCGCCGCCGGCACGGCGGTGTTCGCCGGCATGGAGGGCACGCGCCCGCTGCTGATCGAGGTGCAGGCGCTGGTCACGCCGACGGCGCTCGGCACGCCGCGGCGCTCGGTCGTCGGCTGGGACCAGAGCCGGCTGTCGATGGTGCTCGCCGTGCTGGAAGCCCATGGCGGCCTGCGCTTCGGCCAGCACGACGTCTATCTCAACATTGCCGGCGGCCTGCGCATCGTCGAGCCGGCCGCCGATCTCGCGGTCGCGGCGGCGCTGGTCTCCTCGCTCAGCGGCGGGCGGCTGCCGCATGACAGCATCTATTTCGGCGAGATCAGCCTGTCGGGCGCGGTGCGCCCGGTCGTGCAATCGGCCAGCCGCCTGAAGGAAGCCGCCAAGCTCGGCTTCGGCGGCGCGGTGGTTCCGGCGGCAACCGTCGAGAATGATGCGCTTTTGACGGCACGCATCGCCCGGATCGGCGATCTTGTCGCCGATATCGCCGGCCGCTCCGTGTCCAAGACACAGAGTGACCGGAGCGACGTGACGGATTGAAAACACTGCTCTATAGAGAGGCTCAGCGTCGCGCCGCGCGCTGGACTGATTTCAACGACCTGCAAGGCCTGCCCGCGACCCTGGAGTGAAGATGCCGGTCACTTATCTCGATCTTTTCGTCATTGGCATTGTCATCATATCGGCGCTTCTGGCCATGCTGCGCGGTTTTACGCGCGAGGTGCTTGCCATTGCCTCATGGGCGATCGCGGCGATCGCGGCCTATGCGTTCCACCCGCTCGTGCTGCCCTACGCGCAGCAATACGTCTCGAACAAGACGGCGGCGCTCGGCGTCGCGGCGGGTTCCGTGTTCCTGATCACGCTGATCATCGCCTATTTCATCACCGCCAAACTGTCGGATGTGATTCTCGATTCGAAGATCGGCGCGCTCGACCGCACGCTCGGCTTCCTGTTCGGGGCGCTGCGCGGCTTCCTGATCGCGGTGATCCTGTTCATGTTCTTCCAGTGGCTGGTCGGCGAGAAGATGCCGACATGGGCCAAGGAGGCCAAGACGCGCTCGATGCTGCAATCCTCCGGCGAATGGGTGATGTCGCTGCTGCCGAGTGACCCGGAAGGCATCCTGCAACAGTTCAATGCGCCGCAGCCGGGCACCAATCCGCCGGCCGAGACCGCGCCGGCGCCCGACCGCAAGACCGAGCTGACCCCGGCGCAAAAGTCTCAAACCGCACAGAATTCCGCCGCGACCTCGCCGTATGGTAGCGCCGATCGCAAGGATATCCGGCGCCTGATCCAGACGCAGCCAGCAACGCAGCAGCAGTAGTAGAGCGAGGCCAGCCATGCGACAGCCCGGAGACAACGTTCTGAGCGAACAGGATCTTGCCGACGACGGCGATGTCCTGCGCGAGAAATGCGGCGTGTTCGGCATTTACGGCCATCCCGACGCCGCGACGCTGACGGCGCTCGGCCTGCACGCCCTGCAACATCGCGGCCAGGAGGCGGCGGGCATCGTCACCTTCGACGGCACGCGCTTCCATTCCGAGAAGCGGCTCGGCCTCGTCGGCGACCATTTCTCGCGCGCCGAAACCATCGCCCAGCTTCCCGGCAGCGTCGCCATCGGCCATACGCGCTATGCCACCACAGGCGGCACCATCCTGCGCAACGTGCAGCCGCTATTCTCCGAACTCGATGGCGGCGGCTTCGCCATCGCCCATAACGGCAACCTCACCAACGGGTTGACGCTCAGGCGCAACCTGATCCGCGAAGGCGCGATCTGCCAGTCGACCAGCGATACCGAGGTCGTGCTGCATCTGGTGGCGCGCAGCCGGCGCAACCGTTTCATCGACCGCTTCATCGATTCGCTGATGCAGATCGAGGGCGCCTATGCCTTTGTCGGCCTGACCAACAAGAAGCTGATCGGCGCGCGCGATCCGCTCGGCATCCGCCCGCTGGTGCTCGGCGAGTTGCAGGGCCACTACATCCTCGCCTCGGAAACCTGCGCGCTCGACATTATCGGCGCGCGTTTCGTGCGCGATATCGAGAATGGCGAGATCGTCATCATCACCGATGACGGCATCGAATCGGTCAAGCCGTTCCCGCCGATCGCGGCGCGGCCGTGCATCTTCGAATACATCTATTTCGCCCGCCCCGATTCCACGGTGAACGGCCGCAACGTCTATACGGTGCGCAAGCGCATGGGCGCGGAACTGGCGGCCGAAGCGCCGGTCGAGGCCGATGTCGTGGTGCCGGTGCCCGATTCCGGCGTGCCGGCGGCGCTCGGCTTCGCGCAGGCCTCCGGCCTGCCCTACGAACTCGGCATCATCCGCAACCACTATGTCGGGCGCACCTTCATCCAGCCGACGCAATCGGTGCGCGAGCTCGGCGTGCGCCTGAAGCACAGCGCCAACCGCGCCGTGATCGCCGGCAAGCGCGTGGTGCTGATCGACGATTCGATCGTGCGCGGCACGACCTCGCTGAAGATCGTGCGCATGATGCGCGAGGCCGGCGCCAAGGAGGTGCATTTCCGCATCGCCTGCCCGCCGATCCGCTTCCCCGACTATTACGGCATCGACACGCCGGAGAAGGAGAAGCTGCTCGCCGCCAACCACACGCTGGAAGAGATGCGCGCCTATGTCGGCGCCGACAGCCTCGCCTTCCTGTCCGTGGATGGCGTCTATCGCGCCACCGGCTACGAGAGCCGCAACCCGGTGCGCCCGCAATTCACCGACCATTGCTTCACGGGCGATTATCCGACGCCCCTGACCGACCAGGTCGGCGAGAGCCCGCGCCAGCAACTCTCCCTGCTCGCCGAGGCCAGCTAAGCCCGCCTTCGCCCGCCATAGAACACGACCGTGCTTCGACAAGCTCGCGCCCCCATGCCCGAGCCTGCCGAAGCGTGTTATGATCTGATGCGGACCTTGATCACTCTTCGCCATGCTTGAGACAACAGGTTCCATTTCATGACCGACGACCAATCCAACGATCCGTTCAAGGGCAAGCTTGCCGTGGTGACGGGCGCCTCGCGCGGCATCGGCCGGGCGATCGCCCTGGCGCTGGCCACAAAGGGCGCGCATGTCGTGGCCGTGGCGCGCACCGTCGGCGCGCTCGAGGAACTCGACGACGACATCAACGCGGTTGGCGGCCAGGCGACATTGGTGCCGCTCGACCTGACGGATTACGACGGCATCGACCGGCTCGGCGGCGCCATCAACGAGCGCTGGGGCAAGCTCGACATGCTCGTCGGCAATGCTGGCATTCTCGGGCCGCTGTCGCCGCTCGGCCATGTCGATCCGAAGGACTTCGCGCAAGTGCTCGCCGTCAACGTGACCGCGAACTGGCGCCTGATCCGCTCGCTCGACCCGCTGCTGCGCCTGTCCGAGGCCGGCCGGGCGGTGTTCGTCACCTCGGCGGCGGCGCGCAAATGCACCGCCTATTGGGGACCTTACGCGACCTCGAAAGCGGCCCTCGAGGCCATGGCGCGCACCTATGCCGCCGAGACGCGCAATATCAGCCCGGTGCGCGTGATGCTGGTCAATCCCGGCCCGCTGCGCACCGCCATGCGCCATATCGCCATGCCGGGCGAAGACCCGGAAACCTTGAAGACGCCGGAGGAATTCGCGCCGAACGTGCTGCGCTTCCTCGCGCCGGCCTCGCAGGATAGCGGCCAACTCTACGACTTCCAGACCAACACGATCATCCGCTTCCCCTGAGGGGGGAAGTTGATGTCATTCCCGCGCAGGCGGGAATCCAGAGGCCGAGGCGCGGACGACTCCTGGATTCCCGATCGCGCTTGCGCGCGTCGGGAATGACACTGGTGACGGCGAGGTTTTCCGAAGCGGGATCGGCGGATCAAGTCCGCCGATGACGGCTGAGATGTTCGCGCCTCGCTCTCAGCCGTCATGGGCCGGCTTGACCGGCCCATCCCGATACACGCGGACGCTGCGCGGCGGCAGCGTGAGCGGATCGCCACTTTGCGGGAAGTCCCGCGAGCATAGAGCGAGCGACCAGCCGTGCCCGGCCTTTGGCGCCGGCAGCGTCACGGCGACCGGGTCGCGACGCCGGTTGAAGGCGAGCAGCATGCGCCCCTGCCCGGCCTCCTCGCCGAGCAGCATCAGCAGCGTATCGAGGCCCTGCCACGCGGCATTGGCAACCGGTGCGTCACTGGCATCGCGCCATGTCACATCGGGCGCGGCGTCCGCACGCGGCTGGCCGGAAAAGAAGGCGTTCTTCGTCAGGGCGGCCATGTGTTGCCGCAGAGCGCTCAGCGCCGCCACAAAGGCCGCAAGCTCCCGGTCGCGCCTCGGCCAGTCGAGCCAGAAGCCGGCATTATCCTGGGAATAGCCGTTATTGTTGCCGCCCTGCGTGCGGCCGAACTCGTCGCCGGCGCTCAGCATCGGCGTGCCGCGCGCAAAGAACAGCGTCGCCAGCAGCGCGCGGATATCGGCGTGGCGCGCCGCAATCACGCCCGTATCGGCGCTCGCGCCCTCGATGCCGTTATTCCAGGAATGGTTGTCGCTGTCGCCGTCGCGATTGCCCTCGCCATTGGCCTCGTTGTGCTTGCTGGCGTAGCTGACGAGATCGGCGAGCGTGAAACCGTCATGCGAGGTGAGGAAGTTGATGCTGGCGCACGGCTTGCGGTGACGTTCGGCAAACAGGTCGGCCGAACCGGCGAGCCGTGTCGCCAGCGCGCCGGCGAGCCCGGCATCGCCGCGCCAGAAGCGGCGGACATCGTCGCGGAACCTGCCGTTCCACTCGGCGAGCGGCGCCGGGAAATTGCCCTGTTGATAGCCGTCAGCCCCGATATCCCACGGCTCCATGATCAGCACGCAACCAGCCAGCGCAGGGTCCTGCCGCAACGCGCTGAAGAAGGCGGCGTCCGGCGAAAAGCCGGCGGCATCGCGCCCGAGCGTGGCGCCGAGATCGAAGCGGAAGCCGGCGACGCCGCAAGCGCGCCATTGCCGGAGCGCATCGAGCATCATGCGCACCACGAACGGGTTTTCGCAGGCCAGCGTGTTGCCGCAGCCGGTATCGTTGGCGAAGCGCGACGGATCGCCGGGCAGCGGCCGGTAGTAGCTCGCATTGTCGAGGCCGCGCAGGCAGATGGTCGCGCCCAACTCGTCGCTCTCGGCAGTGTGGTTGAAGACGATGTCGAGCAGCACGCCGATGCCGGCTTGCGCGTAGCGCGCGCAGAGCCGGCGCAGGTCCGCCAGCCCACCCGGCGCCAGGCGCGGATCGAGCGCGAAGAAATTGACCGGATTGTAGCCCCAGGCATTGGCGAGGCCGAGCGCCGGCAGGTGGCGCTCGTCCATCCAGGCGGCGGTCGGCATCAGTTCGACATGGCTGACGCCGAGCCCGGCGATATGCGCGACAAGCGCCGGCTCACACAGGGCGGCCAACGTGCCCCGGATGGCATCCGGCACGCCGGGCGCGCGCATGGTGAACGACTTGACGCCGAGTTCGTAGATCAGGCCGGGCCAGCCGGCGGGCGCGGTCGGTTCCGGTCCCTCCGGCGCCGCCACGATGCAGCGCGGCACGAAGGGCGCGGTGTCGATTGCCGCCGCTGGCGGCGCGGCAAGCTCCGCCCGCCACTGGAACGGCCGGTCGATCAGGCTGGCATAAGGGTCGACCAGCAGCTTGGCGGCATCGAAACGGTGGCTCTCGCCCGGCGAAAACGGCCCGTGCGCCCGCAAGCCATAGCGCAGGCCCGCGCCGGCGCCGGGCAGAAATCCGTGATGGATGTCGCCGTCGCGGCACGGCAGCGCCAGGCGCTGCGTCTCACGCGCGCCATCGCCGGCGAACAGGCACAGTTCGATACGCTCGGCATGGCGGGAGAACACCGCGACCGCGAGCCCGCCCTCTCGCGGCCGGACGCCGAGGGCGGGCGGCAGGGAATCGGCGACGATCTCCATGCCCGCGCCTCAAGCCAGACGGTTCGGCACCGGCACGTCCCAGATCGTCTCGGCATATTGCCGGATGGCACGGTCGGCGCTGAGCCAGCCGCTGCCGGCGGTATTGATGACGCTCATGCGCCACCACGCCTCCGGGGACTGCCACAACTCATCCACTCGGCGCTGGGTCGCGGCATAATCGGCGAAATCATGCAGCGTCATGAACCAGTCATTGCCGCGCAGCGCGCCGATCAGGTCGGCATAGCGGTGGCGGTCTCCGGGCGAGAACGCGCCGCCCGCGACCGCCGCCAGCACGTCGCCGAGGTCCTGCGAGGCATCGATGACGGCTTGCGTGTCGTGCGCGTTCTGGCGCGCCTCGACGACCTGCCCGGCATTCATGCCGAAGATGAAGATGTTGTCCTCGCCGACATTGTCGCGGATCTCGACATTGGCGCCGTCGAGCGTGCCAATGGTCAGCGCGCCGTTGAGGGCGAATTTCATGTTGCCGGTGCCGGACGCTTCCATGCCGGCGGTCGAAATCTGCTCCGACAGGTCGGCCGCCGGCACGATGACCTCGGCGAGGCTGACATTGTAGTTCGGCAGGAACACCACCTTGAGCACGTTGCGGGTGGCGAGGTCGTTGTTGATGACGTTGGCGACATCGTTGATCAGGTTGATGATCGTCTTGGCGGTGGCGTAGCTCGAGGCCGCCTTGCCGGCGAAAATCTTCACGCGCGGCACCCAGTTGCGATAGGGCTGCGAGCGGATGGCATCGTAAAGCGCCACCGTCTCGAGGATGTTCAGCAACTGGCGCTTGTATTCGTGGATGCGTTTGACCTGAATGTCGAACATCGCCGCCGGATCGACGGTAATGCCGAGTTCGCGCCGGATATAGCGCGCCAGGTCATGCTTGTTGGCGGCGCGCGTCGCGGCGAATTTCTCGCGGAAAGCCGCATCGTCCGCCAGCGGCCGCAACTGGGCGAGCTTGTCGATATCGTCGGCGACCTCGGTGCCGAGCGCCGCGCCGAGCAGGCCGGCAAGCCGCGGGTTGGCGCCCATCAGCCAGCGCCGGGGCGTGATGCCGTTGGTGACATTGAGGATGCGGCCGGGAAACGCCTGGTTGAGCGGCGCGAACACCGTCTCCTGCATCAAGGCCGAATGCAGCGCCGAGACGCCGTTGACGGCATGCGAGCCGATGAAGGCGAGATGCGCCATGCGCACGCGGCGGCCATTCTGCTCGTCGATCAGCGACAGCTGGCCGAGATCGACCTTGCCGCCGAGCGGGCCGGACTTCACGCTTTCCAGAAAGCGCGAGTTGATGCCGAAGATGATCTGCATGTGGCGCGGCAGCATGCGCTCGAGCAGCGAGACCGGCCAGGTTTCGAGCGCCTCCGGCAACAGCGTGTGGTTGGTGTAGGAGAAGGTCTGGGTGGTGATGTCCCAGGCTTCGTCCCAGCCGAGCTTGTGCTCGTCGATCAGCAGCCGCATCAGTTCGGGCACGGCGAGCGAGGGATGGGTGTCGTTGAGCTGGATCGCCGCCTTCTCGGGCAGCAGCCTGACGTCGCGGAACTGCCTGATATGGCGGCGCACGAGGTCCTGCAACGAGGCCGAGGTGAAGAAATATTCCTGCCGGAGCCGCAATTCCTGCCCGGCCGGGTTGCTGTCGGCCGGGTAGAGCACGTTGGAGATCGCCTCGGCCCGGTTGCGCTCGGCGAGCGCGCCGATATGGTCGCCCTGGTTGAAGGCGTCGAGATGCAGCGGATGCAGCGCCTGCGCCCGCCACAGCCGGAGCGTCGAGGCATCGTGGCCGCGCCAGCCGATCACCGGCGTGTCATAGGCCATGGCGAACACGGTCTCGTCCGGCGTCCACAGCGCGGCATGCTCGGAATCGCTTGCCAGCGTGATCGAACCGCCGAACGAGATGCGATAGGCGCTTTCCCGGCGCTCGAACTCCCACGGATTGCGGAATGACAGCCAGTCCTCGGGGATCTCGACCTGCTTGCCGTTGACGATGCGCTGCTTGAACAGGCCGTGATCGTAGCGGATGCCGTAGCCGATCGCGGGCACGCCGGTGCTCGCCATGCTCTCCATGTAGCACGCCGCGAGCCGGCCGAGGCCGCCATTGCCGAGTGCCGCGTCGGGCTCGACCGATTCGATCTCGCCGAGATTGACGCCAAGCTCGGCGGCTGCCAGTTGCATCGCCTCGTTGATGCGCAGGTTGCTGAGCGTATCGGCCAGCGAACGGCCGATCAGGAACTCGAGCGACATGTAATACACGCGCTTGCGCCCCGTCCGGTAGCTGTCATGCGTCGAGCGGTGCCAGACATCGATGACATGATCGCGTGCCGCCAGCATGCAGGCGGTCAGCCAGTCATGGTCCTGTGCGACGGTCGGGTCCTTGCCGAGCGAATAGGTCAGTTTGCGGAGAATCTCGCGCTTGAGAAGCTCCACCGCCTCGCCCGATGGCGGGTTTCCGCCGGATACCGTCAGCATTTCTGTGTCCACGAAACGAGGCCCGATCTGTTGGAGGGGCGCCATGCGACCACAAGGGTGCACCAGATGCAACGTGACGCAATGCCCGGCGCACCGGATTCTCCACCTCCGGCCGGGGCTGGCGATGCGGGCCGGATCATGTGCCGGGCCGCGCCGGCCCGCATGGCCTATACAGCGTCGGGTTCTCGGGTATTCTCTTGATGAGTCAGGATTGCGACGGATCGCTCGATGGACCCGGAAGCTCCCATCCCGCCGCCAGTACGCAGGCCCGCGCACCGGCGCACCCTGCGCCGGATCGCCGTGGCATGGCTCGGCGCGGCGTTTGTCCTGGGCATCGTGTTCTACATCGTCCGGCTCGCGCTGCGGCTATAGCGCCCGCGACAAGGCCGGCCCGAAAGCAAGCCCCGGAACGATTCCGCTGCTGCGCGGTTCATCGCTGAAGCACAGGAGCGACGGATGAAAAACGGAACGAAGCCGGTCGAATTGATTATCGCAGTCGGAGCGCTGGCTTATCTCGCGACGCGCCCGCCCGTTGCCCGGCAACTCTGGCGCGGCATGCGCTTCACGGCCGGCGGTCTCGAAACCGCGTTCTCGGCACTCGCGCAGTGGAAGTTCATCATGAACCTGGTCGCGCCGGTGCAGGCCGCGCCGCTCAGGCTCATTCCCGGCCCGGTGCGGAAGCAGATGCCGCATCGCCGGCGCAGATAGCCTCCGCGGGCAGGCTCTGGAGGGGGCCGAAGTCCCCTCCAGAAAGTGGTGCCTAGAGCATTTCGCAGAAAAGTGGCTACCGGTTTTCCGCGAGAGAAATGCTCTAATTATATGCTTTAGTAGCAGCCCCAGCCGCGGCAGCGATAGTAGCCGTAAGGACGGCTGTTCGCACCGATGATGGCGCCACCGATCAGGCCGGCGGCCGCACCGACGGCGACGGCGTTGCCGGCTTCAGCCGACTGCTGACGGTTGGTCTGGTAGGTCGCCGCGACGCAACGGCGATAACGCTCGGTGCCAGGACGAAGCCCCTGGGCATCGCAGGTCATCTGCGCGCTGGTGGCCGATTCCTGGGTGCTCTGGCAACCGGCAAGCAGCGGTGCTGCGAGCGTCATGGCCGCAACCGCGACGAGAAAACGAAGCTTCATCCTTATGCCCCTTCACATTGCAACCCTTGCGACATACACGGCAAATCGTTCCATCGCAACTACACTCGCAAGTGAAATTCAACGGAAAACCGCAAGATGTGATTTACCGGCTACACGTCCAAGCATGTGATTCATCATCTACTTTAACCCTAAACCGAAACGACGGGCAGAAATCCGATCTCCTCCAGACGGGGGCCGGTCAAGCCGGCTATATTTGAAATCTACTGCCCCGCCCCAGTGCAGATTCCATGGCATTCAGATGCGGGCCGAAGGCCGCGATACAGGTGTGGCCTCAGGTCGCCTGCCCGTTCGTGCCGCCGCGCGCGAGCCCGGCCAGCAGGCGGCGCGCCTTGTCCACGACCGGATAATCGATCATCACGCCGTCGAGCTTGAAGGCGGCGGACCCGGCGCTTTCAGCCTCCGCGAAGGCTTCGACGATGCGGCGGGCGCGTGCGATATCCTGCTCGCTCGGCGAAAAAACCGCGTTCACGACCTCGACCTGCGCGGGGTGGATGCAGCATTTGCCGGTATAGCCCATCTTGCGGGCGTTGCCGGACGACACGCGCAGCCCGTCCAGGTCCTGGATGGCGATGAAGGCGGTATCGAGCGGCCCCTCGAGCCCGGCCGCGCGCGAGGCGAGCGCGATCGCGAAGCGCGGGTGGTTCATGGCGCCGACCTCATCGGCAAGGTCGAGATCCATGTCGAGCGCGAGATCGACGGCGCCGAAGGCCAGCCGTTTCACCCTGGCCACCGCGCCGGCGATCGTGCCGACGGCGGCGACGCCCCTGGCGGTCTCGATGATCGGCACGAGGTCGATGGCGCCGCACGACTGGCCGCTCCGGCTCTCGATCTCGCCGAGCAGCCAGTCGGCGGTGAGCAGGTCGCTGGCCGCCTCGACCTTGGGCAGGATGATGCCATCGGGCGCGGCCGGGGCGACGGCATGCAGATCGTCGAAGCTGAACGGCGTGCTGAGCGCGTTGACGCGGACATAGAGCGGCTTGCGGCGCGGCTGCTTCAGGATCTCGATCACGGCGGCGCGCGCCGCCGGCTTTTCCTCGACGGCGACGGCATCCTCGAGGTCGAGAATCACGGCATCGGCCGGCCCCTCGACCGCCTTGGCAACCCGCCTGGCATGGTTCGCGGGGGTAAAAAGGAACGACCTGATCATGTGACTTCTCCCTGCCGGCGTGGCGCCAAGCTGTTCAGACGATGCCGCCGGCCTTCAACGCGGTTTGCGCCTCGGGCGTGATGCCGAGTTGCGCCAGGATTTCCGCCGTGTGCTCGCCAAGCTGCGGCGCGGGCGTGCGGATCGCCCCCGGCGTGCCCGACAGGCGCGGCGTGACGTTGTGCATCGGCAACTGCCCCATCTCGTCGTCGGGCAGCGCGATCAGCGCCTCGCGGCCGCAAATATACGGGTCGCTGCCGAGGCCGGAAGCATCGAGAACCGGCCCGACCGTCACGCCCGCCTTGTCGAAAATCTCGAGCAGTTCGGCCTGGTCATGCGCGCGCATGAAATCGGCGACGATCGCGTCGATCTCCGCGCCGTGGCGAATGCGGTCGGTGTTGGTCGCGAAACGCGGATCGTCGATCAGCTCGGGCCGGCCCATTGTCCGGAACAGGCGCTCGGCCATCGACTGCATCGAGGCCGACAACGCCACGAACGCGCCGTCGCGCGTCTCGTAGACGTTGCGCGGCGATGCGGTGTTCGACCGGCTGCCGGTGCGGGCCGGCACGATGCCGTTCAGCGCGAAATTCGCCGCCTGCGGCCCGAGGATCGCCATGATCGGCTCGAACAGCGACAGGTCGATGACCTGGCCCGCGCCGCCATTCTGCTCGATGGCGCGCAGCGCGATCATCGTCGCAGTCGCCCCGTACAGCCCCGCGACCATATCGGCGAGCGCCAATGGCGGCAGCACCGGCGGGCGGTCGGCGAAGCCGTTCATCGCGGCAAAGCCGCTCATCGCCTCGACTAGGCTGCCGAAGCCCGGCTTGTGCTTGTAAGGCCCGGACTGGCCCCAGCCCGATACGCGCACGATGATCAGCTTGTCGTTGACCGCGTGCAGCCAGTCCGGCCCGAGGCCGTATTTCTCCAGCCGGCCGGGCACGAAATTCTCGACCACGACATGGGCGCTCTTCAACAGCGCGGCGAAGACCTCGCGGCCCTCGGGACTGCGATAATCGAGCGTCAGGCTCTTCTTGTTGCGGGCATAGACCTTCCAGTAGGTCGCCACGCCCTCGACCTTCCAGTGGCGCAGGTCGTCGCCGCGCACCGGGTCCTCGACCTTGATGACCTCGGCGCCGAAATCGGCCAGCACATGCGTCACCATGTTGCCGGCGACCAGCCGGGACAGATCGACGACCCTGATGCCGGCCAGGGGCGTGGCCGCCTCGGGCTGGTAATCCTGATGATGAAGCTGTTCCGGCACCCTTGCCCCCTCGCGGTTCCGACAGGCGGAAAAGACGCCCTTTTCAAGGTGGACGCAAAGGCTTTCTCAGTCCAGGCTCCATGCCGCGCCCTCACCGGCGCGACCGCCATGCGCGCCGCAAAACACCCGAAAGCAACGGTGCGGCGCGACCGGCGAGATTTCCAGAATGGGCTTGCCAAGCGCGGGCGTGACAGTCTAGAAGCGCCGGACGGAACGGCCCACGACCGCCGGACTGTAAAACCGCTCGGCAAGCTGCAAGACGCCGTCGAAAAGACGCGCGTTTTCAACAAGGCCCGGTGGGGGATAGTTTAATGGTAGAACAGCGGACTCTGACTCCGCTAGTCTTGGTTCGAATCCAGGTCCCCCAGCCAAGCCTTTTTCAATCACTTAGCGCTATATCAGCTACTTTTCATGTCGCGTCGTGTCGCGACTGATTTCCATTGAATTTCAATGGGGGTCGCCTGTTTGCGGCGAATCCACGCAACATGAAACGCAACATGGATTGACGCCCCTGACATTGCGTTGCCTCTAGGCGGCGATTGACGTTGATGCGGGATCGTCTAGCGCGCTGAGCAGATCGGCGACGATGTCCTCGACCTCCTCTATGCCGACCGAAAGGCGGATCAGGCCCTCGGCTATGCCGTGGGCGGCGCGTTCCTCCGGTGTGTAGGTTGAATGCGTCATGGAGGCAGGATGCTGGATCAGCGTCTCGGTGTCGCCGAGCGAAACCGCCCGGCGCACGAGTTGCAGCCTGTTCATCATGGCGCGTCCCGCTTCGAGCCCGCCCTTGAGTTCGAAGGCGATCATGGCACCGAAGCCCGGCATTTGCCGCGCGGCGAGCATGTGCTGGGCGAAGCTTTCAAGGCCGGGATAGTTGACCTTCGCCACCGCCGGATGCGCCTCCAGCGCGCGCGCCACCGTCATGGCGTTGTGACAATGCTTCTCGACGCGCAGCTTCAGTGTCTTGAGGCCGCGCAGCACAAGCATGGCGTTGAAGGGCGCCATCACCGCGCCGGTCATGTCCTTCATGCCGAAGATGCGCACCTGCTGCATGTCCTCGGCCGACCCGACCGCGATGCCGCCGACGAGATCGCCGTGGCCGCCCATATATTTGGTGGCGGAATGCACTACGATGTCGGCGCCAAGCTCGATCGGCCTCGTCAACACCGGCGTGGCATAGGTATTGTCCACCACCACCTTGCAGCCACGCTGGCGTGCAATCAACGATATGGCCTCTATGTCAACGAGGCGCATGTTCGGATTGGCTGGTGTCTCGAAATAGACGATCCGCGTCTTGTCCGACAGGGCGGCGCGGACGGAGTCCGGATCGGTCATGTCAGCATGGGTGATGGTGATGCCGAACTTGGCGAGCCCATGCCGCATGAAGGCGAAGGTGCAGCCGTAGAGCGTCTTGTCGGTGACGATCTCGTCGCCCGGCGACAGGAAGGTCCACAACACGGAGCAGATCGAGCCCATGCCCGAGGCGAAAGCGACGCCCGCCTCCGCGCCTTCGAGGTCGGCGCAGCGGCGCTCCAGCAGGTCCAGCGTTGGATTGGATATGCGCGAATAGAAGTAGCCCGGCTTCTCGCCGGCGAAGATCGCGGCTCCCGCCTCGGCATCCTCAAAAGCAAAGGTCGAGGTCAGGTGCAACGGCGGCGTTAGTGCACCCTCGTGCTGCATCGGGTCATAGCCCAGATGAATGGCGCGCGTGGCAAAGCCGGCAGGTTTTGCATTATCCATGAAACGTTCCTCCAGGTTGCGGGCAGAATCGCATGTCCTTAGAGGCAGGTTCTGTCGAAAGATGCCGCGAATAGGAGGAATGTCACATGAAAACCGTCATTATAGGCTTCCTGATGAAAGATTCTGCCAATTGCGCGATTGCAGGAAAAGGCTTCAACCGGCGCTTGGCGCGCGTTGGCGAAGGATTTCGGCTGGACGATCCGCGCTTGCCTGACCATCGGCAGAACTGATGGCGCCTCGGTATCCAGGGCAGGTTCCTCGACCACCCGCACCGCGTCGAGCACCGGCGTCGCACCGTTCTCATCGCGATGGACGCCGAGGCCGAAATCGAGCTTGAACGGCCGCGTATCGGCATTGAACGCCGCCGTCAGCGCCCAGAGCGGATCGCGCGGTGCTTCGGAAAAGAAGGGAGCATCAGCGCGTCTCCCTGGCGGGACGGCTGGACAGAAGCACGCCGGCGGTCACGACCGCCACGCCGGCGAGCGACAGCATGCTTGGTATCTCGCCCAGCAGCGGAACGGCCAGCAAGGCGGCAAGAACCGGCGCAAGCGCGCCGACAGTGGCGCAGCGCAGGGCGCCGAGACGCCGCACAGCCACCGAATAAGCCAGCACGGAGACGAAGCCGACGCACACGCCCTGTATGGCGGCGAATATCGCCACGTCGCGCAGGCTGGCGTGAGCCAGATTGCTGTCGAGCGCGCCGGTCGCCATAAGCAGGGCCACGCCCGCCAGCGAAGGATAGGTGACCAGCATGACGCAGGCGATGGGGTCGATCCTAGCGTGGCGCAGCCCCAGCGTGTAAAGGCCCCACAACAGGCTCGCCGACAGCAGCAGCGCCGCACCGCCCACCATGTCGAGGCGGAATGCGCCGAGCCCCGCGACCAGCAGCAGGATGCCGCCGATGATGATGCCAAGCGCCATCGCGCGCCAGGCAGCCAGCCGCTCGCGATAGAGCGCGAAGCCGAGGATCGCGACCGACAGTGGCACCGTTCCGGCGATCAACGCGCTGACATGGGCGGCCGTTGTCAGCCTGCCGCCCGCCATCGCCAGCAGAAAAAAGGGAAGTCCCCCGCCCACCGCGATCATCAAGGCGTGTGACGCGCGCATCGCGCGCAGTGCAGCGAGACGCGAAGGCATGAACGGCAGCATCGCCAGAGCGGGAACGAGGAAGCGGATCAGGGCCGCGTCGCCGGGCGTCAGCGAGGTCGCGCCCACCGCTCGGATCGATAGCGCGAACGACGCCCAGATCAGTACGGTGGCGACAAGCGCGATCCAGCCGGTCGTGCCCTCGCCTGCAAAGGATGGTCTCGCTGGTGAAGGGGAAATTGCCGCCGATGTCATGCCGATAACTCTAGGTTCGATTTATCGGCATCATCGAGCGGAACAGGAGGCATTTCCTGCCAAAGAATGGCGTGTTACTCGAGAAACGTAGCAGATGCTGCCAATGGAGCATAGGAATGGACGCGAAAGACAGGCAGATCATCGCCGCCCTTCAGAAGAACGGGCGCATCAGCAACCAGGAACTGTCGGAGGCGGTCAACCTGTCGCCATCGCCTTGCCTGAGGCGGCTTCGCCTGCTGGAGGAGACACAGGTCATTCGCGGCTATACGGCCATCGTTGACGAGGAGGCCTATGGCCTGCCGGTGATGGCCTTCGTGCGTATCAAGCTCCAGATACATAGCGACAAGACCACGACGGCCTTCGAGAAAGCGATCCAGGCCATCGATTCCATACTCGACTGCTACGTGATGACGGGCAGCGCCGACTATCTGCTGCGCGTCGTGGTCGAAAGCCTCAAGGACTATGAGCGCTTCATCCGCGACCGCATTCATCCGATCCCCGGCATTGCCTCGATCGACACCAGTTTCGCCTATGGCAACGTCAAGCGCTCGACTGTCTTTCCCCGACTCGATTGACCCGCCCGATGGCGAAGCTCGACGAGCGATGCGATTGGCGCAACGGGTCTCTCCCTGATCGAGAAGATCGTCGAGCAGCTTGCGGTGGCCATAGACCCTGCCGCTCTCCTTCCAGGCCCTTCTGATCAGGTCGGCCTGACGTGCGTCTTCCCGATCGGGCTCCGGCCATTCCCTTGGATGACGATCAGCCATTATTGCGGTAGCTTGAGGCTAGGCAAAACCTTTGCAGCCACACGAGCGACAGACAGACGACGGAGCAAAGCTCACACGGATAACGCATGTCGCGAATGACTGAGGGGCTGCACCACATGACGGCGAGGTGGGCGACAACGACCCGCCCCGGCCGGTCGGGAGCGAGGGTGGCCTGGCTCGCGGCGGCGCTCATCACCCCCGATCTGGCCAGGGCCGGCGATCGGACGTTGCTCTACGACAACGGCGGTTTCACGCTACGGGCTCACATCGAGGCCGGCCTGAATACGGTGCTCGAACGGAGGTTGTTCTGGGGGCTTGCCAGCATCGCCGCACCGGCGGCGAGCTTCAATCCCAACAAGCAATGGCTCGAGGCTTATCTGAAGCCCGGCCTCAGCTTCACCAGGACTCTCGGTAGAAACCTGACCGTCTACGGCAAAATTTCGGGCGTCGCCTCCGGTACGCTTGGAACCGATGCGTTCAACACCGGCGATATCGGCCGGGTGACGCTGGAAGAAGCCTATCTGGGGCTGCGGTCCAGCAGCACGACCGGCCCGACCTTCGACCTGTCGCTTGGCCCGCGCGAGTTCAAGGCCGGCACCGGTATGCTGATCGCCAATGGCGGGACAAGCGGCTTCGAACGCGGAGCGCTCAAACTCGGGCCGCGCAAGGCCTGGGAGTTCGCCGCACTTGGGCGGGCGCGCTACGACGGATTCTCGGGGACAGCGTTTTTTCTCGACCCCAACGAATTACCGAGCAGCAACGGTTTCACCCGGCTCGCCGGCATGGATCTCCGCTATGACGGCACTTCAGGAAACTATGTCGGGCTGACTTACGGCCATGTGCTGGAATCAAAGGCGCCCTACCCGAAGGCGGCCTTGGGCGGAATTGGCCCGCCAAGCGTCATCCCCGGCGCTCGGGGTGGCCTGAACTTCGCCAATCTGTACTGGCGCGCCAAGCCGCTTCCCAATGTGCTGGAAAACCTGTTCGTTACCTTCGATGGCGCCTATGAATGGAATCGCAGCATCGATCTTCGGGCGTGGGGAGGCCGCGTCCAGGTCGGCTATAGCTTCGCGAGCCTGCCATGGGCGCCGGTGCTGACCTATTCCTACCAGACGTTCTCGGGCGACAACCCCGCAACGTCACGGCTCGAACGGTTCGATCCGCTGTATTTCGAGGGCTCGCCGAGCGCCTGGTCGACGGGCTCGAAATCCTCGATGGTGTTCATCAATTCGAACGTCAACGCCCATCAGCTCGCGCTCCGCGTCACACCGACGGAGCGCGACACGCTCACGCTGCGTTACTCCTATATCGACGCCAATGAACTGCTCAGCCCGATCCAGTTCGGGCAGGCGACGCGCATAGACTTCGTCGGCAACGCGCCCGGACTGGTCGCGGGGGTCACCCATCGGCATCTCGCCGATGACATTTTCGTCGAATACACCCGCAAGCTCAACCCGAACGCCTATCTCACCGCCGGGTATAGCGTGTCTTTTCCCGGCCCCGGCATCACCGCGATCACCAAGAGCAAGACACCGTGGACGGGAGGTTTCGTCAATGTCGTTGTCAGTTATTGAGTTCAGGCGTCGCCTCGCCGCCGCGATCCTCGCTGCCGCTCTGGGTGCAAGTATCTTTCCAGCCGCCCCGCATGCCGCGGAAACGGCCCTGCTCACGGCCGCGCAATCCGACCCGGGCAAGCTCGGCTGGATGGTCGGTTCGCCGCCTCCGGAGAACAAGATCATCCGCGCCGACGGCGATTATTTCAGCTTCCCCAAGCTGCGCTGGACGGTTTGCCATTTCCGCCAGCTCATGCCGACGGTCAATGTCAGCCGTGGCCTTGGCGCCCCGGTGCCGCTTGCCCGCAAGATCGACGAGGCGATCGATGCGCTGACGTTCACGCCGCTAGGCGCCAGCACCCCGATGAGCTGGGCGCAGTCGCTTGCCGCCAACTATACCGATGGCATTGTCGTCCTTCATAACGGCGCCATCGTCTACGAGCACTATTCCGGCTGCCTGGACGAGGCCGGCCAACATGGCGCCATGTCGGTGACCAAATCGCTCACCGGCTTGCTGGGCGAGATGCTGGTGGCGGAGGGCACGCTCGACGAGACCGCGACAATCGGCACCCTGGTGCCCGAACTCGCCGCCAGCGCGTTCGGCGATGCCACCGTTCGCCAGATGCTCGATATGACGACCGCGCTGCGCTACAGCGAGGATTATGCCGATCCCAAGGCCGATGTCTGGGTCTATTCGGCGGCCGGCAATCCGCTGCCGAAGCCGGCTGGCTATTCCGGCCCGCGCAGCTATTTCGAGTATCTCCAGACGGTGCGCAAGCAGGGCGAGCACGGCGTCGCCTTCGGCTACAAGACCATCAACACCGATGCGCTCGGCTGGGTCATCGCCCGCGTGACGGGAAAATCGGTCGCAGCGCTGCTCTCGGAGCGGATCTGGAGCAAGATGGGCGCCGAGCAGGACGCCTATTATACGGTTGATTCCATCGGCACGCCCTTCGCCGGCGGCGGTCTCAATGCCGGCCTGCGCGACATGGCCCGGATTGGCCAGTTGCTGCTCGATGGCGGCATGGCCAACGGCCAGCGCCTGGTTTCGGCGGCGGCGATTGCGCATATCCGCGCTGGCGGCGCCAAGGCCGCCTTCGCGAAGGCTGGTTACAAGCTGTTGCCGGGGTGGAGCTATAGCGGCATGTGGTGGATCACCCACAACGAGGATGGCGCCTTCATGGCGCGCGGCGTACATGGGCAGGCGATCTATGTCGACCCGGCCGCGCATATGGTGATCGCACGCTTCTCCTCCCATCCGCAGGCGGGCAATGCCGCCAATGACCCGACCTCGCTGCCAGCCTACGAGGCGCTCGCCAAACACCTGATGCGGTGACGCGGGAGAGCGCTGCTCATGTCCATCCTTCGAAGTCTGGCGGCGTCGGCTTGGCCGTGGTTGCCCCGGGCTGGAACAGGTTGGGGTTATCGCCAGCGGGCCGCGGCCGCGGCCGGATAAAGCCCGGAGCGGTCAAACGGTCCACCCCCCGGCCATCGGCCCGCAGTGTTACGCGGTTCCCGCAACGAAACCCACTGGCCGATGGTATCGTGGCTGCTGGATGACTATGTAGCCTGAATACCTCTCACCTTGATGCGGCGCTCCCATGAAAAACATCGGTTTTCTGTCGTTCGGCCATTGGTCGCCCTCGCCCCATTCGCAGACGCGATCGGCGTCCGATGCGCTGTTGCAGTCCATCGACCTTGCCGTGGCGGCCGAGGAACTGGGCGCGGACGGCGCGTATTTCCGGGTGCATCATTTCGCCCGCCAGCTCGGCTCGCCGTTTCCGCTGCTGGCGGCGATCGGCGCCAGGACGAGCCGCATCGAGATCGGCACGGCGGTGATCGACATGCGCTACGAGAACCCGCTCTATATGGCCGAGGATGCCGGCGCCGCCGATCTGATCGCCGGCGGGCGCCTGCAGCTCGGCATCAGCCGAGGCTCGCCCGAACAGGTGATCGATGGCTGGCGCTATTTCGGCCATGCCCCGCAGGACGGCGAAAGCGACGCCGACATGGCCCGCCATCACGCCGAGGTGCTGCTCGACGTGCTGCGCGGCCAGGGCTTTGCCCAACCCAATCCGCGGCCGATGTTCGCCAACCCGCCCGGCCTGCTGCGCCTCGAGCCGCATTCGGAGGGCCTGCGCGAGCGCATCTGGTGGGGGGCTGCCACCAACGCCACCGCCGAATGGGCGGCGAAACTGGGCATGAACCTGCAAAGCTCCACGCTCAAATTCGACGAGGGCGGCAAGCCGTTCCACATTCAGCAGGCCGAGCAGATCCGGGCGTATCGCGCCGCCTGGAAGCAGGCAGGCCATGAGCGCGCGCCGCGCGTATCGATCAGCCGCAGCATCTTCGCGCTGGTGAACGACCACGACCGGGCGTATTTCGGCGGCGACGAGAGCGAGGATCATTTCGGCTTCATCGAGGCCGATACCCGCGCCGTGTTCGGCCGCAGCTACGCCGCCGAGCCGGACGTGCTCATCGAGCAACTGCGGGCCGACGAGGCCATCGCCGAGGCGGACACGCTGCTGCTCACCGTGCCCAACCAGCTCGGCGTCGCCTATAACGCCCATGTCATCGAGACGATCCTGACGCAGGTCGCGCCAGGCCTCGGGTGGCGCTGAGGCTTTCTGCCGTCACTTCACGAAGATGCCGCCCTGGTAGCGCATCACGACGTCGTCGCGGTCCGGCTTGGGGTCGGCGGCGACGATCGCGTTGCGATAGGCATCGGCCGAATCCTTGGGCTGGTAGCCGAGATGGCGGGCGTAGCGGTTGTCCCAGAAGGTGGCGTCGTTGCGCGAGGCGCCGAAAATGATGGTGTGGCCGACGCGCGGCACGCTCAGCCCGCGCTCGACGATCTGGCACATGTCGTCGAAGGACAGCCAGGTCAGCAGGTGGCGGCGGTTCGACGGCTCGGCCTCGCTGGAGCCGATGCGGATCGACACCGTCTCGATGCCGTATTTGTCCCAGTAGAGCTGGGCGATCGATTCGCCGAACACTTTCGAGACGCCGTAATTGCCGTCCGGCCGGGTCGGATCGCGGCTGTCGATCACCGTCGTCTGCTCGTAGAAGCCGATCGCGTGCACCGAACTCGAATAGACCACGCGCTTGACGCCGGCGAGCCGCGCTGCCTCGTACAGCGCGCGGAAACCGATGATGTTGACGCGGCACACCGTGTCGAAATCGGCCTCGCTCGAGATGCCGCCGAAATGCACGATGGCGTCCATGCCCTTGACGAGCCCGGCGGCGAGGCTGGTATCGCCGAGATCGGCCGTCACCAGTTCCTCGTTGGCGGCGGGCGCGGCCATCGCCGCGATGTCGGTGGAGCGCAGCCGCTTGACCCTTGGCGCCAGATGCCTGCGCAGCACGCTGCCGAGCTTGCCGGCGGCGCCGGTCAGGAGAACGTTGTCATACATGGTTTCCACTCCGCAAAAGTTATGCCGGGGTCCGGATCAATATGAAGGCTGGGTGCCGGATCAAGCCCGGCACAAGACGGCGGTACGGTCTTGCCCCGGACTTGATCCGGAGCCCCGATCAGCAGCGCAATCGGCCCCATGCCTCAAGCGAACCGCGCCAGCGAGAAAGTCGACAGGTCGATGCGGCTTGCCCCGTCATGGAGCGTCTCGGCAACCGCTTCGCCGACCGCGGCCGAATGCTTGAAACCGTGCCCCGAGCAGGCCGACACCACCAGCACCTTGTCCATGGCGGGGTGGTTGTCGATGATGAAGCCGCCATCTGGCGTGTTGGTATAAAAGCAGATGCCCGACTTGATCACCTTGCGCGTGACATGGGCCATGTTCGGCCCGACATTGTGATCGTAGAACGCTTCCGCTTCCTCGCGCGTGGCAGGGGCGGCGGTCTCCGGATCGATATCCGGCGCATCGCGGCTCGCCACCATCTTGATGCCCTCGCTCGGATCGGTGACGGCAAAGGCGGTGAAGTAATCCTCGAGCCGATCGGTGACGAACCAGATGAAGGCCGGCAGTTTCTCCGGCGTGAAGGGCTCGTAGCTCTCCGCTTCGTACCAGTGCAGCGTCTGGCGCGTCACGGTGAGCAACTTGTCAAACGGGCTGCCGAGCAGCCCGCGCGCCCAGGCGCCGGCCGCCACCACCACGCGCTTGGCGGTGAAATCGCCCGCGCTGCTATGTACGGTCACACCACCGGCGGTCTGCTCGATGCCGGTGACGATCACGTTGTCGCGCACCGTGGCGCCGGCCTTGCGCGCGGCGGCCAGTTGCGTGGCGATCAGCGCTTCCGGGCGGATATAGCCCGATTGCGGCTCAAAATAGCCGCGATCGCTATCCTTGAAGGTCAGGAATTGCGGAAAGCGCCGCCGCAGCGCAACGGCGTCCAACATCTCGTGCGGGATTTGGAATCGCGCGGCCACTTCGAGCGTGGTGGCGAGGAAGTCCTTGGCGCCGTGTAACGCGGCGGCGTTGGTCATCGGCGAGCCGACGATCAGCATGCCGGATTTGACCAGCAGCGTCTCGCCGCTTTCCGCTTCGAGTTCGGCGATGATCTGATTGGCGCGCCGCACCAGCGGCACATAGGCAGCTCCCTCCCCGACCGCCTCGCGCGTCAGGCGCGAGCCGCCATGGCTCGAGCCGCGATCATGCGGCGGCACGAAACGGTCGAGGCCGATGACGTCGACGCCGCGTTTGGCGAGTTGATAGAGCGTCGCCGCGCCGTGAGCGCCAAGGCCGACGACGACGACTTCGGCGGAGCGCTTGACCGAAGCGCTCAAGCCGCGGCCCGCGTGCCGGTGGCGTTGTCGACGATGCGCTTCAGCTCGGCCTCCTCGGCCGCCGTCAGGTCGATCAGCGGCGCGCGCACCGGGCCGGTATCGCGGCCGATGACGCGCAGGCCCGCCTTGACGATCGATACGGCGTAGCCCTTCTTGCGGTTCCTCAAATCGATCAGCGGATAATAGAAATCGCGCAGCAACTGGTCGACGCGCGCCTCGTCGCCGCCGATCAGCGCGCGATGGAAGGACAGCGCCAGTTCCGGCACGAAATTATACACCGCCGAGGAATAGGTCGTGACGCCGGCGCCGCGATAGGCCTTGGCATAGACTTCCGCCGTCGGCATGCCGCCAATAAAGGTCAGCCGGTCGCCGAGCGTGACGCAGATGCGCGTCAGCAACTCGATATCGCCGTAGCCGTCCTTGAAGCCGATCAGGTTCGGACAGGCATCGGCGAGGCGCTGCACCGTCTCGGGGCGCAGGATGCAATTGTCGCGCGCATAGACGATGACGCCGATGGAAACCGAGTCGCACACCTGCTTGACATGGCGGAACAGGCCCTCCTGCTCGGCGCCGATCAGGTATTGCGGCAGCAGCAGCAGCGCGTCCGCGCCGGCTTTCTCGGCGCGGCGTGCAATGTCGGTGGCGATCGCCGTGCCGTAGCCGCAGCCGGCGATGATCGGCGTCTTGCCGGCAACCGCCTTGGCCGCCTTGACCAATTCGCCGATCTCGTCCGGCGTCAGCGAGAAGAACTCGCCGGTGCCGCCGGCGACGAACAGGGCTGCGGCCGGGTGCGACGACAGCCAGCCGACATGGTTCGAGAAGGCTTTCAGTTCGAGCTTCGAGCCATCGGCCGAGAATGGCGTCACCGGGAATGAAAGCAGACCCGAACCGATCTGAACCTTGAGTTGCTGAAGCGCGTTGCCCATGATGCCTGACCACCTGAATTGAGGTATTATCACCCGAAGGTGATCGTATCTCCTTCGCCGCTTTCGTCAATATCGTTTTCGGCGCCGGCGCCGCGCCCTGCCAGCATCAAACCGCGATAACGCTGCTGGCTGCGGCCGAGATGGGTGGTCATCGCGGCGCGCGCGCCCTCGGCATCGCCAGCGGAAATCGCCTCGCAAATGGCGCGGTGCTCGGCCACCGATTTTTCCAGATATGGTCTGGTGATCAGCACGCTGCGCTTGCCGCCCTCGAGCGCGCGGCGCGGCAGGATCGACAGGCCGAGCGCATCCAGGAACTCCTGGAACGCCGCGTTGTTGGTCGCCTCGGCGATCGCCCTGTGCAGGGTCCAGTCCGCCATCTCGCTCGGCTCGTCCGCCGCGACCGCGTCGGCGAAGCCTTGCGCCGCCGCCCAGATGCGCTCGTCCTGCGCCCAGGACCGGCGCAGCGCCGCGAGGCCCGCCGCATGCACCTCGACCGCCATGCGCAGTTCGAGCATATCGAGCATCGCGGCCGAAAAACGCGGCATCCCGACACCGGGCGCCGGCGTTTCAAGGCCGTCCTGCTTCTGCGACACGAACACGCCGACGCCGTGCTTGGCCTCGAGCAGGCCGTCGGCGCGCAACGCCGCGATCGCCTCGCGGATCACGGTGCGGCTGACGCCGAACTCGAGCGCGAGCGCCTTCTCGGCCGGCAGCTTCTCGCCGACCCGGAGCGGCCCCTCGGCAATGCGCTTCCTGAGCGCCGCCTCGGTGCGCAGCGTGAGCGAGTGCGGTTTCCTGTCCGGCACGGCTTGTCCTCTTGTCACGGCGGAATGCCCGATGTGATCATACCACGTCCTGGCGGCATCCCTCAACAAGGTGGCGTAAGGCGTGCGACATGGCGGCTCAAGCCATTATTTATGCGAATCTTTCCACCGGTGGCGCGAAAATCCGGCGTGCGGCCGGCGCCGGCCGGCGCTTGACAGGACATCATATCTCTTCCACGATCGCGCGACGACCTTTCCCAGACCATGCCGAACCATGCCGAACCGGGGCCGGAAAGCTGCTTACGGCAGCACCGAAGCCGGGCGAGCATCGCGGCCGGCAAACACCATGAACGGACACCACGAATGGCGAACGAGACCGAGTACATCACCCTGACGCTGGCCGAGGTGCATGACCTCGCGCTGCAGGCCTTCCTGCGCGCCGGCCTCTCGCCGGAGCAGGCCAGGGCCATGACCGATGTCATCGCCAAGGCGGAAGGCGACGAATCGCGCTCGCACGGGCTCTATCGCGTCATGGGCTGCGTCAATGCGGTGCGCTCCGGCAAGATCGACCCCAAGGCGGTGCCGACGGTCGTCTCGGAAAACGGCGCCGTGATCCGCGTCGATGCCCATCTCGGCTTCGCCAACCACGCGGTCGAGCTTGGCCGCGAGCGGCTGATCGCCAAGGCGAAACAGTGCGGCGTCGCCGTGCTCGCCATCAACCATTGCTATCATTTCTCGGCGCTATGGGGCGATATCGAACCGGTGGCGGAACAAGGGCTTGTCGCCATGTCCTGCACGATTGGCGGCCATTTCGTGGCGCTGGCCGGCGGCGTGAAACGGGCGATCGGCACCAACCCGTTCGCCTTCGCCTTTCCGCGCGGCCCCTCGCGCCATCCGTTCGTGTTCGACATCTCGTCGAGCATCGTGGCGCGCGGCGAGATCGAGCTGTATCGCCGCGCCGGCAAGCCGCTGCCCGAGGGCTGGGGCATCGACAAGGCCGGCAAGCCGACGCGCGACGCCGCCGCCGTGCTCGAGGGCGCCATCCTGCCGTTCGGCGGCCATAAGGGCGCGGCGATCGGCCTGATGGTCGAGTTGCTCGCCGGCCCGCTCGTCGGCGACATGCTCGGCAAGGATTCCTTTGCCGCCGATACCGGCGATGGCGGCCCGATGCGCGGCGGCTACATCATGATCGCCATCGACCCGGCCTTTTTCGGCAATGGCGCGGAAAACGTCGCGGCCGGCGATCGCTGGCTCGCCAGCCTCGAGGACGATCATGCCCCCGCCCGCCTGCCGAGCGGCCGACGCTACCGCTCGCGCAAGCGCAGCGAGCAAGCTGGCGTCCGGGTCGACCGCAGCATCTACGACGAGATCAAGGCGATCTGAGCGCGCGCTGGACCGTCCACTGTCAATTGCCCGAAATTGAAATGGGTCCCGGGTCAAGCCCGGGACAAAATGTCGAGGAAACTCAGGTGTCTTGTCCCGGACTTGATCCGGGACCCAAGCCATATCGCCTGTCGGATCGGGATGGGCCGGTCTAGCCGGCCCATGACGGCTGAAAGGTTCGCCATCGCCAGTGCTACAACCTTCACGCCGGCAGTGCGGCGTGCAGGCCGATATAGATCGCCGCGCCGATGGCGATCAGCGCGAGCGGGTTGATCCTGGTCAGCATCAGCGCGCCCGTCGAGGCGAGCGCGATCAGGCGCGCGAGCCAGCCGCCATCGAGCGTCAGCATCAGCACGTAGACCGCCGCGAGGATCAGCCCGGCCGCGACCGGGCGCAGGCCGAGTTCGAGCGCGCGCTGCCAGCGGGCGCCCTCGTAGCGCGACCACAAATGGGCGACGCCGTAGATCATGAAGGCGGTCGGACCGAAGATCGCCAGCGTCGCCACCACCGCGCCCCAGAAGCCGGCGACATGCCAGCCGATCAGCGTGACGAGCAGCGAGCCCGGCCCCGGCGCCATGCGCGAGATCGCGAAAGCGTCGACGAACTGCGCCTGCGTCATCCAGTGCTGCACCTCGACGACCTGGCGCTGCATGTCGGCGATGGCGCTTTGCCCGCCACCGATGGTGACGAGCGAGAGCGGCACGAACACCGCCATCAATGCGAGCAGGGCGTTGGGCATCGGCTCCCCTTACAAGCGGGCATAGGCGAGCGCGACGCTGAACGCGCCGAGGCCGAGCACCACCCAGACCAGCGGCAGCCTGAGCACGCCGACGGCGACGAAGGTCGCGACCATCACCAGCAGCGGCACCAGTCGGCGCGGCACGCGGCGCGCCGCCGTCAGGCCCATCGACAGCGACAGGCCGATGGCGGCGGCCGCCGCCCCGTCGAGCGCCAGATGCGTGATGTCGAAGCGCTCGAGCGTGGTGAAGCCGACCGCGATCAGGATGATCAGGATGGCCGGCGGCACGATGATGCCGGTGAAGCCGGCAATCGCGCCCCAGCGGCCGCACAGGCGATAGCCGATCCAGATCGCCATGTTCTTGACGTTGACGCCGGGCAGCGCCTGCGAGATCGCCAGGCCGTTGAGGAATTCCTCCTCGCTCATCCAGTGCCGGTCCTCGACGAATTCGCGCAGCAGCCAGCCGCTCAGCCCGCCGCCGAAACTGGTCAGGCCGATGCGCGAGAAGATCAGGAAGAGCTGGAGGGCGCTGGGGTGCGGCGGCGATGTTTCCGACATGGTGAGCCTTCCGGACGCCGAATCACGAAAAATTCCGCCCTTGCCCGGCGCATCGTCCTGCGCGCCGCCGTGCTTGGCAAGCTGGCGGTGGGCCATTCGGGGATGGGATGGCGCTTCTGCCATGTCATTCCCGACGCGCGTCAGCGCGATCGGGAATCCAGGGGCCGTTAGCGCCCCGGCCTCTGGATTCCCGCCTGCGCGGGAATGACAACCCGCGATCCGTCATCTTCCTTGACTACGCGGCGCGAAACGGACAGTTGATGAGAAAAGCACGGGACGGATGAGGACGGCAGCGCTGCTGCGCGAGCGAGGTGAGGATGGCATCGAAGGTTTATTCCAGCGCGACCGAGGCGCTCGCCGGCCTGGTCAAGGACGGCATGATGGTGATGTGCGGCGGCTTCGGCCTGTGCGGCATCCCCGAGACGTTGATCATGGCGCTGCGCGAATCCGGCGTGCGCAACCTGACGGTGGTGTCCAACAATGCCGGCGTCGATGGCATCGGCCTCGGCCTGCTGCTCGAAACCAAGCAGATCAAGAAAATGATCTCGTCCTATGTCGGCGAGAACAAGATCTTCGCCCAGCAATATCTTGCCGGCGAACTGGAACTCGAATTCACGCCGCAGGGCACGATGTCCGAGCGCATCCGCGCCGGCGGCGCCGGCATTCCCGGCTTCTACACCAAGACCGGCGTCGGCACGCTGATCGCGGAGGGCAAGGAGCACAAGGAATTCGACGGCCACACCTATATCCTGGAGCGCGGCCTGGTGGCGGATATCGCCCTGGTGCATGCCTATAAGGGCGACACCGAAGGCAACCTCGTCTACCGGAAGACGGCGCGCAACTTCAACCCGATGATGGCGACCGCCGGGCGCACGACGCTGGCGCAGGTCGAGCATCTCGTCGAGCCGGGCGAGATCGATCCCGACACGGTGGCGACGCCCGGCATCTTCGTGCAGCGCATCGTGCACGTTCCCAACCACGAGAAGCGGATCGAAAACCGCACCACCCGGCCGCGCCCCTGAAGCCGCCGCCCGCTCGCATTTCGACTGCTAAGGAGACACCCATGCCCTGGACACGCGAACAGATGGCGGCGCGCGCCGCCAAGGAACTGCGCGACGGGTTCTACGTCAATCTCGGCATCGGCATCCCGACGCTGGTCTCGAACTTCATCCCGGCCGGCGTCAGCGTGCAGTTGCAGAGCGAGAACGGCATGCTCGGCATGGGCCCGTTCCCCTATGAGGGCGACGAGGACCCGGACCTGATCAATGCCGGCAAGCAGACCGTCACGGCGCTGCCGACGACGAGCTTCTTCTCGAGCGCCGACAGTTTCGGCATGATCCGGGGCGGCCATATCGACCTGTCGATCCTCGGCGCCATGCAGGTCGCCCAGAACGGCGACCTCGCCAACTGGATGATCCCCGGCAAGATGGTCAAGGGCATGGGCGGCGCCATGGA
>ERZ778018.781-NODE-781-length-38308-cov-11.303061_pt1 | contig 38308 bp, 32 predicted proteins | sample MGYA00375748_ERZ778018 | MGnify/ENA primary metagenome ERZ778018 (study PRJEB29350, sample SAMN05509839) | bioreactor metagenome | biome: bioreactor; material: wastewater | place: South Africa: University of Cape Town | collected 2014-04-22 ... | reverse complement strand
TCGCGGGGGAAGGTGGCCCGAAGGGCCGGATGAGGGGGGGCGAGCCCAAACGCCGACGACGTCCAAGGCTTCCCGGACGGGCCTTCGCGATTCCCAACGGTCGTCTCGCGCGTCGTCCCCCTCATCTGACCGCTTCGCGGTCTGTCTTCCCCCGCGAGGGGGGAAGATCCGTTCAGGCCCCCAAAATCCGTGACGGTCAGGGAAAAAAAGAGGGGGATGGGCCGCTTGGCTCATCCCCCTCGGAAATTCCTTGCAATCTTGATCTTGCGATGCCGGAGACAGGACTTGAACCTGCACGCGCATGGTTAGCGCACTAGCCCCTCAAGCTAGCGTGTCTGCCAATTCCACCACTCCGGCGAGCGGCGACCACGGGGCTCGACGTGGTTGGGAGACCGCGCGACAAGGCCGCGCGTCTCGATGTCTTCGCCCGATTGGGCCGGAGACGGCGTGGCGAGCGTTCGCCGGGCCGTCGTCGGTTCCAACCTCGTGAGAAGGATTCTAGCGACTCCGATCCTCGCGTTCAAGAGAGGCCGACGCCGCGGCCGGGGATTTGGAGCGAATCGCGGGGAGGCGCGGGTTTTCAGAGGGCGTTTGACGGCGCGGTCGCGCCGCCACCGCCCTACGACTGGATGTCGATGCGGCGGGCGCGGGCGCGGTCGGACTTGGGGAGGTGGATTTTCAGGACGCCGTCCTTGAGCTCGGCGGTGATCCGCTCGCGGTCGAGGTCGTCGCTGAGGATGAACGAGCGATGGAAGTCGCCGACGGGGAACTCCTGGTGGATCAGGCGCGAGCCGGAGAGATCGGGCGTGGGGATCCAGGCGTCGAGGGTCAGGACGTTGTGCTCCAGTTGGATCGCCAGGTCGGAGGCGGTCGCGCCGGGGAGGTCGGCCTCCAGGGTCAGGCCGTCGGGTCCGTCGTGAATGTCGATCGGAGGCGTGATCGGGAGTCGGCCCGGATCGCCGCGACGCGGTTCGTCGGGGCCGCCTTGAGGCCATGCCGCGGCGGGGTGGCCGACGGGGACTCGGATCGGCCCCGGGGCGTCGTTCGTCATCGATCTTCCTCCCTGGGCGGTTCGAGCCGCGGCCGCGATTCCGGCGGCGGCGTGAGGGCGATCTGGCGGGGCGTGGATCCCTCGGCGCGGGGGAGTCGGACGGTGAGGACGCCGTCGGCGAACTGGGCCGTCGCCCGTTCCTCGTCGATGCGATCCGGCAGGCCGACGGTGCGCGACCAGCGGCCCATGAACCGCTCCTGGCGGCGGTAGGAGTCGTCGGTCACGCCCTCGGGTCGGCGTCGCTCGCCGCGGAGGGTGAGCGTCTCGGAGGTCACGGTCAGTTCCACCTCGTCGGGGTTCATGCCCGGCAGTTGCGCCAGCAGGACGAACTCCTCGCCGTTGGTGTAGAGGTTCATGGGCGGGAAGGCCCGGACGTGTCGGAACGTCTGGGACGAGGCGAACGACTGGAACAGCCGCCCCATCTCGCGCTGGAATTCGTGGAACGGATCCCACCCTCCGGCCCAGTCCGGCCCCGTCATTTCGACACCCCCCCGGATTGTGGATCGTCTGGTCGATCGGGTCCGGGAGCAGAGGATGTGCCGAATTGGCCGAAAACCCGGCGTCCAACGGACGGCGCCCTTTGAAATACAAACGCGACAACGGCTTGCGATCGCGACGCGGCCGGCGTTCTGACGAGTCGGACGTCGGCGCGCGTTCCGGGGGACCGCCGTTTTGGCAGTGCGACGGTGGGGCTCGGCGGTCGTGTCGGAAATGGCGGTCGAGCTACCAGATGACGACCAGATCTCGGATGACGACGATTTCGTCGGCCGGGGCGAACGACAGCCAGCGGCGGCCTTCGAGCAGCTTGGGATCGAGCTGGAACGCCACGCCGTCGAGGCTGGCGCGCAGGCCGTCGTATCCGCGACGGAGGGTGTAGCGGTGGACGGCGTCGGGATCGTCGTCGGCGTGGCCGGGGACGGGGGCGGTATCGGGGGCGACCGGGCAGCCGGCGATCCGGAGTCGGGCCAACGATCGGCGGTTGGCGACGATCTCGGCTTGCAGGCGGAAGACCTGGGGGAGGGCCAGGGGGAGGACGTAGGCGTCGGCCGTCGTGGACGAGCGCGACGGGACCACGACGAATTCCGGCAGGTTGAAGTTGCGCATCAGGGGGTCGCGCGCCCGCGCCTGGTGGGTGATCGCCGCGGGGTCGACCGGGGCCACGACTCGGAACGTCGAGAGGGGCAGGGCGGCGAGCATGACGACGGCGGCGACCAGGACGACGTACCGCCGCGGGGGGCGGCCCTCCAGCGCGAACGGGCAGTAAAGCAGCATCGCCACCCGTTGCAGGAGCGGGGTGTCGAAGCCGTGTTCGCTCCAGGCCCGCTGGGGTCGGGCGATCGCCTCCGGCGCGGGCGCGTCGCGACCGGAACGGCCGCGGGAGAGGCCGACGAGCCAATGGGCGTACCGGGTCGACTCGCCCAGCCCGCCGGCGGCCTCGCGATCGGCGAGGAACTCCTGGTCGATCCGCATCTGGCCGCGGAGCCACCACGGGTGCGGAAGGAAGAACCAGAGGAGTTGGGCCACGCTCGCGAGCGCGTTGAACCAGGCGTCGTCGCGATCGGCGTGCGCCAACTCGTGCAACAGGATCAGCCGCAGCGCGTCGCGGTCGAAGTCGTCGCGGTCGATCTCGGCCGGGACGATGACCACCGGCCGTAGCAGCCCTCCGGAGACGGGGCTTCGCAGCCGGGAGGAGACGCGAAGCGACGGCGGGGGAGGGGATCGGTCCAGATCGACGGCCAGCGCGTCGAACACGTCGCGGAGGGCTTCGCCGGGTTCCCGCGACTGGTTCACGAGCCGGCGGAAGGCCGCCAGTCCCAACCCCATCCAGGCCAGGCCGAGACTCGCGCCCGTCAGGTAGAGCAAGGCGCCGGATCGGACCAGAGGCTCCCCCGCGGGCCACTCGACCGGCGAATCGGGGAGGGAGCGGCGCGGCGGGACCTCGCCGGGCGGCCCGACCGTCGTCGCGATCGCGACGTCCGCCGGGTCCGACTCCGGGACCAGGGAGGGGGGGACCAGGCCGGCGCGCAGCAGCCAATCGACGGGATAAACCCGCGGCAGCGGCGCGAACGCCGCCAGCGGAAGCATCAACAGCGACGCATACGCCCCGGCCTGGACCAGGACGATCCGCCGGGCGGGCTGGCGGGTGATGACCACCGCCGTCGCGATCGCGCTGAGCAGGACGACGTTGGCGACCGCCGCGTCGATCATCGCGCGGCTGAACTGGTCGAGCGCGATCCACATGCGACCGGACGTCTCCTCCGTCGATGGAATCCGATCACCCGTCGGTACAATCGAGGAAGCGTCGTTTCGCCCGCCGACGGCCCGGAAAAACGAACGGGTCGGGAAGGCGCCGCGCGGCGTCCGTCCCGACCCGACGGGGCTTTCGTCCTCGACCGACCGACGTCAGGCGTCGGTCGCGGCCTCGGCCGTCGGCTCGTCGGCGGGCGGGACCTGCTGACGCCGGGCGTCGTCGATCATGACTCGCAGGCGGTCCAGGTCCTCCGCGGTGGGGGGCTTGGAATCGAACAGGGCGACCATCACCCGGTCCAGCGCGCCGTCGAAGACCCGGTCCACGAACTTGCGGGTCAGCTCGCGGATCGTCCGCTCCGACGACTTCTTGGGGTGGTAGATGAAGGTCCGTCCCTCGACGACGTGGCGCACCAGCCCCTTCTTGTCCTCCATGATGTTCAACAGGGTTTGCACGGTGCTGTACGCGACCGGCCCGGAGTCGCGGTTCAGGTCTTCCTGAACGTCGCGGACGCTGGCCTGGCCCCGAGCCCAGAGGATCTTCATGATCTCGAGCTCGCGATCGGTCACCATCTGGGTCTTGCGCATGGCGGGCTCCTGTGAGATGAACCGAAAAACGAAGATGATCGTCCTCGCAACGTACCCGGCGCCATCGCTCTACGCAAGCTGAAACAACTCGGAATCGACATGCCTGCAAACAGGCCGCTCGAAGATCGACGGCGCCGTCGATTCGTCGCCTCGCGGCGGCGGCCGGGGATCAACTCGCCCGGACCTCGGCGAGACGTCGGGCGAGCATCTCGGGGAAGCGGGAATACCAGCGTCGGTTCAGCGGCGAGGGGTGGGGCAGCGGCCTGACGACGACCTCCCTGGAGGCCGCGCCGGGAGCGACCAGCCGGCAGGCGTAGGCTTCCTCGAACCGGGCGTCGGTCCTCGCCGACTCGGGGAACGCGCCCTCCTCCGCGTAGGGCTCGAACCACCGGAACGCCTCGGTCCCCAGCGTCAGGACGTGCGAGCCGGTCCAGAATCGCGCCAGCAGTTCGGCCACGAACGGGCGGAACCGGGCTCGGACGGACTCGGCGTAGGCCTTGTTCCCCGGCGGCTTGAACGGGACGGTGTTGGTCAGCAGCGCGTATTTAAGCGCGTCGTCGGGGTCGCCGTCGCCGCGGGCGGCGACGATCCCGCGCCTCACCAACTTCCCCCCCGCGCCGATCAGGGGCTCGGCGGCGGCGACCTCGTCTTTTCCCAGGTCGCGCGCCAGGACCGCCACCGGCGCGTCGAGCGCGCCGGCGAAGAGGATCGGCCGCGACGGGTCGCGCCCGGCCCTCTCGTACACCGGCGCGTCGACCGGGAACGGTTCGCGGCGCGCCTCGGCCTCGGCCTCGGCGACGAGTTCGTCGATCGTTCTGGCGTGGGGCACGGGCGAGGCTCCTGCAAGCCGGTGGGTCGACGCGGGGCCCGTGATCGAAAGATCGTGAAGGTCGTCCGCGATCACATCGTCGCCGCGGATCGCCCGCTCTCGGGGACGTCCGCGAACGGCCTCGACGACCATCCCGCGGGTGATTCGTCGCGACGGGCGACGGGGGCCGTCGACGTCGAACGATCGATCCAAATGGGCGATGAGGGACTCGAACCCCCGACGTTCTGCTTGTAAAACAGACGCTCTAACCACTGAGCTAATCGCCCCGCCGACGGGAGATTCTAACCGACGCCGCGGAAACTGGCGAGACGTTCGCGGGGGCCGGCGGAAGGCGGCGGGTTTCGGCGCGGGCGGCGAGGGGATAAACTCGGGGCGTCCTCGTCGAAGCCCCGTCCCCGAGAGTGGAGCAAGCGCATGAGATCCGCCTGGAGTTTGACGATCTGGATCGCCGCGGCGTCGACGGCGCTCGCCCAGGCGCCGACGGTCGAGACGACCACGGACCTCGTGGGGCGTTACCGCGAGGACGTCATCGTCACCCCCGTCAACCAGGTCTTGACCCCCTACGGTCGCCAGGTGGAACTTCCGGGGCTTAGACCGCAGGCGCTGGCGCTTTCGCCCGACGGCAAGCGGCTCTTGGTTTCGGGGAAGACCAGCGAGATCGTCGTCATCGACGTCGACGAGGGGAAGGTCGCCCAGCGCGTCGCCCTGCCTGGCGAGGAGCAGCGCGAGCCGCCGGCCGCCGACTCATCGAACAACCTCCACCCCGATAAAAAAGGCCAGGTCAGCTACACCGGCTTGATCTTCTCCCACGATGGCAAGCGCGTTTATTTGAGCAACGTCGACGGCTCGATCAAGGTCTTCAGCGTCGGCGACGACGGCGCGATCGCGCCGTCGCACGTCCTGCCGCTGCCCGCCGCGAGCGCCCCTCGCCGCAAGCCCGAGATCCCCAGCGGCCTGGCGCTCTCCGACGACGACTCCCGCCTCTACGTCTGCGGCAACCTCTCCAACAAGCTGCTGGAGCTGAACGCGGCCGACGGCGCGCTGGTCCGCTCCTGGGACGTCGGCGTCGCGCCTTACGACGTCGTCCTCGTCGGCGGCAAGGCGTTCGTCAGCAACTGGGGCGGCCGTCGCCCAGGGCCCGGCGACCTCACCGGCCCCGCGGGTCGCGGCACCGAGGTCCGCGTCGACCCGGTTCGCCACATCGCCAGCGAAGGCTCGGTCAGCGTCGTGTACCTGGACACGGGCGTCGTCTCCGGGGAATTGCCCGCCGGGAAGCACGCCTCGGCGTTGGCCGTCGCGCCGGATCGCAAGTTCGTGGTCTGCGCCAACGCGGCCGACGACACCCTGAGCCTGATCGACGTCGCCAACGAGGCCGTGACCGAGACGGTCTGGGTCAAGAGCAAGCCGTCGGACCTCTTCGGCGCCTCGCCCAACGCGCTGGCCTTCGACCCCTCCGGCAAGCGGCTGTACGTCGCCAACGGGACGCAGAACGCGGTGGCGGTCCTCAAGTTCGACCCGAAGGACAAGGGGGACTCGAAACTCCTGGGCCTGATCCCCGCCGGCTGGTTCCCAGGCGCGATCGCCTTCGACGCGACGCGCGAGGCGCTTTGCGTGGCCAACATCAAGGGGCTGCCGAGCGAGCCGAGGACTCGCGGCGACGGCGTCAAGGGGTTCAACTCGCACCAGTACAGCGGATCGGCCTCGCTGATGCCGATCCCCTCCGACGACGACCTGGCGAAGCTTTCCGAGCGCGCCGCCCGCAACATGCGCCGGGGCGCCATCGACCAGGCGGCGCTGCCGGCTCGCGAGGGCCAACCCCCCCGCCCGATTCCCGAGCGGATCGGCGAGCCCAGCCCGATCAAGCACGTCGTCTACGTCATCAAGGAGAACCGGACCTACGATCAGGTCCTGGGCGCGCACAAGCGCGGCCGCGGCCACGCGGACCTCTGCATCTTCGGTCCCGACGTCACGCCCAACCAGTACAAGATGGTCGACGAGTTCGTGCTGCTGGACAACACCTACTGCTCCGGGATCCTCAGCGCCGAGGGCCACCAGTGGAGCACCACCGCCTTCTCCACCGACTACATGGAGAAGAGCTACGCCGGCTTCCCCCGCAGCTACCCCGACGGCATGGGCGAGGACGACAAGGACGCGCTGGCCTATTCCCCCGCCGGCTTCCTCTGGGACAACGCCCTGGCTCACGGCAAGACCTTCCGCAACTACGGCGAGTTCATGGGCCCCAAGATCCGTTGGCGCGACCCGGCGCGCAAGGGAAGCCCCGAGTTCCTCGACTGCTTCCGGACCTGGAGGGGCGAGGACGACGCCGTGGTCTTCGAGAGCGAGCCGTCGGTGGAGTCGATCCGGCCGTACTCGCCGACCGCCTACGTCGGCTGGGACCTGGCGGTCCCCGACCAGTACCGCGCCGACTTCGTCATCCGGGAGTTGAAGGAGTTCGAGGCCAAGGGCGAGTTCCCCAACCTGGTCCTGATCTGCCTTCCCAACAATCACACCAGCGGCACCCGCGTCGGCAGCCCCACGCCGGCCGCCCAGGTGGCCGACAACGATCTGGCGTTCGGCCGGATCGTGGAGGCGCTGAGCCATTCGCGGTTCTGGCCCGAAATGGCGATCCTGGCCATCGAGGACGACCCCCAGGCCGGCTGGGACCACGTCAGCGGCTACCGCACCACGGCCTTTTGCGTCAGCCCCTACGCCAAGCGCGGGGCCGTGGTCGGCACCCAGTACAACACCACCAGCATCATCCGGACCATCGAGCAGATCCTCGGCCTGCCGCCGATGAACCAGTTCGACGCGAGCGCCACGCCGATGTTCGACTGCTTCACCGACGAGCCGAACCTCAAGCCGTTCTCGTCGGTCGCCAACCTGGTGGCGCTCGACCAGATGAACCCCGACCCCAAGGCCATGAACGACGGCCCGCTTAAGGAGGACGCCCTGGCCTCCGCCACGTTCAACTTCCGCGAGGTCGACAGGGCCCCCGAAGACCCCCTCAACCGGATCCTCTGGCGGGCGATGAAGGGGGCGGCCGTCCCATACCCCGAATGGGCCGCCGGCATCGACGATGACGACGACGATTGAGCGACGATCGCGCGGGAGCGTCGGGGCCTTTGACTCGACGCCCCCGGTCGATCTTCCCCCGTCGTCACGGGGCCCGCGTCCGGAATCGACGGCGCGGGCGGCGGCGACGCCCGCCGCCGGACCATTGAGCAGCGATCCGGCTTCGGTTAAGAGTACAGGGAACGACGGCGGAACTCGGCCGTCGACGTCCCCCACGCGCGCGAACCATATGATGCGCGGTCGTCCGTCGGTCCTGGAGCATTCGACGTCATGAGCGCCCCCACCAAGTATCGCTTCACTTTCGGCCCCTGGAACATCAGCACCGGCGCCGACCCCTTCGGACCTCCCGCCCGCAAGGAGATGGAGTACGCCCAGAAGCTGCGGAAGTACAAGGAACTCGGCTTCGACGGCGTCCAGTTCCACGACGACGACATCGTCCCGGCCGATCTCGACTGGCAGGCGACGCTGAAGGGGACAGCCGAGGTCAAGAAGATCCTCGACGGCGAGGGCCTCTTCGTCGAGATCATCGCCCCCAGGCTCTGGGAGGACCCCCGCACCCTCGACGGCGGCTTCACCTCCAACGACCCCAAGGAACGCCGGTACGCCATCGACCGCGCCAGGCGCTGCGCCGATCTGGCCGACGAGGTCGGCTGCAAGAACTACGTCTTCTGGCTGGCCCGCGAGGGGACGTACATCCGCGAGGCCAAGTGCGCCAAGACGGCCGTCGCCCGGATCGTCGACGCCTGGAACGTCATCCTGGAGCACAACAAGAACGTCCGGATCCTCGGCGAGGCCAAGCCCAACGAGCCGACCGACTCCGCGTTCATCCCGACCGTCGGCCACATGATGGCCATCGGTTACAAGACCGTCGACCCGGCCCGCGCGGGCGTGCTGATCGAAAGCGCCCACTCCATCCTCGCCGGCCTCGACCCGTCCGAGGACATGGCCTTCGCCCTCTACCACGAGAAGCTCTGGTCGGTCCACCTCAACGACCAGAACGGGCTGAAGTACGACCAGGACAAGACCTTCGGCTCCGTCGACCTCCGCCGGGCGTTCAACCAGGTCTGGGTGCTGGAGAAGAACGGCTTCGGCCAAAACGGCGAGTGCGTCGGCCTGGACGTCAAGGCCATGCGCACCACCACCTTCGAGGATTCGCTGTTGCACCTGGCCAACTCCAAGACGATGTTCCTCCGCCTGCTCGACGTCGTCCGCGCCGTGGACGAGAAGCAGATCGAGGCGCTCCGGGCCGAGAAGAAGTACGAGCAGCTTGAGATGTTGGTCCTGAATTTGCTTATGGGAAAGAAGGGCTGATCGCCGGTCGTCCGGTGGAACAAAGGCAGGGAGCCGATTCGGGGACGGAGCCCCATCTTACAAGATCGCCCGGAGGTAAACGCCGGTCGGGCTTTCGGGTGTCGCGGCCACGTCGGCGGGCGGGCCCATGGCGACGATCCGACCGCCCTGGGCGCCGGCGCCGGGGCCCATGTCGACGACCCAGTCGGCCGCGGCGATGACGTCCAGGTCGTGTTCGATGACGACGACCGTTCCGCCCTTGTCGGCCAGGCGCGTGAGCACGTTCAGAAGACGGTCGACGTCGGCGAAGTGCAGCCCGGTCGTCGGCTCGTCGAGGATGTAGAGCAGGCCGCTTCCTTCCGGGCGGCTCAGGTGGGAAGCCAGCTTCACGCGCTGGGCCTCGCCGCCGGAGAGCGTCGCGCCCGACTGGCCCATCGTCAGATAGCCCGCGCCGACGTCGCTCAGCGCCCTCAGTCCCGGCAACACCCGCGGCTGGGATTCGAAGAAGTCGATCGTCTCGTCGACCTTCATGCCGAGGACGTCGCCGATCGACTTGCCCTTGAACAGGACCTCAAGCGTCGATCGGTTGTACCGCGCGCCGCGGCACTCGTCGCAGACGACGTGGAGGTCGGGGAGGACCCGCATCGGCACGCGACGCCGGCCCAGGCCGCGGCACGCCTCGCAACGTCCCCCCCCGGCGTTGAAGCTGAAGCGAGCCGCGCCGTAGCCTCGAATCCGGGCCTCGCGGGTCCTGGCGAAGACGCGGCGGATCTCGTCGAACGCGCCGACGAACGTGGCCGGGGTCGACCTCGGCGCGCGGGGGATCGGCGACTGATCGACCTCCACCAACCCCGTCAGCGACTCCCAACCGGCGATCGTCCCCAGCTCCGGCGCGTCGGGCGCGTCGGCCCGGCCGCGGCGTCGGAAGGCTCGCGCCAGGACGTCGAGCACCAGCGTGCTTTTGCCCGATCCGCTCACGCCGGTGACGCACGTCAGCGCGCCCAGAGGTATCTTTACGTCGATGTCGCGGAGGTTGTGGACGGTCGCGCCTCGGATCGTCAGCCAGCCCGGCGAGCGTTCGAGCCGGTTCGAGCCTTCCGGCGCGCGGCGGCCCTCGCCGCGCAGGTGGCGGCCGGTGATCGATTCGAGGGTCGCGGCGATCCGATCCACTGGGCCCTCGGCGACGATCGCGCCTCCCGCCGGTCCCGCGCCGGGGCCGACGTCGATGAGCCAGTCGGCGGCGCGGATGACGGCCTCGTCGTGCTCGACGACCAGGACGGAGTTGCCCAGGTCGCGGAGCATGCGGAGGCCGTTGACGAGGCGGTCGATGTCGCGGGGGTGGAGGCCGGCGGTGGGCTCGTCCAGGACGTAGCAGACGCCGACCAGGTCCGAGCCCAGCCGGGTCGCCAGTCGGGTCCGCTGAAGCTCGCCACCGGAGAGCGTCCCGGCGGCTCGGTCGAGCGTCAGATAGCCCAGGCCGAGTTCCGCCAGGAACCGCAGCCGGCCGCGAATCTCGCGAAGCGGCGGCGCGGCGACGTCGGCGTCGTCATCGACGAATTCCAATCCGTCGAAGAACGCCCGCGCGTCGTCGACGGCCAGCGCGCAGACCTCGGCGATCGACTTGCCGCCGATCCGAGCGGCCAGCGCCTCCGGACGCAGGCGGGCGCCGCGGCAGGCGGGGCAGGGGAGCGTTTCGGCAACGTCTTCATCGGGTCGATCCGCGGCGACGACGCCGAGGCCCTCGCAGGTCGGGCAGGCGCCTTGCGGGTTGTTGAAGCTGAAGCCGCGCGGCTCCAGGACGGGGAGGCTCACGCCGCAGTCGGGGCAGGTGTGGTGGACGCTCATGGTCCGGTCCTCCCACGTCCCTCCCGATTCCACGGCGACCGTCGCCAGGCCCTCGGCCAGCTTCAACGCCAGGTTCAGGCTCTCGGCCAGCCGGGGCGCGACGCCCTCGCGGACCACCAGGCGATCGACCACGGCCTCAATCGTATGAACCTTCGTTTTCGCGAGTTTCGGCGCGGCGTCGATCTCCACGACGTCGCCGTCGACGCGGGCGCGGATCAGCCCGGCGCGTCGAACGGCCTGGAGGATCTCGGCGTGGTCTCCCTTGCGGCCGCGGACCAGAGGCGCCAAAAGCAGCATTCGAGTCCCGGCCGGCAGGGCCAGGATCGACGCCGCCATCTGCTCGGGCGTCTGGCTCCGGATCGTCCGGCCGCACCTGGGGCAGGTTGGGACGCCCAGGCGGGAGAAGAGCAGCCGCAGCGAATCCTGGATTTCGGTCAGGGTGCCGACGGTGCTTCGCGGCCCCGGCCTTCCGGCGTGCTGACCGACGGCCACCGTCGGCGGCAGGCCCTCCACGTCGTCGACGTCGGGCCGCTCGAACCTGTCTAGAAACAGCCTCGTGGAGTTGGAGAGGCTTTCGACGTACCGCGCGCGGCCTTCGACGAAGACGGTGTCGAACGCCAGCGAGCTTTTGCCCGAGCCGCTGACGCCCGTCAGGACGACCAGGGCGTCGCGGGGGATGTCGACGTCCACGTTTTTCAGGTTGTGCGTCCGCGCGCCGCGCACCGCGATCGCGTCGGCCGCGGCCGCGGCGTCCAGGGGGCGTCGCGTTTGGGGCGCGGTCATCCGGCGGTCCTCTCGGGGTCGCCCGCGGGGTGGTCCTCCAGCAGTCCGTCGTCGATGTACCACATGTGGTCGGGCCCCTTGGCGAACGACCCTCGCGAGGGGAACGTGGCGATCGGGCCTTCCTCGCGGCGGCCGCGGACGAAGACCTGGATGGTCCAGGTCGCGTCGATCGCGACCTTGCCGCCGCTCCGCTCCGACTTGAAATCGACGATCGCGAAGCTCAGCGGGGTGAAGCCGCTCGCCTTCCCCTTCTCGCGAAGTCGGGCGAGCCGGGCCCTCCAGTAACGCTTGAAGCCCTCGTAAGAGGCGTACTTCGAGGACGTCCGCCCGGCGTTGCTCAGCAGCAGCCACATCCGGCGGTGGTGCGGGACGTGATGTGAAAGCGCCTGGAAGTAGTCGCGCAGCGCCTGCTCCGGGGTCATCCGGGTGGGTCGTTCCAGGGTGATGACGATCGGATAGAACAGCGCCAATCCGACGATCGTGCCGATCCCGAAGACGAGGACCGCCGCGCCGTAGAGTTCCGCGACCAACAGGAAGTAGACGACGGTCCAGGCGACGAGCGTCCAACCGGCGAGCGCGGCGATCATCGAGCCCCACTCGGCCCAGCGGGTCCAGGGGTAGTCGACCGCGGAGGCGGAATCGAGATGACGGATCGGCGCCGGCCTGGGACGCGACTCGCGGGGCTCGTCGCTCGGCTCGTCCTCCCAGACGGGAGGCGGGACGGGCGGCCGACGCGCGGGCGCGGGCGACTCCTCAAGCGCGAAGTCCTCGCCGTCGGGGGCGGCGGCCGGTCGCGGCGGCTTCGCGGCGGGCGCGGGGTCGTCGTGGAAGAGCCATTCGGCCGCCGCGTTCGGGACGGGTTTCTCGGATTCGGATCGGTTGGGCTTCTCATCCATCGACGGTTCGCCCCGCGGGGCCTCCATGGATCGATTCCGGTCGTTCCGCGTCTTGGCCGGCCGCCCCGCGTCCCGCCCGCCGGCGGCGGGCGCGAACCGACTCCGATCGAGCGGCCTTTGATAAGCATCGTACCCGAATCGTCCAGGAGCGGGGCGCCCCGACCGCGATCGAGGACGCCTCGGCGCGATCGGGTCCATTCGGCTTTGATCGTCGGCCGCCGCGGCTTTGGACGAGTTATGCAAATGGTTGGTGTAAAGCGACTTGAGACGAATTCTTGGTTCCGGGAATTGGCTTTGATCGTCGAGTTCGAAGTGAAAATCCGCTTCCCTGGAGGCGTCGGGGGCCGGCGCGTGGAGGCGCGACGAACGGCGGCGAGGGATCGGGCCGGGCGCGGCGGGGACGGAACGATCCGGGGTGCGGGCGGGGGTCGAGAGGGGCATGGGGGTCGGTCCCGGCGTCGTTCCTGGTCGTCCGGCCGCTCCCCGGTGGAGCGTCCCGTCTCAGTGATGATCCGCGAGGCGGCGGCGGGGATTTCAAGAAAATCCGCGGCGGACGGAAAATTTCCAGACGAACCGGTCGCGGGCCCCCCTCGACCCGTCGGGGCGGGGGCGTTAGGCTGAATGGATATCCATGCCTGGAACGATCGGCGGGCGCCCCCCCGGCGCGCGCCTTGTTCTCGACGATCGCCGGAGCCCCACCTTGTCCGCTCCAAGACTCCTCCCCGCCCGGGGCCTCCTCGCGGGGGCCCTGCTCGTTGCGTCGGCGACGCTCGCCGTCGCCGCGCCGCCCCCCTGGGAATTCAAGGACGGCGACCGCGTCGTCTTCGTGGGCGACACCTTCATCGAGCGCGCCCAGCGCTACGGTTATCTGGAAACGGCCCTCACGCTGGCCAACGCCGACAAGCGGGTGACGTTCCGCAACCTGGGCTGGAGCGGCGACACCGTCCGCGGCCTCTCCCGCGCCGGGTTCGATCCGCCGGAGGCCGGCTTCCGCCAACTGGTCCAGCAGGTGACCGACGCCCAACCCACCGTCCTGGTCGTCGGCTACGGCATGGCCGAGTCGTTCGACGGCGAAGCCGGCCTGCCGCGGTTCGTGGAGGGGTACAACGCCTTCCTGGACGCCGTCGCCTCGCTCAAGGCCCGGCTGGTCCTGATGTCGCCCCTCCCCCACGCGAAGATGCCGCCCCCCTTGCCCGACCCGACGGCCCACGACCGCGATCTCACGCTCTACGCCCGGGCGATCCGGTCGATCGCCGAGGCGCGGGGCGCCGCGTTCGTCAACGTGTACGGTCCCTTCGCCCAGTGGTATGAGCCGATGACGATGGAACGGCGCGCGAGTCTGACCGACGACGGCATCCATCTCAACGGGCTCGGTTACTGGACGCTCGCGGGCTTCGTCGGCGCCGGTTACGTCCAGGCGCCGATTCGAGGCGGCGCGCTGGGCGTCGCGACGATCGAGACGCATCCGATCCCCAACCCCGTCGCGGATCGGCCGGGTGAGGCGGCTCGTCTCCAACGGTTTCGGATCAAGGCGCTGGCGCCGGGAACCTATTCGCTCGTCCGCGACGGCCGCGCGCTCGCCACCGCCTCCGCCGAGGAATGGGCCGGGGCGGGCCGAGGCGTCCCGTTCGGCCCCGAGTCCGACAAGTTCGAGGAGCTTCGCAAGACGATCGTCGCCAAGAACCGTTTATTCTTTTATCGCTGGCGGCCCCAGAACATGACGTATCTGTTCGGCTTCCGCAAGCACGAGCAAGGCCAAAACGCCGTCGAGGTCCCTCGGTTCGACCCGCTGGTCGAGGCCAAGGAGCGGGAGATCGCCGAACTCCTGAAAACCATTCCGCATACTTATGAGTTGATCCGAGAGCCGGAGTCCGCCCGATGATCCGCCGAACCGCTCCCGCCTTGCTGGCGGTCCTGCTGGGCCCGCTCTCCCTCGTCCGCGCGCAGAACGCCGAGGGCCCGCTCCCCGACCCCGACCCCGAGGTCGAGCGCCAGGCGTTCCTCGTCGCCGACGGCTTCGAGGTCAACCTGTTCGCCGCCGACCCCCGGATCGCCAAGCCGATCCAGATGAACTTCGACCCCGCGGGGCGGCTCTGGATCGCCTCGTCGGAGGTCTATCCCCAGATCAAGCCGGGCCAGGAGGCGGACGACAAGATCCTGATTCTGGAGGACAAGGACGGCGACGGCGTGGCCGACTCCACCACCGTCTTCGCCGACGGCCTGTTGATCCCCACCGGCGTCGAGCCCGGCGACGGCGGCGTCTACGTCGCCAACAGCACCGAACTGCTCCATCTGAAGGACACCGACGGCGACGGCAAGGCCGACCACACCCGCGTGGTCCTCTCCGGCTTCGGCACCGAGGACACCCACCACCTGCTGCACACCCTGCGCTGGGGTCACGACGGCAACCTGTATTTCAATCAGTCGATCTACATCCACAGCCACCTCGAAACCCCCCGGGGCGTCCGGCGGTTGAACGGCGGCGGGGTCTGGCGGTTCCGTCCCGAAACGATGGAACTGGACGTGTTCATTCGAGGGCTCGTCAACCCCTGGGGCCACCAGGTCGACGACTGGGGCAACTCGTTCGTCACCGACGGCGCCGGCGGCGAGGGGATCAACTACGCGCTTCCAGGCGCGTACTTCACGACGGCGGTCGACGCGGTTCGGATCCTCCACGGCCTGAACCCCGGCAGCCCGAAGTACTGCGGGCTGGAGGTCGCCAGCGGGCGGCACCTGCCCGATTCCTGGCAAGGGAGCCTCATCACCAACGACTTCCGCGGCAACCGCGTCTGCCGGTTCGTCCTCAGCGACGACGGCGCGGGGTTCGCGTCGCGCGAGCAGGCGGAACTCATCAAGACCGACTACGCCTCGTTCCGGCCGATCGACGTGACCATGGGCCCCGACGGCGCCATCTACATCGCCGATTGGTTCAACCCGATCATCCAGCACGGCGAGGTCGACTTCCGCGACCCCCGTCGCGACCACACCCGAGGCCGAATCTGGCGCGTCACCGCCAAGGACCGCCCGCTGGTCGAGCGTCCCAAACTCGTCGACGCCGACGTCCCCGCGCTTCTGGACGCCCTCAAGGCGCCGGAGGGCTACACCCGTCGCCAGGCGCTGCGCGTGCTCAAGGAGCGCGGGGCGAAGGCCGTCGTCCCGGAACTGGCGAAGTGGGTGGCGTCCCTCGATCCGACCGATCCGAACTTCGAGCATCACCGCCTGGAGGGGCTCTGGACCTATCAGGCCCTGAACGTCCCCGAGCCGGACCTGCTGAAGCGGGCGCTGACTTCCAAGGACGCCCGCGTCCGCGCCGCGGCGGCTCGGATCGCCCCGTTCTGGGAGGGCCGCGCGTCTGAAACCAGCGAGGATCTTCTAGCGGCGCTTCCTCGTGACGAGAACCCGCGCGTGCGTCTTGAGGCCGCGCGGTCGCTGGCTCGAAAGCCCAGCGAGAAGGCCGCGGCGCTGGCGTTCCAGGCGCTCGACCGGCCGATGGACGGCTTCCTCGACTACGCGCTCTGGCTGACCGCGCGCGACATGGCCCCGGCCTGGCTCCCCGCCGTCCAGCAGGGCCGGGTCGACGTCCTGGGCGACGCCCGCAAGCTGATCTTCGGGCTTCAGGCCGTCGGCAACGCGGGGGCGCTTCAACCGCTTTTGGCGTTGTATCGCGAGGGCCGGATCCCGGCCGATTCCGAGCCGGCGGTCCTGAACCTGGCGGCGACGCTGGGCGGCCCGGCGGAACTCGGCCTGCTGCTGGGGGCGATCGACAAGCCCGAGCCCGCGCGCCAGGCCGCGCTGTTGAACGCGCTGGTCCGCGCGGCGAGGGAGCGGAAGGTCGTTCCGCAAGGCGATCTGAACGCGATCGCGCCGTTGCTCGACTCGCCCGACGAACCCGTCCGCGCCGCGGCGACCGCGGCGGCGGGCGCGTGGCGAGTCGCCGCGCTTCGGCCGAGGCTGGTGGAACTGGCCTGGGGCGTCGACGTCCCCGGCTCGATCCGGCTGGAGGCGATCCGCGGCCTGATCGCCGCCGGCGATCCCGAGTCGGCCGCGATCGTCGCGAAGTTGGCGGGGTCCGACGGCGATCGGATCGGCCGCATGCAGGCGCTTGCATTACTGGCGTCGCGCGATCCGGCCGCCGTCGCCGATCGCGCCGCGACGTGGCTGGAAGGGCTGGACGCGACGCGGTTCGCGGAGGCGAAGACTGTCGTCGACGGCTTCCTCGACCGTCGCGAGGGGCCCGACGCGCTGGCGAAGGCGCTTGGCGGGAAGAAGCTCGACGCCGACCTCGCCAAGCTGGCCGTTCGCGACGTCCGCGCCAGCGGCAGGGCGTCGCAAGCCCTGATCGACGCCTTCGCCAAGTCCGGCTCGCTGGGCGAGACCAACCGCGTCTGGACGCCCGAGGAGAAGGCCGCGCTACTGGCGGAACTTCCCCACGGCGACCCCGCCCGCGGCGAGGCCGTCTTCCGTCGCGAGGACCTCACCTGCCTGAAATGCCACGCCGTGGCCGGCGCGGGCGGCCAGGTCGGCCCGAGCCTGGAGAGCATCGGCGCGAGCGCCCCGGTCGACTATCTGCTCGACTCCCTGCTGGAGCCGGACAAGGCGGTCAAGGAGAACTATCACGCCACCGTCGTCGCCACCGAGGACGGCCGGGTCCTCACCGGCATCCAGGTCCGCCAGACGGATACCGAACTGGTCCTCCGAGACACCGACGACCAGCCGATCACGATCCCGCTGGAGACGATCGAGGAGCGGCGGATGGCCGGCTCGATCATGCCCGCCGGGCTGGTCGAACCGCTCACCCGCGGCGAGTTGGTGGATCTGACGACGTTCCTGTCGCGGCTGGGGAAGATCGGCGACTACTCCGTCGGTCAGGAGCGCGTGTTGCGAACCTGGCGGGCGCTGGCCGCGACCCGCGAGGCGGCCACGGCCATGATCCGCACCAGCGCCGAGGCCGTCATCGAGGCCGGCGACAAACTCCCCTGGCGCGCGTACTACGCGACCGTCGCCGGCCGGGTGCTCGCCGGCGAGCTTCCCGTCAACCCCCGCGTCGACGGCGCCTCGCCGGTCGCGCTTCTGCGGACCGATCTGGAGGTCACGACCCCCGGCGCGGTCTGCGTCCAATTCGAGTCGACGGCCGACCTGACCTTCTGGCTCGACGGCCGCCGCGTGGAGCCCGATTCGACGGCTCCCGACGCGCTGACGCTGGATCTCGACCGCGGGACTCACGCGCTTTACGTCAGCTTCGACCCCGCGAAGCGTCCCGACGGCTTCCGCGCGACGTTGGAGGACCTTGCCGGCTCCCCCGCCCAGGTCCAGCCGGTCTTGGGGAAATAGTCGGTCGCGCTTTGTCGAAAACCACCGCGAGCGAGCATGCTTCCCCCCTTCTCCCCTTGTGGGAGAAGGTGCCCCGAAGGGGCGGATGAGGGGGGCGCGACCCAAAGCCGGAATCCTCAAAGCCATGGCCGGACGCGGATTGCGACGTCGATCGACCCATCATCCGGCCTTCGGCCCCCTTCTCCCACAAGGGGAGAAGGGATGTTTGTCATCATCGGTTATTCAGATTTTCCATGGAGCAATTCGCTCGTGAAACGCCGAACGGCCGGCCGGAGGGGGCTCCGGCCGGCCGTCGGGGATCGGGCGGGTCGCGATTCAGGCCCGCTCAATAGGCGAAGATGCCGAACGGGTAGGGGAGGAAGAACGGCCGGGTGTAGTGCTTCTTGAAGTCGAGCCACCAGATGCCGTCGTCCCAGCGGAGCGTGACGGCCCGCCAGTCCAGGGGGACTTCCGGGTAGGGGTAGAACGGGCCGATGTTCGGCCAGGCCTGCCAGGGGTAGGCGGTGGGGTAGCCGACGGCCGAGAAGTTGCCGGCGGGGGCGTAGCTGGGCCAGGCGTAGTCGGGCTTGGCCGTGGTGGCGCCGGGCGCCGCGCCGCCGGCGGGGCCTTCCGGCAACGGGCCGCCGTCGAAGACCGGGCCGGAGGCGACCTGACCCTCATTCAGCCCCATGGGCGCGCCGGCCATCATGCCGCCGTCGATCACGCCGCCGTCGATCGAACCGCCGCCGACGACGCCGCCGTGGCCGAATCGGCCGAGGTGGCCGCCCATGGCGACTTCCCGGGTGGCTTGCGGGACGTACTGCGCGGCGCGGACGGCGCGATCGCCGACGACCAGCTTGTCGACGACGCCGGTCACGCCGGAGACGCGGCGGGCGCGCTCAAGGGCCTCGGTCTTGATCTCGGGGCTGGCGGTCACGCCGCTGAGCGTCACCAGGCCGTTTTGGGCCTCGATCTCGATCCGGGTCGTGGTCAGCGTCGTGCTGGCCTTAAGCGCGCCGGCGACCGAGTCGGCGATCTGCTGGTTCGGATTGACCGACGCCTGACCCATCGCCGCCGGGGCCGTCGCGGCCAGAAGACCGAGGACGGTGGAAATCCGTTTCAGTCCAACCATTGTGGGTAAGTCCTTTTCCCGCATGGATCCGACTCAACCAGGAGGCGAACGGCGGCGGGGCGCCCGTTCGCGTCGGTGAATAATCCAAAATCCTTCCGCGATGGCCGGCCCGCCGTGGACGGCCGGAATCGGACGCGCGGGGCGTCGCGACCCCGGCCCGACGGGCGGGTCGGATCGCTGGAGGAGGCGGACCCGGGAAGGGAGGGATGTGCGTCTGGGGGGAGGTTCGTCGCGCCTGTCCGAGCGATCCGAAATCGACTCGCCCGAACTCTGGCACACGCTTCGGGGGCCGTCAAACGGCCGCCCGAAAAAAAAACGGGGCCGATCGGCCCCGTGGTATGCAAACGTCGTGATCGTATCAAGTTGGGGCTCGGAAACCCAAGCCTGGAATCAGGCGGCCTCGGCCTCGCCGAGGCGGGGGACGACGACGTCGGCATCGGTGTTGCTGGTTCCGACCGTCATGCCGATCAGTAGGAGCGTCATGGTCCCGCCGGCGAAGAGGGCGAACTCGGAGTCCTGGCGGCCGCAGAGGGCCCCGGCGATCCCCAGTCCGAGGAGGGCCAGGACCACCCCGGTCCTCCCCAGCGCGTGCCAGGAAGACTGGTGCGGGGTCAGGCGATTGAGGAACAGGCAGGCGACCCCGAGGGTCTGGAAGAGCATCACGAACATCTCGGACGCGACGGACGAATTGAAGTGCGCGAAAGACATGCCTGACAGGCTCCTTCCTTGGTTCCTGCTTCGGGTCGTCGAAGATGGGCGAATTGCGTCGAGGAGATGAAATCGAGGGGCTTTTCGGCCTGGTCTATCGCACTCGCCGTGCCAAAGGGCCGCGGAGGGGGAAATCCGCGCCGGGTTCGGCGGTTCAAGGTGGAAACTTGAAGAAAAAACGGCCCGCGCCGGGAATTTCCGGAGCGGGCCTTGGCGTTTTTACACGGGCGCGGGGCGGGCGTTGCAGAAAACGCCATGCGGCGGGCGTCAGCGACGCGGTTGTTGCTGCTGCCGCATGTTGCGGGAGCGCGCCTGATTGAACTCCACGGCGTCGGAGATGTCCAGGACCCCCCAGCCTTTCTTCTCGTGGCGGACGGTGACGGTGCGCTGGATCCAGCCGCCGCCTTTCTTCGTTTTGCGGATGGTGACGCCGAGCCGGCCGGTGCTTCTGGCCTTGTTCTCGCCGGAGACGCGATAGTCGTCCAGCGCGTCGACGAGGTCGTCGAGTTCGGCGTCGGAGATGCTGTAGTCGATGATTCTGGAGAAGAGTTCCCGGTGTTTGCCTCCCTCCTCCATCGTGTTGGCGCGGAGGGCGGTGGCCTCGGCGAGCCGGTCGCGGTCCTTGTGGGACAGGGCGTAGAGGAACGCCTCGACCGCGCCGCGGGGGGAGCGGCTGTCGCCCTCCTTCAACTGGGACGCGCCGCCGGGGCCGCCTTCCATCGCGTTGTCGCCGGCGGGGGCGTAGGGGTTTCCAGGTCCGCCAGGGCCGTTCATGGCGTTGGGGTTCATGGCGCCGGGGTAGGCGAGCTGGCCGGCGTCGGGTTCGGCGCCCGGAGCGCCGGGATAGCCCGGAGCGCCGGGGAAGCCTGGAGCGCCGGGGGTGCCGGGGGCCTCGGCGAGAGAGAGCTCGGGGACGGCGGCGCCGGTGGCCGCGGCGAGTAGTTCGGCGGTCTCGGACTTGGGGCCGGCCGGGGCGTCGCCGGCGGGCGCGTCGGCGGCGGGCGCGTCCGCGGCGGGCGCGGTCGAGTCCGCGCCGGGGGCGGGGCCCGGCGGGAGCCCCGGCGCGGGCGCGGCTCCGGGGGCCGCGGGGGGCGCGGCCGCGTCCGCGGCCGGCGGCGGGGCCTGGATCGGCGGCGGCGGCATCGCCGACTCGGCGGCGGCCTCGTCGCCTTCGTCGGCGGCCAGTTCGTCGGAGCCGGGGTCGGGCACGTCGCCGCCCCCGCAGCCCGCCGGACCCAGGGCCAGCGCCCCCGAAAGCCCGAGGCCGTAGATCCACCTGGTCCAAGGTTTCATGGCGTCGCCCCTCCGCTCTCGGCTCGCTCGACCGGCGCCCGTCGCCGCTCGTCGAGCATCGTCAATCCTCCATTATGGCCCTGGATTCGGCGACGTGGAAGAGGCGCGCCGCGCGGCTTTCGATTCGATTCGATTCCGGCGGTTCGGAGTCGCGGATCGCGACGATTCAACGAGCGGCGATCCGAGGGCCGCGCCAGAGCCGCACGATGCCGGCGTGGTCGCCGGAGGCCAGGGTCTGGCCGTCGGGGCTGAAGGCGAGCGCGTTGATCTGGGCCTGGTGGCCGGTCAAGGAGAGGAGTTCGTCGCCGGTGAAGGGGTCCAGAAGCCGGACCACCCGGCCGAGGCCGCCGGCGGCCAGGGTCCGGCCGTCGGGGCTGAAGGCCAGGGCCCTGAGCTCGCCGTCGTCGACCGGGACGTCTTGCAGGGGCCGGAGGGTGGCGGCGTCGAGCAGGTGGACCCAGCCCTCCCGGTCGGCGACGGCGACGACGCTTCCGTCCGGGGCGTATTCCGCGGCGAGGATCGGCGCCCGACCCTGATGGGAGGCGCGCGTCCGGCCGTCGCGGGGGTCGAGGCTTCGGGCGACGCCGAGGTCGGTGACGACGACCAGGCGACGACCGTCCGGCGCGATCGCCAGGTCGTGGATCCGTTCCTGCAAGCGTCCCGTCCGTCGCTCGGGGGGAGGCGCGATCCGCCAGACGACCCGCCGACGATCGACGTCCCAGGCCAGGACCGTGCCGCGGTCGCCGCAGGCGTAGACGACGGGGCGGGTCGGATCGAAGGCCACCCCCCGCGCCCATTCCCCCGCGGAGAGATCCACCGTGACGACCTCGCCGTCGCCCCGGGCGGGTCGGATCCGCAGGGACTTGGTGCTCGACAGATGGGCGGTGGCGATCCAGCGCGCGTCCGGCGCGAAGGCCAGGTCGGACGTGGTGGCGTCTTCGTCCAGCCACTCGCCGACGATCCGGCCGTCGGGGGCTCGGAGTCGGATCGTGGCCCGCTCGTCGTCGTTGTCCGAGGCGGTGGCCAGGAGCGAGCCGTCGGGACTGTAGGCGACGGCCCAGACCTCGTCGTCGTGGGCTTGAAACGCCTCTTCCGGCTCGGGCGCGGCGGTGCGGCCCCATTCCCAGCGCCAGGCGTAAAGGCCCAGGTTGTAGATCAACTCCGGACGCGGGCCCGATCGGATCGCCCAGGGGCCGGCGAGGGCGTTGTAGCGTGCGGGCGTCTCGCCCAGGCGGCGGCCGTCCGCGGCCGAACGGATCTCGATGTGGTCCGGGCCTTGATACTCGGTCCTGTGGACCAGGAACGCCGAGCCGTCGGGCGTGAAGCGGACGCGCTTGGTCTCGACGCCCGGCTCGGAGGTGGGCTCGAAGACGGCGACGTCGACCCCGCGCGGCGCGTCGATCAGTCGGACCTCCTGTTTTTCGGTTCGAACGACGACCGCCGAGCCGCCGGGTTGCAGCGCGATCTGGGAGACGGCCGCGCCGATCGGAGGCAGGCGGCGGATCAGCCGGCCGTCGTCGGCGTCGTGGATCGAGATCGCCCCGGTCGCGTCTCGGCTGACGGCCGCCCGCCGGCCGTCGTCGGAGAAGTCGCATCGTCCGAGGTCGGCCGTCGACGCCGCTTGCAGGGGGATGAGGCGTCGCGAAAGGGCGTCGAAGACGACGAGCCGGCCGTCGCGGTCGACGGCCAGCAGTCGCGCGGCGTCGGCCGTGTTGATGCAATGCGCGGCGAAGGGGATCGGCGCCGCGGCGTCGGCCATGGCGTCGCGGTCGGACCACGTCCAAACCTCGCAGGCGCCCGGTTCGGCGGGCGTGCCGGCGTCGACGATCAGGATCAGCCGGCCGTCGCCGGCGTAGCCGAGCCCGTGGACGAGCGCGTCGATCGGGATCGCGCGGCGGCCGAGCGGGGCGCCGTCGGCGACGCTTCGGGATTCGACGACCCGCCTTCGCCTGGTTTTCTCCTCCGGATCGGTCAAGATCACGGCGACGCGGCGGCCGTCGCGGGAAAAGACGGGGTGGGAATCCGGCCGCATCCCCGCGAGCGAGGTCCGCCAGACGAACGCCTCGCGATTCAGGTCGCAGACCGCCAGGCCGTCGTCGCCGCCGTGGGCCAGGCGGGAGCCGTCCGGGGAGAGCGCCAGATAGTCGAAGCCGATCTGGGCGTCGAAGATCATCCGGGCCTCGCGGCGGGAGCGGTCCCACAGGAGGCGCCAGACGAACTCGCGACGGTCGGTCTCGCCGTCGTGGGGGATCAGGCCGTGGAGGATGGGTTGGGCGCGGACGAGTTGGCCGACCTCGAGGGCGCGCTCGGCGAGTTGCACCCGCGAGGCGTAGGCGAATTGCTCGGAGCGCTCGCGGCCGCGGCTGAGCGCCGCCGTCCAGGCGACGGTCGACGCCGCCAGGATCGTCGCGACGATCGACGCCGCGCCGGCCAGCGCCGCCGTCTTCGGGCGGCGGCGGGCCCAGCGTCGGAACCGTTCGACCGGCCCCGGGCGTCGCGCGCGGACGCGGCGGCCGTCGAGGAAGGCGTCCAGGTCGTCGCGGAGCGCGTCCGCGGTCGGGTAACGGCGGTCGGGCGATTTCTCCAGGCATTGCAGGGCGATCGCCTCAAGCGCGCGGGGGACCTTGGGGCGGAGCACCCGGATCGGCACCGGCTCCTCGACCATGACCATGCCCAGGGTTTCCGCCGGGGTCTCCCCCTTCAGCGGCGGCCGGGCCGTCAGCAGTTCGTAGAGCATCGCGCCCAGGCCGTAGACGTCGGTGCGGCGGTCGACCGCCTTGTGGCGGCCGGAGGCCTGCTCCGGCGCCATGTACGGCGGCGAGCCCATGACGATCCCGGTCGCCGTGGCGGCGGACGACGGCGGCGCCTCGTCGTCGGTCAACTTCGCCAGGCCGAAGTCGGTCAGCTTCGGCGCGAGCGCCTCGACCGGGGAACCCTCGGACGAGCCCGGCAGCAGCACGTTCGAGGGCTTGACGTCGCGGTGCAGGACTCCCCGCCGGTGCGCGTGCGCCACGGCGTCGGCCAGCGCGCGGATGATCCGGGCGGCCTCGCGCGGCGGGACGGGGCGTCGCCGCGTCTGCAACCAGCGCTCCAGGTCGAGCCCGTCGCAGAAGTCGCTCACGAGGTAGAAGCGATCGCCCTCGGCGCTCAGCGGCCGGTGGGCGACGATCGCGGGGTGGTCGAGCCGGCCCACGGCCTCGGCCTCGTTGTCGAACCGCCTTCGCGCCGCGGGCGACAGCAACAGGCTCGGGCAGGGGACTTTCACGGCCACGTCCCGGCCCGTCTCCGGGTCGCGGGCGCGGTAGACCACCCCCATCCCCCCCCGACCGATCTCCTCCAGGTCCCGGAACGGGCCCAGGCTTTCCAGTCGGTCCTTCCTCGTCGCGGCGTCGCGCCGCGATTCGGCCTCGACCCGCGCCAGGAACTCGCGCAGCTTGGACAGGTCGCGCGCGTCGAACTCGCCGCGCAGGTCCTCAAGCGACAGACCCTCGACGATCGTCGGCGTCAGCGCGTCGGCTTCCCGTTCCTCCGGCGGCTCGGTCGGATTCATGGGGGACGTCCAGGATGAAGCCATGTCGACTCGCGAGAGAGCCATGGATTATCGCCGCGCCACGCCCGCCAGTTCAAGACGAGCGCGACGACCGCGAGTCGTCCGCCGCTGGACTCCGGTCATCGCGGCGGCGATGATGGGACGTCTTCACGGCCTCGATTCCACCATGGGAGAACGCTTTATGACGATCCGACGCGCCTCGACGCTCCTCGCGGCCCTCGTCCTGGGCTTCCTCGCCGCGGCTCCCGCCGGGGCCCAGACGTCGGAGTTCAAGACCGGCGAGTGGACCAGCTTGTTTAACGGCAAGGACCTTGAGGGCTGGATCCCCAAGTTCGTCGGCCATCCCCTGGGCGAGAACCACCGCGACACCTTCCGCGTCGAGGACGGCGTCTTGAAGGTATCCTACGACGAGTGGGACGAGTTCAAGGGCGAGTTCGGCCATCTGTTCTTCCACAAGCCGTTCTCGAAGTACCGGCTGCGGCTGGAGTACCGTTTCGTCGGCGAGCAGTGCCCCAAGGGCCCCGGCTGGGCGTTCCGCAACAACGGCGCGATGCTCTACAGTCAGGACCCGACCACCATGCGCCTGGACCAGGACTTCCCCGCCTCCCTTGAGATCCAACTCCTCGGCGGCGGCGAGACCGGCGAGCGGCCCACGGCCAACGTCTGCTCGCCGGGGACCGTCTTCACCATGGACGGCAAGCTCATCACCCAGCATTGCACCAACTCCAGGTCCGACACCTTCCGCGGCGACCAGTGGGTGACCATCGAGGTGGAGTGTCACGGCTTCGGCCCGATCAAGAACTACGTCAACGGCAAGCTGGTGATGGAGTACGAGAAGCCCCAACTCGACTCCAACGATCCCGACGGCGCCCGGCTCATCAAGGACGGCCGCCGCGACCTGGCCGGCGGTTGGATCGCGCTTCAGGCCGAATCCCATCCCACCGAGTTCCGCAAGATCGAGATCATGCCCCTGGAGGATTGAGCGTCGCCGGCCGGGCTTGACGTCGCCGGACGACGCCCGGATCATCGAGGCCCGCTCGGGGGATCGTCCTCCGCTTCGGGCTTCGTTCGACGAGGGATCGGATCGCCACGATGGAACCAGACGAATCGGCGCCGGCCGACTTGGTCATGCTCTTCACGGACGGGGCGTGCTCGGGCAATCCCGGCCCCGGAGGCTGGGCGTACATCCTTCGCCACCCCGCCAGCGGCCAGGAGCGAGACGCCTCCGGCGCGGAGCCGGAGACGACCAACAACCGGATGGAACTGACCGGCCCCATCGAGGGCCTCGCCTCGCTGAAGCGACGCTGCGCCGTCGAGTTGGTGACCGACAGCCAGTACGTCGCCAAGGGCATCATGGAGTGGATGCCCAACTGGAAGCGGCGGGGCTGGAAACGCAAGGAGGGCGCAGCCCTCAAGCCGGTGATGAACGTCGACCTGTGGAAGCGGCTCGACGTGCTTCTCTCCGCCCACGACGTCCGCGTGACCCACGTCCGGGGCCATCGCGGCCATCCCGAGAACGAGGCCTGCGACCGCATGGCCGTCGCCGCCTACAAGCGCCTGAAGCGCGACGGCCCGGCCTGACGCCCCCCGCGGCCGACCGAATCTTCCCACATTCAGGCGACCACCGATTTAGGGACACGCCCCTCCCTCCATTTTTTTTCAAAAAGAATTGAGATCATCCAATGCGATTCAGTGCGGTCAAGGTCGCCGGCGTTGACGCCCTTCGCGCTCTGGATGAGCGGCGGGCGCGCTATCCCGAGACGCGCGAGTATCCATTCCTGATCGGAGGCCCCGAGGAGTTGGCGAGCCTTCAGGAGTACATTCGGGAGGATACGGAGATCGAATCCCACGATCCCGCCGTGATCCTTCAGGCCTCTTCAAGCATCCAGGCCTCTTCAAGCATCGACCCCGCCACATGGATTGAAGAGCGTCGGGACGAATACGGCGACTCCGTTCTCGACGAGGAGTTCGTGGGCGAGTGGCCGGATGGAGAGGTTTTTAAGAGTGAGATCAGCCTTCACAGGGATGTGCTCAGCGATGACATCCACTCAGAGGTATATCTGGGACTCGTTAACGTCGAAGAGCCCTGGCATCTCCTGGCCGTATTGGGTTTCGGTGGCTGGAACGAATGCCCGCCTCCCGAGGTCCACGCCGCGTTCCATCGCGCCTGGTTCGACGAATACGGCGCGGAGATCGTCGGGGTCTCGAACGATGTCGTGGAATGTCACGTCAAAAACCCGCCGCGCGACCGCGAGGCCGCGATGAAGTTGGCCTGGGAGCAATATTGGTATTGCGCCGACATCGTGGACCAGGGCTGCGGGACGATCGCCCGCCTCGCCGCCACGCTGTTGCACGCGCGGTACTGGTATTTTTGGTGGGACTGACGACGCAACGTTGATTTAAATTTAAATCGCGCCGGGAGCTTCCGCGATGCATCCGCGCGCCAAGGCGACTCTGGAAAAACTCGAAGAAGCCGACTGGTTCTCTTGCGTCGGCAAGAAGGACACGACGGCGGCCATCGTGCTGTCGTCATGGACCGAGGCGATCGAGCATTGCGGCGCTATCGAGTGGGAAAACTTGTGTTTAGAGGCCGTCAATCAATACCGCGAGCGGCTCGTGGAGAGATCGCGGGAGCGGTTCAACAAGTGGAACGAGATCGTCGATGAACTGAAAAAGACCACCAAACCCTTCGCGCGTCGGAAGATCGAAGTGGTGGTTCGTGATCACGATTTGCCGAAGGTCTTTGAAGACACGGTGCATTGGGATGTTCTTAACGTTTGCATGGAAGCCGAATACGCCGACGTCTACCAGCCTGGCTACTATGCGAGCCAGGCGTACTGGTACGTCAAGGGACATTTCCCTTGCGGCTGGGACGGAGAGTTCCCAAAAGGCAAACGCATCATCTACTGAGCCGCACGCCACGCCGCCGGCGCGGGGGAAGGAGGTCGGGGGCCGATGACGCTCCTCTTTTCCCCGAGGATTCCACCCGAGGCGATTGAACCTATGCGAGGCGTTCCCACTTCGATTCACCGTCGATCTGGTTTTCGAAACTGAGACGGCTGTCGGCGGACAGCTTGTCCATGAATACGGCTAGGTTCCGACCGCCCGTCTTGGCCGAGGGGAAGACGAAGCCCTCCAGTTCGGGGACGTCGAAGAGCGCGGCGCCGAGCTTTTGCGTCGGCGCAGCGCCTCGCGCGCCGGCCCAAACGCCGGTGAGTTCTTGAGGGTTGGTGCCAATCAACCTCTGTTGTCGAGGATCCGACAGGTCCGCGACGCGATGGAGCCTGACCAAGACGTTCATCAAAACCCAGGCGCCCGCCGGATTCGCGATCGGCGCGGTCGGATCGCCAAGCAGGGCCCCGACTTCGTAGATCGAGACTTGATGGGTCTCGCCGAGGTATAGGACGCGCGGCCCAGGCGACTGGAGCGTCGCCGCGCTGAAACGGCTGCGATGGATCTTGGAGTGGTCGGCGAACAGGCGGGTCCGCCAATGTTTCAGATTAAGCGCGCGGAACCAGCAACCCGTAAGCGGGTGGAGGCTCAGCTTCGAGCAGCCTGACAGCCTCATCAAAACAACCCGTGTTCGACGGCGTGCAGGAGGTCGAAAATCTTCTCTTCCTCGTCCGTGCCGACGAGGTCGACGGGGCGTCGCCCGCCGAATTGAGGGTTCGGCGTCTTCAGCCACTCGTCCGGTCGTTCGACGACCGCCTTGAGCAGCGCATGGAGTTCGGGGGAGACCTTCGGCGTCTCCGACTCCCGATCCGGGCCGGCCGACTTCGATTTGAGGCTGGCGCGCTGATGCATGGCGTTCACCGGATCGATCGGGAAAGGGTCGGTCGGCCGCGCGAGGCGATCGCGCCGTGCGTTCCCTCCATTATGGCCCGCGGCGACGAATCGCGACAGGCCGCGGCGGCGACCGTAGAATCAAGGTGTACGGTGGCGAGGGAGCGAGATCGAGGGGAGGGGGCGTGATGCGGTTCGACGACGTCTTGAAGCGGTTGGGTCTGGGGCCGGTCGAGTCGGGCGCGTGCCACGACGATTGGGTCGGCGAGCCCGGCGGCGGGGAGGTGGCGTCGTACAACCCGGCCACCGGCGAGGTCCTGGGCCGGGTGCTGGCGGCCGGTCGCCCCGTGTACGACGAGGTCGTCGACCGCGCCGTCGCGGCCTTCGCCGGGTGGCGGACGACGCCCGCGCCCCGCCGCGGCGAGGTCGTCCGGAAGATCGGCGCGGCGCTTCGCGAGCGCAAGGCCGACCTGGGTTTGCTCGTGACCCTGGAGACGGGCAAGATCCGATCCGAGGGGGAGGGCGAGATCCAGGAGATGATCGACATGTGCGACTTCTCCGTCGGACTCTCGCGGCAGCTTTACGGGCTGACGATCGCCAGCGAGCGGCCCCGGCATCGGATGATGGAGCAGTGGCACCCGCTGGGGCCCGTGGGGGTCGTCACCGCGTTCAACTTCCCGGCGGCGGTCTGGGCCTGGAACGCCATGGTCGCGGCCGTCTGCGGCGACACGGTGGTCTGGAAGCCCTCGCCGCTGGCGCCGCTCACGGCGATCGCCGTTCACAAGGTCGTCGCCGAGGTCGCCCGCGCCGAGGGCTTCCCCGGCGTCTTCAACCTCTGCTTCGGGTCGATCGAGGACGTCGGCGAGCCGATGCTCAACGACGCCCGCCTCCCCCTGATCTCCGCCACGGGGAGTTGCCGGCTGGGGCGTCGCGTGGCCGAGGTCGTCGGCCGTCGGATGGGGCGGACGATCCTGGAACTCGGCGGCAACAACGCGGTGGTCGTCGCCCCCACCGCCGACCTGGACCTGGCGATCCGCGGCATCGTCTTCGCGGCGGTCGGCACCGCCGGCCAGCGCTGCACCACCGCGAGACGGCTGATCGTCCACGAGTCGCTTCATGACCAGGTCGTCGACCGACTCGCGCGGGCCTACGCCAGGCTCCCCGTCGGCGATCCCTGGGACGAAGGGACGCTCGTCGGCCCCCTGATCCACGAGGGGGCCGTCGAGGCGATGCAAGCCGCGCTGCGGCGCGCCGGGGAGCAGGGGGGGGAGGTCGTCGCGGGCGGCAAGCGGCTGAACCGCCCCGGCTGGTTCGTCGAGCCGGCGCTCGTGAAGGCGAAGGCGGGGATGGCCGTCGTGGGGGAGGAGACCTTCGCGCCGATCCTTTACGTCATCCCGTACCGCGACTTGGACGAGGCGATCGCGATCCAGAACGGGGTGGAGCAGGGTTTGACCTCGGCCATCTTCACCCGCGACCTGCTGGAGGCCGAGCGGTTCCTGTCGCCGGAGGGGTCCGACTGCGGCATCGCCAACGTCAACATCGGCACCTCCGGCGCGGAGATCGGCGGGGCCTTCGGCGGCGAGAAGGCCACCGGCGGCGGTCGCGAGGCCGGCTCCGACGCCTGGAAGTCCTACATGCGCCGGCAGACCTGCACCGTCAATTACGGCTCCGAACTGCCGCTGGCCCAGGGGGTCAAGTTCGACATTTGACGGCGCTCGCGAACCTCGATCGACTCGCTCCCAGGCCGGATCCTCGATCTCGGGCCCCGCCTCGACGTCGACTCCGGCGCGTTCATGGACACGGCCGCGGTCCTGACGAACCTGGACTTGTTCGTCACCTCCGACACGGCCGCGGCCCACCTGGCCGGCGCGCTGGGCGTCCCGACGTGGCTGGCGACGTCGTGGACGGCGGACTGGCGGTGGCTGGAGCGGCGGCCGGACAGCCCGTGGTATCCGTCGCTGCGGCTGTTCCGCCAGGAGGGGCCGGGGGACTGGGACGGGGTGTTCCGGCGGATGGCCGACGAGTTGGGGCCGGTCCTGGAGGAGACGAGGCGGGGCCGTCCGATCGTCGTGGAGGTGGCGGCGGGGGAGCTGGTCGACAAGCTGACGATCCTGGAGATCAAGGCGGCGCGGCTCCGCGACGAGTCGCGGCTGCGGCACGTGCGCGACGAGCTGGCCGCGGTCCAGGCGGCCTACGTCCGGAGCGTGGAGCCGTCGTAGCGCCCAGCGCCCTGGGGTCACAGCGCCCTGGGGTCAGACTTGGTTTTTGGTTTTTCCGGCTCTGCGTCCTCGAAAAAACCAAAAACCAAGTCTGACCCCGCTCCCTTTACTTTGTGGAGTCGCCAGAATAACAGCATGCTTGGTGACATCGTATTGCCCTTGCCTCAAATCGGCGGTTTGACGTCTAGGAACCGGAGAAGCTCAATGAGTGCGTGTGCCGCCTCGTATTCTGTTAGAGGTGCCAAGAATGTAATGATCGCCTGAACCGCAGGAGGGGCAGCTTCAGGATCAATAAGGTAGATGTAGTTCAGGATGCTCCATTCAACCAAACTTGTCTTGCATCTGCTGCACTTTGTAGGGTGATGATCAAACAAGGGCCCTGGATGGAAAATTTGACCACATTTGGGACAATGTGGAGCTGGCCCGTAGCGCCATGGGGTCAGACTTGGTTTTTGGTTTTTCCGGCTCTGCGTCCTCGAAAAAACCAAAAACCAAGTCTGACCCCGCTCCCTCGTAGGTCGTGGTCGACGAGGAGCTCGACTGGTTGGTCCCCGAGGAGTGGTCGCCGGCGAAGGAGCCGCCGCCGGAGGAGCGTCGGGCGACGACCTCGGCGAGGCCGTCGTCGGAGGAATGGGAGGCGTCGCGGGTCTCGTCGCCGACGTCCCAGCTCTCGACGTAGGTGAAGCCGGTGGCGACGACCGGCGTCGAGGAGCCCGAGCCCGGCTCGGACATGGTGACCGAGTAGCAGGTGGAGGTGGAGAAGCTCCCGACGTGGTGGTCGGAGGTGAGGAGCGAGGAATCGATGACGGCCGACGCGACGGATGGGCCGTTCGCGGTGGTCGAGTCGGTTTCCTGAGTGGATGATTAATACGCGACTACGGGGAGCGTTCCCACATCCGGTATGCAAATATCGCCGTGATGCATGTAGAAGCTCCCGCCTTCCGTCAGTAGCCGGATCAGCGGCGCGTAGATATCGGCTACCTCCCGCTGATCTGGTGGCAAATCCTCGCGCGCCGCGAGGTATCTGATGTAACCCCGGCACGCCATTTTGATGTAGGGGTTCGGGCGGGATGGCCCCGTCTCCCAGTCCCGGAGTCGGCGCTCGAGACACTCGGGCAAGATGACTTGCAACTGTTCCGTGGGGTCGAAAAACGGTGACGTCAGGGCCAATCCGTGCGACTCGCGAAATTGCCTCGCCCGCGACACGAACTCCTTGACTAAGGACATGTAGTGCTTCGCCTTGCCGGGGTCGAACCCTTCACCAAGGCTTTCGATCGACTCCATAACCCGTTTCGCTTCCGAAAGACTCATCCCCGCTCCCTCCTGGCTTCATGGCCGGCCGAGAAAGTTTTCCCACATCATTATTTGTAAATCTGACAGCGGCCTTGGCTCCCAGGCATGGGGAGCCATGTCATGAGCGCCAAAATGCGTGGACGTGGCCATCGACGCCCCCTCATCCCAAGCACTTGGGTGTGGTGAACGGTAGGGTAGCCCCGTGTACTTCATCAGAACGTGCTCAGCATACTCGTGGCCGATGAGAAGCCTAAACTCGTCGATCCGCTCACCCCGTGAGGCTGCCTGCCAAAGGTCTGCGATCTCGGTCGACGGATGGAAACGGCCGACATACCACTTGTCAGGGCCGATTGGGATTTCATGCACCGTGTCGAAGAGGTGGGTCTTTACGGAGCTAACCACATTCTCTGGCACCCCTGCATGTTTTGCCAGGGCCGCCACGTCGTCTGTAGCGAGGATCTCTGCATAGCGCGCTGCAGCTCCCAGATCGCCGGCCCATCCTGCTCCGGTCGCCCCTCTAAAGCCGGCCTCGACCGCCTCGACCGCCTCGGCGGTTTCCGCCGCCTTCTTGAGGCCCACCAGCGGGGCGGCCTTGGCCAACACCTGGGGGCCAAATATGGCCAATGCGACGTCGCCGAACAACTCCGCCTGGCCCTCGGTGCCCGACTCCAATTTTCGTCCGACGGCGTCGCCGACCGCCCCGACGACGGCCCCCGGATCGGTCGCCAAACGTTCGACCAGATCCCCGATCCCCTCGATGGTGCGGATGGGGTGGGCGACCGCCGAGGCGACGCCGGAGGCCAGGCTCTTGGGGGCGTCGTAGAAGTAGCCCTTGAGCCCCTTGCCGACCTCCCACCAATAGCCCTCGTAGAGCGGGGGCGTGGGCTCGATCGCCGGCTCGTCCCAACTCGCGCCCAGGCCGCCGTCGTCGCCGCCGCCGGCGATCCAGGCGTCGGGGTCGCCGCCGCCGGAGAACGAGTAGGCGTAGGGGGCGCCGGAGGCGCCCTGGGTGGTGGACCCGAACGAGGTGGCGGTCCACGTCATCGTGGAGCCGCCGACGACGGAGGCCTCGCCGTCGGGGCTGTAGGTCGTGGTCGAGGAGGAGCTCGACCAGTGGGTCCCCGAGGAGTAGTCGGAGGCGAAGGAGCCGCCGCCGGAGGACTCGACGGCGATGACGTCGGCGAGGCCGTCGTCGGAGGAGTAAGAGGCGTCGCGGGTCTCGTCGCCGACGTACCAGTTTTCGTCGTGGAAGAAGCCGGTGGCGACCACGGGGATCGCGGAGTCCGGGCCCGATTCGGTCGTGGTGACCGAGTAGCTGGAGGAGGAGGAGAAGCTCCCGCTGGAGTGGTCCGACGTGTGGAGCGAGGACTCGTCGGTCGAGGACGCGCCCGACGGTCCGTTCGCGAACGTGCCCGCGTCTTGATAATCGTAGGCGTGGCTGTCGCCGCCGTGTCAGACCAGTCGAGGTCTTCCGAGGCCGGGGCGGTTATAATGTCGAGCCGACTCAAACCCCCCTGGAGGGCGTCATGACCGAAGAGACCATCGCCGCCGCGCTGGAGCGGGAACACAACGAGATCGACGGGCAAATCGCCGCGTTCGTCGCCGGATTGAAGGTCGGAGAGATCCGCGCCGAGCCGATCACGCGGGCGATGGCCGCGCTGAAGCGGCACATCTATATCGAAGAAGCGTTCCTGTTCCCGCCGATGCGTAACGGCGGCCTGACGATGCCCATCTTCGTCATGATCCGCGAGCACGGCGATATGTGGCGGATGATGGACGTCCTGGCCCAACTGGTGGCTTCCGGCGCCGACCGGACGGCCGTCCGCGACGTCTGCGAGCAAATGGTCGTCGCCTTGGAATCGCACAACGTGAAGGAGGAGGCCGTCATCTATCCCCAGGTCGAGGGCTCGTTCACGCCCGAAGCCGAGGAGGAGATGAAACGGTTCCTCGCCACCGGGACGACCCCCGAGGGCTGGGTCTGCCAGGCCGTCGCCCCCCGTTGACCGGATCAGATCAGTCCGCCGGCAGCCCTCGAACGATCGCGGCCAGCTCCGCCACCCGCGCCGGATCGACGGCGCGGCGGCGGTCGCCCCCCTCGCAGGCCGCGCCTCGGACGGCGACGACGTCGGGCGGGCGAATCCAGGGGATCTCTCGCAGCCGTTCCTCGGCGAGTCCGCCCGCCATCGCGGTCGATACGCCTCGCCCTTGGAATTCGCTGACGACCCCAAGAAGCTCCCGAGTCCATGCGGCGGGCCGCGACTTGTCCCAGGTGTCGAAGAGGACGCCGTCGAACTCGTCGGCGAAGTCGAGCAAGGTCTCGGGCGAGGGGGCCTCGGCCGCCCGCCAGTCGGCGTAGGCGACGACGAACCACCGGACGCCGGGGGCGCCCAGGCGGCCGCGCAAAGCTCGCCATCGCTCGATCCAGTTCGGCCCCGCGCCGGCCAGGGCCGCCTTGACGAAGGAGAAGCCGCGCGGGGCGTCCGGAGCGACGTCGGGCGTGGCGTCGCCGAACCATTCGTTCAACTCGCCGAGCGCGGCGCTGAGCGCGACCGAGGCCGGGACGACCCGGCGGACCTCGGCCCAGGTCGCGATCGAGGCGCGGCCCATGGGGCCGTTGGCGGGCTCCTTGACGTCGATGATCGAGGCCCCGCCGGCCAGGGCGCTTCGGGCCTCCTCGGCGGATCTCACGCTGACGAGCAGGCGGGCCACGGCGACTCCTCGGGACGGTCCAGGACTTCGTAGTTTCGGATGCGGTCGATGCGGAACGACTTCTCGCCCCCGGTCAGGTGGCAGACGGCGACCAGGTAGGCGATCCCGCCGCGATTGGCGAAGCGGATGGGAGTGACCAGGCGGGGGGCGTCGCCACGGGTGCCGCCGGCGTAGCTCATGCGGATCGGGCGTCGCGATCGAGCGGCCTCCTCCAGCGATTCCCAGCCGACGGGAGGGGAGGCGGGGCGCGAGCCGTCGCGGATCGGATAGGCGACGTGATCGGACTCGGCCCAATCGGAGCCGCCCAGCAGGCCCCACAAGCGCCTCAAAATCTCCGCGTCGTCGATGGCGCGATGGCGGCGGCGGGTCGGGATCGCGAAATGCGTGACGAGCGCGTCGAGCCGATGGCTTTGAAGCGTCGGCAAGGCGCGGCGGGCCAGCGCCAGGGTGTCCAGCACCAGGAGCCCGGGGGCGGGCAGGTTCGCGCGCGCCAGTTCCATCCCCAGGAAGCCGGCGTCGAACGTCGCGTTGTGGGCGATCAGCGGAGAGCCCGGATGGCGGTCGAGGAAGGCGAGGAACCCAGGAAGGACGTCGACCGCCGGGGGAGCGTGTACGAGGTCGGCGTCGCGGATGCCGTTGATCCTGGTCGCCCCCGCCCCCATCGGACGCCCCGGCCGGACCAGGCTCTCGAACCGCTCCAACTCCTCGCCGTCAAAGGCGATCGCGCCGATCTCCACGACCCGGTCGTCGCCGGGGTCCAGGCCGGTGGTCTCCAGATCCAGCGCGATGACGGTGGGGTGGGGCATGGGTCGGGGTTCGACGTCGGTCGTGGGAAAGGGAGCACCCAAGGTTATGATATGCGCATTCCCGGTTCAAGACGCCCTGGTCCAGGCCGCGCTCCGGGGACGAGCGAGAGGTCGCCCGATCATGAACGTCGCCGTGATCCGATCGATCGGATGGTTCGCGCTGGTGGCGGTCGGGCTCGCGGCCGCGGCCGGCTGCGTCGGCGTCGAGTTCTGGCGACGGCCGCTGACGGTCCCCGACGCCCCCCAGCCCTGGCCGCGGCCGGACTTGCCTGGAGAACTCGACGTCGAGGAGGTCCGCGCGCAACTCTTGGAGTTGCATAACCGGGCGCGCAAGGAGGTCCGTCGGCCGCGGCTGGAGGAGGCCAGGCGCTTGAGCGAGGCGGCCCAGGCCCACGCCGAGGAGATGGCCGCGCGCGGCGAGATGACCCACCAGGGCGGCGACGGCTCGACGGTCGTCGACCGGCTCAAGGTCCGCGGCTACAAGTACAGGCGCTGCGGCGAGAACGTCGCCAGGGGGCGGTACTCGCCGGAACTGGTCATGCGGGGGTGGCTCACCAGCCCGCCGCATCGCGCCAACATCCTGGGCGGATTCAGCCAGATCGGTCTAGGTTACGCGATCGCCAAGGACGGCGCGCCGTACTGGTGCGTCACATTCGGACTTCCCGCGCGACGGTGATCGGCCGCGGCGGCGGAGATCGTCGGGTATGCTTGTCTCGGATCCGCGAGGGAACGCGGCGCCTCACACCCGTGCGCGTCATAAAGACGTGGGGATCGAGGGCCATGAACAAGCTCAAGTTTTTCGTGATCACGACGTTGGCGACGGTCGTCCTGGCCGCCGTTCCCGGCTGCCAGAGCTGGGGTTCGCGGCGGGGGACCGTGACCGACACGCCGGCCATCTCCGGACTCGACGCCGAGGACAAGGCGTACCTCGGCGCCCCTTCCGAGCGGATGGCGTCGGTCGTCGACCGGCACCCGCTGTTCTACAAGCCGCGGGACTACTGGGAGAACTCCAGCAACAACCGGATCGTCAAGGCCGCCGCCGCGACGTTCGTCGGCGTGCCGGCCGGGATCGTCGGCGAGGTCCGCCAACTGTTCGTCGGCCGCCCGGCGACCTACGTCGCGCCCACGACCGACATCGACTATTGAACGACGTCATCGACGGCTTGTCGAAGTAAGGATCCGTCCCCCCTTCTCCCCTCGTGGGAGAAGGTGCCCCGAGGAACGATGCCGAAATAACTTCCGGGAATCCTTCGCGGCCGAATCGCGTGCCCATGACGTAAAACCGGAAAATCCAACGACTCGTAAACGTCCCGCGCCTTCTCCGTCGAGGAATTCATCCACGGATTTCCCAGATTGACGCAGATTCGGATCGGACAATTTAATGTAATCTGTGTTAATCTGGGAAATCTGTGGATATTCTCTCCCAGGTTGTTCGCGGGAAGTTGTTTCGGCGGCGTTCCAAGGGGCGGATGAGGGGGAGGCGAGACCGAGAGCCGGCGTGCGTCCCCCCCTCATCCGGCCTTCGGCCACCTTCTCCCACGAGGGGAGAAGGGATGCGCGTCCTCACATTTCCTTGATGGTTTCCGGCGCGCGTTCCAGTCGCTCGCGCGGCGTCCGGTCGCGATCAGCGGTCGGGGATGACCTTGATCGAGTTGAACTGCTTGCCTTCAAGGGCCTCCAGGAAGGCGCCGCCGCCGGTGGAGACGTGGGAGACCTTGTCGGCGAGGCCGAACTGCTCGACGGCCGCGGCCGACTCGCCGCCGCCGACGGCGGTGACGCCCTTGCTCTCGGCCAGCGCCTGGGCGACGGCCCTGGTTCCCGCGGCGAACGCCTCGACCTCGAACATCCCCATCGGGCCGTTCCAGACGACGGTGGCGGCCTCCTTGACGATCCCGGCGTACTCGGCGATCGTCCTGGGGCCGATGTCCATGCCGAACCAGCCTTCGGGGATGGCGGTCCCGTCGGTGGTCTTGACGGTCGCGCCGGCCTCGGGCCTGTCGGCGATCAGGTGGTCGACGGGCAGGACGATCTTGCCGCCGGCCTCGTCGAGCAGCTTCCTGGCGACGTCGAGCTTGTCGAGTTCGACGCGACTCTTGCCGATCTCGACGCCCTGGGCCTTCAGGAAGGTGTAGGTCATCGCGCCGCCGATCAGCAGTTTGTCGACGTGCTTGAGCAGGCTTTCGATGACGAGGATCTTGTCGGAGACCTTGGCTCCGCCCATCACCGCGACGTAGGGTCGCTTGGGGGACTTCAAGAGGGTGTCGAGGATGTTCAGTTCCTTCTCGACCAAAAAGCCGATGGCGCGCTTCTCGGGAGGGAACCGCTCGGGGACGGCGACCATGCTGGCCTCGTCGCGGTGGCAGGTGCCGAAGGCGTCGTTGACGTAGGCGTCGGCCAGGGAGGCGAGGGCCCTGGCGAACTCGGGGTCGCCCTTCTTCTCGCCCTTGTTGAAGCGGACGTTCTCCAGGACCAGGACGCCGCCGGGCTTCAGTTCCGCGGCGAGTCCGCGGGCGGCGGGGCCGACGGTGTCGCCGGCCTTGTCGACGGGCTTGCCGAGCAATTCGGCGAGCCTGGCGGCGACCATGTCGAGCCGGTACGGGGCGTCGGCGGCGGGGTCGTCGCCCTTGGGGCGGCCCAGGTGGCTGACCAGGATCAGCGAGCCGCCGCGGTCGAGCACGTCCTTGAGCGTCGGCAGGGCCGAGCGGATCCGGCGGTCGTCGGCGATCCCGCCGTCCTTGGTCTGGGGGACGTTGAAATCGACCCGGACGAGGACCTTCCTCCCCTTCACGTCGAGGTCGCGAACCGTCTGCTTGGGCATAAGAGTTTCCTGATGGTCGGGTAAGGAAAAGCTGACCGTCACGGATTTTGGGGGCCTGAACGGGTCTTCCCCCCTCGCGGGGGAAG
>ERZ778018.762-NODE-762-length-39564-cov-350.792933_pt1 | contig 39564 bp, 34 predicted proteins | sample MGYA00375748_ERZ778018 | MGnify/ENA primary metagenome ERZ778018 (study PRJEB29350, sample SAMN05509839) | bioreactor metagenome | biome: bioreactor; material: wastewater | place: South Africa: University of Cape Town | collected 2014-04-22 ... | reverse complement strand
CGGATCTCGCCAACGTGGGCGCCAGCAAGCCGAGCGACGTGTGGCAGTACATCCACCTGTTCGACCCGCGCGCCGTGGTGCCCGAGTCGATCATGCCGAACTTCAAGTTCCTGTTCCGCGTGGTGGACAAGGTGCCGCCCGGCGAGACCGCGGTGCCGGTTCCGGCAGGCTTCGCGCCGAAGACGGGCAAGGTGATCCCCACGCCGCAGGCCAGGGCGCTGGTTGCCTATCTGCTGTCCCTGAAGCAGACACCGATCCCGGGTTACACGATGAACGGCAGCATGGGCGGCGCGACGAACGTGGCGCCGATGGCGAAGGCCGGACCTGCGCCGGCGACTGCTCCGGCCGGTGCGTACCAGTACGTGGCGAGCAAGGGCGAGGCGTTGTTCACCGCCAATTGTTCCGCCTGCCACCAGGCCACCGGCACCGGCATCCCCGGCGCCTTTCCGCCGCTCAAGGGCAATGCCGCGGTGGACGATGAGGACCCGACCCTGCACATCCACACGGTGTTGCAGGGCGCGCACGGCGTCATCATCGGCGGCGTGAAATACGACAGCGCCATGCCGCCGTTCGCCGGCCAGCTGAGCGACGCGGACATTGCCGACATCGTCAACTACGAGCGCAGCTCGTGGGGCAACCACGCCAAGCCGGTCACGCCGGCCGAGGTCGCTGTCGTGCGCGCGAAGGGGCAATGACATGCATCACATGACCGGGCCGCTGTGGGGCAACATCGCGATCATCGGGATCGCCGGTGCCATCACGATCGGCTGTTTCGTCGCGATGTTCTGGATGATCTTCCGGCCCGGCGAGAAGGATCCGCGCCACTGCAAGAACGACATCCTGCGGCCGGATCGGTGAGGGAGGTATCCGCGATGGCCAAGCCGCACGTGCGCATCTACATCGACGACAACCCGAAGCCGGTGATCGATCGCGAGTTGCCCACCTCGCTGACGCTGGATACGCGCCAGCTGAGCGACGGTCCGCATCGTCTGATCGTCTGTGCCGAGGACCAGGGCGGTGCCGAAGGCATCGAGGAGATCCCGTTCGTCGTGCAGAACGGTCCCGGCATCCTGGTCTCCGGCCTGCGTCCGGGCTCGACCCGGCGCGGCGAGTTGCAGCTGCACGTGGATGCGTTCAGCACGGACGATCCGTTTGATCCGCGCCGCGCCGAGGCGCGTTCGTCGATCCCGGTGTGGGTGTGGGTGCTGAGCCTGTTCGTGGTGGCCTGGGCGGTGTTCTACGCCGCGCGTATGTGGGAGGTGCCCGCGCCCTATGCGAACACGCCGACCTACATGCAGCCGGCCGCACCGTCGCACGGTTGATCGCTGCCGCCGCGCGTGGCCGGCGCGACCACGGTGTTTTCACCGGTGCGCGCCCATCATGCCGGCGATCCAGCCATTCCCTGACGTGGATCAGCGCTGCGCCATGCGGCCGCGCCTAAGGTGAGGGTACGCGACGCCCGCTTGGCGCCATGCCGGGTGCACAACCATGAAACGATGCAGAAGGGCAGCGGAATCCGACGTGCGGCGGCAAACGCCGGGTGATGCGCGCCAGTCGCGCGAACGGCGCGAACGACGCATCGACGAGCAACTGGCGCAGAGCTTTCCCGCCAGCGATCCGCCCGGCTGGGTGCTCGGCACATCGCGGCCGCCACTCTGAGGCGATCGACCCGACCCCGCGCGTCCGGTCGCCGCAGGGCGAGCGGGCGTGCGCGTCCGAGAAACGAACAGGAGCAAACCCCATGGAGCCACCCATGTATCCCCCCTCCACCGTGGAACTGGCGCGCAAGCGCCGCGAGCTGGCGCCCGCGCCGCTGCAGGCCTTCAAGGCTTTCAGTGCCGCCGTGTTCGCCGACGGTGCCTTGCCCGACGTCACCAAGCAGTTGATCGCGGTGGCGGTGGCGCACACCACGCAATGCCCGTACTGCATCAAGGGCCATACCGCCGAGGCGCTCAAGCAGGGCGCCACCGAACAGCAGATCATGGAGGCGATCTGGGTCGCCGCCGAAATGCGCGCCGGCGCCGCCTATGCGCATTCCGCGCTGGCGCTGGACGTGATGCAGCATGCGCACGAGGGCCACTGAGATGAGCGCCCGTTTTGCCACGGTCTCCGACACCATCCTCGACGCCATCGGCGACACGCCGCTGCTGAACATCGAGGGCGTCTACGCCAAGATCGAGTTCCTCAACCCGTCCGGCTCGATCAAGGCGCGCATCGCCAGGTACATGATCGAGCGCGCCGAGCGCGAAGGCCTGCTCAAGCCGGGCGACACCATCGTGGAGGCGACCAGCGGCAACACCGGCAACGCCCTGTCGATGGTGGCCGCGGTGAAGGGCTACCGCATGCAGGTGGTGATGCCCGAGGGGCTGTCCAGCGAGCGCGTGGCGATCTCCCGCGCATTCGGCGCCGAGGTGCTGTTCTGCGGCAATTTCCACGTCAACGAGGCGCTGGCGCGGGCGAAGGAGCTGGGCCAGCAGCCCGGCTATTTCTGCCCCAGCCAGTTCGAGTCGGAATGGAACGTGGAGGAGAACCGCGAGATCCTGGGGCCCGAAATCCTCGCCCAGCTCCCCGCCGGTTGCGTGCCCGATGCGCTGGTGCTCGGCGTGGGTACGGGCGGTACGCTGATCGGCGTGGGTCAGGCGTTCCGCGCGGTCAACCCGGATGTGCGGCTGTTCGCGATGGAGCCGTCCGAGTCGTGCACGATCCTCTGCGGCGAGATCGCCTCGCACACCATCGAGGGCATTTCCGACGGCTTCGTGCCGGGCATCTTCGAACGCCACGCCAGCCTGGTGAACGAGGTGCTGTCGGTGTCGAGCGTCGACGCGGTGACCGAGATGAAGCGGCTGGCGCGCCGCCACGGCCTGTTCTGCGGCCCCAGCTCCGGCGCGCACATGCTGGCGGCGCAGCGCATCCGCAGGAACTTCCCCGAGTTGAAGACGGTGGTGACGGTATTCTGCGACGAGGGCGAGAAGTACCTGCACGAGTACTTCATGGCGCCGGCCAGCAGCGAGGTCGATGCCACGCACTTCGCCTGAGAAAGCTTCGGACAAGCCACCATCCAGGCGAAGCCCGGGATGGTGCTCCCGACGATGGTGTCGGCGCATTCACGGATGCGCGGCGACAAACTCCCTGGCTTCGGCCAGCTCCGGCAGATCTGCGTCGGCGGCGTGCCAGATGGCCACCAGTTCCTTGCAGGTCGCGGTAGCTGCCGCGGTGTTGCCGCTGGCCGATTCCGCGCTGGCGCGGCCGAGCAGGGAGCGGGTGCGGTGGGGCGCGCTTTTCAGTGCGGTCTCGAACGCTGCGCGCGCCTCGACGGCGTTGCCCTGCCTGAGCAGTTGTTCACCCAGCAACTCGTGCGGCGGCTTGATCGGGACGGGTGGGCCGAAATCGAACGGCAGTGCCTCGTAGGCGCGGGCGGCACGCCGGATGGTCGCCACGCCGTTTTCCAGCTTGCCCTGTTCGATGGCCAGCGAGCCGCCGAGGTCATCCTCGAGGATGGCGAGATAGCTGGACGTCTGCGTGTTGCCGGTGGCCAGGCTTGCGCCGTGCAGCGCGGAGAGTGCGGCCAGCGATCTTTGCGCGGCAGGCAGATCATGGCGTTTGATGGCGGCATAGCCGTCGGTGAAATCGTTCCAGCCTGCGTCCGCGTCCATGCCCGTGGTATCCACCGAGGTGTGGGCAGCCAGGCCGTTGCCGTCATCTGATTCGATCACGGCGATCGCACGCATCTGCATCAGCGATTCGTTCAGCATTTTCCTCATCATGGCCGGTGTGCTGCGCCTTTCGGCGAGTTGTGTGGCGTGATCGTTGGCCCAGTCCATCGAGGGCTTGATCGATTGCCGGCATGCCTGCAACATCCGCCCGGCGTCGCGGAAACGGCCCTGCTGGTAGTACGCGTACTCCAGCCACTCCATGTAGTGGCCGCATGCGATGAACGGGTGGCCCGCCGCTTTGGCCTGGGTGTTGACCACGCGCATCGCCGTTTCGTTGGCCTTTGCCACGTCATCCCACATGCCCAGTGCCATGAAGATGTGCGAGGTCATGTGCTGGGCGTGGCCGGCGTCCGGAGCGACCTTCGACAAGGCACGCGCCGCCTCCAGCGCGCCGGCGGCATGCGCCGGATCGTCCATCGCGTGGATCCAGTAATGTGCCGCGCCGGGGTTCTGCGGGTTCAGGCGGAAGATGCGCTCGGCAATGGCACCGGCGCGCAGATAGGCCGGGATGTCGCGCACGCCTTCGCTGCGTCCCATCAGCGCCAGCGCGTGGAAGAGCTGGGCGTTGTTGTCATGCGGCCAGGTCCTGGCCAATCGCTCCATCGCCTGGTCGTACTGCGCGTCGCGTTCCGGCTTGGTGCCGTGGCCGGAATACAGGATTTCCACGGCGGCGAGATAGGCCTTCTCGCGCGGCGTCGGCGCCTTGGCGGCGCGCGCGGCCGGGGTAGGGCCGAGCCGTTCGAGTGCCGCGCGACCGGCATCGGCATCGAGCTGGTTCCAGATGCCGTGGTTGTACGTCATCGCTTCACCCCAGCAGGCCATGGCGAAGCCCGGGTCCAGTTGCCGGGCCTCGCGGAATGCCTTGGCGGCATCCGGATACTCGAACAGGTGCAACAGCAGCGCGCCGCGCAGGAAGGCGGTTTGCGCAGCCGTCGAATGGGTCGACGTGGGGAACGAGATGCTGCCGAGGCCGGCGATGGTTTGCATCGGGGTGGCTTCGCGCGCCTGGGCGCCGGTCAGCAGGCCCGGCCACAGGATTCCGCAGACGAAGGCGACTAGAGCCAGGACGACGAGACGAAGACGACGCGACAGATTCATGATTGACATCCTTCTGCTGGATGAAGTCACGTGCGGCGGGCGAACCCGCCGGCGCAGGGGACGAGATCATGAGGTAGCGCCCATCCTCCGGGAACGGGGCAGAGGCGTCTCGGTCTGGGCGCGCGCAGTGTGCGCCTGGCCGGCCACGGATGGAAACCCGCCAAGGGCGATGTCGTGGCGTGGTGTCGCCGCGTGCGGCTATCCCACCCGTCCTGGCTCCCCCAGGTCGAGCGATCGCAACAGCATGCCGGCCTGCGTGCGATTGCGCACCCGCAGCTTCTCGAAGATCGCCGTGACGTGCGCCTTCACCGTGCGTTCCTGGATCGAGAGCCGGTCGGCGATCTGCTTGTTCAGCAGCCCCTCGGCGAGCAGGGCGAGCACCCGCGACTGCTGTTCGGTCAACCGGGCCAGCCGGCCGGCCAGATCGGTGTCGGTGGAATCGGCGGGCAGGGCGGCGACGGCGTCGGCGAGTGCGGCGGGCAGCCAGCTGCCGCAGTCGAGCACCTGCCGGATCGCTGCACCGATCTCGGTGGGGCTGGCGCTCTTGCAGATGAAACCGGCGGCGCCGTGGTCGAGCACGCGGCGCACCACGTGCGGTTCGTCGTGCGCGGATACCACCAGCACGGCAACCGCCGGATGCTGGCCGCGCACCGCGGCCAGCCCGGTCAGTCCGTGGCTGCCCGGCATGTGCAGGTCGAGCAGCACCAGGTCGATGTCCGGGTCCGCACGCAACGCGGCCAGTGCGGTGGCCAGGTCGGTGGCCTCGCGCACGGTGCAGTCGGGCAGGCTGTGCTCGGCGGCCTGGCGCAACGCGGCACGAAACAGCGGGTGGTCGTCGGCGATCAACAGACTCGGCATGAGCGCCAAGGTAGCCGGACGAACTGCCGGCGTCGAGTTGCCGTGGCGGCGAGGCTGGACCTTCGTACGATGGCAACGCGTCGCGTGCCTGCTTATGGTGTGGCAATGAATGCATCCCTTCGCTGGTTGGCCGCGCCGTGCATCTGCGTGCTGGTTTCCGTCATGCTGTCCGCTTGTGTCGAAGGGGCGACCACGCGAGGGGCGAAGATGCATGAGCTGGAACTGGGCAAGGTGCTTGCCACCGAGCACCGCGGCCACGATGACCTGCTCAGCGCCGGCCTGGGCCTGAGCGGATTGGCCGGCTTGCCGGTGCCGTTCGCCAATCCGCTGGCGCCTACCGCGGCGGAGCTGCGCCGCCGGGCGATCCAGACCAGTTGGAAGGGCATTGCCGATCTCGGCCCGCTGGGCGGCTACGGCCGCGTGTACGGCGGCGTGCCGGACGTGCCGGGGCGCGAGTACCAGATGTTCGCTCGGCTGCCGGGGGCGCGTTCGCCGCATCGGGTGCTGCTGCAATTGCCCGACGGATTCGACCACGCGAAGCGCTGCCTGGTGGTGACCGCCTCGTCCGGTTCGCGCGGCATCTACGGTGCGATCGCCGTTGCCGGCGCGTGGGGTCTGCCGCGCGGTTGCGCGGTGGCGTACACCGACAAGGGCACCGGCTCGGGCTATTTCGATTATTCCGACGACAGCGGGGTAGCGCTGGACGGCCGGCGTGCGAAACGCGGCGAGCAGGAACTGGAGTTCGAGCCGCCGCCGGCAGGTGCCGGCACGGGCATCGCGGTCAAGCACGCGCACTCCGGCGACAACCCGGAGGCGGACTGGGGCCGCGACGTGATCCAGGCCGCGCAGTTCGGCCTGGCCATGCTCGACCGCGCCTATCCCGGCGAGGCGCCGTTCACGGCGCAGAACACGAAGATCATCGCCACCGGCATCTCCAATGGCGGCGGCGCGGTGCTGCAGGCGGCGGGGCTCGACCATGACGGGTTCTTCGCCGGCGTGGTGGCGCTGGAACCCAATGTCTACGCCGCGGATGGCGGCCGGCCGCTGTACGACTACGCGACCGAGGCGGCGATCTGGCTGCCATGCGCGCTTGCCGACGCCCGCTTCGACGACACCCCCATGGCGCGCGGGGCAACCCGTCAGCCGCCGCCGGCGTGGGCGTTGCGCTGCGCCAGCCTGCGCGCGCAGGGCAAGCTGCAAGGCAGCACGCTGGCCGAGCAGTCGGCGCAGGCGCGCCACTATCTGCAGCAGCGTGGCTGGAACGACGCGGCGATGGCCACCGCGGCCAGCACCACCGCGTTCGACCTGTGGCGCGTGGTCACCGCCGGTTACGCCTCGGCCTATTTGCGCCGCGGCCCTGCCGACATGCCATGCGGGTTCCATTACGCGGCGATGGGTGTCGGTGCCCTCCCGGGCGTGACTGATCCGATGGCGCGCGCGGCGTGGTGGGCCGACGCCTCGGGCATTCCTCCCGGCAATGGCGTGGGGCTGTTCGGCGGCGTCAACGTGTCGCCCGATCCGACTCTGCTCGGCGAGGATTGCCTGCGCGCGCTGTGGACCGGCGACGAGCCGGCCGCGCAGATGCTGCAGGCCTCCATTGCTGCCACGGCGGCCAAGCTGCCACGCGCCGACTTGCCGCTGTGGGTGGTGCACGGTGCCGACGACGGCCTGCTGCCGACCGCCTTCACCTCCGAACCCTATGTCGCCTGGCTGCGCGAAGAGGGCCGTCGGCTGCTGTACTGGAAGGTGCCGCACGCCCAGCATTTCGATGCGTTCCTGCCGCTGCCAGGCTTCGGCGAGCGCCATCTGCCGCTGCTGCCCTACGGCTACGCCGCCCTCGACCGGTTGTGGGCGCATCTGTACGAGGGGGCTGCCTGGCCGACCAGCGTGCCCACGCCTGCAGGCCACCCGCGCGGCGCATCCGTGCTCAGGCGGGAGTCGCTGGGGCTGGACTGAGGCGCTGCCTCGCGGGGGCGGGTGTTGACCTGACCGGAAAAACGGCGCGACCATGTTCAGTGTTGCGGCAAATCGTCGCAGGCGAGGGACAACAAAAATCAGGGGCTCAATGACGGCGAAGCGGCCGGTCGCGAATGCGGCCGATACCGGCGAACCGCCTTACGTCGGGAGCAGAACTTGATGAACAGACACATGCGATTGGTCTTGTCCGCGGCGATTGCCGCCTGCCTCGTGCCCGGACTCGCGCTGGCACAGGATGACGACTCGGCGCAAACCACGGCACCGCCTGCTGCCAGCAAGGCGCCGGCCAAGCCCAGTACCGCCAATACCAAGAACCTCGAACAGGTGGTGGTGACGGGCAACGCGGCCACCGGCGGCCTGAAGAAGATCGACACCAGCTACACGATCACCACGGCAACCGCCGAGCAGATCAAGATGGCCAACCCCAAGAGCACGGCCGATCTGCTGAAGATCGCGCCGGGCCTGTGGCCGGAGTCCACCGGTGGCCAGACCGGCGCCAACATCGAGATCGCCGGCTTCCCCGGCGGCGGCGATGCGCCGTTCAACACGGTGCAACTGATGGGCTCGCCGCTGTACGGCATGCCGACGCTGTCGTTCTTCGAGCAGACCTCGATCTTCCGCCTCGACGACACCGTCGATCGCGTCGAGATCATCCAGGGCGGGCCCTCGGTGGTATTCGCCGACGGCCAGATCGGCGCCAGCGAGAACTTCATCCTCAAGCAGGGCACCGAGGTGCCTTCGGGCAGCGTCGGGGTGACCTGGGGCAACGAGAACCTCAAGCGCGTCGATGGCTTCTTCGGCTTTCCGATCGCGCAGGACTGGTATGGCAGCGTGGGCGGTTTCTACCGCGATTCGGACGGCGTGCGCGATCCGCAGTTTCCCGCCGACAAGGGCGGCCAGCTCACCGGCACGCTGACCCACGACAGCGACAACGGCACGATGACGCTGTACGCGCGCTACCTCGACGACAAGAACCAGTTCATCACGCCGATTCCGCTGATCCAGACCGGCACGGACAACTTCCATGCCTATCCGGGCTTCGATCCGCTGACCGACACGTACAACAGCAAGGCCATCCAGCACGTGTTCCTGCGCGGCTATCCCGGTGGGGGCCGCAACGCCGACCTGGCCAACGGCCGCGGCGCCAAGTTCGGCTTCTTCGGCGGCAACTTCGACTACGACCTGGGCAACGGCTGGCGGCTGTCGAACAAGTTCCTCATCGACGGCGGCGACGTCGACACCAATGCGCTGTTTTCCGGCACCAACCCGGGCAGCATGAACGACATGCTGTACACCGACCAGAGCCAGATCGGCGCGTTCAACCTGGCGCCTGGTTCGGCCACCGCCACCTACGTGGGTGGCGGCGCGGTCGATCCGAACCAGAGCGTGATCCACCAGGGCTGGTGGTTCATCCACAAGCACCTGAAGAACATCAACAACGACTTTCGCCTGAGCAAGGAGATCTTCGACGGCAACACGCTCACCGCCGGCCTGTACCTGGCGCACTACACCATGGATGACGAGTGGGCACTGGGCAACCAGATGCTGATGACCAACACGCCCAACGCACGCCCGATCACGGTCAGCTACGTCGATGCCAACGGCGTCAACCAGCTCACCGACAACCAGGGCTTCCTCGACTACGGCGGCTTCAACATCACCGAGCATGGCAACGCCAACAACAAGGCGTTCTACCTGTCCGACATCTGGCGCCTGGGCAAGTGGCTGATCGACCTGTCCGGCCGGGTGGAGAACCAGAACGCCACCAATGACGTGTGCAACCTCACCAACGTCAACCTGGACGGCGACCCCAACACCAAGTATGACAACGCCGTGCCGGTATGCAACGGCAGCTTCTCGCATACGCGCTACGACAAGACGCATCCCTCGTGGACGTTCGGCGTGAACTACGAGCTGGCCGACAACATGAGCGTGTATTTCCGGGCGAACAAGGGCGCGCACTTCCCCGATTTCGACAACGGCATCCGCGGCAATGCGTCGGACAACGTCGCGCCGGTGCAGAAGATCCAGAACGTCGAGGGCGGCTTCAAGTTCCAGTCCAAGCAGTTCTATGCGGACATCAGCGTGTACCACCGCCAGTTCATCGGTCTGCTGTACCAGCCCACCGACGCCGGCGGCGTGCCGAACGGCCCGCAGAGCACCTACGGTTCGGATTCCAAGGGCGTCAACGTCAACACCGCGTGGAGCCCGACCGAGAACCTCAAGTTCCAGCTGATCGGCGACTACCTCGATGGCCACTACTCGCACAACAGCTCATGCCTGCCGTACACCAACCCGGTAGCCGGCAACGGCTGCGCGCTGATCAACGGCGTGCAGCTGCAGCGCCAGCCGAAAGTGCGCTACATGTTCACGCCCAGCTACAAGATCCCGTTCGGCTGGGGCGACGTGCTGGCCTTCGTCACCTATACCCACGTCGGCCCGCACACGCAGGACATTTCCGGCCTGCAGCAGCTGGGCAGCTACCACACCTGGGATTTCGGCGTGGTCGCCAACCTGCAGCAGAACTGGCAGGTGCGCGTGCAGGGCACCAACATGACCAACGAGCTGGGGCTGACCGAGAGCAACTCGCGCATCTTCGGTTCGGCGGCCGGAACCACCGGCGTGATCCTGGCCCGTCCGCTGGAGGGGCGTGAAGTCAACATGGAGGTCAAGTACATGTTCTGACCTGCGCAGGTGGCGCTTCCACGGGTGCGGGAGTGCCACCCATTTTCCCGGGGTCATTCCCGCGAAAGCTGGAATGACCCCGGGGTACGCAGCCTTCCGGAAGCCGGGCAACAAAGAGGCATGCCCCATGAAGCGTTTTTCCGCCGGACTCGCGGCGTTCCTGCTCGCCATCACCTTGCTCGCTGCGCCGGCATCGGCCGCCACCGATCCGAGCTTCCTGTTCACCGCCACGGCGAAGGATTTCGCCAGCTACTTCCCTGGTTACCTCGCCAACGGCTACTTCTCCACCATGACCTCGCCGCGCGGCACCGAGCCGAACGCGTCGTACATGGTCGCCTTCATGGATTACAAGCCGGGCGACATCTCGCGTCCCGCGGCGATTCCCGGCTGGAGCGAAATCGACTACAACCCCGGCGGTGGCTGGCTCAACCGCACGCGACTGGATGCGGGCATCTTCCAGCGCTACGCACAGACGCTGGACATGCACGACGCCACGCTGACCACGCGCTACCGCTTCGCTTACGCCAACAAGGCCAGCGACATCGAGGTCACCAGCTTCGTCAGCCAGGCCTCGCCGCACCTCGCGGCTATCCGCATGGCGATCACGCCGCAGTTCGACGGCCAGGTGCAGCTGAGTTTTCCGATCCGGTTGTGGTCCGAGCACCAGCCGCGCTTCCCGATCGCCAGCATGGGCGGCGAGGAAATGATCGCCGCGGTGATCGCCAGCGGGCAGAGCCTGGACAACAAGCCGGTACCCACGCCCGACCGTGCGCCGGTGTGGTATCCGGGCTACACCCAGGTGAGTTCCGCCGAGGGTGATGCGAAGGCGCTGACGCTCGCGCTGAAGGGCAGGGCACAACACGGACTCGGCATGGCCGAGGCGGCCGCGATCGGGCTGCCCGAAGGGCTCTCGCCCGACACGGTGAAGCTGGAACGGACCTCCACCAGACTCTCGCTGGACATCACCGCCACGCTGCACAAGGGCCAGCGCTACGTCTTCACCAAGTACGTGGCGCTCTCGCGCGACGGCTGGGGCGACGACGGGGACGTGCTCGCCCTGGCCAGCGCCGCGCGCAAGGCCGGCTTCGACCGCCTGCTCGCCGATCACCGGGCGGCCTGGCACAAGCTGTGGCAATCGGACATCGTGATCGACGGCAAACCGGCCGTGCAGAAGGCGGTGCACTCGGACCTCTACTACCTGTTGTCCAACACCACCGTCGGCACCGCCTGGCCGATGGGTGCCTGCGCGCTGACGCCCAATTACGCGGGCCATGCGTTCTGGGACAGCGACTCGTGGGTGTTCCCGGCGCTGCTGCTGTTGCACCCGGAGCGCGCCAGACCCATCGTGATGTTCCGCGGCCGCACCACCGGACCCGCGCGGGCGCGTGCCCGCCAGTACGGCGTGCAAGGCACCATGTACCCCTGGGAAGCCGATCCGCAGACCGGCGTGGACGTCACCCCGCACTTCGCCTGGGAGGTCTACCGCGAGGTCCACGTCAACGCTGACATCGCCATCGCGCAATGGCAGTACTACCTGGCGACGGGTGACAAGGCATGGTTGAAAACGCATGCGTGGCCCGTGCTGGAGGGCATTGCCACGTTCTGGACCAGCCGCGTCACCTACGACAAGTCGCACGACCGCTACGAGATCCACCACGTCACGTCGCCCGACGAGGCCTACAACGACGTGCCGAACGACTCCTTCACCAATGCCGTCGCCCGCAAGGCGCTCGAGATCGCGGTGAAGGCAGCGCGCGTGGTGGGCGCCAAGGCGGACCCGCGCTGGAGCGAGATCGCCGCGAAGATGTACATCCCGTTCGACGAGGATGAACAGCGCCACCTGGATTTCGACAAGTCGGTGCCGCACGACAAGATCACCTGGATGGGCTCCTCGCTGGCCTGGCTGATGTATCCGAACCTGGACTTGCCGATGTCGCCGCAGGTGCGCCGCAACGACTTCGACTTCCAGCTGCAGGCGCTGAAGAGCCACGGCGACGACCCCAACGAGATGATGATGGTGATGCTCGCCGTCGGTGCCGCAGAGCTGGGCGACGGCAAGGCGGCCGGCGAATGGATCGACCGCAACCTGGTCGGCTTCCTCAAACCCCCGTTCAACGTGCGCACCGAGACCGCCGCCAACAACGCCGGCTACATCCTGGCCACCTCGGCCGGCTTCGTGCAAAGCATGCTGTACGGTCTGACTGGGCTGCGCATCGACGACGACGGGCTGAGCGCGAAGTACGCCCCGGTGTTGCCGCCAGGCTGGAACGCCTTGACGCTCAAGGACGTGAAGTTCCGCGGGCGCCGCTACGACATCCGCGTCAGTCGCGACGCCGACGGCAAGGTGGTGCTCAGCCGCCAGCCGTTGCGTGCAGCTGGCATGCGCCACCCTGATCCATTGCAGGAGGAAGCCCGCCCATGAAAGTCGTCTCCCTGTTCGCCGCCATGGCGCTGGCCTTCGCTACCGCGGCCGGTGCCGCCACGCCCGACCCGGCGCAGACGCAGGCATACATCCACAAGGCCTGGGACACGCTGACGCGCTCGCTGGACGATTGCTCGGCCCTGCACGATCCGAAAATGGATGCGCGCCCGGTGCTCTACCTGCCGGCCGGCTTCCCTGCGCCCGCAGCGATGGCCGACATCAGACAGCGTTGCAAGATCGACGTGCACACGCTGCCTCGGCGCATCGAAAAGCTCGGCGACCTGATGCCGTCCGCGCTGCCGGCGGAAGGCCTGCTCTACCTGCCCAGGCCCTACGTGGTGCCGGGCGGGCAGTTCAACGAGATGTACGGCTGGGACAGCTACTTCATCCAGCTCGGCCTGCTGGCGGACGGGCGCGTCGAGCTGGCCCGCGACATGACCGACAACATGCTGTTCGAGGTCGAGCACTACGGCGGCGTGCTCAACGCCAACCGCACCTATTACCTGACCCGTTCGCAGCCGCCGTTCCTGTCGCGGATGATCGGCGACGTGCTGGCCGCGCCCGGCGCCTTCAAGGGCGAGGCCGAGCGGCATGCATGGCTGGTCCACGCCTATCCGCTGGCGGTGGCCAACTACCGCATCTGGACCCGACCCGAGCATCGTGCCGGCGACACCGGCCTGGCACGCTACTTCGACCTCGGCGCCGGCCCGGTGCCGGAGATGCACGGCAGCGCCTACTACCGCGGCGTGATCGACTGGGTGCTGGCGCATCCGAAGGACGGCCCCGGCTACCTGGTCAAGGCCGCCGAGCATCCCGACGCCGCCGAGACAGCGCGCCTGAAATCCACCAGTTGCGACATCGAGGCGTCCCATGTCTGCGCCGGCGCCTGGTCGCAGGGCCATCGCCTGAGCGCCGACTACTACCTGGGTGATCGCGCCATGCGCGAGTCCGGCTTCGACACCAATTTCCACTTCGGCCCGTACGGCGGCACCACCCATCACTACGCGGGCGTGGGCCTGAACAGCCTGCTGTATCGCTACGAGCGCGACCTGCACGATTTCGCTCTGCAACTGGGCAAGGTGGGCGAAGCAAAGCAATGGGCGGATGCCGCCGCCACGCGCAAGGCAGCGATGGACAAGTATTTGTGGAGTTCCGACCGCGGCATGTTCATGGATTACGACTTCACCGCCGGCAAGGCTTCCACACAGCCTTATGTCACCACCTATTGGCCACTCTGGGCCGGCCTCGCCAGCAAGGAGCAGGCGGCCGCGCTGGAGAAACACCTGGCCGTGTTCGAGCGCAAGGGCGGCCTGTCGATGGACGACCTCAGCAGTGGTGCGCAATGGGACGAGCCGTTCGGCTGGGCGCCGACCCACTGGCTGGCGATCTCGGGGCTGGACGCCTACGGTTTCCATGACGACGCCCGCCGCCTGGCGAAGAAGTTCATGGCCACGGTGGACACCGGCTTCGCCCACGACGGCACCATTCGCGAGAAATACAACATGGTGCTGGGCAACGCGGACGTGAAGATCACCGCCGGCTACACCACCAACGTGATCGGCTTCGGCTGGACCAATGCGGTCTATCTCAAGCTGCACCAGTTGCTGCAGGCGGCACCGGAGCCGGCGGCGCTCCCCTGAGGGTCGTCCGTTCACGGCGGCGGACGGCTGCTGGGTTATCCTTCCGGTCTTTCGCCCCAGCCTCAAGGATCGTCATGACCATCAACGTCACCTTCACCACCAACCGCGGCCCGATCCACCTGCGCCTGCACGAAGACAAGGCGCCGGTGACCGTCGCCAGCTTCGTCAACCTGGCCCGCCGCGGCTACTACGACGGCCTGTCGTTCCACCGCGTGATCGCCGATTTCATGATCCAGGGCGGTTGCCCCGAAGGCAGCGGCCGCGGCGGCCCGGGCTACAAGTTCGAGGACGAGTTCCATCCGTCGCTGCGCCACGACAAGCCGGGCGTGCTGTCGATGGCCAATGCCGGTCCGCGCACCAACGGCAGCCAGTTCTTCATCACCCACGGCCCGACGCCGTGGCTGGACGGCAAGCACAGCGTGTTCGGCGAAGTGCTGGACGCGTCCGACATGGACGTGGTCAACGCGATCCAGCAGGGTGACACGATCGAGAAGGTCACCGTGGAGGGCGACGTCGACGCCTTGCTGGCGGCGCAGGTCGACCGCGTCAAGGAATGGAACGAGGTGCTGGATCAGCGCGGCTGAGCTTGCCGCCGGATACGCAGGAAATCGCCGGCCGGAGCCGGCGATTTTTTTGGGCGAATGAGTCATGGCTCCACTACTTTCACCGGCCTATGATCGGCGGGCTACACGCGTGTTCATTCATCCAGGAGAGCGCCCATGTCATTCCTCAACGATTTGCTTGGCGGTCAGGGACAGCCGGCCGGCGGTGCCGGCTCGATGATTTCGGTGGCCAGCGACCTGTTGCAGCGGGCTGGCGGCGTGCAGGGCCTGATCAGCATGCTGCAGCAGCACGGGCTGGGTGGCGCAGTGCAGTCGTGGGTGAGCAACGGGGCGAACCAGCCGGTATCGGGCGATCAACTCGGCCAGGCGCTGCAGCATGGCGGCATGGGCTCGCTGGTGCAGGAGGCGGCCAGCAAGCTCGGCGTCGATCCCGGCGTGGTGCTCAACGGACTTTCGCAGGTCTTGCCGCAGGCGGTCGACCACTTGACACCGGATGGCCAGGTGCCGGCAGACGGGCAGGGCGGCGGCTTCAACCTCGGCATGCTTGAAGGGCTGGCGGGCAAGCTGCTGGGCTGAGGCTGCGGAGCGTCCCGACGGGGTGATCGCCCCGCCGGGAGGCCGGTCAGGTCGACTTGCGCTTGAGCAGGTGGTAGAGCAGCAACAACACGATGGCGCCGACCACCGAGGCGATGAAGCCGGCCGATTGCCCCTCCTGGTACCAGCCGAACAAGTGCTGGCCGACCCAGGTCGCCAGCAGCGAGCCGACGATGCCGATGATGGCGGTGATGATGAAGCCGCCCGGGTCCTTGCCCGGCGTCAACAGCTTGGCCACCACGCCCACGACCAGTCCGATCACGAAAACCCAGAGCCAATGCATGCGGTTCTCCTTGTAGCGGGTTGACTGCGAAGCCCGGTGCGCGGGCGCATCCATGATGCCCCGATTGGACGGCGGTGGCGCAAGCGCATGGCAGACGAGCGCCCGGGGCGGGCGGCGTGGTAAAATTGCGGCCTTTGTTTCCTCACTGCGTGAGACAGCAATGCCCCAGCTCGCCAAGCGTGTCGGCCGCGCCAAACCCAGCGCGATCATGCTCATCGCCGAGAAGGCCAGACAGCTCAGGGCTGCCGGCCGCGACATCATCAGCTTCTCCATCGGCGTGCCGAACTTCCTGCCCGGCGAGCATGTCTACGCCGCCGCGCGCGAGTCGCTCTCGCACGACTCCGGCCAGTACGGCAGCAACCGCGGCGCCGACGCGCTGCTGGACGCATTTCTCCGGCACATCGAAGCGCTGGGCTTCAGCGGCTACACGCGCACGAACCTGTCGATCGGCATCGGCGCCAAGCAGGTGCTGTACAACCTGGCCGAGGCGTTGCTGGACGAGGGCGAGGAGATCTGCTTCGCCGCGCCGTACTGGACCACCTACCGCGACATCGCCGACATCGTCGGCGCGAAGACCAACGTGATGCAGTGCGGGGCGGAGCAGAACTACAAGCTCACCCCGGCCCAGCTCGACGCCGCGCTGGCGCGCAAGCCGAAGGTGTTCCTGTTCAACAACCCGTCCAACCCCACCGGCATGGTCTACACCGGCGCGGAAATCGCCGCGCTGGCCGAGGTGATCGCCCGCCACCCGGACACCTGGGTGATCACCGACGACATCTACAACGCGATGGTGTTCGACGGCATCGGTTACCACAACTTCGTGTTCGCCAGGCCGGAGCTGCGCGAGCGGGTGATCTTCGTCGATTCGGTCTCCAAGACCTACGGCATGCCGGGCTGGCGCGTGGGCCTGCTGGCTGGCCCCGAAGTGGTGGCCAAGGCGATCACCACGCTCAATTCCAACCACATCACCAGCCTGCCGGAAGTGATCACCGCCGCGGCCGTCGCCGCGCTGACCGGCCCGCAGGATGTGCCGCGGGCCAAGTGCCAGGAGTTCGCCGGCCGGCGCGACACCGTGTTCGCCGCGCTCACCGCGATTCCCGGCGTGGCCTGCCCGCGGCCGCAGGGCGCGTTCTACGCGTTCCCGGACATCTCGGTGGCATTCGGCAAGCGCCACGGCAGCCTGAAGATCAGCAACGACGTGGAGTTCTGCGCCGCGCTGCTGGAAGCCAAGGGCGTGGCCTGCGTGCCCGGCTCGGCCTTCGGCGAGCCGCGTGCGATGCGCATTTCCTACACCTGCCCGCAGGCCCAGTTGCAACCCGGCCTGGACCGTATCGCCGAATTTTTCGCCGAACTGACGTGAATCAGTGCCTGCAGGAGCGCACCCTGTGCGCGATGCTCCTGTCGCGAAAGGCATCGCGCACAGGGCGCTCCCGCACAAGAATGAACACCCCCAGAAGGAGTCATCGTCCATGAAAGCCCCCGTTCGAGTTGCCGTTACCGGTGCTGCCGGCCAGATCGGCTATGCCTTGCTGTTCCGCATCGCCGCCGGCGACATGCTCGGCCCCGACCAGCCGGTGATCCTGCATCTGCTGGAGATCACCCCGGCCCTGCCGGCGCTGCAGGGCGTGGTGATGGAACTCAACGATTGCGCGTTCCCGACGCTGGCCGGCGTGGTCGCCACCGATGACGCCAATGTCGCGTTCAAGGATGTGGATTACGCCCTGCTGGTCGGCGCGCGCCCGCGCGGCCCGGGCATGGAGCGCAAGGATCTGCTGGAAGCCAACGGCGCGATCTTCGCACCGCAGGGCAAGGCCCTCAACGCGCATGCCAGGCGCGACGTGAGGGTGCTGGTGGTCGGCAACCCGGCCAACACCAATGCCCTGATCGCCCAGCAGAACGCGCCGGACCTGGATCCGAAGTGCTTCACCGCGATGGTTCGCCTGGACCACAACCGCGCCAAGAGCCAGCTCGCCGAGAAGACCGGCAAGCACAACACCGACGTGAAGAAGATGACGATCTGGGGCAACCACAGCTCCACCCAGTATCCCGACCTGCACCACGCCACCGTCGACGGCAAGAGCGCGCTGAGCCTGGTCGACCAGGCCTGGTACGAGAACGACTTCATCCCCACCGTGCAGCAGCGCGGCGCGGCGATCATCAAGGCGCGCGGCGCCTCGTCGGCCGCCTCGGCCGCGTCGGCGGCGATCGACCACATGCGCACCTGGGCGCAGGGCACGGCCGAGGGCGACTGGGCCTCGATGGGCATTCCCGCCGATGGCTCCTACGGCATCGCGCCGGGCGTGATCTACGGCTACCCGGTGACCGTGAAGAACGGCAAGTACGAGATCGTGCAGGGCCTGGAGATCGGCGCCTTCTCGCGTTCACGCATGGACGCCACCGACAAGGAACTGCGCGAGGAGCGCGCCGGCGTGGAGCACCTGTTCGCCAAGTGATCCCGCCGCGATGCCCGGCCCGCCCTCTGCGCAGGGGCAGCGGGCCACGGCGGCACTCCAACGGGCCGGCTTGCGTCGGCCCGTTGTCGTTTCGTCGCTGCCGCAAGCGGCAGCGGTCAGTTCGGTGCTTCGGGCAACTCCGTGGTGCCGGCGGCCTGATCGCCGCGCTTGAGCAGCCAGGCCAGGATCGGCGGCGTGACCATGGCGGTGAGCAGCGACATCGCCACGATGATCGCGTAGATGCGGTTGTCGAACACGCCGGCGGCCAGCCCCAGGGTGGCGACCACGATGCCCACCTCGCCGCGCGGCACCATGCCGAAGCCGATGATGGTGGCGCTGCGCGTGCCCAGCGTGAGCGAACCGAGCCAGCCGCCGGCCAGCTTGGATACCACCGCGATCGCGGTGACCACCGCCAGCATCCACAGCGCCTCGGCGCTGGCCAGTTCGTGCAGGTCGACCTTGCTGCCGGTGACCACGAAGAAGAACGGGGTAAGCAGGGCGAGCAGCGGGGCCGTCTGCTTTTCCAGGGTGTGCTGCTGGCGGGTTTCCGAGGCGATCATGCCGGCCAGGAACGCGCCGATGATCGCGGCCAGGCCGAACCGGGTGGACAGCCAGGCCAGCCCCAGGCACAGCGCCAGCACGATCATCAGCGGCGAATGCGGGCCCAGCGGCTTGTCCAGCCAGGCGGAGTTCCAGCGCATCACCCGCGCGCCGCCCCAGCCAATCACCGCGATGAAGCCCGCCGCACCGGCGAGTACCACCAGCAGGTGCGAGGCATCGACGCTGCCGCCACCCTGCAGTGAAATCACGACGCCGAGCAGCAGCATGGCCAGGATGTCATCGATCACCGCCGCACCCAGGATCACCTTGCTCTCGATCCGCTGCAGTGCGCCCAGCTCCTGCAGCACGCGCGCGGTGATGCCGGCCGAGGTGGCCACGAAGGCCGCCGCGACGAACAGTGAACGGTCCCAGTCGAAGCCGTTGCCGTGGGCCCACACGCTGCCCATGCCGAACGGCACCAGCACGCCGACCACGCCGACCGCGAACGCCACCGCACCGACCTTCTTCATGTCTTCCAGCCGGGTTTCCAGGCCCACCGCGAACAGCAGCAGGATCACGCCGATCTCCGCCAGCACGTCGAGCGGGGTGCCGGTGGCGATCTGCCCCGGGCTGATCCAGCCGAGCAGGGAAGGGCCGATCGCGCAACCGGCGGCGATCTCGCCGACCACGCCGGGCAGTTTCAGTCGCTGTGCGATCTCGCTGCCGATCTGGGCGGCGACGAACACGACGAACAGGGTGAACAGGATTTCGCTGGCGTGGTGCATGCAATAGGTGCCCGAGCTTGCGGCAAAGACTCCATGCTACATGCAGCCCGCCGTCCGGCGGCACGCTGCGGCGGTTCAGCCCGCCGCCGCACCGGCGCGCGACAGCGGGCGATCGTGCCGCAACCGGCCGAACACGCGGCTGGCCGCCGCCGTGACCAGCGCCAGCAGCAGCACCGTCCAGCGGAACGCCTCGACGTAGTCCGCGCTGTCATGTCCCTGCAGCAGCGCCTGCATCAGCAGCGTGGACAACGCGATGCCGAAACTCATCGCGAGATACTGCACGGTCGAGGCCATCGAAGAAGCCATCGAGGCGTGCGCGATGTCCAGGTCGTGGTAGATCAGCGTGTTCATCGCGGTGTACTGCAGCCCGGCGAAACCGCCATAGCAGAACGTGAGTATCGCGATGGCCCACACCGGCGTGGCCGGCCCGAGCAGCGCGAACGCCGCCAGCAGCACGGCCACGATCAAGGTGTTGCCCAGCAGCAGGCGGCGATAGCCGAAGTGCACCAGCACGCGATTGATCGCCCACTTGGCGCAGATCGAACCCAGCGCCTGCGGCACCATCATCAGGCCGGCCATCAGCGGCGACCAGCCGCAGCCCACCTGCAGGAACAGCACCAGCAGCAGAAACATGCCGGAGATGCCGAGCCGGGTAAACAGCCCGCCGGCCAGTGCCACCCACACGCTGCGCACCTTCAGCAGGGTCAGGTCGGCCACCGGGAACGCGGTGCGCCGGCTGTGCCACACATAGGCCCCGCCCAGCAGCACCGCGACCAGGGTGTACTGGCCGATGCGCGCCCACGGCACCGGCGTGGCGCCGGCCAGCTCCGAGGCGATCAGCAGCAGGGCCGAGGCGGCGGCGAACAGGGCGAAACCGAGAAAGTCGAAGCGGTGCGCGCGCTCGAGCCGGTAGTCCGGCATGTCGCGCCGGTTCATCCACACCCCGGCGATCGCCACCGGCACGTTGATCAGGAAGATCAGCCGCCACGAGGTGAACTCCACCAGCGCACCGCCCAGCAGCGGGCCGAGTACCGAGCCGAGCAGGCCGAACGTGGCCACCGTGCTCATCGCGCGCACGAATTCGCGCTTGTCGATGCTGCGCACCAGCACGTAGCGCCCGACCGGCATCAGCGAGGCGCCACCGATGCCCTGCAGCACGCGCGCGGCGACCAGTTGCGGCAGGGTCTGGGCCAGGCCGCAGAGCAGCGAGCCCAGGCCGAATATCACGATCGCTGCGCCGAACACCCGCCGCGTGCCCAGCCGGTCGCACAACCACGGGCTGGCTGGAATCAGGATCGCCAGGGTCAGCACGTAGCTGGTCAGCGCCGTGCGCATGCCCAGCGGGGTCACGTCCAGCGCCTCGGCCATCATCGGCACCGCGGTGTTGACCACGGTCGAATCCAGCGCCTGCATGAAGAAGGCCGCCGCGACCAGCCACAGCAAGCCGCGGAAGCGCTTGCGCGTGGATGGCTCCGGCAAGGCAGCCGAAACCGTTGCTGAAGGGACGTCCGCGGCGGCTGGGCTGGCCATGGCCGGGATGATACCTGCTGTGACAGCTTGCATTTGGCGCCGGGATTTTGCACAGTCACACTTGATGCATCTGCCGCCCACGACGTGCCAGGCGCGGCAGCGGATAACCGACCTCGCGCGCCGGGACACAATGTTCTGGCGCGTGTTTTTGTGCGGCTGGAGCCGCGGAAACCAGGAATCACCATGAGTCAGTCAGCCATCACCGTGTCGCGTATCGACCTGGATCGCATCGAAGCCCTGCTGGAGCGGCTGCCGGCCGCCGAGGCCGACAAGTTGCAGGCGCTGCGCGCCGAACTGGATCGCGCCGACGTGGTCGAGCCGGCGGACATGCCGCCGCATATCGTGACGATGAACTCCACCGTGGTCTTCGAAGACGAATCCGACGGCGAAAAACTGACCCTGACCCTGGTTTACCCGGCTGGTGCCGGCGCGTCCGGCACGGTCTCGATCTTTGCCCCCGTGGGCAGTGCGTTGCTGGGCCTGGCGCGTGGCCAGCACATCGACTGGCCGATGCCCGACGGGCGCAAGCGCCGCCTGAAAGTGCTGGAGATCACCTACCAGCCCGAGGCCGCCGGCCACCTGCACCGCTGAGCGCCGCGCGCGCGGCGGGCGCACCGGCGGGTCGCTAAACTGCGCGGAGAAGGAGACCCGCATGGCCGCAACCGCCGTTCCCGCCGACATCCTGGCCCGCGCCGCCGCACTGCGCGCGCAGATCGAGCAGGCCAATTACCGCTACCACGTGCTCGACGACGCGGACATCACCGATGCCGCGTACGACCGCCTGATGCGCGAACTGGAAGCGCTGGAAGCCGCACACCCGGCGCTGGCCTCACCCGATTCGCCGACGCGCAAGGTCGGCGCACGCGCGCACGGCGGCTTTGCCGAGGTGCGCCACGCGATCCCGATGCTGTCGCTCGGCAATGCCTTCGAGCAGGACGGCGAGACCGATCGCGAACGCTTCCACGAGGTGGCCGAGTTCGAGCGGCGCATCGAGCAGACGACAAAACGGACTGAACCAGTTTTCTCGGTCGAACCCAAGCTCGATGGCCTGGCGATCAGCCTGCGCTACGAGCATGGCGTGTTCGTGCAGGGCGCCACCCGCGGCGACGGCGAAACGGGCGAGGACGTCACCGCCAACCTGCGCACGGTGCGGGCGATCCCGTTGAAGCTGCGCGGCAAGGACTGGCCCGAGGTGCTCGAAGTACGCGGCGAGGTGATCATGCTGCGCAAGGATTTCGAGGCGTTCAACGCATACGCCCGCGCCCACGACGAGAAGCCGCTGGCCAATCCGCGCAACGGCGCTGCCGGCTCGCTGCGCCAGCTCGACCCGGCGATCACCGCGAAGCGGCGGCTCAGTTTCTTCGCCTACGCGATCGGCGTGGTCGAGGGCGGCGAGCTGCCGCCGACCCATTCGGCCACGCTGCGGCAGCTGCGCGAGTGGGGGTTCCCGGTGTCGCCGGAAGTGGACATCGCACGTGGCTTCGATGGCCTGATCGCCTATTTCCGGCGCATCGGCGCCAGGCGCGACAGCCTGCCTTACGACATCGACGGCGTGGTCTACAAGCTGGACGATTACGAAGGCCAGCGCGAGATGGGTTTCGTCTCGCGCGCGCCGCGCTGGGCGATCGCGCACAAGTTTCCCGCGCAGGAGCAAACCACCCGCCTGCTCGACATCGAGGTGCAGATCGGCCGCACCGGCGCCGCCACGCCGCGCGCGCGGATGGAGCCGGTACAAGTGGCCGGCGTCACCGTCACCTACGCCACGCTGCACAACGCCGACCAGGTCGCGCGGCTGGATGCGCGCATCGGCGACACGGTGATCGTGCGCCGTGCCGGCGACGTGATTCCGGAAGTGGTGCGCGTGGTCGAGGACCAGCGCCCGCCCGGCACGGTGCCGTGGACGATGCCCGCGCAATGCCCGGTGTGCGGTTCGGCGCTGATCCGCGAAGAGGGCGCCGCCGCCTGGCGCTGCTCCGGCGGACTGATCTGCGCGGCACAGCGCAAGGAGGCACTGATCCACTTCGCGTCGCGTCGTGCCATGGACATCGAAGGCCTGGGTGAGCGCTTCGCCGAGGCGCTGGTGGAGTTCGACATCGTGCACTCGCCAGCCGATCTGTACGCGCTCACCGTCGACAGCTTCGTGGCGATGAAGCAGGCGATCGACGAACGGGACGGCACCACGCCCGAAACGGTCAAGGCCGGCAAAGTGGCGACCAAGTGGGCCGAGAACCTGGTCGCCGGCATCGAGGCCAGCAAGCACACCACGCTGGCGCGCTTCCTGTTCGCGCTGGGCATCATGCATATCGGCGAGAGCACGGCCAAGACGCTGGCCGCGTGGCTGGGCCGGCTCGATGTCGTGCGCGCCATGCCGGCGCCGGTACTGCGCGTGCTGCCTGACGTCGGCGCCGAAGTGGCCACCTCGATCGCCGGCTTCTTCGCGCAGGCGGGCAACCAGCAGGTGGTCGATGCGCTGCTCGAGGCCGGCATCGTGTTCAGTGACGAGCGCGCGCCTTCGCCGCAGCTGCGCGAGCGGCTGAATCTGGGCGTGCTGCTGGACATGGCCGGGATCAACAAGCTCGGTCCCAAGAGCAGCAAGCTGCTGGCGCAGCATTTCCCCACGCTCGATCGCCTGCTCGCCGCGGGCGCGGCGCACTGGATCACCGCTGGCGTGCCGCAGGCCGCGGCGGCGGCGTTGGAAGCCTTCCTGGCCGATCCCGCTGCACAGGCTGCGTTGCGCGATGCCGAGGCAGCGATGCACCGCCTGCTCGATGCGATTCCCGCCGGCGCGGCCGTGGCCACGGCGCCGCTGGACGGGCAGACCTTCGTGCTCACCGGCACGCTGGCCTCGCTCAGCCGCGACGAGGCAAAGGATCGGCTGGAGGCGCTGGGCGCCAAGGTCTCCGGATCGGTCTCGAAAAAGACCAGCGTGGTGGTGGCAGGCGTTGAAGCCGGCTCGAAACTGGACAAGGCGCAGGAGCTTGGCGTGCCGGTCTGGGACGAGGCGCAGTTGCTGGCCTTGCTCGACGAGCACGGGGCGGGTTGATGAGTCTCGCCCTGCCTGACGCCCTGCGCTTGCGTGCACGGCTGTACGCCCTGATCCGCGCGTACTTCGCCACGCGCGACGTGCTGGAGGTGGAAACCCCGGTGCTGTCGGCAGCCGGCAATACCGATCCGAACATGCAGGGTTTCAGCACGACCTTCAGCGGCCATGTCGATGCCGGTGCGCGCGAGCGCTGGTTGCGCACCTCGCCGGAGTACCCGCTGAAGCGGCTGCTCGCGGCGGGTGTCGGCGACTGCTACGAGCTGGGCCGGGTGTTTCGCAACGGCGAGGCGGGCGGGCGTCACAACCCCGAGTTCACCATGCTGGAGTGGTACCGGGTCGGTTGGGACCATCGCCGGCTGATGCAGGAAACCATCGTGCTGGTGGAGGCTGCGCTGGGGCTGGTGGGGCGGCGCGCCGAGGTGCGGGTGACCACGTACCGGCAGCTGTTCCTGGACGGGCTGGGCATTGACCCGTTGCATGCGCCGGTGGACGAACTGCGTGCGCCGCTGACCGCGTTCGGCATCGGCCCGGACGGGCTTGGCCGTGACGACTGGCTCGACCTGTTGATCACCCACAAGCTGCAGCCGGCGTTTCCGCGCGACCGCATCACGGTGATCCACGACTATCCGGCCAGCCAGTGTGCACTGGCGAAGATTCGCCCCGGCGAACCGCCGCTGGCCGAGCGCTTCGAGCTGTATCTGGGCCGTTACGAGCTGGCCAACGGCTACCACGAGTTGAACGATGCGGCCGAGCAGCGCGGGCGCTTCGAGCGCGACAACGCGGTACGCCGCGAGCGCGGCCTGCGCGAGATCCCGTTGGACGAGAACCTGCTGGACGTGCTCGATGCCATGCCTGCTTGCGCCGGCGTGGCGCTGGGCGTGGAGCGTCTGTTGATGTGCCTGGCCGATACCGACGCGATCGCCGACGTGTTGGCGTTTCCGTTTGCCCGGGCGTGAGACGCGGCGCGCGACCGGGCCGGTCGCACGCCTTGTCGCTCAGGCGGAGTCGCCCCCGCCGGTTGCTCCAGCCGGTCGACCGGGCTTGAAATCCCCGGCCAGTCGCGCCGGAGACCCATCGGAAAACGGCTCGCAGCCCGAGCACCCAGGTCGATCGGGCGGACCGGTTTTTGGGTTATGTTTCCGCGGCGGCCACGGCGGCTCCCGGAAAACTGACGATGATCGAACATGGCCTCGTGTTGCAGCGTGACATCACGGATGACCGGACTCTCGGTCGCCGCGACATCCGCACGCTGACCCTGGCGGCCCTGGGCGGCGCGCTGGAGTTCTACGACTTCGTGGTGTTCGTGTTTTTCGCGATCCCGCTGAGCCAGCTGTTCTTCCCGCACGACACCGCGCCGTGGCTGGCGCAACTGCAGGTGTTCGGCATCTTCGCAGCCGGCTACCTCGCCCGGCCGCTGGGCGGCATCGTGATGGCGCATTACGGCGACAAGCTGGGGCGCAAGCGGATGTTCACGCTGAGCGTGTTCCTGATGGCGGTGCCGACGTTGGGCATCGGCCTGCTGCCGGTGTACGCGCAGATCGGCATGCTGGCGCCGCTGCTGTTGCTGCTGCTGCGGGTGGTGCAGGGCATCGCGGTGGGCGGCGAGGTGCCCGGCGCATGGGTGTTCGTGGCCGAGCACGTGCCGGCGCGGCGCGTCGGCTTTGCCTGCGCCAGCCTCACCTCGGGGCTGACCGTCGGCATCGTGATCGGCTCGCTGGTGGCCGCGACGATCAACAGCCGGATGACGCCGGCCGCGGTGCTCGACTGGGGCTGGCGCGTGCCGTTCCTGGCCGGCGGCGTGTTCGGTTTCGTCGCGGTATGGCTGCGCCGCTGGCTCAGCGAGACGCCGGTATTCGAGGCCATGCATGCGCGACGCGAGCTGGCCGCCGGCCTGCCGCTGCGCCAGGTGTTCGAGCGCCACCGGCCCGGCGTGCTGCAGTCGATGCTGGTGACCTGGATGCTCACCGCGGCGATCCTGGTGATCATCCTGATGACGCCGTCGCTGGTGCAGTCGGTGTTCCATGTCGCGCCGGCTCGGGCGTTCCTCGGCAATACCGTGGCCTCGGTCGCACTGGCGTTGGGTTGCCTGGGTTATGGCGTCCTGGCCGACCGGATCGGCTTTGCCCGCGCGTTGCTGTTCGGCGCGGTCGGCTTGCTGGTGTGCAGCTACGCGCTGTATCTCGACCTGCAAGCCGGCGCGGCGCATTTCCTGGTGTTGTACGCGCTGGCCGGGTTGGCCGTCGGTGTCGTCGGCGTGGTGCCGGCGTTGATGGTGGTGGCGTTCCCGCCGGCGGTGCGTTTCTCCGGTCTGTCGTTTTCGTACAACATTGCCTACGCAGTGTTCGGCGGCATCACGCCGCCGTTGATCGGCCTGTTGGTGAAGCAGTTCGGCGTGCTGGCGCCGGCACATTACGTGGCGTTCGCGGCCGTGATCGGGATGGGCGTGGCTGCGAGCAGCCGACGTCATCTGTAGGAGCGCACCCTGTGCGCGATGCTTTCCGTTACGTAACGAAAGGCATCGCGCACAGGGTGCGCTCCTACGACAGTTGCCTAGAACTCCAGCTCTTGCGCGGCGCACAGATAATCGACCAGCGGAGCGACCCGCTTGAACGTCGCGACGGTCCACGGCAGCAGTTCGTCGGAGCAGGCCAGCGCTTCGCTGAAGCCGGTGCTGGCGATGAAATCCTTGCGCTTGAGGTCGTCGATCAGCTCGTGCGCGGGGTCGTAGCCGCGCGGCGGGCGCACCAGCGATTCGCCGCCCAGTTGCAGGTGCTCGCGGAACGCCTTGCTTCGCGTGGCGCGCTTCCATGCCTCCGGGTTGTCGACCAGGAATTCGCGGATGTGTTTCAGCGCATCCGGCTCCGGATGCCACATGCCGCCACCGGCGAAACAGTCGCCCGGCTCGATGTGCAGGTAGAAGCCGGGCGCCTGGACCTCGTGGCGCCGCTCGTGGGTGAAACGCGAGCCCTGCCAGGATTTGTACGGCAGCTTGTTGTTGGAGTAGCGCGTGTCGCGGTAGATGCGGTACAGCGAACCGCCGTTCTTGCGCGGGTCGGCGCGGTAGTGCGGGCTGATCTCCGCCAGCGGCGCCTGCAGGTCGGCGATCAGGACGAGGAACGGCTCGCGCACGTGGCGCTCGTAGTCGTTCTTGTGCGCGTGGAACCAGTCGCGATGGTTGTTGCGTTCCAGAGCGCGCAGGAAGCGGAAGGTGGCGGGGGTGAAATAGCTCTTGGGCATGGTGGTTCGTCGAGGGTGGGGCGGGCATTGCGCCGGGCTTTGGGCGTGTCGCGGTGGCGGGCAGCGCCCGCCCTACGTTCCGTCGATGCTGTGGGCGAGTTGCTCGCCCCAGGCCTGCAACTGGTCGAGCAGGGGCAGCTTGTCCTGCGCGGCCGGATCGTGGCGCAGCTCGCCGAGGCGGGCGAAGTAGTCATCGAGCGTGAGTCCGGTCAGCGGCGTGTGGCGAGTCAGCCGTGCCTGGCGGAATGCACCCCAGCGCACGTGTTCCTCCGCGTCCAGCGTCTCGGGCCAGTTGCGCGCGCGGTAGCGGAACAGCAGCTCCGGATAGCGCGGGTCGCGGAATGGAAACGCGCGCGTGCCCAGTTCTGCCGGTGGCGTGGCACGTACCTGGGCCAGCAGGCGCTTGTCGGCATCGGGCAGGAAGCCGTTGTAGAGCGCCAGCTCCGGATCTTCCGGCGGAGGAAACTCCGCGGCGCGCTGGAACACGCGACGCAGCTTTTCGGCCAGCCCGTCGACCGCGCGCAAGGTGTCGCGATGCGCGAGGCAACGCTCCAGGTCGAGTTGCAGGCGCTGCTGGTCCACGCCTTGCAGCACCGACAGCGGCGCCAGCGCCGGTGCGTGGTTTGCCCGCACCGTGCGCAGCGGGATGCGTTCGATGCCTTCGGGGAGATCGGCACGCGGCGTGAAGATGCGGTCGGCGATCTCGTCTTCGTCCAGCGCCAGCCATTCGGCCGGATCGGTGGCCAGGTCGTACACGATCACTTCGCCGGCGCGGCCCGGATGCGCGGCCAGCGGCGCGATCAGTGCAAGGCAGTGGCGACTGGCCGGGTAGCGCGAGGAGACGTGCACCAGCGGCGTCATGTTCACCACGTCGAGCAGGTCGAACACTTTCTGCTTGCGGCGCAGCGCGTAGTACCAGTCCCACAACCGCGGCTGGCGCACGCGGATCAGCCGGGCCAGATCGATCAGCGCGTGGACGTCGGACAAGGCGTCGTGCGCGCGCTCCTGGCTGAGCCGGTTCGCCTGGGCCAGGTGCTCCAGCTTGAAACTCGGCGAGCCGTCCTCGCGGGTCGGCCAGGCGATGCCTTCGGGGCGCAGCGCCTGGCACATGCGCACCAGGTCGATCAGGTCCCAGCGCGAATTGCCGTTCTCCCACTCGCGGCCGTACGGATCGTAAAAATTGCGATACAGCATCTGCCGGGTGAATTCGTCGTCGAAACGCAGCGAGTTGTAGCCAACCCCGCAGGTACCCGGCGCGGCCAGCTGTTCGTGCACTCGCGCGGCGAAATCGGCCTCGCCGATGCCCTCGCGCTCGGCCTGCTGCGGCGCGATGCCGGTGATCAGGCAGGCGTCGGGGTGCGGCGGCATCTCCCGCGATGGCTTGCCGTAGAACATCACCGGCTCGCCGACGATTTCCAGCTCCGGCGTGGTGCGGATGCCGGCGAACTGCAGCGGGCGGTCACGCCACGGATCGGCGCCAGAAGTCTCGTAGTCGTGCCAGAAGAAAGTCTGCATCCGCTGATGATCGCATGCAGGCGTCCGTCGCGGGCAAGGCTGATAAACTGGGCCATACAAGGAGATTCCATGAGCCAAGCGAACGAAGAAAACCTGATCTGGATCGATCTGGAGATGACCGGCCTCGACACCGACCACGATTCGATCCTGGAGATCGCCACGGTAGTTACCGACAAGGACCTCAACGTGCTCGCCGACGGCCCGGTGTTCGCGATACGCCACGAGGTCGACCGGCTGGAGTCGATGGACAGCTGGAACATCAACCAGCACCACAAGTCCGGGCTTTGGCGGCAAGTGCTGATTTCCGAAACCGACCACGCGATGGCCGAGCAGGCCACGGTGGAGTTCCTGCGCGCCTGGGTGCCACCGGGCAAGTCGCCGATGTGCGGAAACTCGATCTGCCAGGATCGCCGCTTCATGCACCGGCAGATGCCGCGGCTGGAGCGCTATTTTCACTATCGCAACCTCGACGTGTCCACGCTGAAGGAACTGGCTCGGCGCTGGGCGCCGGAAATCGCCAAGAGCGTGGGCAAGGAAGCGGCGCACACGGCGCTGTCCGACATCCGCGATTCCATCGCCGAGCTGCGCCATTACCGGCGCTACATGGGCGAGCTGGGCGGTACGGGCGGATGAGCCTGCGGGCGGGGCACGGCGCGGAGACATGAGCATGACGAATGAATGGTTTGCACCGGTACTGGACTGCGCCGGTCGTACCCTGACGCTGGACCGCCCGCGCGTGGCCGGCATCCTCAATTTCACGCCGGACTCCTTCTCCGACGGCGGCATCCACGCCAGCGTGGACGACGCGGTGGCGCACGGCCTGCGCATGGCGGAGGAGGGCGCGGACATGCTCGACGTGGGTGGGGAATCCACCCGCCCCGGCGCCGCCGAGGTCTCCGTCGAGGAGGAGCTGCGCCGCGTGCTGCCGGTGATCGAGCAACTGGCGGTGCGCACCGCCGTGCCGATCTCCATCGACACCTCGCGGCCCGAGGTGATGCGCGCGGCGGTGGCCGCCGGCGCGGGCATGATCAACGACGTCTACGCGCTGCGCCGCGAGGGCGCCATGGAGGCGGCCGCCGAGCTGGGCGTGCCGGTGTGCCTGATGCACATGCTGGGCGAGCCGCGCAGCATGCAGGACGATCCGCACTACGACGACGTCGTCGCCGAGGTGCACCGCTTCCTCACCGACCGCCTGTTTGCCTGCGAACTCGCGGGCATCGACCGGCGCAAGGTGCTGGTCGATCCGGGTTTCGGCTTCGGCAAGACGCTGGAACACAACATTGCGCTGCTGTGCGCGCTGGAACGCTTCGCCAGCCTGGGCAGCGGCGTGTATGCCGGCTTGTCGCGCAAGCGCATGATCGGCACGCTGACTGGCCGCGACAGGCCGGCCGACCGCGCGGCAGGGTCGGCCGCCGCGGCGTTGATTGCAGTACAACGCGGCGCCTGCATCGTGCGCGTGCATGATGTGCTGCCCACGGTCGACGCGCTGGCGGTGTGGCGCGCCGTGCAGGCGGCCGACGTGGCGCCGCGCCGGGATGAGCGGCCGCCCGCGCCGCGCTGGCCCGACGACGATTGAAGCGCCCGGCTCGACGCAATTCCTTGTCTTTTCCGGAAAACCACGATGACAGAGCGCAAGTATTTCGGCACCGATGGCATCCGCGGCCTGGTCGGGCAGTGGCCGATCAGTGCCGATTTCATGCTGCAGCTGGGCCGCGCCGTGGGCGCCGTGCTCGGGCGCGAGAGCGAGCGGCCGAAGGTGCTGATCGGCAAGGACACCCGCGTGTCCGGCTACATGTTCGAGGCCGCGCTGGAGGCCGGACTGGTGGCGGCCGGCGCCGACGTCGGCCTGCTCGGCCCGATGCCCACGCCGGCGGTGGCCTTCCTGACCCGCTCCATGCGCGCCCAGACCGGCATCGTGATCAGTGCCTCGCACAATCCGCACCACGACAATGGCATCAAGTTCTTCTCCGCTGCCGGCGAGAAGCTTTCCGATGCGGTGGAGCTGGCGATCGAGGCGGAACTGGAGGCGGCGTTCGCCACGGTCGCCTCCGAACGCCTGGGCAAGGCCGTGCGCGTGGCCGATGCGGTGGCGCGCTACGCGGAGTTCTGCAAGGCCACGGTGGCCGAGGATTTCAGCCTGCGCGGGATCAAGCTGGTGCTTGATTGCGCGCATGGCGCCACCTATCAGGTCGCGCCGAAGGTGTTTGCCGAACTGGGCGCCGAGGTGGTGGCGATCGGCGACAAGCCCGATGGCTTCAACATCAACGACGGCGTCGGTTCGACCCACCCGCAAGCGCTGCAGCAGGCTGTGCTGGACCACGCGGCCGACCTGGGCGTGGCGTTCGATGGTGACGGCGATCGGGTGATCCTGGTCGATCGGCACGGCGAGCTCGCCGATGGCGACGACATTCTGTTCGTCCTCGCTCGCGACCTGCGGGCGCAGGGACGTCTGGCGGGGCCGGTGGTCGGCACCCTGATGAGCAACTTCGGGCTGCAGCAGGCGCTGGGCGAACTCGGCGTGCCGTTCATCCGCGCCAACGTGGGTGACCGCTACGTGATGCAGCAACTGCAACAACATGCTGGTGTGCTTGGCGGCGAAACCTCCGGCCACATCCTGTGCCTGGACCGGGCCAGCACCGGCGACGGCATCGTTGCGGCGCTGGCCGTGCTGGAAGCGCTGGCGCGTGCCGGCCAGGACCTGGCCACCGCGCGCCGCGGGCTGAAGAAATTTCCCCAGGTCATGCTCAACGTGCGTGCCGAGGGCGCGCGCGAGTCGCTGCAAAGCGACGCGGTGCGCCAGGCGCTGGGCGAGGTCGAGCGGATCCTGCAAGGGCGCGGCCGGGTAGTGCTGCGCGCCTCGGGCACCGAGCCGGTGGTGCGGGTCACGGTCGAGGGCGCCGACGCGGACGAAGTGCGGCAGCTGGCAGATCGACTCGCCGGAACGGTAAAATCCGCCGCCGAACGCTCGTGAACCTGAGGTAGTACCGGGTCGCCAAGGATTGGCCCGACGTGCCCGCCCCCTGCGGTGGCGGATCCATCGACCGCACGACCCTCCAATGGACGTTCACCCATGAAGCATGTTCCCACCCTCGACATCCGCCGCTACGACAGCGACCGTGACGCCTTCGTCGCGGAAATCGGTGCTGCCTACCGCGAATTCGGTTTCTGCTGCATCAGCGGACACGGCATTGCGCGCGAGCTGATCGACGGCTCCTACGATGTGTTCCGGCGCTTCTTCGCGCTGCCCGTCGAAACCAAGATGAAGTACCACGTGCCCGGCAGCGGCGGCGCGCGCGGCTACACGCCGTTCAAGGTGGAGACCGCCAAGGACAGTCAGTACGCCGACCTCAAGGAGTTCTGGCACATCGGTCGCGAGATCCCGCGCGATTCGAAGTTTGCCGAGCTGATGCCGCCGAATCTCTGGCCGGCCGAAGTGCCGGATTTCAAGCGGTACGGCTACGGGTTGTACGGGGCGCTCGATCAGCTCGGCACCCGCGTATTGCGAGCGCTGGCCTTGCACATCAAGCAGCCCGAGAACTTCTTCGAGGACAAGACCGACGTCGGCAACTCGATCCTGCGGCCGATCCATTACCCGCCGATCACCGACGAGAACGTGCCGAACGTGCGCGCCGGTGCGCACGAGGACATCAACTTCATCACCCTGCTGGTCGGCGCCAGCGCCGAAGGGCTCGAAGTGCTCACCCGCGAGGGCGAGTGGCTGCCGATCACCACCGAGGGCGACGCGATCGTGGTGAACATCGGCGACATGCTGCAGCGCCTCTCCAACCACGTGTATCCGTCGACCACTCATCGGGTGGTCAACCCGCCGAACGAGAACGCGCGCAAGCCGCGCTACTCGGTGCCGTTCTTCCTGCACCCGAACCCGGACGTGATGCTCGATCCGCTCGATTCCTGCATCACGCCGGACAACCCGCGTCGCTACGACACCTCGATCAGCTCGCACGAATACCTGCTGCAGCGATTGCGCGAGATCAAGCTGATCTAGGGCCGGGATGCGGGGCGCCCCGTCGGGCGCCCCGCGATGCCGTTGCTACTGGTTTTCCAGCGCGTGGGTGTTCTGCAGGTTGCGGCGGATGTCCTGTTCCAGGTAGTCGATCCAGCCGTTGTAGTTGCGATGGATGCTGCGCTGAGCGCCCTTCTCGCGATAGTTCAGGTTGGTGCTGCGCAGGTAGGTGAGGTTCACCGCCGCGGCGTCGTAGGTGATGCGGATGGTGGCGGTATGTTCGCGAATGTGCAGCGTGCTGAGGATCTCGCCGTCGGCAAGATTGTCCAGGGTCCAGCCGCGACCTTCGAGAGCATTGATGATGCTGGTCTTGACCTGCGCCTGGCTGACCCCGGCCGGCACGGCGATCGGTGCGGCGGGCTTCAGCGGCGCCGAGGTACAGGCAACGAGCGCCAGCGTGGCCAGAAGCACGAGTACCGTCCTTTTCAACAGTCGATCCATGAGAATTCCCCCTGTGTGGTGCAAGCGCGCGGACATGCGCCGCAGGATCATAGCCGACGAACGCAGGCGGTCCGCGGCAAGCTGATTCCGGAGGATTACGCCATCCAGAAGAACACGGCCGTCATGCGCTTGGCCGCCATCTCCAGTCCCCAGTACGCGGTGGCGCTGTGGATCAGGTTGGCCTTGTAGACCAGCAGCCGGTTCCAGCGATGCGCCACGCGCACGTCTTCGACGAACGCGTCCGGCCGCACGAAACGGTTGCCCAGGGCCTCGGCCAGGTTGCGATGCGGCGGCAGCACGATGTTGCCGCCGAGCTGGCCGCCCGGCATGCGCTGGCGAAAGAAGCTGGTGCCGCAATGGTCCGGCACGTCCGGGTTGAGGTAGAGCACGGCGGCGTAGCGGCACAGGTGCGAGGAGTCGGTGTGCGGCTTCACCGAGCCTTCGACCGAGCCGACCACCTGCACGCAATTGTGGTTGAGCCGGGTGCCGGTTTCGCTCTGCTCGACCCAGACCCTGGCCGCACCGGTCAGTGCGCAGACTCGCGCATCCAGTGCCGCCAGTTCTCCATCGAGCAAGGCGGGCATGGCCCGCATGCCGGGCCAGACTTCACCCGTGTGCGGGTAGCCGAGTTCCCAGTCGGTGCGGGCCAGGCAGCGTTCGCGCACCTCGCCGGGGTTGGGCAGGACATCGTCCACCACCCAGTAATCACGCCCTTGTTGTGGCTTGCGATAGGGAAGCGGCCGCATCTGGGTGGGCATCAGCGACATGTCAGTGCGCTCCCGAATCGCGGTAGCGCGTGCCTTGCCGTGCCGACAGCCGCAACGCCAACCGGTCCGGCATCATCTGCAAGGTGGCCTTGATGAAGCGATTGACCCGGCCCGGGATATAGACCGCATCGCCACGTTCGACCGCGGCGATGCCCTGGAGCACTACCTCGTCGGCCGTGAGCCACATGTAGCGGGGCAGCTTGTTCATCTTTGCGCGGGTGCCGGTGACGTCGTGGAACTCCGACCAGGTGAACCCCGGGCACAACGCGCAGACATGCACGCCGCGCGCGCTGTTCTCCAGTGCCAGCGCCTGCGAGAACTTGATCAGGTAAGCCTTGCTTGCCGCATACAAGGTGTGGCCGGCCGGCGCCGGAACGTGCCCGGCCAGTGAGGCCACGTTGATGATGCGGCCATAGCCGCGCTGGCGCATGCCGGGCAGCAATCGCCAGGCCAGTTCGGTGGGGGCGGTGAGCAGCACACGCAGGAAATCGGCATGCACCGGCCAGTTGTTGGCGTCGAACCTGCCGGGCACGCCGTAACCGGCATTGTTGATCAGCCAGTCCACCTGCAGGTCGCGTTGCTCCATGGCGTGGCAGAGATCTGCCACCGCCGTCGGCTCGGCCAGGTCGCAGGGCAGCACGGTGACCGTGGTCGCGTGCGCGGCGCGCAGTTCCGTCGCCAGTTCCTGCAAGCGCTCGGTGCGGCGCGCGGTGACCACCAGGTCATGGCCCAGCGCAGCAAGATGGCGGGCAAACGCTGCACCGATGCCGGACGAGGCGCCGGTGATCAGACTGAGCGGGCGAGCAGGTGTCATCGGGGTTCCCTGGAGTGCAGCCGCGCGCGGCCGGCTGGTTTGCCGATGTCGCGGGGGCTGGCTAAGCTTGCCGTTTTGATTTCTACGGAAGCACACCATGCGCAAGAAACTGGTCGCTGGCAACTGGAAAATGCACGGCAGTCGCACGATGGCCGCTGCGCTCGTCGGCGAACTTGCCACCGCCAAGCCGGCGTCGATCGACGTGACGGTGTTCCCGCCTTATCCCTACCTGGCCGAGCTGGCCGCACAGCATCGGGACAGCGGTATCGGCTTCGGCGCGCAGGATCTCAGCGAGCACGAAGGGCAGGGCGCCTTCACCGGCGAAGTGTCCGGCGCGATGCTGGCCGATGTCGGCGCGCGCTGGGTGCTGGTGGGCCATTCGGAACGCCGGCAGTACCACCACGAGGACAATGAACTGGTGGCGCGCAAGTTCGCCGCCGCACGGGCGGCGGGCCTCACCCCGATCCTGTGCGTGGGCGAAACCCTGCAACAGCGCGAAACCAATGCCACCGAAGGCGTGATTGCCGCCCAGCTGCAGGCGGTACTGCGCAGCTCGGGCATCGCCAGTTTCGACGCCGCGGTGATCGCCTATGAGCCGGTCTGGGCGATCGGCACCGGCCACACCGCCACGCCGGAACAGGCCCAGCAGGTGCATGCGTTCATTCGTAGCCAACTGGAAACCGAAGATGCTACACTTTCCCGTCTGACCCGACTGCTTTACGGCGGTAGCGTCAAGGCGGCGAATGCCGCCGAGTTGTTCGCGCAGGCGGACGTGGACGGTGGCTTGATCGGCGGTGCCTCGTTGACTGCCGCAGACTTCCTGGCCATCTGCACCGCCGCACACCAGGCGCCCCAGGGCAGCTAGTACACAGGCTCGAATAGAAACCTATGTTCGTCATTTTCAGCGTGTTTTACATCCTGATCGCTGCGGCCATGATCGTGTTGATCCTGCTGCAGAACGGTGCAGGCGCGGATGCCGGTTCCGGTTTCGGCGGCGGCGCGTCGGCCACGGTGTTCGGCGCGCGGGGTTCGTCGACCTTCCTGACCCGCGCCACCGGCGTGCTGGCCGGACTGTTCTTCCTGCTCAGCCTCGGCATGGGCATTTACCTGCATGCCAATGGTGCGCCGCAGCCTGCCGGCGGCGGCCTCGGCGTGATGGCCGGGGCGACGGAACAACCCGCGCCGGCCGCGGCGACGCCGGCTGCAGCCAACGGTTCGGAAGTGCCCACGGCCACGCCGGCCGCCGGCAAGGCCGTGCCGGCAGCGACACCGGCCGCCACGAACACGGCCCCGGCCCAGAGCCAGGGCGACGTACCGCCGGCGAAGCCGTCGGAGCCAACCAAGCACTGAAGCAACACACCTGCCCAGGTGGCGGAACTGGTAGACGCACTACCTTGAGGTGGTAGCGCCGAAAGGCGTGGGGGTTCGAGTCCCCCCTTGGGCACCAACCCTGACCTTGGCCATCTGCGGCCAGGATCGCGAACAGCCGCCGCAAGGCGGCTTTTTCGTTCGATGGCTGCGTGGGCCATGGCGCTTGCATCTCGATCGTTCCAGGCATGTGCACGGCGAGTTTCCGCACAGCTTCCGTAGGATTGCACCGACATATCGGCAGCGATCTGGCGTGCAATCCTGCCTGCGTTTGCGGGGATGAGGGTTGGGGGCTGATGTCCGGCGTCATGCAAGGGGATGGCTGCATGCTGACGATTTCGCTGCGCTGCTCGGGATACGGCTGGAGCGTGTGTCGGCACGATGCCGCACTGTTCAGCCAGTTGCCGCTGCGGCAGGCGATCGAACTGGCGCGAACCGTTGCGCGTGACGAACACCGGCGTTCGCGCCAGCCGGTCCGCGTCGAGATGGCGGGTGCGCGCGGGCATGTCGTGCTGGCCCGTTTCGCGAAGGCGGTCGACGGTCAGGGGATGCATCCGGCCCTCGACACCCGCTGCACAGGGGCCTGATTGGCGGGCGCGCGCGGTCGGTGCAGTTCAGTGCAAGAATCTGTGCCGGCCGCTTGCAATGGGGTGGCGGCCGGCCTACTTTCAAACAACCCAACCAAGGAGGGCGTCACGTGATCAGTGTGGTCCTGGTGGACGATCATGAGCTGGTGCGCACCGGCTTTCGGATGATCCTGAAACAGCAGCCGGACATCGAGGTCAGCGGCGAGGCGGGCAGTGCGGAAGAAGGCTTGCGCCTGATTCGCAACCTGTCGCCGGACATCGCCCTGGTGGACGTGCACATGCCCGGGATGAGCGGGATCGAGCTCACCGAGCGGGTGAACCGATCCAGGATGTCCACCCACATCGTCATCGTGACCGTGGTCGACGACGCGCGTTTTCCCAAGCGCCTGCTCGACGCAGGGGCACTGGGTTACCTGACCAAGGGCTGCAGCGCCGACGAGCTGGTGGCAGCGGTACGACAGGTGGCCGGCGGGCGCCGCTACCTGGCCCCGGCGGTCGCCCAGCAACTTGCGCTGGCCACGCTCGATGGCAGTGTCTCGCCGTTCGATGCGCTTTCCAGTCGGGAGCTGGAGGTGGCCATGATGCTGGTGCGCGGCAAGCCGCTCACGATCATCGGCGAGCAGCTCAACCTGAGCCCGAAAACCGTCTCCACCTACAAGCAGCGCCTGATGGAGAAGTTGCAGGTGGATCATGTGCTCAGCCTTGCGCATCTGAAGACCGTGCATGGCCTGATCGACACGCCCAGCCATCACGTCGGCAATTGAGCGCGGTTCGGTCCGGCTGACCGCCGGTACCGGATTCCGGGCACAAAAAAAACCGGACTCGCGTCCGGTTTTTTCGTTTCGACACCAGGCTGAATCAGCCGTGCGATTCACCACTCGAACGACCGTCCTCCGGCCGCGGCTCCGCTCGCGGTTTGTCGGCTTCGCTTGCCTGGACGTGAGGCGTCGCGTTGCCGGATGAGGCGAGCAGGTCGCCCTGCTTGGGCAACGGTGCGGCGACCGGTACCGGCGCGTGGGTCGTCGGGTTCGTGGATTGCTCATGCGGTGTCGTGGCCGGCGTGACGACAAGCGACGCCGGCGCGGTGGTCGGCCGAATGGTGTCGACCGCTGGGGTGGTCGGCGTCGGAGTTGCCAATGGCGCGGCCACCGGTGCCGCAGCGATTGCCACGCGAACCGGCGATTCGGTCGGCCGCGGGCCGGCGGGCAGGCTGGATGCCCCCGTCTGGGCCACCGCCGGTTCCGGGCGGAGGGACGTCGCATCAACAGCGACGCGATCAGCATGGCGCGGCAGCGGCGACTCGACCCGAACCTGGGTATCGGCACTGCGCGGTGGCGTCGCGGCAGCGGACAGGGTGGCCTGGGCCGGCGCCGGTTCGGCATCGGTCGATGGCGCAGCGGAATCGGGGATCGGCGGCAGCGTCGGCAGGATGAAGCTGGCGGCGGGCAAGGCAACAGCCGGCTTGTCCATGGACTTGTCGGAAGGCACGGTGCCGGTCGCCGAGAGGATCTTGTCGGTTGCCGGTTCCCGCGCGCTCGTCGGTGCAGACGACGAAGGTGCGGTCACGGCGGAGATGCCGGCAGGGGCCGGAGCGTGGTGCGACTCCGTCTCCTTCGATGCTGCGGCCAGCGCATCCGGCGTCGCGGCGGGACGTGGCGTGCGGCGCGCAGCGTCGGTCACGGTGTCGGCGGTAGCCGGCGCCTTGCCGGGCTCGTCGCGGTCCTCGTCGTCCAGCGCTTCGGCTTGCGTCGAATCCAGCGAACCGTCGACGGCGGTCGTGTCGTCATGACGGCGACGGCGACGGCCGCCACGGCGGCCGCGGCGGCGACGCGACGTGCCGGCATCACCCTCGGCTGCCGAGTCGGTCGGATTCTCGTTCTCGCCCGGCGCCGTCGGAACCACTTCGGCGGCACCGGCGGCGAGCAGGGCTGCGGCCTTGGCAGCCTCATCCGTTGCCTCGATGGGCGCGCGCTCGGCACGCTCGGGGCGCGGCGCCCGCTCCGGACGCGGCTGTTGCGGTGCGCGCTCGGGGCGTGACGCGGCGGCTGACTCGACGGCCGGCGCGGGCCTGGCCTGCCGCTCGGCACGCGCGTTCTGGCTCTGCGGCTGAGCGGGCGAACGCGACGCCGCTTCGTTGGTGCGTTGGCGATTGTTGCGCGCTTGCTGCTGGGCGCCGGACTTCTGGCTTTGCGGCGATGGCGAGTCGCGGCGCGGCTGGCGGGCGGATGATGCCTGCGTGCCATTCGTGCCGCGCGTGGCGTTGCGCGGACCGTTCTCCTCGCGGCGATTGCGTGCGCTGCTGGTCGGTGCGGGGGCGGGCGTGGGCGCGGCGGCTTCGGCATTGCGGAACCAGCCGAACAGGCGCGAGAGCAGGCCGCCGGTCGGAGCGGCGACGGCAGCACGCGGGGCAGGCATCGGGCGTCGCGGCGCCGGCTGCGTTGCCGCCACCGGGGCCGGCACTTCCTCGCGCACCGGGGCAGGGCTGCCCGGCACGATGCCGCTCACGGCGGGCTGCTCGCCGCTGCCCAGGGTCTGGCCCATCTTCGGCAAGTCCGTGGCGGTCACGGCGGTGAGCATTTCGTAGCTGGGCTTGCTGTGCTCGCCCATGTCCGCTTCGCGGATGCGCT
>ERZ778018.758-NODE-758-length-39759-cov-18.752695_pt1 | contig 39759 bp, 29 predicted proteins | sample MGYA00375748_ERZ778018 | MGnify/ENA primary metagenome ERZ778018 (study PRJEB29350, sample SAMN05509839) | bioreactor metagenome | biome: bioreactor; material: wastewater | place: South Africa: University of Cape Town | collected 2014-04-22 ... | reverse complement strand
GCCGCGCCCGCCGCCGCCGCCGGCCGCCTTGATGATCACCGGATAGCCGATGCGTGCGGCAATCTTGACGATTTCATCCGGGTCATCAGGCAGCGCGCCGTCGGAGCCCGGCACGCACGGCACCTTGGCTTCGATCATCGCCTGCTTGGCGGCGACCTTGTCGCCCATCAGGCGGATGTTGTCGGGACGCGGGCCGATGAAGGTGAAGCCGGACGACTCCACGCGTTCGGCGAAATTGGCGTTCTCCGACAGGAAGCCGTAGCCGGGATGGATTGCCTCGGCATCGGTGACCTCCGCGGCGGCGATGATCGAGGGCACATGCAGATAACTCTGCGCCGACGGCGGCGGGCCGATGCACACCGACTCGTCGGCCAGCTTCACGTACTTGGCATCGCGATCGGCCTCGGAATACACGGCGACGGTCTTGATGCCCATTTCGCGGCAGGCGCGCTGGATTCTCAGGGCGATTTCGCCGCGATTGGCGATAAGGATTTTTTCGAACATGGTTTTGAGGGGTCAGGATTCAGGATTCAGGATTCAGGGGGTGAGCGGCTTTGCCGCATCATTTGTATAGGGCGCGAAGCCCCCCTGATTCCTGTCCCTGATCCCCGACTCCTTCCTCAGGCAATCACAAACAAGGGCTCGCCGTATTCAACCGGCTGGCCGTTTTCGACCAGAATGGCCTTGATGACGCCGCCCTGGTCCGCTTCGATTTCGTTCAGCAGTTTCATCGCCTCGATGATGCATAGCGTGTCGCCGGCATTCACGCTCTGGCCGACTTCGGCAAAGTTTTTCGAGCCCGGGGCCGGGGCGCGGTAGAACGTGCCGACCATGGGCGAGCGTACGACGTGGCCTTCGGGGACGGCGTCTTCCGCCGGCGCGGCTGCGACTGCCGCCGGTGCCGTCGGCGCGGCTGCGTGGATGAATTGCGGTTGGGGGGCCATCATCATCGGCGCGCCCGCGATGCTTTTGGCGATGCGGACTTTTTCTTCGCCTTCGGTGATCTCCAGCTCGGCAATGCCCGAGGCTTCGACCAGGTCAATGAGTTTTTTCAGTTTTCTGAGATCCATGGGAGGTCCTGTTTTGGAGGTGTCGCAAGGCGTATTCCAGCGCCAGTTCGTAGCCGTGCGCGCCCAGACCAGACACCACGCCGACGGCGAGGTCGGAAAAGTACGAGTGATGGCGGAAGGATTCGCGCGCGTAGATATTGGAAAGATGAACTTCAACGAAAGGGATGGCGGTGGCTGCCAGGGCGTCGCGCAGGGCGACGCTGGTGTGGGTGTAGCCCGCCGGGTTGATGACGATGAAATCGACGCAGTCGCGCGCGGCCTGGTGGATGCGTTCGATCAATGCACCTTCGTGGTTGTGCTGAAAGGTTTCGACGTGCGCGCCGGCGGTTTTCCCGCGGCTGGCCAGCGCGCGGTCGATGTCGTCGAGCGTGGCGAGACCATAATGCTTGGGTTCGCGGCTACCCAGCAAATTGAGGTTGGGGCCATGCAAAACCAGGACATGGGGGTGCGGACTGGGGACCGATTTAGCCGTGGTGCGGCTGGTTCGTTTAGTCGTCATGGCGGCGAGTTTGCCGTAAATGAAGGTAAATTGTCCAGATATTGACGCTAAATCGCAACTATGCAGCGATTTCGCGCAAGGTGGCTTCAAGCATGGCGCGGGATAGTCGCCCGAGGTGGCTCAGCACGATGTTGCCGTCGCGATCGAGCACGATCGTGTAAGGCAGCGCTCCGCTCGGATTGCCCAGTTGCCGTGCCAGGCCATGGGCGGCGCCTTCGCCGATCAGGATCGGGTAAGCGACCGGCAGGCGCCGCAGAAACTGCGCGACATTGGCCGGGTTGTCGATGGCGATGCCGAGAAATTCGACCCCGTGAGGCCGATATTGCTCGCGCAGGGCGGCAAAGTCCGGCATTTCTTCGCGGCACGGCGCGCACCAGCTGGCCCAGAAATTCAGCACCAGGACCTGACCGCGCCATTGCGCCAGTTGCTGCTCCTGCCCCTGCAGGTCTGGAAAGCCGAGTTGCCACAGCGCGGCGACAGCGGGTGCCGCAGGCGCGCGCGGCGCGTAGCGGGCCTGGGCCAGCCAGATCCCCGCGGCCATTGCGGCCAGCGCCAGGGGGGCGATATAAAACAGTCTTTTTCGCATGGCTGCAAGGTCCGCAAACCCATTGCGCCGCCGCAGGCGGGGCAATGGGGGGCGGCTCAAAGGTTCCGGGTCGCGGCCGCCGCCACCGTGGTGCCCATCGGCTGCATCGTCAGTTCCATGCCGGATGGGGGGACACCGATCGGGCGCCTGATCTTAGAGCGTGCCGTAGGAATGCAATCCCGACAGGAACATGTTGACGCCGATGAAGGCGAAGATGGTGACGAACAGGCCGACCACCGCCCACCACGCCAGCATCGGTCCGCGCAGGCCCTTGACCAAGCGGATGTGCAGCCAGGCGGCGTAGTTCAGCCACACGATCAACGCCCAGGTTTCCTTCGGATCCCACGACCAGTAGCCGCCCCAGGCTTCGGCCGCCCACATCGCGCCGAGGATGGTGGCGATGGTGAAAAAGGCAAAGCCGATGGCGATGGCCTTGTACATGACGTCGTCGATCACTTCCAGCCGGGGCAGGCGGCTGGCGAGGATGCCGCGCGCGGCGAGCAGGTAGGCGACGCCGAGCATGGCGGCGATGGAGAAGGCGCCATAGCCGATGAAGTTGGCGGGCACGTGCAGCTTCATCCACCACGATTTGAGCGCGGGTACCAGCGGCTGGATCTCGTGCGCGCCGCGGTCGAAGGTGTACCACAGGATGAAACCGACCGCGGCGGAGATCACCAGCAGCACGAAGGCGCCCATCTGGCGGGTCTGGTAGCGTGCCTCGTAATACAGGTACAGCATCGCGGTGATGAGGCAGAACAGCACGAAGACCTCGTACAGGTTCGACACCGGAATGTGGCCGACGTCGGCGCCGACGAGATAGGACTCGTACCAGCGCACCATCAGGCCGCTGAAACCCATGGCCACCGCGACCCAGGTCAGCGTGCTGCCGGTCTTCATGGCGAATTCGGAGCGTGCCAGCAGCCCGCCCCAGTAGGCCAGCGTGGCCAGCCCGAACAGCGCGCACATCCACATGATGGCGGCCTGGCTGGAGATCAGGTATTTGAGGAAGAAGGCCTCCTCCATGCGCGCCAGGCTGCCCTGGTACTGGCTGACGGCGAACAGGCTGACCGCACCGACCACGATGAACAGCGGGCGGAACGGTTTCCAGAACCAGCCGAATACCGCCAGCGACGGAATCGCCGCCAGCAGGATGGCTTTTTCATAGATGTCCATGTATTCGCCGAAACGCGACAGGGCGAACAGGCCGCCTGCCGCGACGATGGCGGCAAACAGCCAGTCGAACCATGACAGGCGCTTCAGTAGCGGGGCGGGTTGGTCGAGGGCGAGTTCCATGGTGTGGCCTCCAGGTTGTTTACGGCGTGGCTGTTTGTTTGACAAGGGTGTCCAGCGCCCGCGCGTGCTGGGTGAATTCTTTTTCGAAATCGATCGTGTGCTTGGCCGACGACATCGCCAGCAGCGCGTGGCCCGGTTTGATGCGCAGCCAGACCCGGCGCTCGCGCACGTAGAGCATGAAGAATACGCCGAGCGTCAGCAAAAGCGAACCGAAATAGACCACGTTCTTGCCGGGCGAGCGGGTAAGTTGCAGGCCGCTTGCCTTGACTTCGTCGTACTGCATCAGCTGCAGATAGACCGGCGCGCCGTAGACGAACATGTCACTCATGCTGTTGAGGGTGTCGCGTACCAGCCAGCCGGTCGCGTCGTCGGGCTTGGGCGCGGGCAGGCCGTCCTGGCGATTGGCAACCTGCAGCGCCTCGAACGCGGCGAGCTCCAGAATGCGCAGATAGGTGCCGGCCGCCTTTTCGCGTTCGGCTTCCGGCACCTTGGTCTCGATGAATCCGCCCAGCGCCTGGAAGCCGCCCCCGGCAAACAAAGCCAGCACCTGGGCGGCGCTGGCTGTCAGCTTGCCCTCGATTTCGGTGCCCCAGGCGTCTTTCGGCAATGCCTGGCGGGCGAAGCGCGCGGCAATTTCGGGGCGCAAGCCCGCATTCAGCAGCGCGCCGCGCAGCCGCATGAAACTGTCGATCTTGCCGTCGGCATCGAGCGGCATGCGCATGTAGCGGAAGGACTCGTTCGGCGACTCGCGCACGCCCGACATCATGTACCAGCGGCCGTCCAGTTCCAGCGGCAGCATGTAGTTGGAAAATTCGCGCGCCTGCCCGCGCGAGTCGCGCAGCTTGTACTGGAAGCTCGGGCCGACGTTGCGCAGATGCCGGTTGTCGCTGACCGGGCTGCCGCCGAGCACGCTCATGGCGTCGCCGGACGCGGCGATTTCGCCGCCCATGTTTTCGATGTTGAACGGGCGGAAATCGATGAACTCGAGGGTGTAGTCGCCCGCCGCGCTGGTCAGCGTGGCGCTCTGGAGCACCGTGCCTTCGATGGGGAAGGATGCGGCCGTGGGGGCGAACAGGTTCCAGCCGCGCAGCGTCAGGCGGGTGCCGCCGTCGGCAAAGCTTGCCTGGTAAATCGCGATGCCGTCGTGGATCAGCGGGTGGTTGACGGCGATCGTCGCTTCCCTGATTTTTTTGCCGGAACGGTCGAACAGCTCGATGTCGCTCTCGAAGCTTTTGGGCTGCCCCGTCGTGTAGTGCTCGATGCGGAACTGCTTCAGCGCCACGGTAAACGGCAGATCCTGCACCAGGTAACCGTCGGCCACATTCAGGAAGGCCACGTCCGCGCTGGAGCCCTCGGGAATTTGCACGCTGCCGCGGAACGACGGGTTGGAAGGGGCCAGGCGCGAAATCGCCGGCACCTGGCTTTGCGGGATGTCGCGCGTCTCGATCTTCTTGTAACCCAGCAGCTGCTGCGCCTTGAACACCAGATTGCCGTCCATCAGGCCGCCGATGCAGATCATCACGATGGCCGAATGCGCCAGCAGATAGCCGAGGCGGTTCCAGCTGCCGGCCTTGGCGGCAAGCAGCACACCGTCATCGCGCGACAGGTTTTTGACTTTGTATCCCTGACCTTCGAGATAGCGCTGCGCGCTGGCGGCGAGCGCGGCGGGCGGCTGCGTCGTGGCCGCTTCGTGCCGGTGCTTGAACGCGTTCAGCGACTGTTCGCTGACGTGCTCGCGAAAGCTCTTCATCTCGCGCACGAAGTTGGGCGCGTTGCGGTAGATGCAGACGCTGGTCGAAACGACAAGGAAGGTCAGGATGAGCAGAAACCAGGCGGCGTGATAGACATCGTACAGCCCCAGTTTTTCAAACACCTGGAACCAGAACGGTCCGAACTGGATGACGTAGTTGTTGTACGGTTCGGCCTGTTTCAGCACCGTGCCGACGATCGAGGCGACTGCGAGGATGGACAGCAGGCTGATGGCAAAACGCATCGAACTCAACAGTTCGAACAGGGACTTGCCGAAGGAGTGGGGGGCAGTGTTCATGTGGCAGCAATAAAAAAGGGTGACTTGCGTCACCCTTCCATCGACTCAGGTGCGGTCAATAAGTTTAACGCAAGCCCTGAATATAAGATGCCACTGCCTTCATGTCGGCGTCGGTCATCTTGGCGGCGATGCTGCGCATCATCTTGGCGGCGTCGTTTGCGCGCTCGCCGACGCGGAAGCTGTTCAGTTGGGCGTAGATGTAATCGCTGTGCTGGCCGGCCAGGTGCGGGAACTGGGTGGGAATGCCCTTGCCCTGCGGGCCGTGGCAGGAGGCGCAGGCCGGTACGCCGGCCCCTTGCACGCCGCCGCGATAGATCTTCTGGCCGGTCAGCGCGAGTTCCCGATCCGCGGACGTGCCGGGTTTGGGTTGCTGGGCACTGTAATAGGCGGCCAGATTCTGCATGTCCTGCGGGCTGAGGTTGGCGACCATGCCAGACATGATGGCATTCTTGCGGGCGCCCGATTTGAACTCGGTAAGCTGTTTGTAGATGTATTCGGAATTGAGGCCCGCCAGCTTGGGGTTGGCGGCGGCTGCGCTGTTGCCGTCCACCGAGTGGCAAGCCGCACAAACCTGGTTGACGATGCTTTCTGCCGCCTTGGGGTCGCCTTTGCTGGCCGGGACGGCAGCAGGGGTATTGGCAAAAACGGAGGTGGCGGCCAGAGCGGCGACCAGAGAGACGACGAGTTTCATCAAAAGCTCCTGAAGCTTGCAAAACTTGGGAAAACGGGTAGTTTAGCGGCAACTAATATGACTGCCAAGCCCGTGCTCAATCGCGCTCAATTCCATACCTCGGTCGCCCAGCTGCGCGATTTGCCCTACAGCCGCGCCGAAATCGCATTCGCCGGGCGATCCAATGCCGGAAAATCGAGTGCAATCAATCTGTTGACGCGTAAAAACCGCCTGGCGTTTACGTCCAAAACTCCCGGCCGAACGCAGCTCATCAACTTTTTCGAGCTGGATGCCGACACCTATCTGGTCGACCTGCCGGGCTATGGCTATGCAAAAGTGCCGCCCGAAGTGAAGGCGAAATGGGAAGGGCTGCTGTCGCGCTATCTACAGGAGCGGGAGGCGCTGGCCGGGATGGTGCTCATCATGGATGCGCGCCATCCGCTCACCCCGCTGGACCGGAAGATGCTCGACTGGTTCACCCCCACCGGCAAGCCGGTCCACATCCTGTTGTCCAAGTCGGACAAATTGTCCAACAGCGAGAAAGCCTTGACATTGCGCCGCGTCAAACAGGAACTTGCGGCGCTGGACGGCGTCACTGTTCAGTTGTTTTCCAGCCTGTCGCGGCAGGGCTCGGAAGAGGCGGCCGCTTTGATCGAAGGCTGGCTTGCCCAGTCCCGGCAGCAGGAGCCGCAGACAAACGAATAACTTTGCCGGCGCCGCCCAACAAAAAGCCCCGACCAAGGGAGGGATCGGGGCAAAAAATGCCTTAAGGGGATTAAGGCATCCCGCTCAGGGAGGAGAAGCGGGAGACGATACAAGACCGTCTGCCAGATAGAGCGGGAAGCCCTTGAAAAAGTTCCACGCCACCATGCGAATTCTTTGGAGATCTTTGTGAACCTGCCTTTTGGCTCATTTCCCGCCCGCCGCATGCGCCGTATGCGGCGCGACGATTTTTCCCGTCGTCTCATGTGCGAACACACGCTCACATCAAACGATCTGATTTATCCGGTGTTTGTCCTGGACGGGCAGGGCAGGCGTGAAGCGGTGGCTTCGATGCCCGGCGTCGAACGGCTGTCGCTGGACCTGCTGTTGCCGGTGGCAGAAGAATGCCTGCAGCTGGGCATTCCCGCGCTGGCCTTGTTCCCGGTGATCGACACCGGCTTGAAAACGCCGGGGGCGGAAGAGGCGGTCAATCCAGATGGCCTGGTGCCGCGTACCGTGGCCGCATTGAAAAACCGTTTCCCCGAGTTGGGCATCATCACCGACATTGCGCTGGATCCCTACACCAGCCACGGCCAGGATGGCCTGATCGATGCCAGCGGCTATGTGATGAACGACGAGACGGTGGCGGTGCTCGCCCGGCAGGCGGTCGTGCACGCCCAGGCCGGCGCCGACGTGGTCGCGCCATCCGACATGATGGACGGCCGGGTGGCGGCCCTGCGCAGCGCGCTCGAGGACGCCGGTCATATCCATACCCGGATTCTGGCCTATGCTGCCAAATACGCTTCCAGTTTTTACGGCCCGTTCCGGGACGCTGTCGGATCGGCACTCAATCTGGGCAAGGGCAACAAGCATACGTACCAGATGGACCCGGCCAACAGCAATGAGGCGTTATGGGAGGTCGGAATGGATCTCCAGGAAGGCGCCGACATGATCATGGTCAAGCCGGGCATGCCCTATCTCGACGTCATCCGGCGCGTCAAGGACGCTTATGGCGCACCGACCTATGCGTACCAGGTCAGTGGCGAATACGCCATGCTGAAGGCCGCGGCACAAAATGGCTGGCTGGATGAGCGTGCGTGCGTACTGGAAGCGCTGCTGGCATTCAAGCGCGCCGGGGCTGACGGCGTGCTGACCTACTTTGCGCGGGATGCGGCGCGATGGATGCGCGGCCAGGCCTAAATTTTTGCCTGTGACGGGCCGATAGAAACGAGTATGGGGGAATGATTTCCCCGGTGTGTCAGGAGGGTCGAAGGTGACGCTAAATTTGAGCAAGTTGATTGGGCGTGGCCGGAGCATCGCCGACGATTTCGATCGAACCATCATCAGCTTCGAGTCTCCCTACCGTCTCAAGGATTTGAGTCCGCTTCCCGAAGGAGATCCCGAGGTACAGGAAGAACGCATGGGGGAAAAGCTCTTCAAGCTGCGGTTCGCGCAGCAGGATGAGGTTTTCAACCATGCCAGCATGCTGGTGCAGAAGCGCTACGCCTGGCGCGGTTTCCCCAAGGCACACCTGAAGAAGTACCCCAATCGCATCACCATCCTGTCGTTTCACCAGGAAAAGATCGTCGGCACCGTCACGGTCGGCTATGACTCGCCAGAAGGAATGTTGGCGGAAGAAATCTACAAACCCGAAATCGATGCGTTGCGCGCCCAGGGTAGGCGCGTCGGAGAGCTCAGCAAGCTCGCCATCGACGAAAACATCGGCTCCAAGCAATTGCTGGCAAGCCTGATTCATATCGCCTATCTGTATGGCGTCATCCATGAATGTACCGACGCCATCATCGAGATCGTCCCACGCCACAAAACCTTCTATGAAAAAATGCTGGGTTTCAAGCAGATCGGGGAAGAAAGAATCAACAACCGGGTCAATTTCCCCGTGTTGCTGATGCATCTGGAACTGGAATACATGCGGCAAAAGATAGAAGAGCTCGGTGGCAAGGGCAAGGCAGCCAAAGACCGCAGCCTTTATCCCTACTTTTTCTCGGCGCACGACCAGGAAGGCATTCTGGGACGCCTGCTGAAAGAGGATGCTTGAAGCGTCATTGTGCGGGCTTTCGATTACAACGAGGCATTCGGCCGCAACCTTGGCTGGCTGACCCCACACGAGCAAACCACGCTGCGCGGTAAAAAGGTCGCCATAGCCGGCCTCGGCGGCGCCGGCGGCGTGCATTTGCTGACCCTGGCCCGGCTGGGCATCGGCCGCTTCCATGTGGCGGATCTCGACCAGTTCGATCTGGTCAACTTCAACCGTCAGGCAGGCGCCAGCATGAGCAGCATGGGGCAGCCCAAGGCGGAGGTCATGGCCAGGCTGGCGCGCGATATCAACCCCGAACTGGACATTCGCGTATTCGACGATGGCGTGCAGCCGCATAACGTGGACGCATTTCTGGACGGCGTCGACCTCTACGTAGACGGCCTGGATTATTTTGTTTTTCCCGCGCGCCGCCTGGTGTATGACGCCTGCCGCGCGCGCGGCATTCCCATCACCTTTGCCGTTCCCCTGGGGATGGGGGCGGCCGTGCTTAATTTTCTGCCGGACGGCCCCAGCTTCGACGGCTACTTCCGGCTGCAGGGCACGCCCGAAGACGAATGGCCGGTCCGTTTCCTGGTCGGCCTGGCGCCCGCCCTGTTGCACCGGGGTTATCTGGTTTATCCCGAAATCGTCGACTTCAAGACCCAGCGCGTGCCGTCAACCGGCCTGGCGTGCCAGTTGTGCGCCGGCATGGCGGGCACCGAAGCGCTGAAAATCCTGCTCGGCCGTGGCAAGGTGCGTGCCGTGCCGCACAGTCTGCAGTTCGACGCCTACACCGGCAAACTGAAGCGCACCTGGCGCCCGGGCGGCAATGCGCATCCGCTGCAGCGGCTGGCGATTGCCTACGTCAACTGGCGCTTGTCCAGGAAAAACACCTGACTGGAAATCCGATTGGCATCAGTCTGTCAGGCGGCAGGATGGATGGCATAAAAAAAGCCAGAGCAGACGCTCTGGCTTTTTGCTGGGGTGAGCAGCGGTTCAGGCTTGCTTGAAGTAGCGACGGCCGAGACCCAGACCCAACAGACCCATGCCCAGAAGCGCCAGGCTGCCGGGTTCCGGCACGGGGTTGAATTCCACGCTGCCGTTCAGGGTGTTGGTGCGGGAAGCCGTGTTGCCATTTGCCGCCACGGTCGGAACCAGTTGCGGGTCGACGTTGGTGTCAATGCGTGCGGCAATTTCGATGCCGGGCAGCGGCTGGCCATCCGTCCACAGGTCGAACCAGTTGGTGCCGTCGGCAAAGAAGAACAGGCTCTGCGCCAGCACATCCACGCCGGTGAAGTCGACAGCCGTATTGAACACGGCGTTGCCGATGGTGCCGCTGCTGGACAGGACTTCCAGATTCATCACCAGTCTCGAACTGATCGCGTTGCCGTTGATGTCCAGCACGTCGTAATAGATCTTGATCAGGTTGTCGCCATCCACCACGCCGTCGCCGTAGATGGCGCCGATGCCCTGGGAGGCGGGCAGGCCCGAGTTGTCGACTGCAATCACCACGCCGTTGATGTTGTAGTTGAAGGAAAGCCGCCAGTTGTCGCCCAAGCCTTCGTCGAGGTTGTTGGCGGTCATGGAGATGCCATTGGAGTCGAGCAGGGTGTCAATCCGGCCGAAGCCGATGTCGTTCACCGCGTCGCCAACGGTGACGAAGGTGGAGGCATCGAGGCCGTCGTAGGAGTTGTCCGAGTCGACGTAATTCGAGGTGGCGTTGAAGTTGATGCCGAACTGGTAGGTGTTGGCAGTCTGGTTGTCCACGACGCCATCGGGCACGATCATGTAGAACGGTTCGGCGTTGGCGCTGAGCGACAGGACGGCGGCTGCGACCAGGGCGGAGAGTTGTGTCAGTTTCATTTCATCACTCCTGTGAGGGGTTGGGTGTTGAGGTTAATTCAACCTGCCTCTCATAAAGCACGCACCATGCCAGGTTTGATTAAGTCCTTATAAAACAAATTGTTGCCGGTTTTCCCGGAGGCACGCCAAGGGGCTCGTGTAAAAAATTCCGACAGACAAGGAGAAGGCCGGCCGGGGCCGGCTTCGCTACGGCAGTGCGAGGTGTGCCGGTATTTGTACGCAGGGCTGCACGGGTTATCACAGGCTATTGAGCAAAGCTTTGGCAGCCTGCGTTTCGGGGAATGTTGGGGTATCGGCCAGCAATTTTTGCAGTTCTGCGCGGGCGCGGGCCTTGTCCCCGCTGCGGGCCAGCGCGGCGGCGTAGTGATAGCGGATCGAACCCGATTTGGGCGCGGCTGCGGCGGCGCGCCGCAGCAAGTCCAGGCCGCGCGCAGTTTGATTGGTTTGCACCAGTATCCAGCCGAGGGTGTCCTGGACATTGGGGTTGGCCGGAGCAAGTTTGAGTGCCTGCTCCGCCGCGGCCTGGGCACGGGGGTCCTGTTCGCGCTGATAGAGCGAGGCCAGATTGTTGAGGACCAGCACGTTGGGCGCGGCTCGCCGCTGAATTTCCTGATAGTGGGCAATGGCTTCGCGGTTGTTCCCCACCGTCATGGCATAGTCGGCCGCAGCGGCACGAACCGCGTTGTCCTCGGGATGCTGTTTCAGCCAGCCAGCCAGGCGCTGGGCGGATGCCGGACCGGAGCCTGCCTGTACCTGGGCGCGGTGCAGCTTGACCAGCACGGATGATCCTGCGTCGCGCTGCATTGCCTGCTCATAGGCGGAACGGGCGGCAGGATAGCGTTTCTGCTGCATCAGGACGTCGGCCTCGAGTTCGTGGCCGAGGGCGGATTGGGGGTGGTCGGCCTGAATCCGGCGGGCAATGTTTATCGCTGCGTCGGGATTGTTCTGGCTGGCTTCAAGGCGCAGCAGGGCGACGCGGCTTTCCAGGTGGCGGGGGTCGATCTGCAGCGCTTTTTGCAGGGCTGTACGCGCAGCGGCCGGCTTCTTGTCGGCAATCAGGGCGCGTGCGAGGCCGAGATGGCTGTCGAAGGCGCGCGCGTCTTTCTGCACGGCCTTGCCGTAGGTGGCGATCGCGCTGTCGAGATCGCCGGCGACGAATTGGGTCGAACCCAGCAAATTGAGCGCCTGGATATCGTCCGGGCGCGCGCTGACCATCGCGCTGGCGATGGCGAGCGCCTTGCGTGGCTGCTTTTTGATCAAATAGTAGCGCGCCAGCGTGCCATTGGGAGCCATGGCCTGCGGGTGCGCTTTCGCCGCTTTTTCCAGCCAATTGACGTACTCGTTTTCCTGTTTGGTGAGTGCCGCGATTTCGGCCAGCGCCATCATGGCGTGCAGATTGTTCTTGTCCGCTTCCAGCAGCTTGGTGAAGCGGGCACGCGCGGCGTCGGTTTTTTTGTCGCGCATGTCGAGTTGCGCGAGGCTGGCGCTGGCGGGGAAAAAGGCGGCGTCGAGGGCCAGCGCGCGTTCGAAACTCGTGCGGGCTCCGGCAAGGTCGCCCTGCGCGAGGCGCGCGCGGCCGCGCAAATCGTGGGGCAGCGGGCTGCGCGGCAGCTGTTTTTCCAGTTGGTCGCAGATGGCCAGCGCCTGGCTGTATTGCTTGTTTCTGATGTGGGTCAACGCCAGCAGAACGTCGGTTTGGCGGGTCCCGGGTTGCAGCGCGCGCGCAGCTTGCAAATCGGTGATGGCGGCGTCGATGTCGCCGGCGGACAGGCGATTGAGACCCTGCTGGGTATGAAATGCCGCGTTGCCGGGCTGGAGGAGTACGGCTTGTTGCAGCAGTTGGGCTGCCTGGCGCGGATCATGCCGGGCGAGATGCGCCTGGCTGGCGAGTGCCATCGCCGGCGCATCTTCTCCGTGGGGAGGGAGCAGCGGTGCCAGAGTGGCCAGTGCCTTGTCGGGCTGGTTCTGCCTGATTTGCGTCGCGGCCAGCACGCGGCGCGCATAAGCATGGCCGGGGAAGTGCTTGAGGTAGCGGTTCAGGTAGGTCTCGGCCTGCTGCAGGGAATCGAGCGCATACGCGGTAGAGCCTGCGAGCAGGATGCCGGGCAGATGCTCGGGGGCCGTTTTGAAAATGTCCTGCAGCAAATCGCGCGCTTCGGGATATTTCTTCTGCTGGAATTTCTGCAGGGCCTGCAGGTATTTTGCGGCATTCGAGCCAGGCGCCAGTTTATTGACCGCGTCGATCGAGGTCTGGGCCGCTGCCATGTCGTCCAGCGTCATCTGCAGCGTTGCCAGGCTCTGCAGTGCGGCAATGTTGGATGGCTCCAGTTTCACCGCCTGCCGGTAGGCTGCCAGCGCATCCGGCGTGTTCTGGTTGAGCTGTTCGAAGTCGCCGATGAAGACCCAGGTTTCCGCCTGCCGTTCGTTCAGTTTCAGGGCGTTGTCGAGCCAGGTTCGGGCCTCCGCCATCTTGCGCTCGGCAATGGCGCATTGCGCCAGTCCCCAGTGGGCCTGCAGGCTGTCGGCATTGACCTGGCGGGCTTCCTGGAACAGGTTGCAGGCATCCCGGAATTTGCCGAACTTGAACAGGGCGCTGGCGCGCAAGGCCATGATGCGGCTGCGGCTGACTGGGGACATGGCGTCGGTGGGCTGGATCTCGTCCAGGATGCGCTTGTAGTGGCCCATCAGCAACCAGGCTTCGCCCAGCAGGGGGGCGACGGTGTCGCGGCCCGTGCCGAGTTTCTCGGCACGGGTCAGTTCCTTCTCGGCTTCCGCGCCGAACCCGGCCTTGAGGTACATCTGACCCAGGAGCAGCCGCGCTTGCGGACTGTCCGGGTTCTTCTGAACGGCGTTTTTGAGCTCGATGATGCCGCCCTTGAGGTTGCCTTTGTCTTCAAAGTCCTTGGCGCGCTGAATGTGTTCCTGCTCGGTAAGCTTGGCGGCCGGGTCGCAGCCCCCCAGCGGTGCGGACAGGGCCAATACCAGAAGCGCGATCGAGGGGGCGGCGTGTCGGGTCATTGATGCAGGCTCCATTCGGCGATCGGGTGGACGGCAGTCTAGCGCGTTTTGTTTTTCAGTTGGTCCAGCAGTGTGCGCGCTTCCTGCTCCTGCGGGAAGCGCGCACCGCTGGCCAGGAGACGCTCCAATTCTCCCTGGGCGCGCGCGCGGTCGCCGGTTTTGAACAGGGCAACCGCAAGGTGATACTGGATTTCCGCGTTGTCCGGCGCTTTGGAGAGCGCCTTGCGCAGGTGGGGCAGGCCTTGGGCGGCTTGCCCCTGAGTGGTCAGGATCCAGCCATAGGTATCCATCACCATCGGGTTGTCCGGCTGCAGTTTCAGCGCCTGCCCGGCAAACGACGCGGCACGCTTGTCGCCCGCTCCATGCAGCGCCCATGCCAGATTGTTCAACACCATCAGGTTGCCGGGATTGCTCTTGTTCAACACCAGATAATGCTCGGCCGCTGCGGGGTACTGCTGGCGCTTGGTCAGGCTTTCCGCCAGGACGGCCCGGATGGTGGCGTCTTGCGGGTGGGCGACGAGCCAGGCGGCGAGGCGTTGTTCGCCCTCTTCGCTGCGCTGGGTGGCGTTGAAAACCTGCAACTGACGGACGAGCAGCGTAGCCGAAGGTTTCAGCTTGTGCGCGCGTTCGAACGCCGCCAGCGCGGCAGGGTAATCCTTGCGCGCAAGCGCGGTGTCGCCCGCAAGGGTGAAACCGGCCGGGTGGTCGGGTTTCTGTTGCTGCACTTGCAGGGCGATTTTTTGCGCCTCGTCGAGCCGCGCCGCCCGCAGCTCGACGCCGCCGAGCATCATCTGCGCATCGAGCAGGCCGGGCTGGATGCGCAGGGCGTTTTGCAGGGCGCTGCGCGCGCCGGCGAGATCTTGGGCAGCGATCTGTGCGGTGGCGAGCTTGAGCAGTGGGGCGGCCTGGCCGGGCTGGCGCTCGACCAGCTTACGGTAGCTCCCCAGCGCGTTGGCGGTGTCTCCCAGTGCCAGCTGGGCGGCGCCGAGAAGGTCGAGCGCGGCCGGATTGTCGGGCCAGGCATTGACGGCTTCGCGCGCGGCAGCGAGCGCCTTGTTTTTGTCGCCCCTGGCGAGCCGATAGCGTGCCAGCGCGATCCGCGGCTGCAGTGCCTGCGGGTGGGCGGCGGCGGCTTTTTCCAGCCAGCTTACGTAGACTTTCTCATCCCGGCCGTGCAGTCCGAGGTCGGCCAGCGCGAGCATGGCGTCGAGGTGTTTGGGATTGGCCTTGAGAATGGTCTCGAAGCGCTCGCGTGCGGCGTCAGGCCGACTGTCTTTCAAGTCGAGTTGCGCCAGATTGGCGGCAGCGGGGAAAAACGCGGGGTCGAGTCTGAGCGCCTGGCTGAAGCTGTCGCGCGCGCGGACCACGTCCTGTTTGCCGAGATAGGCCGCGCCCCGATAGTTCCAGGTGAGCGGATTGGCGGCTTGCTTCTTTTCCAGCGCGGCAATGCTGGCCAGCGCGGCATCGAACTGCTTGCGTTCCAGTTGGCTGAGAATGATGACGGTGTCGGCCCGGCTGTTGGCGCCTTCCATTGCTGCGGCGGTTTGCAGGTCGGCCATGGCGCGGCTGTCGCCCTGGGCCAGCCGTGAAATGCCGAGCTCGGTGCGGATGGCGGCGCTGTCCGGGTTGCGCTGGGCAGCCTGCTCGAAATAGGCCGAGGCTTGCGCAAAGTCTTTTTTGGCCAAAGCGATTTCGCCGGCGACGGCCAATACGCCGGCGTCCTGGCTGGCCGATTTGAGCGCAGGGGCCAGCGTGTGCGCCGCATCGTCGGGGCGCCCCAGGCGCAACTGCGCGGCGGCCAGCAGACGCCGCGCATAAAGATTGTCCGGGGCTGTTTTGACCACCTTGTTGAGATGCGTTTCGGCGGTTTGCAGATTGCCCAGTGCGTATTCGACCAAACCGCCCAGCAGCAGCGCAGGCACGAATTCGGGCGCGGCTTTCAACACGGCTGCCAGGTGGTCGCGCGCGGATTCGGTCTTCTTTTCGCGGAAGTCGATCAGCGCCTCGGTGTAGCGCGCCTGCAGATTGTTGGGGGCGATGCTCAAGGCGGCGCCGACTTCCTTGCGCGCTTCGGCCAGCTTGCCGTCGGCGATGGCGATGCCCGCCAGGGCCAGCCGGGCACTGGCATGCCGGGGAGCGATCCGGACGGCTTCGCGATAGACCGCGACGGCTTCGGCAGATTTCCCGGTGGCGCGCAGCAGGTCGCCCTTCAGCAACAGGCTTTCGTGGTGCGCGGGATCGAGCCGCAAAGCCTGGTCAAGATCCTGCATCGCCTTGCCGGCGTCGCCGTCGGCCAATGCCAGCTGCGCCAGCGCCAGATGGACCTCGGCGTTGTCGTTTGCGGCCTGCAGCGCGCGCTGCAGGGTTTGGCGCGCGTCTTCCCTGTTTCCCAGGCCGATTGCGGCGGTGGCGCGCAGCGCCAGCAGGGTGGCGGCGGCGGGGCTACTGCCGGCCGGCGCGGGCAATTCGTCCAGCACGCGCTGGTATTCGCGCTGCCCGAGCAGCGCCCGGGCGAGCAGCGGATTGACGGTGTCTGCCGCATAGCCGGCCTCACGGGCGCGCCGGAGCTCTTTTTCGGCACTGGCCAGGTCGAACTGGGCGAGATAGAGCTTGCCCAGTTCATAGCGCGCCTCGGCATTGCTTTTGTCCTCCGCCACGGCGTTTTTCAGCTGGATCATCGCCGTCTTGTAATCTCCCGCCGCGAGTTGCGCCTTGGCGTCGGCCACCAGGGTGGCACTGCTTTTCTCGCTGCAGGCGGTCAACAGGCTGGCGCCCAGAATCAGGACCGGCAACAGCCGGGTGGCGGGGCGGGGCATGGGCATTTCCAGGATTGTCCTTGTAGGTTGCGGGCTGCGGGCGGAAGGTTTATTTCATCCCGATTTTCGCCATCAGGTCGTACAGCGTGGGGCGGGTGATGCCGAGCAGTTCGGCGGCCTGGGCAATGCTGCCGTCGCTGTGCGCGAGGGCGCGGCCGACTGCTAGCCGCTCGGCGTTTTCGCGCGCCTGGCGCAGGTTGAACGGCTGCGGTTCGGCATGGGCGGCGTCCAAGCCGAGGTCGGCTGCGGTGATCTGGCTGCCGTCCGCCATGATGGTTGCGCGCTTGACGATGTTTTCCATTTCACGCACGTTGCCTGGCCAGGCATGCGTTTCGAGCGCACCCAGCGCATCGGCAGTGAACCCGCGGATGTTGCGCCCCTGCTCGCGTGCGTAGCGATCGAGGAAGGCCTGCGCCAGCAGCACGGCGTCGCCGGGCCGTTCGCGCAGCGGCGGGATCTTTATCGTGATTTCGGATAGCCGGTAGTACAGGTCTTCACGGAAGCTGCCTTCGCGGATCATGTCGGCGAGGTCGCGGTGGGTGGCGCAGACGACGCGCACATCGACCGGAATCTCGCCGCGTCCGCCAAGCCGCTCGATCACGCGTTCCTGCAGGAAACGCAGCAGCTTGGCCTGCAGCTGCATCGGCAGATCGCCGATTTCGTCGAGAAACAGCGTGCCTTCGTTGGCGTATTCGATACGGCCGATGGTCTGTTTGGCGGCACCGGTGAACGCGCCTTTTTCATAGCCGAACAGCTCGGATTCCAGCAGGGTGTCGGGGATCGCCGCGCAGTTGATGGCGACAAAGCGCTTGCCGGCACGCGGCGACAGTTCGTGCACGCCGCGCGCCAGCACTTCCTTGCCGGTGCCGGACTCGCCCAGCAACAGCACGGTTGCGTTGGCCGGGGCGACTTTCTCCACGGTGCGGCAGATCTTGAGCATCGGCTCGCTGCTGGTGATCAGGCCCTGCAGGGCGGAACCGCGCTGCCTGGCGGCCAGCAGGCGGTTCTCGGCCTCCAGCGCATGGACATGCAGCGCACGCGCAATCATCAGCGCCAGCACGTCGGGATCGAACGGTTTCTGGAAAAAGTCGTAGGCGCCGAGGCGGATCGCCTTCACCGCATTGCTGCGATCGAGATTGCCGGTGACGACGATGACCTTGGTGGCGGGGGCGAGCGAAAGAATTTGCTGCAGGGCGGCCAGGCCTTCTGTGGCGCCGTCCGCGTCGGGCGGCAGGCCAAGGTCGAGCAGCACCACGGCGGGTTCGTGGCGGCGCAACTGCGCGATGGCGCTGTCGCGGTCGGCGGCCATCACCAGTTCGTAGTCGGCGAGGCTCCACTTCAGCTGCTTTTGCAGCCCGGGATCGTCTTCCACCAGCAGAATTTTTTGTTTGGCGTCGCTCATGCGGCGTCTCCTCGGTTTTCGGGATTATTGTCCAGCGGCAGGCTGAGACGGAAGCGGGTGCCGCTTCCCGGCGTGCTGTCCACCTCGATCGTTCCGCCCAGCGCGCGCAAGGTTTCACGGCATTCGTACGCGCCGATGCCCATGCCTGCGCCCTTGGTGGAATCGAACGGCTGAAACAGGCGGGTCCGGATGAATTCGTCGTCCATGCCGCTGCCGCTGTCGATGATTTCAACCATGGCCTGTCCGGACTCTTCGAATCCGCGCAGCGTGACGTCACCGGTCGCCGGCGTCGCCTCCAGCGCATTTTGCAGCAGATGGCCGATGGCGCGGACGAGCCGTTCGCGCTCGGCACGCACGCGCAGGCTGGAAGGTGGCAAGTCCAGGATGGGCCGCAACTTGAATGCCTGCTTGCTGGCGGCGGCCTCGCTCAGGATGTCCGCCAGCGCCACCGACTGCGCGTGCGTTTCGCCGCTGCCGCGCCGCAATTGCGCCAGCACCTTGTTCATGCGGGCGACGGCGCTTTCCACGGTATCGAGCATGTCGGCCTGGAACTCGGGGTTGTGCTTGTGTTTTTCGGCATTGGCCAGCAGCAGGGACAGCTGAGCGACGAGGTTTTTCAGGTCGTGGATGACGAAGGTGGTGGTGCGGTTGAACGATTCGAACTGCCGCGCCACGATGAGCTGGTTGGAGGCGCGCATCTGTGCCAGATGCGCGGCAACCTGGCGCGCCGCCACCTTGAGCAGGTCGCTGACTTCCCAGTTGAAGCTGACATTGCCGAGGGAGTGCTTGAGCACGACAAAGCCGAGCAGTTCGTCGTGCAGCATCAGCGGCACCACCAGCCAGGCGTCGTCGGCGCGCCGAAGCCACGCCGGCGCGTCGAGATCGCCATAGAGGTCGCGGCGGGTTTTCATTTCGTCCAGATCCACCACCCATTGCTTGCCGGCAAGCCACTGGATGAAGGGCGAAGCGGCCGGCTCGACGCCCTGGAGGTCAGCCCAGTTCCAGTGGCTGGCGCGTTGATAGGCGGCATTGCCTTCGCGCATCCACAGCGCGCCGCCGGGGCTTTCGAGCAGTTTGGCGAGGGCCTCGACCGCCCGTTCGCAGAGCTGCTCGCCAGGCCGGCCTTCGGTGAGGGTGCGGGTGAAGTTGAGCCATTCTTCGCGGTAGTCGTAGCGGTAGCTGAAAAAATGCTTGGACAGGAATACCCGCAGCCGCGCGCGCAGGGTGCCGGAAATCATCAGCAGCACCAGCAGCATGACGGCGGCGAAGACGAACACGGTCTGTACCACGTCGCCCCATTCGCCGCCGAACAGGCGCAGGTAATAACCGGCGCCTGCCATCAGCAGCAGATATGCGCCGGCCCCCAGCAGGCTGGCGGTATGGAACGCCATGCTGCGTGACAGCCCGACCGGCGCCGCCCATTCCGGGTTGCGCGCCGCGGAGACCGCGATCAGCGGCGTCACCAGTGCCGCCACATAGCCGCGCGCCGCCCATACCCGGGCATCCGCCGCGCCGAACAGCGCGGCGTTGGCATGCAGGTAAAAATCGTAAACGAACAATCCGCCCAGCCCCAGGCAGAGAAACTTGATCGCCCAGCGGTCTTCCTGACGGGTGCCGCGGTAGACCTGTTCGACCAGCACCAGCCCCATCACGGTGAGCAGCACCAGCCCCAGATTGCCGGCCCACTGCGCCAGTACCGGCCGGGCGGGGGCGATGAAAGGAAGCGCGCTGGCGAGCAGCAGGCCGCCGACAAGCAGGCCGCCGAGAATGCGCATGAAACGCAGTGGCGCGGGCAGCGCGGTGGCCGGCGGCAGGCGCAGCCGCAGGATGTAGAGCAGCAGCGCCAGCCAGGCGCCGTTGCGCGCCACTTCGGCGGCGAGTTCCAGCCGCGGCGGCAGCGATCCCCAGGCGGCGAGTGCCGACAGCGCACCCCAGGCGGCGCTGAGTCCGGTGGCGAGTACCAGCAGCCGTCCCTGCGGCCGTCGCCGCCAGCTGGCGACGATGAGCCCGGACAATCCCAGATAGGCCAGGGTTGCCAAGCCATAGCCGACCGCCGCCAGATGGAGCAGGGTGTCGGGCATGGCGGCCTCAGGCGCGCGCGGTCAGCGCACGCCCTTTCCCCACAGCACCACCTGAGCGGTCTGGAACAGGATCATCAGATCGAGAAACAGGCTGTGGTTTTTGACGTAGTAGAGATCGTACTGCAGCTTGTGCATGGCATCCTCGTCGGTCGCGCCGTAAGCGTAGCGCACCTGCGCCCAGCCGGTGATACCGGGCTTGACGGTGTGGCGCACGCCGTAATAGGGGATTTTCTGGGTCAGGTCCTGCACGAAATAGGGGCGTTCGGGGCGCGGGCCGACGAAGCTCATGTCGCCGAAGAAGACGTTGAAAATCTGCGGCAATTCGTCGATGCGGGTGCGCCGGATGAAGCGCCCGGTGAACGTCACGCGGCTGTCGTTCTGGCCGGCCCAGCGCGGCTTGCCGTCTTTTTCGGCATCGACGCACATGCTGCGGAATTTGAAGATGGTGAAGCTGCGGCATCCCTGGCCGACGCGTTCCTGACGATACAAAACGGGGCCGGGGCTTTCCAGCTTGATCAGCAGCGCGGTCAGCGCCATGATCGGCAGGCAGACCACCAGCATGGCGGCGCTCACCAGCAGATCGAACAGCCGCTTGACGGTGTCGCGCACGATGCCTTGATGAAATCCCTCGGCCAGGATCATCCAGCTGGCGTTCATCGAATCGAGTTGCAAGTGGCCGTTTTCGCGTTCGAAGAAACTCGACAGTTCGAGGATGCGGATGCCATACAGCTTGCATTTGAGCAGGTCCTGCACCGGCATGCCGCCGCCGCGGCGGTCGCGTACGGCGAGGATGATCTCGCTGATTTGCAGGCGCTGCGCCAGTTCGGGCAGCGGTTCCTGGGTGTCGAGAATACGGGCATGGTCGACGAAATGGTGGCTGCCGCCCATCGGCAGGTAGCCCATTACCTGAACGTTGCCGACATGGCCGCGTTTGGCTAGCAGCGCTTCGATATGGGCGGCGCGGCTGCCGGTGCCGATCACCAGGGCGCGGGTTTTGAGCGCCCCTGCCCGCGCCCAGCGGATGAACAGCGCGCGGCTGAGCAGGATGCCCAGCAGCGCCAGGCCGAACGACAGCAGGAAGGCGCCCCGCCCGACCAGCAGGGCGGGAAAGAAATAAAACAGCAGGCTCATCGCCGCCAGACCGAGCCCGAAGCTCAGGCCGAGGCGGTGCAGCAGCGCGCGCACGCCGCCCTGCCATTCCAGATCGTAAAGACCGCTCGCGGTCATCAAGCCCAGCATGACGACGGTGAAGGCCAGGGCTTTGGGCAGCAGGGGGCTGAGATCGTCCGGGACCGTGCCGCTGTCGAGGAAGCGCGCGTTGACTCCGGCGTAGATGGCACCGCCGAGAATCAGCGCTTCGATCGACATCAGCAACAATAAATTCAGGGGCACGTAGTGCCGGAAAAATCGAATCACGGCTGTTCGCTCGAAAGAGTCATGTGGTGCGATTCAGCATCTTTCATGCCAGAGTGGGTGCTGAGAGATGGTTCAAATCAGGCCCCGTACCTGTGGCAAGCGCAGGCGGCGCGGGCTGCCGTCCGCCTGCAAACGCTTCATGTTGCGCAGTTCGGCGGCAGGGTAGACGACAACGTCGACCGGCGCGCGCGGGTCGTCGATGATGAAGCGCGGATAGGCGCGTCCCGCGGCATCCGGCGCACGCTGTTCGCCGGCCTGATAGGGCGAAGCCTGGCGCATCAGCAGGAACTCGACATCCTTCTGGTCGTCGGTGAAGAGTTGCAGATTGATGTCGGCATAGCGCCCTGCTGTGCCGTTGAGCACCGGGCCGGTCAGGTGGGGGTCGAAAGCCGCCAACTGCTCCATATATTCAATGGCGACTTGCCGCAGCAGCGCGAGCTGGGCGCGCGTTTCGTCGGCCTGGTAGAGGGCCTGATAGCTGCGCAGCGCCTCTTCGATTTGCAGGTTGTCGGGCAGGTTGTTGCTGTCGGGGGCGCCCAACTGGCGCGCCGCCTTGCGTTTGGCGCTGCCATAATCGAGGCTGCCGTCTTCCGCCAGCATGCGTGCTGCGGCATGGGCAATGCGGCGGCGCATGTCCTGATGTTTCATAGCGGGGTTCCGGGCGGAGCGGCCGGCCGGGCCGGTTCGGCGGGATTGACCTGATCGCTGTTCCAGTCTGCGGGCGGTGCCTCGGGCGGCGGGAATTCCTGATAAAAGTGCTCCACCATGCCGGTCTCTTTGTTGCCGAGCAAATCACCCAGCAATTCCCCCAGCATGGTGTCCGGCAGGCGGGCGCCGGTGGCCGGATCGATTTTCACGCTGATGATGCCGCCGGGCATCGCCCAGCCGGTCTGCGGCGTCCCCTTGAGCGCCACATCCATGAAACTCATCCAGATCGGCAGCGCGGACTGGGAGCCCGTCTCGCGCCGTCCCAGTGAGCGCGGCTGGTCATACCCCATCCAGACGATCGCGACCAGGCTGGGGTTGTAGCCGGCGAACCAGGTATCGCGCGCGTCGTTGGTGGTACCGGTTTTGCCGGCGATGTCGCCGCGTCCCAGCTGGCCGGCGCGCGCGGCGGTACCGTAACGCACCACGTCCTGCATCATGGTGGTCATCAGCCAGGCATTGCGCGGGTCGATCACGCGCGGCGCATTGCCGCCGGCTTGTTGCGGACTGGCCTGCATCAGCAGCCGCCCGTCCTTGTCGTACACCTTGTCGATCAGATAGGGCTTGACGCCGAAGCCGCCGTTGGCGAACACCCCATAGGCCGCGGCCATCTGCAACGGGGTGACGCTGCCAGCGCCCAGTGCCATGGTGAGATAGGGCGGGTGGCGCGCCGGGTCGAAGCCGAAGCGGCGGATGTAGTCGCGCGCGTAATACGGACCGATGCCCTGCAGGATACGTATCGACACCAGGTTGAGCGATTTGGTCAGCGCGCTGCGCATGCGCACCGGGCCGCTGGTGCTGCCGTCGTAATTCTGCGGTTCCCAGGCGGTGCCGCCGGCCTCTTCTGCGGCCAGCGAAAGCGGCGCGTCGTTGATGATGGTGGCGGGGGTGTAGCCTTTTTCCAGCGCCGCTGAGTAGATGAAGGGCTTGAAACTCGATCCCGGCTGCCGCCAGGCCTGGGTGACGCGGTTGAATTTGTTGCGGTTGAAATCGAACCCGCCGACCAGCGCGGTGATGGCGCCATCCTGGGGGTGCAGGGCGACCAGCGCGGCTTCGACCTCGGGCAGCTGCGCCAGCCGCCAGTGCGGCTTGCTGCCCGTCGCCTGCACGCGCACCACCGCGCCGGGGCTGAGTTGCCGTCCTTTTTTGCCGGCAACCCAGTTGGCCACCCACTTGAGCGAGTTGTCGGAAATGTCGACCACGCTGCCGTCGCGCAATTGGGCACGGATGAGCTTGGCACTGGCGGCCACGACCACGGCGGGCTGCATGTCGCTGACCGGGGAGAGGTCTTCCAGTGCGCCGGCAATTGCGGCTTCGCGCCGCGCGCCGTCAGCGGGCAGGCTGACCTGTTTTTCCGGTCCCCGATAGCCGTGGCGCTGGTCGTAATCGGCGATGCCATGCCACACGGCCAGGTTGGCCGCAGCCTGCTGGGCGCGCTTCAGGGTGGTGACCGCCTTGTAGCCGGAACTGTAGATCGATTCACCGTATTTTTCGAACAATGCCTGGCGCACCATTTCGGCAGCGTAGTCGGCGCTTACGTCGGTCTGCTGACGCGCCTGGCGGATGATCAGCTTCTGCTTGACGGCAGCCTGCCAGGTGGCCTGGTCGATGAATTTGAGCGTGCGCATGCGGCCCAGCACATATTCCTGGCGCGCCTTGGCGCGCGGGAAATTAACCACCGGGTTGTAGCGCGACGGCGCCTTCGGCAGTCCCGCCAGCATGGCGAACTCGGCCAGCGACAACTCGTGCATCGGCTTGCCGAAGTAAGTGCGCGCTGCGGCCTCGAAGCCGTAGGCACGCTGGCCGAGATAGATCTGGTTGATGTAGAGCTCGAGGATTTTGTCCTTCGACAGATTGTGCTCGATCTTCATCGCCAGCATGGCTTCCGACAGCTTGCGAGTCAGCGTTTTCTCGTTCGACAGGAAGAAATTGCGCGCCACCTGCATGGTGATGGTGGACGCGCCCTCCTTGGCGCCACCGGACAGCAGGTTCGATCCCGCCGCGCGCAATATCCCCAGCGTATCCACGCCGCCATGGGTGTAGAAACGCTCGTCCTCGGCGGCGATGATCGCCTGCTTCATGTATTGCGGGACTTTGTCGATGACGATGAAGGCGCGGCGTTCCTCGCCGAATTCGCCGATCAGGGCGCCGTCAGCCGTGTAGACGCGCAGCGGCAGCTTGGGTTTGTAGTCGGTGAGCGCCTCGAGTGGAGGCAGGTTGGGATAAATCAGCGCGGCCGCCAATCCGGCCAGGGCCGTGCCGACTACGCCAAGGCTGACGATCAGTGCCAGTGCGTAATGCCACCATTTGGAAAACATCCGGTTCCTTTGTCGAGACGGCACGAAAATGCCCGAAGCATCCGTTCCGATTTTCCACTCCGGCCTGAGGCCGGCCAGCGGGGCCATCCCAATAACCCGCTGTTTTAATTGTCTATTGATTTAGCCCATCCGATGGGGCCCCTGCATACAGTAAGCCAGGTGGCCGCCCGGTTTCAAATTTCGGCGGGCCGGATCGATAACGCGATGCCTAAAGTTTCCGGCGATTATAGGCGTTAGTGGTGTTGGAAATTGGACACAGTTGTTCAACTCTTGCAGTGCGGCGAGAAAAAAACTGTTAAAAACCGTGTGTTGTTGCTAGATAGTGTCGTCACGAGATAGCCAACCAAAGGGTAAGACAGCGAATTTGCACGGCAGCAACGAAGGAAGATAAATTTTTCGCATAGCGAGTGGCGATCCCCCGCCACCGTTTGAGATGCAAGAAGGCGTTCTCGACCAAATGGCGGAGCTTGTAGAGATGCTTGTCGTACCCCCTGGGTTGCTTACGGTTTTTGCGCGGCGGAATAACCGCTTTTGCACCTTGTGCCTCGACTCTCGCCACGATCGCATCACTGTCGTAGCCTTTGTCGGCAAGAAGATGCGCCATTTGAAAGCCATCAATCAATTTGTCAGCCTCAGCGCAATCTGCTCGGGTACCTTCTGTAATAACCGCTCTGATCGGCATACCATGCGCATCCACGGCCAGATGTATCTTTGTGTTGAGCCCCCTTTTGTACGGCTCATACCTTGATTGCCTCCGCGCGCCCCAGCGGCATAGGGGTGAACTTTGCAATGGCTGGCATCGATCATGAGCCATTCGTAATCCGGCTCGACAATGAGTTTTTCCAGCAACGACTCCCAAATGCCTTGATCGCGCCAACGGCAAAAGCGTCGATGGGTGTTTTTCCATCCTCCGTACGAAGCAGGAAGGTCTCGCCACGGCGCACCTGTGCGAAGAATCCAGAACACCGCATTGATAAATTGACGGTTATCTTGTGCCACTCCGCCCCAAACACCTGCCCGCCCAGGTAAATGCGGTTCGAGCAAGTCCCAATGTTTGTCGGTGATGTCGTGTCGATGAAGGGTTTCTGACATTCGATTATGGGTTTTGTTACGAAAACCGCATTTTGCCACATCTCGTGACGACAGTATCTAGCATCTAAAAATAATAACAAGAAAAGGCGCCAACCCATAGAAGCGTAAAGGAAAATCCTTGCACCTGAATATCAATCTGGACTGGCTGTCCGCCAAAAGTCTGCCCATTCTGGGGCTCGACATCAGCACGACCGCGGTCAAGCTGGTGGAATTGTCCGACGCCGGCAAGGGGATGTTGCGGGTGGAGCGCTATGTCATCGAGCCTTTGCCCAAGGATGCCGTGACGGACGGCAATATCGCCAACCTCGATCAGGTGGCCGATACCTTGCGTTCCGCCTGGAAAGCGCTCGGCACGCGGGTCAGGAACGTTGCGCTGGCATTGCCGTCGTCGGCGGTCATCACCAAGAAAATCCTGGCGCCGGCCAGCCTGAAAGGCCTCGACCTGGAAAACCAGGTGGAAGCCGAGGCCAACCAGGTCATTCCCTTCTCGCTGGACGAAGTGAACCTGGACTTCCAGGTTCTTGGCCCCTCGCCCGCCAGCCCGGACGATGTGCAAATCCTGCTGGCCGCCGCGCGCAAGGAAAAGGTCGAAGACCGCGTGGCCGCCGTCGAGGCCGCCGGGCTCAAGGCGCTCATCATGGACGTCGAGTCCTATGCCACGCAAACCGCGTACGAACAGATCGCCCATTTGCTGCCGAATAGCGGCGACGGCCAGACCGTGGCGATCATCGATGTGGGTGTGCAGAACATGCACATCAACATCCTCAACGACAACGAGTCGGTTTACCTGCGCGAACACGGTTTCGGCGGCAACCAGCTCAACAACGAAATTTCGCGCCGTTACGGCATGACCGGCGAGGAGGCGGAAAACGCCAAGCGCCGTGGCACGCTGCCGGAAAGCTACGACATGGAAGTGCTGCAGCCCTACAGCGAAACCCTGGCGATGGAAATCGGCCGTGCCCTACAACTGTTCACCACCTCCACCCAGTATCGCAAGGTCGATCAGATTCTGCTCGCCGGCGGAGGGGCCATGATTCCCGGTATCGACGAAGTGGTCAGCCAGCGCACCGGCACCCCGACCCTGGTCGTCAACCCGTTTGCCAACATGGCAGTCGGTTCCAAAATCCGGCCGCAGGCATTGACTGCCGACGCGCCTTCCCTCTTCGTCGCCTGTGGCCTTGCCATGCGGAGGTTCGACCCGCAATGATCCGCATCAACCTGCTCCCCCATCGCGAACTGAAACGCGCCGCACGGCGCCGCCAGTTCAATATCCTGCTCGGCTTCGCCGTCGCGGCGGGCGTGGTTGCCGTCATCCTCGGCCACAGCCTGATCGCCGCCCGCCAGTCGGCGCAGGATGCCCGCAACACCTTCCTCGAACAGGAGATCGCCAAGCTCGATGGCCAGATTGGCGAAATCAAGAAAATTCGCGAGCAGACCCAGGCGCTGCTGGAGCGCAAGCAGGTCGTCGAAACCCTGCAATCCAATCGTACCGAAGTCGTCCACCTGTTCGACCAGATGATCCGTCTGCTGCCGGACGGCCTCTATCTCAGGTCCTTCAAGCAGGCGGGCGATATCGTCACCATCAGCGGTTACACCCAGTCGAGCGCGCGCGTGTCCACCCTGATGCGCAATCTGGACAGCTCGCCCTGGTTCGAGTCGGCCAATCTGGTCGAAATCAAGGCGGCCACGGTAAACAACCTGCGTGCCAACGAGTTCGTGCTGTCGGTCAAGCAGGCCCGCCAGCAGACGGACGACGCGAATGACAACAAAGGGGGCAAAGCATGACCCTGGACGAACTCAACAAACTCGATCTGAAAACCCTGGCCGACTGGCCGCTGCCGACCAAGCTCGCGGCACTCGGGTTGCTGTGCGTGGCGATCGTGGCGGCGGGCTGGTGGTTCGACTGGCGCGGCGGCATGGAGACGCTGGATGCGGCCAAGCAGAAGGAAACCGAGCTGCGCGGCGTGTTCACCACCAAGAAAAACCAGGCCATCAATCTGGAGGCCTACAAGAAGCAGCTGGCCGATATCGAGCAGGCCTTCGGCGCGCTGCTGAAGCAGCTGCCCAACAAGCAGGAGATGGACGCCCTGATTACCGACGTCAACCAGGCGGGACTCGGGCGCGGCCTGCAGTTCGACCTGTTCAAGCCCGAGGCCGAAACCGCGTCCGAGTTCTACGCGGAAACGCCGATCCGCGTCAAAGTCACCGGCGGCTACCACGATATTGCGGCTTTCGTCAGCGATGTCTCCAAGCTGTCGCGCATCGTCACCTTGCAGGACATTGCCATGGAGCCCGCCAAGGATGGCGTGCTGAACATGGATGCCATCGTCAAAACCTACCGCTACCTGGACGATGAGGAACTCATTACCAGGAAGCAGCAAGCCAAGGAGCAAAAGAAATGAGGCGCCTGGCTCCCGTATTACTGGCATTGGGCTTGGCCGGCTGCGGTGGCGGCAGCATGGACGACCTGCAGACCTTCGTTGCCGAGGCCGGCCGCGACATGCAGGGAAAGATCGAGCCGCTGCCGCAGGTCAAGGTCTATGAGCCGTTCACCTACAACGCCTTTGACCTGCCCGACCCGTTCAAGCCGAGGAAGCTCTCGAGCGGAGGCGGCGGCGGAATGCAGCCCGATCTCAATCGCCCGAAAGAGCCGCTTGAGGCGTTTTCGCTGGAAACCCTGAAAATGGTCGGCGTGCTGGCCCGGCAAGGCGTCATCCATGCGGTGGTTAAAACGCCGGACAACGCGATTTACCACGTCAAGAAAGGCAATTACGTGGGACAGAATTTCGGCCTCGTCACGCAGATCGACGATAGCCAGATAACGCTGCGTGAAATTGTCCAGGACAGCGCCGGGGATTGGTCCGAGCGCGCCAGTACCCTGAATTTGCAAGAATGATTCGTAGCACTGAATTCCAAAGAGGCTGACATGAACGCATTGCCCAAAATTGCCCAGAAAATGTCCCACAAGGGGACTCGGACTTTCTGCAAGCTGAAGCTTGTGAAAGATCGTATGACCCGCCAACTGTTTGGGATGGTCCTGCTCGCTGGTTTGGTGCTGCCTCTCGCAGTGCGCGCTGCCGACGTGCCGCCCACCGGCAACGCAGTGCAAAGCGTCGAAACCACCACCCTGCCCGGCGGCAAGGTCGTGGTGCGCGTCAACCTCAAGAATGCGCTGACCGCTACGCCGGCGGGATTTACTGTCGGCAATCCGCCGCGCATCGCGCTTGATCTGCCCGATACCGGCAATGCCATGGGACGCAACACGGTGGACGCCAACCTTGGCCCTCTGTCGAGCGTCAACGTGGTGCAGGCGGGAACGCGCACCCGCCTGGTTTTGAACCTGAACAAGGCGGTTGAATACGACGCCAGGATCGACGGCAAGTCGCTGCTCGTCGCGCTGGGCGATGTCGGTGCCGGCGCGGCGCCGGTGAACGTCAGTCCGCGGTTTGCCGAAGCGGGACCCGGTGCGGCGCGCCACAGCATCCGCGATGTCGATTTCAGGCGTGGCGCAGCGGGCGAGGCACGCATCGTGACCACGCTGTCCGATGCGCAGGCGGGGATCAACATCCGCCAGCAGGCCAACGGCGTGGTCGTCGACTTCATCGGCACCGAGTTGCCCCAGGCCTTGCAGCGCCGTCTCGACGTAGCCGATTTCGGCACCCCGGTGCAGATTATCGAAACCTATACTCTGGGCGACAACACCCGCATGGTGATCGAACCCAAGGGCGGCTGGGAGTATTCGGCTTACCAGACCGACAACAGCTTCATCGTCGAAGTCAAGGCGGCGGTCGATGGCCAGAAGAAAACCGCTGACGGGAAGGTGAAATACGTCGGCGAAAAACTCTCGCTCAATTTCCAGAACGTCGAGGTGCGTTCGGTGCTGCAGGTCATCGCCGACTTCACCGGCCTCAACATCATCGCCAGCGATACCGTGGCCGGCAACCTGACGCTGCGCCTGAAAGACGTGCCGTGGGACCAGGCGCTCGACCTCATCATGCAGACCAAGGGCCTGGACAAGCGCCAGAACGGCAACGTGATCTGGATCGCGCCCAAGGACGAACTGCTGACCAAGGAGAAGCTGGAGTTCGAAGCCAGATCGGCGGTGGCGGATCTGGAGCCCCTGACCACCGAGTACATCCAGCTCAACTACATGCGGGCGGATGAAGCGCAAACCATGCTGTATGGCTTTGCCTCCGGCGCCTTCCTCAATTCGGCAACCAACAACGCGGTGAACTGCTCGGCGCAAGCCCAGGGCCTGGGCGGCGCGGCGGCAGCGCAGGCATCGCAGAAAGGCCAGGGCGACACTGACCAGAAAGTCCTGACCAAGCGGGGCCGCGCAACTTACGAACTGAAGACCAATACGCTGATCATCACCGATACGGCACGCAAGATTCAGGAAATACGCGAACTGCTCGCGCGTCTGGATGTGCCCACCCGCCAGGTCATGATCGAGGCGCGGGTGGTCATTGCCGATTCGCAATGGGGCCGTCAGTTGGGCGCACGGCTGGGTACCCGGATTACGGGCACGACCAGTTTGGCCGGCTCGCAAACGGGTATCAACCTGTCGGGCAATCAGTTGGCTGCCGAGGCTGGCACAGTCTCCAATAACGTCAATTTGCCGATCTCAGGCAGCACGGCTCCGGGCTCGTTTGGCCTGTCATTGTTGAATATTGCGACAGGCAATTTGATCAGCCTGGAATTGCAGGCGCTGGAAGCGGATAACCGCGGAAAAATTCTTTCCAGCCCGCGTGTCGTGACGTCCAACCAGAAGCCGGCGGTGATCCTGCAAGGCGAGCAGATTCCTTATGTCACGCAAACTGTCACGAGTGGAGTCGCGACGACGACCGTTACGTTCAAGGATGCGTTCCTCTGTCTGCTGGTGGACCCGCAAATCCTCAACAACGATTCCATCATCATGAGCGTGGAGATCCAGAAGGATGCGCGCGGTCCGGTGATTACGGCTGCAGGCCTGAGCGCACCCACCATTGAAACCAAGCGTGCCAAAACCCAGGTGCGGGTGAGCAATGGCGAAACGGCCGTGCTGGGCGGAATTTTTGAAGAGGTCGATCGGAATGATGTCAATAAGGTTCCGTTCCTCGGGGATGTTCCCTTCCTCGGCAACCTCTTCAAGAATTCAAACAAGCAGAAAGACAAAATTGAGCTGCTGATTTTCCTCACTCCGCGCATTCTCGACGAGCGCCTCTCGCTCCGCTGATCAAGGAGGCGAGAAAAACGCACGCGGGCCTGGCCCGCGTTTTTCTTTGTATCCAATTCAGGGCGGCCTGTGTGTACCGCCGATACAAGCCCAATTAGAATGGCGCCATGAGCAAGCGAGACAATCTTTATCTCGTCGGACTGATGGGCGCCGGCAAGACCACGGTGGGCCGGCTGCTGGCCAAGCATTACGGCTGCGCCTTCCACGATTCGGACCACGAAATCGAGGCGCGCACCGGCGTCAAGATTCCGGTCATTTTCGAAATCGAAGGGGAAGCGGGTTTCCGCAAGCGCGAAGAGGCGGCCATCGCCGAGCTGACCGCATTGTCGGGCATTGTGCTGGCCACCGGCGGCGGGGCGGTGCTGTCGGCGGTCAACCGCAGCAATCTGCGCAATAACGGGGTGGTGATCTATTTACGCGGCACGCCCGAGCATTTGTATGAGCGCACACGGCATGACCGCAACCGCCCGTTGCTGCAAACGGCCGACCCGCAGGCACGCTTGCGCGAACTCTATCAACAGCGCGATCCCATGTATCGCGAAGTGGCCGACATCGTGGTGGATACCGGGCGGCAGAGCGTGGCGGGCATGGCCCGCGCGCTCTTCGGCAAGCTGGACTTGCTGAGGAGAGGGCTGCGGCTGCCCGATACGGCGGGCTGAATGCGGCGAGCCGTCTGCATGGGGCTGCTTTGCCTGCTGGCGGACATGACGGTAGCCGCAGACTACCGCGTGGATGCGCAAAATTACCGCGATTATTTGCGCCACTTGCAGCCGGGCGACCACTTGCTGCTGGTGTCGGGGGACTACCGCCGGGGCCTGCCGCTGCACAATCTGTCCGGGCGCGCCGGCCAGCCCATCGTCATCGAAGCGGCCGATCCCGCTGTGCCGCCGCGCTTCATCGCGCGGCCGCGCGCCAACACGGTCAGCCTGGTCAACGTCCGTCACCTGGTGTTGCGCCACCTGGAACTCGATGGCCGCAACCAGCCGGTGGATGCCGTCAAGGCCGAAGGCCACAGCCGCTATGCCGACCACATCACGCTGGAGTCACTGCATATTCACGACCATGCCGCGTCGCAGCAAAACGTGGGCATTTCCACCAAATGTCCGGTACTGGGGTGGGTGGTCAGAGGGAACCGCATCGAGCGGGTCGGCACCGGCATGTACTTCGGCGATTCCGATGGCTCGGATCCCTTCGTCGGCGGCGTCATCGAAGCCAACCGGGTCGTGCACACCCTGGGTTACAACCTGCAGATCAAGCATCAAACCACGCGCCCGGCCGAATATGCGGATCGCTACGACACGGTGATTCGGTACAACGTGTTTTCCAAGCCCGACGCCGTCGCCGGCCCGCAGGCGCGCCCCAATGTCCTGCTGGGCCATGTTCCGCCGAGGGGTGCGGGCAGCGAAGACCGCTATCTGGTCTACGGCAACCTCTTTCTGCACAATCCGAGCGAAGCGTTGTTGCAGGCGGAAGGGCGGGTGGCGGTGTACGACAATGTATTCATCAACGGCAGCGGCGATGCGATCCATATCCAGCCGCACAACGATGTGCCGCGCGACATGGCGATTTTCTCCAACACCGTGCTGGCTTCGGGCGTCGGCATCCTGGTGCGCCAGGGCAAGGGAGAGGCCTGGCGCCAGCGGGTGATCGCCAATGTGGTGGCGGCCGCTTCTCCTGTGCTGGGCGGCGAGGCCGCGCACAATGTCACGCTGGCCTATCGGCCCGATTTCCTGAACCTTGCCGCAGCGGAACTGACTGCGCGTCTGCTGGCGGATGCCGCGCCGCCGGACCGCTTGCCGGCTGCGCTGGCGAGCGAGCTGGCCGCTTATCCCGACTGGCAGGGCGGGTCGCGCCCGGGTGCAAGGGTGGTGCCCGCCGTGCTGCGCATGCCGGGGGCATTCCGGCCATGAGCCGCGGCATGGTGGCGTCCGGCAAACCCCGCGCCCTGCTGGGGTGGACTGCGCTGCTGTACACCGTATTTGTCGTTTACGGCAGCCTGGTGCCATTGAAATTTCATGCGCTGCCGTGGGACGAGGCGGTGGCCCGCTTCGACGCAATACCCTTCCTCAAGCTCGGCATCGGTTCGCGCGCCGACTGGGTGGCCAATCTGCTGCTGTTCATCCCGCTGACCTTCCTGTGGATGGGCGCGCTGTCGGCCGGCTGCAGCCGTTTGCGCCGGGTGATCGCCACGCTGGCGCTGATTCCCGCGGCCACCGCGTTGAGCATCGGGATCGAGTTCACGCAGCTGTTTTTCCCGCAGCGCACGGTGTCGCAAAACGACATCCTTGCCGAAACCCTGGGCGGGGTCGTCGGCGTACTGGCCTGGTGGGGGACGGGCGGGCGTTTCATCGAGTGGCTGCAGTCCTGGCAACGCACCCATGCCCGCGCCGCCCTGGCCGAGCGGCTGGCCTGGGCGTATCTGGCGGGGGTGCTGGTCTACAACGTGCTGCCGCTCGACCTGACCATCAGCCTGGTCGAGATTTTTCATAAATGGCAGGACGGCAAGGTCAACCTGATTCCGTTCGGCCGTCTGCCCGGGGATGCGGCCTATGCGCTGTACGAAATCGCCACCGACGCCCTGATCTGGGTGCCGCTTGCGCTGCTGTGGCGGCTCGACGGGACACGCAGCGCGTGGCGCGCGTGGGGTATGACGCTGGCCACGGCTGTCGCTCTGGAAATCATGCAACTGTTCGTCTTTTCGCGCATCAGCGATGTCACCGACGTCTTCACGGCCGCCGCCGGCGCCGCCCTGGGAAGCTTCGCCGGCGGCCGGCTGGCCGCGCGCGAGGCGTCTGCCGGCCAGCCGCTGCGGGCAGGCGCCGCGCCCGCACATGCGGGCAGGGCGCAGGGATGGTTGCCACTCGCGCTGGCGGCGGGATGGCTGGCCGCGCTGCTGTTCGTGTTCTGGTTTCCCTTCGATTTCCGCACCGACGGCGCCTTCATCAAAAGCCGGCTCGACTTCCTGCAGCGGGTGCCGTTCGAGGTGTATTACATCGGCACCGAATACCGTGCCATCACCGAAGTGCTGCGCAAGACGCTGTTCTTTGCTCCGCTCGGCGGCTTGCTGGCGTGGGGCGTGGCGCGGCAGCCGTGGCGCTGGCGCGGCCCCCTGTTTGCGCTGGCCATGTTGGTGCTGGCGGGAATGCCTGCCGTCATCGAGCTGGGGCAGGTGATGCTGCCGCACAAAATCGCCGACACCACCGATTGGCTGCTGGCTTGGCTGGGGGGCCTGGCGGGCTACGGCGTGGCGCGCCGCATGCTGCGCGCGCCGCGCCATGCCGTGCCGGCACGGGCGGCCGTCGACGCGGCCGCCGTGTCTCCGTACCCGGCACCGCGTGCGCGCTGGCATTTGCCGCTGATGCTGGGGGGGTTGACCGTGCTGTTCTGGAGTGCGGCGCATGCCCCCTTCATGCCTTACAACGTGCGCGAACTGCTGCGGCACGACGCGCCCTGGCTGTCGGCGCTGCTGCTTGCGCTGGCGTGTTACTGGCTGGCCGTGTGGCCGGTGTGGCTGGCGCGGCGGCGGGTGTCCGGCCTGTTCCGCCAGGGGCAGCTGCCGCTCGGCTTGCTGCTGTATGGCGGGATGGCTTTTCTGTTGCTGGCGGCCGCCGTGCCGGACGAGAGCCTGCACGATCTGGCCGGCAGCCCGGTGCGCCATTGGCCCGGACAGTGGGAACTCGGGCTGCGCTGGGTGGCGTTGCTGGCGGTACCCGGGGCGTTGCTGTATCTGGCCGCGCAAACCGTGCGCCGCTGGCGCGGCCGGCGGTTGGGAGCGGGGCATTTCTGGGCGGCGGTTCCGGTGCTGCTGCTGGCGTATTGGGGCATCGTCGTGCAGGCGGCCACCGACAACCTCACGGAGCTCATGGCGGCGCCGCGGCCGCTGGCTTTCGTGGCGCTATGCGCCTGGCTCTATGTCCTGTTCCTGGCGGCGGCCTGGCTGGCTTCGCCGTTGCCGGCGGCGCAGCGCACCCGGCAGCTGGCCGGTGTGCTTGCGTCGCTGCCCTTGGCGGCATTGTTTCTGCATCTCGGGCTGGCAGGGGAAATCGACAAATACGGCCAGCAATTTTCGGCCCTGCAGTTTTTGCTGAGCGCCGACCGCCAGCATTACGCCACGCAGCCGGTCGTCTGGCTGCGCTACGGCGCGCTGCACGTGCTTGTCATCGCGGCGCTGGCCTCCTTACAATGGCCGCACTTCCGCGCCACGCCCCGACTACACCGCCACGCTCCCCATGCCTCTCATTGACGTTTTCAACGGCGACGCGGACGGCATCTGCGCGCTGCATCAGTTGCGCCTGATCGATCCGGCCGACTCCGAGCTGATCACCGGACCCAAGCGCGACATCGGCTTGCTGAAACGGGTCAAGGCCCAGGCAGGCGACCGCGTCACGGTGCTCGACATCGCGCTGTCGAAAAACCGCGATGCGCTCGACCGGCTGCTCGAAGCGGGCGCGCACGTGCGTTATTTCGATCACCATCAGCCGGGCGACATCCCCGCGCACCCCCATTTCGAACCGCACATCGATACCGATGCCAACGTCTGCACCAGCCTGCTGGTGAACCGGTATCTGCAAGGCAGGCAGCTGGCATGGGCGGTGACTGCCGCATTCGGCGACAATCTCGTCGACGCTGCGCGGCAAGCCGCCGCACCCCTCAACCTGTCCGCCGGCCAGTTGACGCAATTGCAATCGCTCGGCGAGTGCCTCAACTACAACGGCTATGGCGAAACCCTCGACGATCTGTTTTTCGATCCGGCCGAGTTGTATGGCCAGCTGCGCCCGTTTGCCGATCCCTTCGCCTTCGCCGCCGAGTCGCCCGCCTACCGGATTTTGCAAGCCGGCTATCGGGACGACATGGCGCGCGCGGTCGCCGTCGATGCGACCGAAATGCGCGCGGCCGGGCGCATTTTCATGCTGCCCGCCGAAAAGTGGGCGCGGCGGATTTCCGGCGTGTTTGGCAACCGGCTGGCGGTCGAATCGCCCACGCAGGCGCACGCCGTGCTCACCGCCAAGCCGGGCGGCGGCTATGTCGTCAGCGTGCGCGCGCCGCTGGCAGCCAGGTCGGGCGCAGACGAACTGTGCAGCCAGTTCGACAGCGGCGGCGGGCGCAAGGGCGCGGCCGGCATCAATCATTTGCCCGAGTCCGAGCTTGGCCGGTTTATTGCTAGCTTCTTCGGGATTTACAAATAGCCTCGCGACCCTTCCCTGGAGCAACATGCTGAACCAACTGATCGCGCCTTACGGTGGCGCCCTCGTCAACCTGATCGACCCTGCAATGGGCGACGCGCTCAAACAGGAAGCCCTCGGGCTGCCTTCGCTCGAACTCGACTGGCGCCAGCAGTGCGAACTCGAAATGCTGATGACCGGCGCCTATTCGCCGCTCGCCGGCTTCATGACGCGCGCGCAGTGCGCACGCGTCGAGACGGACATGCAGCTCGACGACGGCACCTTCTGGCCGCTGCCGGTGACGCTTGGCAGCCGGAAAAAAGCCGCAGCCGAACTGAAACCGGGCGATCGTGTCGCCCTGCGCGACGGCGAAGGCTTCATGCTCGCCGTGCTGGCGCTCAGCGACGTGTGGCAGGACGGCGATATCCGCTACCTGGGCGGTGCGGTCGAAGGCGCGGCCGTGCCGCCGCACCCCGATTTTGCCAGCCTGCGCGCCACCCCGACCGAGCTGCGCGCGCTGTTTGCCCGGCGCGGCTGGCGGCGCGTCGTCGCCTGGCAGGCGCACCAGCCGATGCACCGCGCGCAGTTCGAGTTCTGCCTGAAAAGCGCGATCGAGAACGAGGCCAACCTGTTGCTGCATCCGCAGGTGGGCGGCGACATTACCGATGCGCCGGCATATTTTGGCCTGGTGCGCAGTTTCCTCGCCATTCGCGAACGCTTTCCGGCCGCCACCACCCAGTTGTCGCTGTTGCCGGCGCCGCCTCGCGAAGCCAGCGCGCGCGCGCTGCTGCTGCGCGCCATCGTCGCGCGCAATCATGGCTGCGGCCTGCTGATCGCGGGCGGCGAACACCAGGCCGACGGCGACTGCCGGCGCGGCGAGGATCTCACCCGGACGCCCACCGAACTGCCGGTAGCCGAACTGGCCGGGAACATCGGTGTGCAACTTATTGCCTACCCGCGCATGGTCTATGTGGAGGAGCGCGCCGAGCACCTTCCGGAATCCGAGGCGCCGGCCGGCGCGCGCCTGCTCACGCTCAACGGCGAGGAATTCCAGCGCCGTATGCGGGCGGGACTGAAAGTCCCCGACTGGTACAGTTTTCCCGAAGTGCTGGACGAGCTGCAGCGGCAAAATCCGCCGCGCGAACGCCAGGGATTCACCGTGTTCTTTACCGGCCTGTCCGGCGCGGGGAAGTCCACCCTCGCGCGTGCGTTGACCGCGCGGCTGATGGAAATGGGTGGCCGCTCGGTGACCCTGCTGGACGGCGACATCGTGCGCCGCCATCTCTCATCCGAGCTGGGCTTTTCAAAAGCGCACCGCGACATCAACGTGCGGCGCATCGGTTTTGTCGCGAGCGAAATCACCAAGAATCGCGGCATCGCCGTCTGCGCGCCGATTGCGCCGTATCGCCAGACGCGCCGCGACGTGCGCGCCATGATCGAAGCCGTCGGCGGCTTCGTCGAGATTCATGTTGCCACCCCCATCGAAACCTGCGAATCGCGCGACCGCAAGGGCCTGTATGCCAAGGCGCGCGCTGGATTGATCCCGGAATTCACCGGCGTCTCCGATCCTTACGAAGTGCCCGAAAAGCCGGAGCTGGCGATCGATACCACCAATCAGGGCATCGACGAGGCGGTGCAGCAAATCCTGCTCAAGCTGGAGCACGAGGGATACTTGCGCTGAAGCGCGCCAGAGAAGCGAAAACGGCAGCCCGAAGCCGCCGTTTTCGCTTGCCCAGCCGGAGCGGGGCGCCGGCGGCAATCAGCCCCGGTTGTAAAAGAACCCGACGCCCGATTTCAGGCAGCCCTCCAGCCCCCTCAGCGATCCGGCCAGCATGCCTACCACGCTGGCGATAAGCCCGGCAAAATGCGGCGGCAAGGCGGCGTCGGGCGCAATGAATTCCATGGCGATCCAGACGACAAAGCCCAGTGCTATCGACAGGGCCGCGCCGGTGTTGCCGGCGCGTTTCCAGTACAGTCCGGCGACCAGCGGGACGAAGGCGCAGGCCAGCGTGATCTTGTAGGCGTTGGCGACCATCTGGTGGATGCTGGTTTCGCTTTGCAGCGACCACAGCGAATACACGACGACCAACAGCATGAAGGCGACGACGACGGCACGGGTGATCCACAGCAGCTTTGTCTGGCTCAGGCGGTGATGCGGCATGAGCTCCTTGATGATGTTTTCCGAGATGGTGACGGAAGGCGCCAGCAGGGTGCCGGAAGCGGTCGACATGATGACCGACAGCAGGGCGCCATAGAAAATGATCTGTGCATAGAGCGGCAGATGGGTTTTGACGAAGGCGGGCAGGACCAGCTGGGCGTCGGCGGCCAGCAAGGCCGTGGTCATGGCGGGGTCGACCAGGGTGGCGGAGTAGGTGAGGTAGATCGGCACCGCAGCGAACAGGAAATACAGCGTGCCGCCGATGACGGTGCCCCACACCGCGATGCGCTCGGTTTTGCCGGCATTGGCGCGCTGGAACACGTCCTGCTGCGGGATCGAGCCCAGCCCCATGGTGAGAAAGCCGGCGATGAAGGTGAGCACCGCCGCCCATTCCAGCGGCGGCCAGAATTCGAATTTCCCGGCTGCCGCGGCGTGCTCGATCACCGGCGCGATGCCGTTGACCTCGGGCATGTCGGCCACCAGCTTGGCGATCCACAGCAGCCCCACGATGATGACCGTCATCTGCACCAGGGTGGTCAAGGCCACCGACCACATGCCGCCGAACAGGGTGTAAAGCAGCACCACGGCCGCGCCGATGAGGATGCCTTGCGGCTGGGTGACGAGGCCGTCCGACAGCACGTTGAACACCAGCCCCAGCGCCACCACCTGGGCCGATACCCAGCCCAGGTAGGACAGCGCGATCGCCGACGAGATCACCACCTCGACCGGGCGGTTGTAGCGCTGGCGGAAGAAGTCGCCCAGCGTGAGCAGCTTCATGCGGTACAGCGGGCGGGCGAAGAACAGGCCAAACAGGATCAGCGCGAGCGAGGCGCCGAACGGATCGGAAATCGTGCCGCCGAGATTTTCGTCGAGGAAGGTGGCGGGGATGCCGAGTACGGTTTCGGCGCCGAACCAGGTGGCAAACACCATCGCCACCACCACGATCATCGGCAGCGCGCGCCCGGCGGTGATGTAATCGCTCGCATTGTGGACCTTGGTGGCGGCATACAGGCCGATGCCGATGGAGAGGATCAGGTAGAGGACGACAAAGCCAATCAACATGGCGGGACTCTTAGTGCAGGACGGAATAGAGAATGACGGCCGACAGCGCGGCGAGCAGGCCGGCGATGGCACCCAGCCAGCGGTTGCGGACATGCTGCTGGCGCAGCATCAGGGCGAGTCCGGCTTCCAGTTGGGTCAGCCGGTTCTCGTTCAATGCCTGGTGCGCTAGGCGCGGCAGCTGCGGCAGCAGCGCGGCCCATCTGGGCGCTTCGGTCTGCAGGTTCCTCACCAGCGCGCGCCAGCCGACCTGCTCGTTCATCCAGCGTTCGAGGAAGGGCTTGGCGGTTTTCCATAAATCCAGCTCGGGGTCGAGCTGGCGGCCGAGGCCTTCGATATTGAGCAGGGTCTTCTGCAGCAGCACCAGCTGCGGCTGGATTTCCACGTTGAAGCGGCGCGAGGCCTGGAACAGCTGCAGCAGCACGCGGCCGAAGGAAATCTCCTTCAGCGGGCGGTCGAACACCGGTTCGCACACTGCGCGCACCGCCGCCTCGAGCTCGTCGATGCGGGTGTCCGGCGGCACCCAGCCGGATTCCAGGTGCGCCAGCGCGA
>ERZ778018.756-NODE-756-length-39792-cov-10.496867_pt1 | contig 39792 bp, 33 predicted proteins | sample MGYA00375748_ERZ778018 | MGnify/ENA primary metagenome ERZ778018 (study PRJEB29350, sample SAMN05509839) | bioreactor metagenome | biome: bioreactor; material: wastewater | place: South Africa: University of Cape Town | collected 2014-04-22 ... | reverse complement strand
CCCTCATCCGGCCCTTCGGGCCACCTTCCCCCGCGAGGGGGGAAGGCCGTTGCGCGCTGCGCCGAGGGTATTTTCGACCGAGCGCCCCGCGGTCAGAACAGGTTGACGATGTCGCCGTCCTCGTTTACGTCGATCCGTTCGCCGGCGGGGCGGCGAGGGAGGCCGGGCATGCGGCGAAGCTCGCCGGTGAGGATGACCAGGAAGCCGGCGCCGGCGGCGATCTCCACGTCGCGGACGTTGACGGTGAAGCCGGTGGGACGACCGCGGAGCTTGGGGTCGTCGGAGATCGAGTCGGCGGTCTTCGCCATGCAGACGGGGAGTTCGCCGTAACCGTGCTCGGCGGCCTTCTTCAGCTTCTGGGTCGCGTCCCGCTGGATGTTCACCCCCGCGCCGCCGTAGACCGCCTTGACGATCCGCTCGATCTTCTTCTCCGCCGGCCAGTCCAGCGGGTACAGCGGCTTGTGGGGCGTCTCGGGCCGGGAGGCCGCGACGACGACCTTCTCCGCCAGGTCGACGGCCCCCGCGCCGCCTTTGCCGAAGACGTCGGCGGCGGAGCAGGGGAGGCCGCGGGCCTCGCAGAACCTCGCGACGACCGCGATCTCCTCGGGCGTGTCGTCGGCGAACTGGTTGATCGCCACGACCATCGGCTTCTCGAAGTAGGCCGCGGCGTCCAGATGCGCCGCCAGGTTGCACAACCCGCGCTCCACGGCCTTGGCGTCGGGTCGGGCGATCTCCGAGAGGGGGACGCCGCCGTGCATCTTGAGGGCGCGGATCGTGGCGACCATGACGATCGCCGAGGGGTTCAACCCGGCCGAGCGGCACTTGAGATCCAGGAACTTCTCGCCGCCCAGATCGAAGGCGAAGCCGGCCTCGGTGAGGACGTAATCGGCCGTGGCCATCGCCATCCTAGTCGCCAGCACCGAGTTGCAGCCGTGGGCGATGTTGGCGAACGGCCCGCCGTGGACGAACGCCGGGACCGATTCCGTCGTCTGCACCAGGTTCGGCAAGAGCGCGTCCTTGAGGATGGCCGTCATCGACCCGGTCATGCCGAACGCCCTGGCCGTCACCGGCGCGCCGTCGTTGGAGTAGCCGACCAGGATCCGATCGAGCCGCTCGCGAAGATCGCCCAGCGATTCCGACAGGCAGAGGACGGCCATGATCTCGCTGGCCGCGGTGATGTCGAAGCCGCTCTCGCGCGGGATTCCCTGCGAACGCCCCCCCAGGCCGATGACGATCCGCCGCAGCGCGCGGTCGTTGACGTCCAAGGCCCGCTTCCAGAGGATCCGGGTGGGGTCGACGTCGAAGTCGCGGAAGTAGAGGCGGTTGTCGATGGCCGCGGCAAGGAGGTTGTTGGCGGCGGTGATGGCGTGGAAGTCACCGGTGAACTGGAGGTTGATCGTGTCCGACGGCTCGACCTTGCTGAGCCCGCCGCCGGTCGCCCCCCCCTTGCGGCCGAAGACCGGCCCCATCGACGGCTGCCTGAGCGCCAGGGCGACCCGCTCGCCGATCCGCCGCATCCCCTGGGCCAGCCCGATCGACGTGGTCGTCTTCCCCTCGCCGGCCGGGGTCGGGGTGATCGCGGAGACCAGGATCAACTTGCCCGGCTTCCGTCCGGAGTTCAGGGCGTCGAGATGGACCTTGGCCTTGTCGCGGCCGTAGGGTTCCAGGTACTCCGGGCTGACGTCCAGGTCGCGCGCCACTTCGACGATCGGTCGCAAGGCGGACGGAGTCGCGGTCATCGGCGTTCGGTCCTTCGTGAAATTTGGAACGAGGAACACGAAGGGATCTTGCCAGAATCATGCCGCCCTCGACAAGCGGAGTGTCGCGCGGCGCGGCCGAGCCCCTTGGGGCGAGCGGCGTAATGCGCGAAAGACCCCCTGTTCGTCAAGCCCCTTGCCGATTAGAATGGATCGCCGCGACGTCCCGCCTCCTCGCGGGACGAGACGATCCGGGGCCGGCCATCCCGCGAGTCGTCCCCGCCGCCCGTCGCGACTCGAACCCGGTCAGACCGAATCCCGACCCGCGTCCCGATGGCCGACGCGGGTCGATACAGGAGATCCACGTGGCGAAAGAAGAGCCGATCCGAGTGGAGGGCCGCATCGTCGAGGCGCTTCCCAACACGCAGTTCATGGTCGAGCTGGAACGCGGCCATAAGGTGCTGGCGCATATCGCCGGCAAGATGAGGAAGAACTTCATCCGCATCGTCCCCGGCGACCGGGTGACGGTCGAGGTCTCCCCCTACGACACCGAAAAGGGCCGCATCGTCTACCGCGAGCGTTGAGCGGGGCCCCACTCGACCCGCCCCGTCCCGCCCGTCGCCAGCCGCGTCTAACGCTCACGCCACCAAAGCCGCGGCTCGATCCCCCATTCCGCCGCCGTCGCCTCCATGTCGCGACGAAACCGCGAGGCGTCGACCGGATAGCCCGCCGACGGCTTCAAGCCCGGCCGCCGCCGGGCCCAAAAGACGTTGAAGACGTCCATCCAGCACTCGCGGGCCGTCTTCGCCGTGATCGACGCCAACGCCGCCAGCGCGTCGTCGGCGTCGGCCCGCGGCTGAAGCCGCAGCGTCAGACTTCGATCCGGCGCGCGCATGACGTACTCGCTCAGCGCCGGCCCCTCGGCTCCGCGCTCGATCCACGTCTCGGGGAAGGCCGCGGAAAGCGGGCCCATGTAGAAGTGCCGTCCGCCGTGCTTGTCGCCCCGGACGAACGTCGGCCGGCCGTCGCGCGCGCGGTCCCAGACGTCGCCCAGCAGTCGCGCGAACGCCTCGAAATGCACCCCCGCCTTCGACGGATGCCGCCCCAACCCCGCGTTGAACCGCTCGGGGCCGACGCATTCGACCAGGACGTCGGCGACCCGCCACGCCTCCGACTCCGGCGCGAACGGTCGCCGCGCCAGGCGAGCCTTCAGAGACTCGATCCATCCCGGAGCCGGCCAGGAAAGGGGAGGAGCGTCGGCGTCGAGCCAACGCTCCAACTCGACGTCGGCCGGATCACGGCGCGGGAGCGAGGCGACGAGGCTCGCGGGCGATTCGGGGAGCGTTCGGCCGACGGCGTCGAACAGGGCGAGGCAGGAGCCGAAGAGCGCCTCCCTTCCTCGCCGTCCCTTCAAAACGGCCTTGGAATCGTCCACCGCGAAGCGGTCGGTAGGTCCTCGCGCGCGACAAACGGTCGCGGCCAGGTCGTCCCACAGGGTTCGCGGCGGATCGAGGCCGTCGCGGTCGGGATCGACCGATTCCACGACGACCGCGGCCATCACCAGGGGGCCGAGGTTCGGCCCGTAGCCCGCCTCGTCGATCCCCACCCAGCGCATGGCGACGGTCCTCGGCTTTCGGTCAAGCGGCGTCGACGCCCGCGGCGGGGGGCGCGCCGTCGGCGTCCAGGTCCTCGTCGTCCCAAAGCGCGGCCGGGGCGCGGCCCAGGATCTCCGAGGCCAACGAGGCGTAATCCTCCGCCCCGCGGCTGTTGGGCGCGTACTGGAAGATCGACTGGCCGAAGCTGGGACATTCCGCCAGGCGGATGTTGCGCCGGATCCGCGTCTTGAACAACTTGGCCTCGGACCAGGGAGACGCGCCCTTCTTCTTGGAGGAGAAGAACTCCTGCAAGTCCTCCACGACCTCGCCGCCGTGGCGGGTGCCGGCGTCGTAGAGGCAGAGGACCACGCCGCCGACCTTCAACTCGCGGTTGACCCGCCTGGAGACCAGGTTGACCGTCTCCAGCAGTTTCGAGAGCCCGTGCAGGGCCAGGAAGTGGGCCTGAAGCGGGATCATCACCTCGTTGGCCGCGCACAAGGCGTTGAGGGTCAGCACGCTCAAGGACGGCGGACAGTCCATCAGGACGAAGTCGTATTCCTCGGCGTCCGCGGCGAGCTGGTCGCGGAGGATCACCTCGCGGCCTACGGTCCCCAGAAGCTCCAACTCGGCGCCGGCGAGATCGATGTGGCTGCCGACGATCGACAAGTTGGGCGCGACGTTCCGCCGAACCTCGGCGATCGCCTGGCCCTGGGTCAGAATCTCATACAACGACGGCCCGGAGCGGCCGGGGAGCAGGCCGAGATGAAGCGTGGCGTGGGCCTGGGGGTCCAGGTCGACGACCAGGACCTTGTGCCCCTCAAGCGCCAGCGCGGCGGCGAGATTCACCGTCGACGTCGTCTTGCCGACCCCGCCTTTTTGATTGAGCACCGCGATCCGCCGCATCGTCACTCCCTCCGTGGTGATCCCCCGGGCGTCCCGCCCGATCCGTTCCTCGGCGGCAGTCTATCCCGATCGCCCACGAGCGCTAAGCCGAATCGCGAGGCTCCCATCGCGCCCCGTCGCGTCGGGGGGAATTCATGAAGGAACCGCCGAGACGCCGAGGACGCCGAGAAAAGAGACCGGGGATCGATCCACCCGTTTCCCGCTTCTTTTCCGATCCCATCCTCGTTCCTTCCTCTCGGCGCCCTCGGCGTCTCGGCGGTTCCCTGGTTTTCCGTCAGACGGCGATTCAAGCGATCGAAGTCCCGCCGACGACGAAGGTCTTGGTCATCAGCTTACGGAGCAGCATGATCTCGCCCGTATGCCGCGCCTCGTCCTGCATGGCGATCAGGAGGGTATGTCGCGCGGAGCGTTCGGGCTTGCCGGGATCGTCGAGTTCGAGTTTGTCGGGGGTCAGTTCGGCGAAGACCTCGCGCAGGCGGCGGTGCTGCTCGGCAAGCGCGGTGACGACGACGTCCAACGGCGGCCAATCCTCGGACTTGACGTGGGCCGGATTGCTCTCCCAACTGAACATCCTCTGCCACTCGTTCGGCATCCGGGCGGTCGCCCCCAGGGCGCGCGAGGAGAGGACCTCGGCCACGACGTAGTTGTGTCCGGCGTGCCAAAGGCACGAATTCTGCAAGCCGGGAGGGGCCCAACGGGCGTGGACGTCGTCCAACCCCTTGATCACGTCGAGGGTCTTGGAGCGCACGTCGTCCCAGAGGGTCAGCAGGGTGTGGTCGGCCATGGTCGTTTCAACCGAGATCGGTCCAGGGAGGATCGCCCCCGCGCGTTCGAACGGTCCCGGGCGTTCCTCCGTATTCCCCTAGAGTCGGTCTCGGGACCGGCGATGGCAAGCCCCGTCCTCCTTCTCGATCGACGCCGCGGGACGATTCTCGACGCCACCCCTGGTTATCTGAACGGACGTTGCATAAAATCAGGGAATTCGCTTGCGTGCGCGACCCTCCGGTCGTGATGATCGCAAGAAGCGGGAAGTGCGGTTTATCACGACTCGACGTCGGGGGGGCCGGACGCGCCGGAAATCGTGTCATGAAGATCAGGAAGAAAAGCGGGGGCGAGATCGACGGCGGTTCGAAGACCGCGATCGCGCCCGAGGCGCCGGTGATCCTCGATTTCGTGGAGAGTCGGATCGAGGCGTACAACAACCAGCTTGGCGGCGGGGTGGGGGTGCGGAAGGACCGCCACGGCTACACCCTGTTCCGAGAGGATTGCGGCGAGCCGATCGCGCGGTTGCGACCGCGCTCCGACGGCCGCTTCGCCGTCCTCTACTGGAACGTCTTCTCCGATCGTTGGAAGACGATCGGCGACTTCGGCGACGTCATCCTGGGCCTGGACGACGCCCTGGAGTACATCTCCTCCGACCCCATGAACTGCTTCTGGCGCTGACCCCGGCGCGCGCCAGCCGACGCTCCAATTCGGGGGCGAGGGTTTCGGCGGCGACGCGGTGGCCGGCCTCGGCCCAGTGGGGGTCGTCGGGGAGGTAGACGATCTCGCCCGCCTCGGCCGCGGCGCGGAGGGCGGGGGTCAGATCGACGTAGCCGACGTCCGCTCCGAGCCCCTCCACCAGACGACCCAGATCGTTCGGCAGGTCGTCGATGGGCCAGGACGGGCAGGGGGAGTCGGGGGCGAACCGGCACAGGTCGCCGTAAATCCGGAACTTGGCCGGGATGAAGGTCACCACCAGGGCGACGTCGGCGTCGCGGCAGACGTCGCGGGCCTCCGCGAGGATCGCGCCGATCCGCTTCATCTCGTTCGAGCCGCCCCGCGGAAACGCCGGGACCGTGACGCCGAACTGAATGTCCGACTCGAAGTAAAAAGGGACGTCGCGGCCGTCGCGGTCGGTGAACAAGCCGCGATGCGCGGCCGCGGGCCTGGTCGCCGCGGGATTGACGAACTCGCGGAGCGTGAACGCCAGCGCGTTTCGCGCGAAGCTCCGAGCGTAGGCGCCCTCGTCGCGACGGGAGGTTGGGGCGCGGGCCGCGTTCGCGCGCTGCGCGTCGTACTCGCGGACGTCGGCGAGGTCGTTCCCCTCGAAGAACGCCCAGACGCAGACGGCCGGCTGAAGCGGCGTCGCGTAGCGCTTCAGGACGACCGCCTCCTGTTGCGGCCCGTAGCCGTTGCGGCCCAGGTTCGCCACGGTTCGGCCCAGCAGCCCCGCCAGTTTGGCGGTCATCAGGTCGTCGGCCTCGACGTGCAGGCCCTCGACGAACGAGTCGCCGACGACGGCCACGTCGGCCGCGTCCAGGTCGACGGGGTTGCGGAAGCCGCGGGCGTCGGTCGCCAGTTCGCGGTCGTAACGCCTCCAGGGCGTCGCCCCGCGAAGGCGGTACAGATCGCCGCCGACGTACTTGAGGCGGACCTTTTGATGGGCTTCGCGAACGTAGAGCAACTCCGGGTCCGGCGCGTTGCCCCGCCGTCGCCACGCCGGGGCGGGAGTGGCGAAGACCTCGCGATAATCCACCAGCCCCAGCCGCGCCGGCGCCTCGACCGCCGCCAGCGCCAGCAACAGCGACGCGGTCCCCAACGCGAACCGGCCGAGCGTCCCCGTCGGCCCGTGGGTCGAGAAGACGAGGAACGGCCCCCACGCCGCGAGATACCCCAGGGCCAGCAGCCCGAGCAGATGCTCCGGGTTGGAGTCCGGCGCGGTCGCGCCCGCCTTGACGCCCCAGAACACCAGCGCCAGCCACCCCGCCCAGACCGCCAGCCGCGTCGCCCGCCTTCGTCGTCCCATGACGCCCCCCTCGCCCGTCCTCGCGAACGCCGGATTAGGGGCCGCGGGCCGCTTCCCGTCAACGCCGATCCGTCACCCGGTTTTCGAGGGCGTGAGAGAATTGTCGAACAGTAGGTGTGCGAAATGAGGGCGGCACGCGGTTTGTCCTTCCGCGGAGGATGGTGGCGCGGTATTCTTTATACCATGGTAAAGAATTTCCGCCTTGCGAAGTCGACGCCACCGTCCTCGACCCCGGCCGCGGGAGACGGATCGCGTGTCAATCATCGACGGCCGATTTCATGGGCTTTCGTGATGCGGATGCTGACGCTCGGATTCGCGGCCGTCGGTTTGATCGTCTCCTCGACGGCCGCGCGGGCCGACCTCCCCTACGAACGCGAGCCGATCAATTACCTCTCCGCTCAGACGACCGACCCGGTCGCCCAGCTTCAGAAGCTGATGGAGTCGAAGAAGGTCGTGCTGGAGAAGGAGGGGCCCAGCGGCTACCTCCGCTCGCTTTTGAAGGCGCTTGACATCCCGGTCTCGTCGCAGGTGCTCGTCTTCTCGAAGTCGAGCTTCCAGATCTCGAAGATCTCGCCGAAGAAGCCCCGCGCGCTCTACTTCAACGACGACGTCTACATCGGCTACGTCCAGAACGGCGACGGGACCGAGATCTCCGCGGCCGACCCCGAGTTGGGAGGCGTGTACTACTTCTTGAGCGAAGCCGACGACGACGAGGGGGCGGTCATCGAGCGCCGGACGCATGACTGTCTTCAGTGCCACGTCAACGGTCGGACGGAGGACGTCCCCGGCCACATGGTCCGCTCGATCCCCACGGGGCCGTCGGGTCGCCCGGTCTTCAGCGCCGGCAGCGCGAACATCACCCACGAGAGCCCCTTGAACGAGCGTTGGGGCGGGTGGTACGTCACCGGCAAGGCCAGCGGCCAGGCCCACCTGGGGAACATGCTGGCCGACCCGACCTCGCGCGACGGCCCCAAGCCCGTCGCCAAGGACGTGCTCGACCTGGCCGGGCGGTTCAACCTCAAGCCGTACCTGTCGCCGCACAGCGACATCGTCGCGCTCATGACGCTTGAGCATCAGGTCAAGATGCACAACCTGATCACCGCCGCCAACTACCAGGCCAAGCTGGCGATGCAGTACGCCAAGGAGATCAACAAGGCGTTCGGCGAGCCCGAGGGGACCATCTCCGAGACCACCGCCCGCCGCTTCGACGGCCCGACCGAGAAGCTGGTGCGGTACATGCTCTTCATCGACGAGGCCAAGCTGACCGGCAAGATCGAGGGGACCTCGGACTTCGCCGCCGAGTTCCAGGCCCGCGGCCCCCGCGACCCCCAGGGCCGGTCGCTGCGCGACTTCGACATGACCACTCGGATGTTCAAGTACCCGTGCAGCTACCTGATCTACTCCAAGGCGTTCAACGCCCTCCCCGAGCCGATCAAGGAACGGACCTACCGCCGCCTCTGGGAAATCCTCTCCGGCCAGGACAAGACCCCGGACTACGACGTTCGCACCCCCGAGCAGCGCGCGGCGATTTTGGAAATCCTCCTGGCCACCAAGCCCGACCTCCCCGACTACTGGCGCGGCGGCCAGACGGTCGCCTCGGACGATTCCGAGAAATCCGCCGCCTCTCCTCTTGCATCGCATTGAACGGTTGGGCATATTCAAGGCGCGTCGCCGCCTCCTTCGACGGCGACGCTCCTTTCCTCCCAGCACCGTTCGGTTGGCGATTCCGAAGGAGTCCAGGCTATGGGCGACGCGCGCGACACCGCCAAGAAGAAGAAGGCCGACGAGAAGAAGAGCAAGTCCGGCAAGGCCGCTCCCGCTCCCAAGGTCGAGGCCAAGACGCCCAAGAAGTAAGGGGCCGTCCCATTAAGGGCGTCGCGAGCGGCATAATGGCCTTCCCCCCTCGCGGGGGAAGGTGGCCCGAAGGGCCGGATGAGGGGGGGCGGGCAAGAGGGCCGTGGCGATCCCGAGCCGCCTGGGCCGGGCTTTCGACGTACCGACGGCTTCCGGTCGCGTCGTCCCCCTCATCTGACCGCTTCGCGGTCTGTCTTCCCCCGCGAGGGGGGAAGACCCTCATGGTCGCCCCTTGCTACTTATGGGACAGACATTAACTCGAAGTCGCGCCCCTTATCGAGGGCGGTCGCGGCCGGTCGTCGCCTTCCGGCGACGCCGGCCGTCGTCGTTTCGAACGGCTACGGCCGTCGAAGGCCCCTGGCGGCGCTTCCCAGCAGGCGCTGGGCTTCGTGCAGACTACGGGTGGACAGGGCGACCGTGAACGGGTGGGACGGGACGGCGTACTGGGGATCGCCGAGTTGGCTGGAGAGGACTCCCGCGGTCAGGGCCAGGTCGGCCTCTCCCGCGGCGTCCCAGAAGAGGGCCATCCAGAGCAGCATCCGGCGGTAGAGCTCCAGGCGGTGCAGGAGCCGACGCTCGAACAGGAAGCGATACGCGCCGGCGTCTCGGAGCGGGTCGGCGGCGGCGCGGCGTTCGCGGACGGTGATCTCCTCGGCCAGCTCGAACGTCAGGGTGGAGCGGTCGACCCAGTCGGGGCAGGCTTCCAGGACGCGCCAGGAGCGTTCGGCGAGGGTCGCCGGATCGAGGGCGGGGCCGGACCACTCGGGCCGGGCGGCCGGGAGGGCCGCGGCGTGGAAGCCGCGGCCGAGGATCGCCTCCAGCCACTCGCCGACCGTCGGGGGCGTCTCGCGCGCTGATAGGAGCAGGCCGCCGGCCAGGAGCCCGGTCGCCAGCGCGTGGACGTCCGCGACGCACGATCGCGCGCCCAACTCGGGGAACCGGCCGAGCAGGTCGACCTCGGCGTCCTCGCCGTCCCATGAGTCGCCGAGCACGTCGCGGACGCCGCCGCGGACGTCGCAGAGGAACGCGGCGACACGGGTCCGCCCGCGGTGGACTCCGGCCAGGGCGACGGTCCCCACCCCCTCGCCGTCGACCGCCGCGGTCAGCGACCGCGTCAATCGCGGCGGCTTACGATCGATCACGGCCGGCGTCGCGGCGGCTCGTGGCGGTCGCTGGACGACGGGCCGGTCGTCGGTCCCCAGCGCGGCGCGGGCCGCGCGGCGGATCGCCTCGTCGCGGCTGGCGCCGAGCAGGTGGAGCAACCGCGTCACCCCCTCGCTGGCGGGCGCGGCGACCAACTCCGCGACGATCGACCGCCGCAACTCGGCGTCGAGCGATTCCAGCCCCAGGAAGGCGTTCCACGACTCCTCCGGCTCGACCTCCAGGCCGTCCAGCAGATCGTCGATGGCCGACGACGTCGCGGAATCGTCGGCGGGGATCGTGGGCGCGGCCGACGTCCGTCGCGCGGTGGAATCCATTCGTCACCATGCCCGCGAGGGCCCCGGGTTCTTCCAGACGCGGCCGACGGGATCCGGCGTCCGCCGCCATCCCGCCATCTCGCGTTCCGGGTCGATGGAGAGCGTCCGTTGCTCACTCCCTTCCCGGCAGTATTCATAGATCGGGGTCGTTTCCGCAACCCGGGAATCGGCTGGCAGGAGGAAAATCCGCTCGCCGTCGCCGATCTCCGCGGCGGTCGTCCCCTCGCCCGGGCGGTCGGGGGCGTAGAACGCGACCTCCTTGCCGGCGACGGCCCCGCCCAGTTTCGGCCCGGTCGCCAGGCTGGTCGCGTCGGTCTGGTAGACCGCCACGGGGAGCGAGAGCCGGGGGTCGTCCAGGGTCAGGCGGTACATGACCTGGTTGTAGTCGTAGCGGGGGGTCGGCCGCTTGTTGCCGGAGAAGGTCTTCGTGTAGGTCCCCTCGAAGTAGATGACCCGCCCTCCGTCCTGGTCGAACATCGTATGTTGCTTGGGGTTGTAGAACGAATAATCGTCGTGGGTGACGACCTTGCGGGCGAACGTCCAGGGGCCGACCGGGGAATCGGCCTCGGCGAACCAGATCTCGCCCAGCATCGACGTCCCGAAGACCTCCACGAAGACGGCCGTCCAGCGCTTGCGGAACTCGTTCCAGTAGACCGAGCCGCCGTGGGCCAGTACGGTCTTGGCGGTCGCGGGGTCGCGGAACTGGACCAGGCCCTCCTCCGGCTTGATCGTCCCGGCCTTGGCGGCGTCGATTTGGCGGCGCTGGTCGAACCGCCGGGCGTCCTTCCTCCAGGAGTAGCGGAGGCGGCCGTCGGCGTCGCGGTCGAACTTGGGGTCGTCGAGCGTCGCGCCGGGCTCCAGGCAGGTGAAGACCTCGACGGCGTCCTCGTCGATGAGCTTCTCCGGGTCGGCCGGCAGGCGCGTGAGCGGCAACGGGTTGCAGTAGTAGACGTACTCGACGCCGTCGTCCTCGTGCAAAAAGGTGTGGCCGCTCAAGGTCTCCCCGGTGGTGGTCTCCGGGTCGCCCTCGAAGACGGCGCGCTTGACGAACTCGGCCTTCTCGTCGTCCCATTCGACCGCGCCGCGCTCGTAGGTCTTCATCGCCTTCGCCTCGATCTTGGCGTAGTTGGCGAACATGCGCTCATGGCCTTGCGCGTCGGTCAACACGACGATCCCGGTGATCCAGGTGGGGCCCGAGCCGGGCATCTTGCAGGTCGCCTTGGCGAAGCCGTGCTCGTCGAGGTAATACGTCAGATCCACGCCCTTGGCCGGGTCGAGCCCTCCCTCGCCGGGGAGCTTGGAGACGGCGCTTGGCGTGTGGAAGTTGCCCAGGGGATAGGCGGGGCGGCTGGTGTCGCCCCAGAACCAGTGGATCTCGTCATGGTAGACGACCGTGAAGACGCTGTCCTGCCCCAGCACCAGGCCGTCGATGACCGGGTTTTGAAGCGGCGCGGGGACGCCGGTCAGGAGGCTGTCGCGATAGATCCCGCCGCCGGTGACGCGGTAGAGCCGCTCGGCTATGTTGATCCGCTTGATCTTCAGCGTCGCCTCGCCGCCGGGCTCCGCGTCGAGCGCCTTGCCGGCGTAGCCGAAGCCGTCCTTGGGGAACTCGTAGCCGTGGCTCGCGATCTCGAAGTGGACCCTGGTCCCCAGCAAGCCGGGCTCGTCGAAGGCGACCACGCCGTTGGAGTCCGTGAAATAAGAGATCTGGTTGACGGTGCGCAGCTCCACCAGCGGCACGCCTCGGCCGGTCTGGTCGTCGACGATCGTGATCCGGAACGGCTTGGCCGCTCCGACGTCCTCTCCCGCCGACAGCGGCGCGCCCGCCGCGATCGCCGCCGCCAGCCAAACGACCGTCGCTCGAATCCCAATCATCGATCGGTCCCTCCCGCGCCTCGGCGTCGACGTCGCGGCCGGCCCGGACGCCCCAGGCTACGAGATTACGCCATGACTCGCCGCGACGCCACACCCCGCGCGACCTCCGCGTCGAGTGGCGGTCAAGAGTGTTCGGCGCAAGACATGCTCGGACGTCATGGCGGTCTTCGCCTTCTCCCCTTGAGGGAGAAGGTGGCCCGAAGGGCCGGATGAGGGGTCGACCGGCGCCGCGTTTCAGCGGAAGTCGCGGCCCGTGGACGGCTTGAAATCCGAAGGCTCCCGGTCGCGCGACCCCTCATCCGGCCTTCGGCCACCTTCTCCCTCAAGGGGAGAAGGGCGCGTGTCGTCGGCCTCCGGTCTCATCAAACCTCGTGCCGAACGGTATTGGGGTGGCGGCGTCATTCCTTGTTTATATCAAGCGACTCGAACTCGTGTTCCAGCGCGACGCGCTCGAACAAGTCGGGATCGACCTCGGTGAGGAAGCGGCTGGGAGTGGAGAAGGTCGTGGGGCCAAAGCCCCGGCTGACGGTGGAGGGGTACGTCAGCATCAACTCGTCCTTGGCCCGGCTGACGGCGACGTAGAAGATCCGGCGCTCCTCCTCCTCGCCGCCGGGCTCGTCGGTCGCGCGACGGTTGGGGAAGCCGTCGTCGACCAGCCGCACGACGAAGACGCTCGACCACTCCAGCCCCTTCGCCTGGTGGACGGAGCTAAGGACCAGCAGGTCGCGCGGTTCGTCCCCGCCCTCCACGTCGGCGCCGTAAAGGTCGCCGGCGAGCATCAACTCGCCGACCAGCCGCTCCAGGCTGTCGTACTTGGCGGCCAGCACGGCGAACTGCTCGACGTCCTTGATCCGGTTCTCGGCCCGGTCGTAGCGCTGGCGGATCGTCGCCTTGTAGCCGCCGGCCAAAACCGCCTGGATGGCGTCGGCGGGGTGCTTCTCCGGGTCGGTGGCGCGGATCAGGTTGATGTCGTTGACGAAGGCCGCGAACGGGCCGCGGCTTTTGGTCGGGACCGCCGCCATCGTCTCGGCGGAGGCCAACGCCTTGAACGGGTCGGCCGAGGCCGCCAGGAGGCGATGGACGGCCCCCGCCTTGGCCGGGCCGATCCCCGGCAAGAACAACAGCAGCCGCCGCCACGACGCCTCGTCGCGAGGGTTGAGGACCACGCGCAGAAACGCCAGCACGTCCTTGACGTGGGCCTGTTCGAAGAACCGCACGCCGCTACGGACGTTGTAGGGGATCCCGCGCGCCAGTAGCTCGCCCTGAAGGACGACGCTGTCGTAGTGGTTGCGGTAAAGGACGGCCATCTCGGCCAACGGGACGTCGCGGTCGCGGGTCTCCAGGATCTGCTGGCAGACCAGCGCGGCCTCCTCGTAGACGTCGGCCGTGGCGACGACCGCCGGCTTGGGGCCGTCGCCGCGGGCGGAGACGAGTTCCTTGGGGAAGCCCGTGTGATTGTGGGCGATCGACGCCCGCGTCAAGGCGACGATCTGGGGCGTGGAGCGGTAGTTGACTTCGAGCTTGAACGTCCGCGCGCCGGGATGGCGGTCGGGGAACTTGAGGATGTTGTCGTAGTTCGCGCCTCGGAAGCGGTAGATCGACTGCGCGTCGTCGCCGACGGCCGTGAGGTTCCCCGATCCGGCGGCGGCGAGCTTCTCGACGATCTCGATCTGAAGCGCGTTGGTGTCCTGCATCTCGTCGACCAGGACGTGCTGGAACATCTTCCCTTGCTCGGCCAGCCGCGCGGGGTGCTCGTTCAGGAGCTTCAGCCAGAGGACGAGCAGGTCGTCGTAGTCCATGCAGTTGGCGGCCTGCTTTCGCGCGGCGTAGGCGGCGGCGGCGTGGCGGACGTGGTCGGTCCAGGCGACGAGTTCCCCGGCCGTCTCGGCGATCACGTCCTCCAGCGTCCTTCGCGTGTTGAGGGCGAAGCTGAGGACGTGCTGGACCTGCGCCGGCTTGGGCGCGAGCTTGTCCTTGGACGACAGCCCGGCGTCGGTCATCGCCAGGCCGATCAGGTCTTTTTGGTCCTCGGAGTCGAGGATCGTGAAGTTGGACTCGAACCCGAGTTCGCGGGCCGACCTCCGCAGCAGGCGGTTGCCGACGTGGTGGAACGTGCCGGCCCAGACCCGCCCGGCGCGGGCGCCGACCAGTCCGCCGAGGCGTTCGACCATCTCCCGCGCGGCGCGTCGGGTGAACGTGACCAAAAGGATCGACTCGGCCGGCGCGCCGCGGCCGATCAGCCAGGCCACGCGATAGGTGACGACCCTCGTCTTGCCCGAGCCCGGCCCCGCCAGGATCAGGTTGCAGCCGTCCGGCGCCGAGGCCGCCTCGCGCTGGGACGGGTTGAGGTCGTCCGCCAACTTCCGGGCCAGCCCCGCGGGGGGCGAATGCTTGAGCGTGATCTTGCGCATGACGTTTGGGATGCCGGATTCAAGGTCGACTGGAGTTCCCTCCGATCGTAGCAAAATCCGGGTCGGCGCCGCGGGGCCGTCCGACTCGCCTCGCGAGCGAATCGTTTACAATGCCGCGGCCGGTCGACGGCGCGTCGAGGAATTCCAGCCCCAGGTCGAACGTGAAGGGGAGTCCGATGGCGGAATCGCGGTTCATCTACGTCGCGTACATCCGAACGACGCCCGAGCGGCTCTGGCGGGCGCTCACCGATCCGGAACTCACCCGCAAGTACTGGGGCGAGACGTGGCAGGAGTCGGAATGGAAAGCGGGCTCGCCCTGGAGGATCCTGGCGCCCGGCGGGCTCGTGACCGACTCGGGCGAGGTCGTGGCGATCGAGCCGGGGCGGAAACTCGTCCTCGACTGGCGCAACGAGTTCCGCCCCGACCTCAAGGAGGACGGCCCCTCGCGGCTGACCTACGAGCTTCAGCCCATCGGCGACGCCGTGAAGCTGACGTTGGTTCATGAGAGCGACACGCCCCTCTCGCGGCTGATCCAGGCGGTCGCCCTCGGCTGGCCGGCGATCCTCTCCAGCCTCAAGACCATGCTGGAGACGGGCGAGCCGCTGGAGATCACTCGGACCTGGAAGGCGGCACGGGGCGAGTGATGACGATCACCGCTTCTCCCCTTGAGGGCATGGGCGTGGCCATGTCTTTTCGACAGGGAATTCAGCGCGCGTAGGCTATCTTTGCATCGAACCAGACTGCGGATTTCGTCCCCTCTCCCGCCGGGAGAGGGTGGCCCGAAGGGCCGGGTGAGGGTCGTCGCGCCTCGGAATACGCCCTGGGTTCGCGTCATGCCGACCCGGCGCTCGCTCCGAAGCGCCGCGACCCTCACCCGCCGCTTCGCGGCCGCCCTCTCCCGGCGGGAGAGGGGACGTCGCGCATTACCCGTCCTTCCAGGGTTCTGGCGCTAAAGGATGAAGCGTCACGGGAGCGATCAGCCGTTCTGGCGCCCCAGGGCGCGCAGGATCGCCTCGGCGTCGTGGACGCAGCCGCCCCAGACGCCGCCGGAGGCTTCTTGAAGCGCGGCCCAGATTCGGACGTCGTCCGGCAGGTCGGGGTCGGGGGCGAGTCGGGGGTGGGGCGCGCGGGCGGCGAGGATTCGGGCGCCCTCGGCGGGGCCGACGTCGACTCCGTTCTCGCCCACCATGTCGATCGAGCCTTCGAGCCGGACGCGGTCGATTTCGACGCGGATCAAGTCGCCGTCGCGGACCTTGCCGATCGGGCCGCCGGCGAGCGCCTCGGGGCTGACGTGACCGACGCACGCGCCGGTGGAGACGCCGGAGAACCGGGCGTCGGTCAAAACGGCGACGTGCTTGCCGAACGGCAGGAACTTCAAGGCCGAGGTCACCTGGTAAATCTCCTCCATGCCCGCCCCCAGCGGCCCGCGGCCGATCAGGACCACCACGTCCCCCGCCTTCACCGGCTCCGACGTCTGGGCCTTGATCGCCGCGATCGCCTCGCGCTCGCTGGCGAACACCCGCGCCGGGCCCAACTTGCGATACACGCCGTCGGGATCGACCACCGTCGGGTCGATGGCCGTGCTCTTGATGACCGAGCCGCGCGGCGCCAGGTTCCCCCGAGGGAACGTCACCGTGCTGGTCAGGCCCCGCTCGGCGGCGCGCGCGGGGCTCATGATGACCTCGTCGGGGTCGATGCCGTCGGCCTGGAACAGCCGCTCGCGCGCCCGCTTCCGGCGTTCGCTGGATTCCCACCAGTCCAGCAGGCGGCCGAGGCTGGTCCCGGCGACGGTGGGGACGGATTCGTCCAGCAGGTCCAGGCTTCGCAGGTGGAGCATCACCTCCGGCGCGCCTCCGGCGAGGAACACGCGGACGGTGGGATGATGCACGGGGCCGTTGGGTAGGACGCTGACCAACCGCGGGACCTTGACGTTGATCTCATGCCAGTCGTCGACGCTCGGCCGCCGCAGCCCGGCGGCGTGGGCGATCGCCGGGACGTGCAGAAGCAGGTTCGTCGAGCCGCCGATCGCCGCGTGGACGATCATCGCGTTGCGAACCGCCGCGTCGGTCACGATTCGGCTCGACGTCACGCCCCGACGGGCCAGCTCGACCAGCGCCCGCGCCGAGCGCCTCGCCATGTCCATCCAGACCGGCTGACCCGAGGGCGCGAGCGCCGAGTGGGGCAGCGACAGCCCCAGCGCCTCGCCGACGACCTGCGAGGTCGCCGCGGTGCCGAGGAACTGACAGCCGCCCCCGGGCGAGGCGCAGGCGTGGCAGCCAAGGTCGGCGGCGGTCTCCAGGTCGATCTCGTCATGGGCGTAGCGGGCGCCGATGGTCTGAATGGCCCCGGCGTCCTCGCCGACGGTCGGCGGCAGGGTCACGCCGCCGGGGACCAGCACCGTCGGCAGGTCGCGCGAGCCGGCCAGGGCCAGCATCATCGCCGGCAGGCCCTTGTCGCAGGTGGCGACTCCCAGCACCCCCTTGCGCCTGGGGAGCGATCGGATCAACCGGCGGAAGACCACCGCCGCGTCGTTGCGGTAGGGGAGGCTGTCCATCATCCCCTTGGTCCCCTGGGTCCGGCCGTCGCAGGGGTCGGAGACCGTCGCGGAGAACGGGACGGCCCCCAGCCGCTTGAACTCCTCGGCCGCCGCCTTGACCAACAGGCCGATCTCCCAGTGCCCCGTGTGATACCCCAGCGCGATCGGCGCGCCGTCGTCGCCGCGCAGGCCCCCCTGGGTGCCGAGGATCAAAAACGAGTCGCCGTCGGTCCCCGAGGCCGTCCAGCCCATCCCCGCGTTCTGGGAGAGGCCGAACAGGTCGCCCGAGGGCCAGCGCCGCAGCATCTCGTCGGACAGCGGCAGCTTGCCCAGAGGCCCTCGGGCGTTGGTGGCGACGGCCTTCCAGTCCACCTCGGAAGAGTCGACGAGGCTTCGCCAATCCTGGGTTTCGGACGGGTTCGGGGCGGGCATGGCTGGGCTCGGTTGGACGGGGGGATCGTGTGGGAGGGCCGCGCGACGATTGTACCCGATGCCGCGAGCCTCGAGGCGGGAGTGGGCCGCGAGCCCGCGCCCCGAGGAACGCGCCGACGGCGGAAACGGCCTGGGGTCGAATTGTGTGGAGAAGCGCGAGGATGTATGATTTTCGTTAATGCTCCGCGCGAAGACGGATCCGCCTCGACCTTGCCGGCCCCTTGGGGAGCGACCGCCATGCCCGACGCCGCCGATCGGCAGTTGCTGTTCGGTTTGCTGGGCTTGCAGGCCGGCCTGATCGATCGGGAGGGCCTGATCGCCGGCTTTCAGGCGTGGACCCTGGACCGGTCGCGGACCCTGGCCGATCATCTGACCGCCCTGGGCGGCCTCGACGACGACCGCCGAGCGACGGTCGAGGCCCTGGTCCGGCTTCACCACGAGCGTCGCGAGGACCAGGCCACGGTCGCCGACGCCGGGCTCGACGCGACGCGCCCGTCCGCGGGCGAGGCGTCGACCGTCCCGGACGCGGTCTTCACGCGCGCCGACGGCCCCGTGGTCGAGTCGAACGACGGCGGGAGGTTCCGCTTCCTCAGGCCCCACGCGAGGGGGAACCTGGGAACGGTGTGCGTGGCTTTCGACTCGGAATTGAACCGCGAGGTCGCCCTCAAGCGGATCCGGGAGGAATACGCCGACGACCCGGCCAGTCGTCGCCGGTTCCTGGTGGAGGCCGAGGTCGCCGGCCGTCTGGAACACCCGGGAATCGTCCCGGTTTACGGCCTGGGGGCCGACGACGACGGCCGCCCCTACTACGCGATGCGCCTGGTCCGCGGCGATTCGTTCCAGACGGTCATCGACGACTTCCACAAGGGGCCGCGATCCCGATCGGAACGATCGTTGAAGATCCGCCGGCTGCTGAAGATCTTCACCGACGTCTGCAACGCGATCGACTACGCCCACTCGCGCGGGGTGCTGCACCGCGACGTCAAGCCGGCCAACGTGGTCGTGGGCGAACACGGCGAGACCCTGGTGGTCGACTGGGGCCTGGCCAAGGCGTCGGGACGCGACGCGCCCGGCCCCGAGGCCCGAGCCTCGGCCCTCTCGGCGGGCGGCGGGAGTTCGGAAACGCTGCCGGGGCGGGCGATGGGCACGCCCGGCTACATGAGCCCGGAGCAGGCCCGGGGCGACCTGGAGCGGGTCGGCCCGCCATCCGACGTCTACTCGCTGGGCGCCACCCTGCACCATCTCCTGACCGGCCGGGCCCCCTTCCAGGGGCCCTTGTCCGACGTTTTGAGGAGGGTCGCCGAGGGCGAATTCCCGCGCCCCCGGGAGTCGGACGCCGCGATCGATCCGGCCCTGGAGGCGATCGTCCTGAAAGCGATGGCGCGGGAACCGGCCGCGCGCTACGTCTCGGCCAGGGCCCTGGCCTACGACGTCGAGCGCTGGCTGGCCGACGAGCGCGTCGAGGCGTTCGCCGAGCCGTGGCACCGCACCTTGATCCGCTGGTTGACCCGCCATCGAACCGTCGTCACCGGGCTCGCCGCGGCGGGTCTGGTCGCGTTCGCCGTCCTGGGGACGCTCTCGGTCGCGCAAAAGAAAGCCAACTCCGACCTGGCGGCCGGCAACCGCGCCCTGACGCTGCAACGGAAGCGGGCCGAGGAGAACGAAGCCCAGGCGATCGAGGCCGTGAAGCGGTTCAAGGACGCCGTCGCCGACAATCCCAAGTTGAAGGACGACCCCGGGCTGCAATCGCTCCGCGAGACGCTCTTGAAGGAGCCGATGGCCTTCTTCAGCCGATTCCGCGAGCGCCTCCAGGCCGACGCCGACGCCCGACCCGAATCGTTGTACCGACTCGCGGACGCCGCGCGCGAACACGCGCTTCTGATCGGCGAGATCGGCGACAAGAAGGACGCGATCCAGGTCGTGGGGCAGGCCATCGCCATCTTCGAACGACTGGTCCGCGATCATCCCGACGTCGCCGCCTATCGATCCGGGCTGGCGGCGAGCCAGGTCAACCTCGGCGACATGCTCCGCTACACGGGCCGGCCCGACGAGGCCCGGGCGGCCTTCGCGCGGGCCGTCGCCATTCAGGAACGCCTGATCCGAGACCGCCCCGACGCGCTGGACTTCCAGATCGGCCTGGCGAGGAGCCTCGCCTTCCTCGGCGCCGCGGAACTCTCCGCGGGCCGGCTCGACGACGCCCAGGCGGCCTTCGAGCGAGTCCTCGACGTCGGGAAGCGTCTGGCCCGCGACCATCCCGGCGTCCTCTCCCACCAGGGCTGGCTGGCCGGCGGCCACACCAACCTCGGCGTCTTGTACCGGGCCGCCGGCCGACTCGACGAGGCCAGGGCGGCCTTCGAGCGGGCGATCGAAGTCCGCGAGCGTCTGATCGGCGACGATCCCGACGCCGCCGACCAGCAGGAGGGCCTGGCGACGAGCCTCCTCTACCTCGGCACCGTCCACGCCGCCGCCGGTCGACTCGACGAGGCCCGGGCGACGTTCGAGCGGGCCGTCGAGATCCACGAACGCCTGGTCCGCGACCATCCCGCCGTCACCAGATATCAGGCCGACCTGCTCTACAGCCGCGACAACCTCGGCGGCGCGCTCCGCGACGCGGGCCGTCTCGACGAGGCCCGAACCGTCTGGGAACGGGCCGCCGAACTCGGCGAGCGGCTGGTCCGAGACCGTCCGGAAGTGCCCGAGTACGCCGACGGGCTCGGCACGGTCCTGAAGAACATGGGCGCGGTCGAACTTCAAGCCTCGCGCTTCGACGAGGCTCGCGGGCGGCTCCGGGAGGCGGTCTCCCTGCGGAAAAAGGCCCTGGCCGCCGACCCCCGAAGCCTTCGATACCGCCGGGCCCTGGAGGACGACCTCGCCAAGCTGGCCGCCGCGGAGCGCGGGCTGGGCCGCGAGGACGAGGCCGCCCGCGTCGAGCGCGAACTCGCCGAGCTCCAGGCCGGCGACCCGACTTCCGGAACGGTCACGCCCCCGTCGGCGGACGGGGAACCACGCGGAGCCCGGCCTTCTCCAGCCGACTGACCAGGACCGCCCAGTGACGGCCGAAGCCGTGGGCGTTCATCGTGTGGGCGCACTCGATCGTCTCGCGATCGAACCGGCCCACGACCCGCGCGCCGCCGGGCGCCCGGAACAACGCCTTGCGGACGGCCGAAACGCTCGGCGCGGCGACGTAGAACCGCAGCCGCGCCAGGGCGTCCGCGGCGATCGCCCCTTCGCCGGCCGCGGCCGAATCGTTATCCTGGAGATCCACGACCGCGACTCCCCCGGCGCGCCCGCGCCGAAGTTTGATTCCCCAAGACGACGGCATCATGATCGACCCTCCCAGCAACATCAAGGCCCACCAGGCCGATCGGATCCTCGAAGTCGTCTGGCCCGACGGCGCCGTCGACCGCATCCCCTACCGCGCTCTCCGCGCCGCCTGCCCCTGCGCCAGTTGCAAGGACGAGTTCACCGGCGAGCGGATCATCCGGTACGAGCACGTCCGCGAGGACGTTCGGATCGACGGGATGGAGCCGGTGGGGAGCTACGCCGTCAAACCCTTCTGGAGCGACGGCCACTCCACCGGCATCTACACCTGGGAACAACTCCGCGAGGCCACCGCCGACTCGGCCCGGTCGTGACCGAGCCCGTCCTGACCGTCGCGATCCCCACCTATAACGGCTCGGCCCACCTGGCCGAGACGCTGGCGGGGATCCTCGCCCAGCGCGACGCCGCGTTCGACCTGCTCGTCCGCGACGATCGTTCCGACGACGCGACCGTCGCAATGGTTCGCGCGCTGGCCGGCGATCGCGCGCGGGTCGAGGTCAACTCGGAGCGGCTCGGCCTGGCGGGCAACTGGAACCGTTGCGTCGAATCCGCCCGGACGCCCTGGGTGGCGATCTTCCACCAGGACGACCTCATGCGGCCCGGATGTCTGGCGCGCCGCCTCGACGCCCTGTCCCAACCCGGAGCCGACGCCCTGGGCCTGCTCGCCGAGCCGGCCGACGTCATCGACGCCTCCGGCGGGCCCGTCCCCTCCTCGATCATCGACCCCGGCGGGATCGCCGATCGCGACCCCTCGGGCGTCGTCGATTTCGAGCCGGGGGCGTTCGCGCGACGGCTGGCCGCGACCAACCTGTTGCGCTGCTCGGCGGTGACGACGAACCGGCGGGCCCATCAGGTCCTGGGCGGGTTCGATCCGTCCTGGCGTTACGTCGTGGATTGGGAGTTCTGGCTCCGCGCGGCCGATCGATTCGGCGTCCGCTGGATCGCCGGCGACCCATTGGTCTCCGTCCGCTGGCACGAGGGAAGCGAGACCCACCGCTTCAAGCACGGCCTGGACGACCTGGAGGAAAGCGCCCGCCTGGCGGCGCTTCGAGGGGGCCGCCCCGGTCGCGCCCTGGCCCGCGCGTACCTCAATCGAGCGCATGAGGCGCTGCGAGGCGGGCGCGTCGACCTGGCCCGAGCGGCGTTGAGGAAGGCGGCGCGGACCTCACCCGGGGCGACGGCCGCGGCGTTGACCGACCCTCGCCTCGCCGTTCAGATGGGGCTTCTCGCCCTCGCCCCGGCACACGCAAGGCGTTGGTTCGCTCGCCAGGAAGGCTGACGGGTCGCACAGGGGAAGGATCGGATCGGTCGAGTCCACCAAGCTGCTGAGCCGGACGCGCTGAAAGGCTTCCCGCATCGTGGCGTAGGCCCGGTCCAACTCGCGATGCAGCGGGCAAAGCGTCGTGTGCGACGGCAGTCCCAGCGGGCAACGCTCGATGCGCTCGATCGGCGCCACGGCGTCCACGACGTCCAGGATCGTCATCTCGTCGGGCGGCCGCGCCAACTCGTGACCGCCGCCGGGGCCCGGCTTGGAGACCACCAACCCGGCGGTCGACAGGTCGCGCAGCACCCGATTGAGGTACGACCGCGGCACCTTGGTTCGCTCGGCCAGCACGTCGGCCGAGGCGGGCGCGCCCGTCGTCCCCGCCAGGCAGACCGTCGCCCGCAACGCATATTCCGCCGTCTTTGGAATCATGGCCTCACCATCGCGACCCCCGCTCTTCAATTCCCAGCCATTTAATCTGCATGTCAAGGTGCGGATTTGCAAGTGGAATTTGTCGCGGGGGTTCGCGACGGCGCGATTCAAGCCCGGGGATCGAGCGTCCGCGCCAGGCGGTCGAGCGGCTCGCCGGGGGCCTCGATCCGGATCGAGCGTCGCGCGCCCGCGCCGGGATCGATGCGGACCCACCAGGTGTCGGGGGGGAGGGAGTCGGCGACGCGGTCGGCCCATTCGACGAGGCAGACGCCGCCGGCCGACCAGTAGTCGGCGGGGCCGAGATCCTCGAAGGCGGCGGGGGAAGGGAGGCGGTAGGCGTCGAAGTGGAAGACGGGGATTCTCCCGTCGTATTCGTGGATCAGCACGAACGTCGGGCTGGCGATCGCCGCCGGGTCGACCCCGAGCGCCTCGGCGACGGCCCGCGACAGCCGGGTCTTGCCGGCCCCCAGGGGCCCGACCAGCCCGACGACGACGTCCGCGGCGACGACCTCGGCCAGCGCGCGGCCGAGCGCCTCGGTCTCGGCCTCGTCGTCGAGTTCGAGGATCACGGCGGCGGCTTCGCGACGGACGTTCATCGGGCGGCCTGATCGCCGATGGGCTTGAGACCGGGAGCGGCGAGGAAGGCTTGCAGGGGCTTGCCGTCCTCGACGCTCCAGAGCCGGACCTCGCCGTCCCAGCTTCCGGAGGCGACCTGCTTGCCGTCGGCGGAGAAGGCGACGGAGTAGACCCAGTCCTTGTGGCCTTCCAGGGCCCGAATCGCCTTGCCGTCCTCGAAGTTGAACAGGCGGACCTGGTGGTCGGCGCCGGTCGCGGCGAGGGTCTTGCCGTCGGGGGACAGCGCGGTGGCGAAGACGGCGCCGCCGAAGCCGCCGACGGCGCGCGTCTGCTTGGCCTCGCCGTCGAACGTCCAGACGCGGGCCTGGGCGTCGCCGCCGGCGGAGACCACCGATTTGCCGTCGGGAGAGAACAGGACGGCGTAGACCGGCTGGGCGTGGGCCTGGAAGGTCGCCAGCGACTCCTTCTTCTCGACGTCGAAGACCTTGCTGGTCTTGTCGCGGCTGGCGGTGGCCAGGAGCTTGCCGTCGGGGCTGAACGCGAGGTCGAGCACCCAGTCGGCGTGGTCCTCCACCTGGAAGAGGACGTCCCCCTTGGCCGTGTCGTACACCCGGAGGACCCGATCCGCGCCGGCGGTCGCGAGCCTGGTCCCGTCGGGGGAGAACGCGACGGCCAGGACGGCGTCCTGGGCCTCGGCCAGATCGCGGACGAACTTCGGTTCCGCGCCGGGCTCGACGGCGTAGAGCTTGGCCAGGCCGTAGAGCCCCGGATCGCCGCAGGCGATCGCCAGCCACTTGCCGTCCTTGCTGTAGGCGACGTCGTAGGTCCGCTCCGACAGCCCTCCAAGCCGCGCGTCGAGCGCGGCGTCGGCCGTCTTCCAGGCCGTCGCCTCGTGGTGGCCCGACGCCAGCACCCGCGAGCCGTCGGGCGCGAACGCGACGGCGGTGATCGGCACGGCGACCGGGTACGACTCCGGCGCGTCGATCTTCCGGAGCCTTCGCAGCAGGAACGTCCAGTCCTCCTCGGCGGCCTGGCCGTCGTACTTCGCCCCCTGGGAAACCCAGCGCTCCAGGGTGGCGACCTCCTCGTCGGAGAGCGGGTCTTGCTTGTAGGGCATGCGCGGCTCGCCCTCCGGGCGGACCAGCTCGATCAGGTAGCTGTCGTCGGGCTCGCCGGGTTCCAGGGTGATCCCCTCGCCGGTCTTCCCCCCCTTGGCCAGCTTGTCGAAGCTCGTCATCACATACTTGCTTTCGGCCTTCTTGGGATTGTGGCAGGCGATGCAGTTCCGCGACAAGATCGGCGCGACGTCCCCCATGAAGCTGACCGGCTTTTCCGCCGGAGGTTGCTCCGCGGGCGGCTCCTCGGCGAGGACGGCCGGGGCGATCGTCATCAGAAGCGCGGCGAGAAGGCGTCGCGAGGCGGCGGGGCGGGGCATGGAAGGAAGCTCCTAGTCGGGGATGAAACGCATCGCGGCCTCTACTATCCGAGCGACGATTGGAGATCGATCCACAGATTTTTCAGATTAACGCAGATTTGTCGGGTATTCGTCTGTAATCTGCGTCAATCTGTTAAATTTGCGGATAATTCTCCATTTCAGCGGGCGGATTCCTGGTCACTTCGCGGGGGGCGCGACGATTTTCGCCGTCAGCGTCGCGGGCGGGTAGGGATAATCCTTACCGGCGACCTGGAAGGCGGGCGTGACCTTGGCGGCGGCCTCGGCCGGCTTGGCGTCGGCGGCGGCGGCGAGCTTGATGACGAAGTCGGCGGCTTCGGGGGCGACCGTGACCGGCTCGGCCGCGAGGCCGGCGGGAAGGCCGTCGAGCTTCACGACGACGGGATCCTTGAACGTCCCCTTGCGCGTCAGCTTCCCCTTCAACTCGACCGTCGCGCCGGGGACGGCCTCGACGGCGGCTTGCTCCAGGGTCAACTCGACGGGACGAACGACGTTCAGGGCGACGACGGGGCCCTCGATCGTCCGTTCGCCGGGGGCGAACTTGCCCTTGGCGGAAAAGGCGATCGTGATGGCGCCGAGGGCGGCCTCGGGGGCGACGGCCACGACCAGGTCGGCGGCGTCGGCCTTTTCGGCGACGTTCACCGCCGCGACGGCGAGGCCGGGCGGCAAGGGCAGGGCGTTGATCGCGACCGCGGCGTCGGCCCCCTCCGTCCGGACCAGCTTCATCGGGATCGTCACCGACTGGCCGTGGACCGCCTCGATCGGCCCGGCCGGGACGTCGAGCGCGGCGACGTCGGCGGTCGACGGGGCCGTCGCCAACGCCTCGCGACGCAGGACGTTGGTGGGGAGCGTCCCCTGCACGGCGTAAACCTCGTGGGCCTCGGCCACGCGGCGGATCGGGCCGGCGGGGCCCTGGGCCTCGCCGACGACCTGAAGGTCGGCCACCTCGAAGGCGGCGTCGGCCGCGGCGGTCAGCGAGAGCCGGCCGACGGTCTGACCGGCGGCGACGCTCCCCGGTCGAACCGTCACGCCCGGCGGCGGGTCGACCACGGAAAGCGCGATCGGGCCGTCGAAGCCGTCGCGGGCGACGGTCACGCCGATCGTCCGCGAGCCCCCGCGCGGGACGTTCGCCTCGGTCGCCTCCAGCGTCAGGGCGAAGTCGGGGGTCACGGGCTCGACGACGATCCGATAGCCGAAGCCGACGCCCCCGCGCTTCGCGTTGTCGCGGAGGACCAGCGTCAGCTCGTCGACGCCGGCCGGAACGTCGACGACCGCCGCGGGATCGGCGTCGACGACCTTCGTCGCCGCGCCGTTGACGGTCGGGCCGGGGAGCGACTGGTCGTCCACCGTGGCGATCGCCTCCCCCTTGGGGTTGAGGACCTGGAGCCAGCCGTCCAGCGACGAACCGAGCCTGGCGGCCTCGACGCGGATTCGGAGCTTGTCGCCCGGCTTCGTCGCGACCACGAAGCGGTCCTCGTCGCCAGGCGACTCGATCCGGCCGTTGACGACGACCGGGGCCGCGACCCGGATCGCCGCGGCGGTCGGGTCGGTCGGCTCGCGAACCTCGGGAAGCGACGAGACCGTCAGCGCCCCGACCGATTCGGCGTCCAGCGCCCCGACCTCGAACCGAGGGGTCAGGACGGCGACGCGGGACGGCGGGATCAGACGGGCGACGACCGGCCGGGGCTCGACGAACGTGCCGCCGAGCAACTCGAAGCCCACCGTCTCCCCCCGGCGACCCCCCAACGGGAAGACCTCCGCGGGGGCCGGAACCTCGCCGACGACTAGTCGGTAGACCGGCCGGCCCCCTCCGGCGTAGCGGGCGTCGGACAACTCGACGACGTAATCGCCGTCCTCGGGGAGTTCCACGAACAGCCGGGCGTCGGTCAGCAGGCCGGGCGTGTCCTCGGCCGAGGCCACGAACCGCCGCGACGGCGCGACCAGCGATAATTGGATCGTCGGGTCCACCCCCGAGCCGATCCGCGCGCACTGGGCGTCCACGACGATCTTTTGACCCTTCCTCCCCGCGAACCGGAAGCAGTCGACGTCGTTGCCGGCCACTCGGCCCTCGACGACCGCCGGGGCCGCCACCGCCTGGGCGGCGTCGATCCGGTTGTTGTCCTCGATCTCGGCGACCTGGGGAAGCTGGCCGATCGAGAAGAGCAGGGGGGCGGATACGCCGTCGTCGGTCTGGACGCGGATCGGGCGCGACCCCACGGCGACCGTGGCGGGGACGGTTAGCTTGAACGCCCACGCCTCCGGCTTGCTCCGCTCCGGCGGCAGGGCCTCGACCTGGAACGGGAACGAGGCGATCAGCCGCGGGTTGGCCCCCAGCCGTTCGCCCGAGAGCGTCACCTCCACGGTCTCGCCACGACGCGCGCCCAGGGGCGAGGCGTCCGCCAGCCTGGGTGGATCGGCCGTCGCGGCCGCGCTCGCCAGCAGGCCCAGCGCCGTCAGGGCGCATCGACCGAATCGCATCATGAGTCCGCTCCGAGCCGGGGGGCGCCGTGGTCGCGATCGTCGCGGCGGGAGGGAGGCCGCGCGGGTGGGATCGCCCTTGGGGGATTCTCCAACGTCGGTTCAACGTCGCGCGCCGCCGCGGAATTGTCAAGAAGGTGGATCGCCGCGGCGGTCGGCGCGGCGCGGGCGGGGGCGGATTTGACCGCGGCCGCGCAGGTTGTATCCTCGTTGTGAAGAATTCACGCCGCGCGCGCCGCCTCGCTCGAAGCCGGTCCTTGATGCCGGCCGTCGGGCGGGGATACGATGCGGGATCGACGGCCGCGGGTCCCGCGGCGCGTCGGACGGCTCGCGAGTCGGGCCCCTTGAGTTCCCCCCCTCTTGATCTCGGGAGCTTCCATGCGTTTCGTCCTCATCGACCGGATCCTGGACGTCCAGCCCGGCCGCTCGCTGCACGCCGTCAAGAACCTGTCGCTCGCGGAGGAGTACCTGGCCGACCACTTCCCCGGCTTCCCGGTGATGCCCGGAGTGCTGATGCTGGAGGCGCTCACCCAGGCCGGCGCGTGGCTGATCCGCGAGACCGAGGACTTCGCCCACAGCATCATCGTGCTGAAGCAGGCCAGGACGATCAAGTACGGCAGCTTCGTCGAGCCGGGCAAGCGGCTGGAGCTGAAAGTCGAGATGATCTCGAACGAGCCCCCCCTGGCCACCTTCAAGGGGGTCGGGGTCATCGAGGGGCAGGAGATGGTCAAGGGCCGCTTCGTCCTGACCCGATACAACCTTCGAGACAAGGACCCGGCGCTGCACGCGACCGACGCCATGATCGTCGCCGGCCTGCGGGACCTCCACGCCACCCTCCGCAAGGGGTCGGTGGGGGCCAAGGCCATCGTCCGGACGCCCGACCCGGCCGGCGTCAAACTGCCGTAGGCCGGGTCGGCGGGGGCGCGATCGGCGCGGCCCGCGCAAACCGCGCGATCCTTCGCGGGTTCGCCCGAAAAGTCGCCGCCTCCCCCCGAGTCGAATCGTATCATTGCCTAGCGTGATGGTGTTGCATGGAAACCCGGTTTAACGGAGAATACGGGGAGAGCCGCCGGGACCAGGCCGAAGGGACCGGGGGCTTCCCGCCTAGCGAATCGGGATTCCCTCCACACCCATGACCCTCCCCGTTGAAGTTCGCGCCCCGATCCCGCCCACGATCCAGTGAGCCGACTGGAACGCGGGCAGGTCCGCACCCGATTCGACCAGGGACCGTAGCGCGAGCCCGTTTCCCCCTTTCTTTCCTGAGGATGACATGCCCGCATACGACGAGATCTTCGAGAAGGTCCAGTCCACCCTGGTCGACGCGCTCGGCGTGGACGAGGAGGACGTCAGCCGCGAGTCGACGCTTCAGGGCGACCTCGGCGCCGAGTCGATCGACTTCCTGGACATCGTCTTCCGCCTGGAGCGGAACTTCGGGATCAAGATCCCCCGGGGCGAACTCTTCCCGGAGAACCTGGTCGCCGATCCCGAGTGGATCACCGACGGCAAGCTGACGTCCAAGGGCGTCTCGGAGCTCAAGGCCCGGCTGCCGTTCGCCGACCTCTCGAAGTTCGAGGCCGACCCGGACGTCGAGAAGATGGGCGACCTCTACACCGTCGACATGCTGGTGCATTACGTCCAGAGCAAGCTGGCCGCCTGAGGCCCGGCTCGACGGGGCCGAACCGAACGCCCGCGCGGGCGGCGACGGAGGGAGCCCTCGCGTCGCCCGCGACGGGAGCGGCGGCCCGATCCACGTCACCTCTTTTCATCCCCCCAGGCCCGGCGGCGCGCTCGATCATGCGATGGATCTGGATCGACAAGTTCACGGAGTTCCGGAGCGGTCAATTCGCGCGAGCGATCAAGAACCTGACCCTCGCCGAGGAACACCTGCACGACCACTTCCCGGGCTACCCGGTCATGCCCGCGTCCCTCATCATCGAGGGGCTGGCCCAGACCGGCGGGATCCTGGTGGGGGAGGCCAGCGGCTTCACCGCCAAGGTCGTGCTCGCCAAGATCCCCCGCGCCGAGTTCCACGGCGTGGCCTGCGCCGGCGACCAGCTCACCTACGAGGTGACGCTGACCGACCTCCGCGCCGAGGGGGCCGTGGTCGACGCCAAGGCGTTTCTGGAGGGGGAGCTGCTCTGCGACGCCGAGATCGTTTTCGCGCACCTGGACAACACCCGGGCCAACCAGATCTTCGGCCCCAAGAACTTCGTCTTCACGCAACAACTTCTCGGCGTGCTCGACCTGGCCAAGGCCCAGCAACGGGCCAAGGAGAAGGAGCAGGCCGCGGCGGGCGACGGCCAGGTCCGCGGCGAGCCGCCGGCGGCCCCGACCGCGGGTTGAGTCGGGAAAGGTCGCCAAGCCGGCGAGCATCGGGTAGACTGTTCACGTTCGGGGTTTTGTGACGTCGCGCGGGGAGGGCCCGGTCTCGGGCCGGCGGGAGCCCCGCGGAGGATCGACAGGACCGTCCTCGGGAACTCGACGGGTCATTCATGCTTGGTTACGATCGCCGCGTCGTCATCACCGGGATGGGATTCGTCACGCCCCTGGGCGACTCCCCCGATTCGATCTGGGAGCGGATCGCCGCCGGCGAGGGGGCGCTCGCGCCGATCGAGGCGTTCCCGGTCGCCGGCCTGCCCAACGACGCCGTCGCCGAGATCCGCGACTTCGACTTCGTCAAGGGCTACGCCCTGCCCGAGCTTCGCAAGAAGCTGGTCAAGAGCCGCAAGTACATGGCCCGCGACATCCAGCTCGCCGTCGCCGCCGCCCAGCGCGCCATGAGCGACGCCGGACTCGTGGGCGGGGGCGTCGACCCGAACCGGATCGGGATCGACCTGGGGGCGGGGCTGATCTCGTCGGACCTGGACGAGCTGGCCCCGGCCATCGCCCTCGCGTCGCGGCAGACCGGGCGGTTCGACTTCGCGACCTGGGGGCGGGAGGGGATCGGCGTCGTCGAGCCGATCTGGCTGCTGAAGTACCTCCCCAACATGCTGGCCTGCCACATCTCGATCCTGATGGACTGCCAGGGTCCCAGCAACTCGATCACCGAGGCCGAGGCGTCGTCCAACCTGGCGATCGCCGAGGCGGCCCGGATCATCGCCCGCGGGAAGGCCGACGTCATGGTGACCGGCGGGGCCGATTCCAAGATCCACCCGCTGAGCCTGACCCGGATGGCGCTTTACGGCACGATGTCGCGTTGGAGGGGTGATCCCGCCGGCGGCGTCCGCCCCTTCGACGTCCGCCGCGACGGCACGCTCCCCGGGGAAGGCGCCGGGATCCTGATTTTGGAGGAGCTGGGACACGCCTTGCGGCGGAACGCCCGGATCCACGGCGAGGTGCTCGGCGCCGGCTCGGGCTGCGACGCGGTCGCGACCGGCGGGCTGGACCCCGACGGCGCCGGGACCGAGGTCGCCGTCCGCTCGGCCCTGCGGGAGGCGGGGATCGCGCCCGCCGAGGTCGGCCACGTCAACGCCCACGCCGCCGGGTTCCAGGTCGGGGACCTGGCCGAGGCCCGCGCCTTCGCCCGGATCTTCGGCCCTAAAAAAGTCCCGGTCGTCGGCTTGAAGGGCTACCTGGGGAACGTCGCCTCCGGGGCGGGCGCGGTCGAGTTGATCGCCAGCCTGGTCGGCGTCAACCGCGGGCTGGTCCCGCCGACCCTGAACTGCGACGACCTCGACCCCGCGTGCGAGATCGACGTGCCGACGGGCGCGCCCCGGCCGTCGGAGTCGCCGATCTTCGTCAACACCAACGTCAACGTCAACGGCCAGGCCGCCGCCGTGGTCGTCAAGGGCGGCCCGGTCGCCGCCGACTGAACGGAAACCGAAGCGGAAACGGACGCGGGGCGGTCGGCCCCGAGTCCGATCGATCGATCGAACGGTCACGGTCTTCAAGAGGACGGGCCCAGGCCCGGGAAGCCGCCCCATGCGTCGCGTCGTCGTCACGGGAATGGGCATGGTCACGCCGGTGGGGCGGGACGTCGAATCGTCCTGGCGGGCCCTCCTGGCCGGCGAGAGCGGAGTCGCGCCGATCTCGCTGTTCGACGCCCGCACGTTCCCCACCCGGATCGCCGCGGAGGTCAAGGGGTTCGATCTGGCCGACTACCTCGACGACGCCGACCGCTGGGCCGAGTACTCGCGGAACACCCGGTTCGCCCTGGCGGCCGGCAAGATGGCGCTGGACGACTCCCGGCTGCTGGAATACGCCGGCCTGGACCGCGCGCGGTTCGGCGTCTATCTGGGCTCGGGGGAAGGGCAGCACGACTTCGCCCGGTTCGTGAAGCTCGTCTACAAGACGGGGGGGGACGGGAAGGTCGCGAACGAGGAGTTCACGAGCCACGGCGTGAAGGACCTTCACGCCCTCCACGAGGCGGAGCAGGAGCCGGGGACTCCGGCCGCCCACCTGGCGGCCCGGTTCGGCGCCCGAGGGGCGAACGCGAACTGCCTGACCGCCTGCGCCGCCAGCTCGCAGGCGATCGGCGAGGCGTACGAGATGATCCGCCAGGACTGCGCCGACGTCATGCTCTCCGGCGGCACCCACAGCATGATCCACCCGTTCGGCGTGACCGGGTTCATCCTCCTGACGGCGCTGTCCACCCGCAACGACGAGCCGGCCAGGGCGAGCCGACCGTTCGACCGCGACCGCGACGGCTTCATCCTCGGCGAGGGGTCGGGGATGCTCGTCCTGGAGGAGTTGGAGCACGCCAAGGCGCGGGGGGCGCGGATCCTGGGCGAGATCGTCGGCTACGGATCCACGGCCGACGCCTTCCGGATCACCGATAGCCACGAGGACGGCCGCGGGGCCATCGCCTGCATCCGCGAGGCCCTCGCCGGCGCGGGGATGACCCCGGATCGGATCGACTACGTCAACGCCCACGGCACCAGCACGTCGGTCAACGACTCGGTCGAGACCCTGGCGATCAAGCAGGCGTTCGGCGAGGCCGCGTACAAGGTGCCGATCTCCAGCACCAAGAGCATGATGGGCCACCTGATCGCCGCCGCCGGCAGCGTCGAGGCCGTCATCTGCCTCTTGACGATCCGCGACGGCCTACTGCCGCCGACGATCAACCTCGACAACCCCGACGCCGACTGCGACCTCGACTACGTCCCCCACGAGGCGAGGACGAAGCGGGTCGACGTGGCGCTGTCCAACAGCTTCGGGTTCGGCGGACAAAACATCACGTTGATCCTCAAGCGCTACACCGACTGACCGAACCGCGACGTCGATCGACCGACCGCTTCAGGGCCCCTCGCCGCGGGGGCCGCGGCCGATCGCCGCCGACGGCTTCCAACGAGGGCGTATCCGTGGCCGGCCTCTCCTCGCTGTTGTACATCCTGGCGATCGTCGCGCTCACGCCCGTCGTCGTCCTCGTCGCCTTCGTGATCTACTGCATTCCGGTGTACGCGCCGGTGATCCGGCGGATCTTCGAGGAACAGCCGCTGTTCTCGCCCCTGAGGATCGTCCCGGACGACCTCGGCGAGACGGTCGAGTTCCCGACCTCGCGGGGGCTGACCCTGCGCGGGAGCTATTTCAAGGCGCGAACCGACGCGAGGGTCGGCGTGCTGGTCTTCTGTCACGAGTTCCTCGGCGACCGCTGGAGCCACGCCCCCTACGTCGACCACCTCCGCGACCGGGGCTTCGACCTGTTCGGCTTCGACTTCCGCAACCACGGCGACAGCGACGTCGACCCGGACTACGTCCCGTTCCAGTACGTCTCCGACCGCGAGGTCGATGACGTCAAAGGCGCCCTGGCGTACCTCCGGACCCGTCCCGACCGCGACCTGGCCGGCTACGGCCTGGTGGGCGTCAGCCGCGGCGGCGGCGCGGCGATCCTGGCGGCGGCCGACGAGGCCGACGTCTGGGGCGTCGTCACCGACGGCGCGTTCCCGACCCGCGGCACCATGACCGCCTACATCGTCCGCTGGGCGACGATCTTCGTCCGGGCCAAGTGGTTCCTCCGCTGCGTCCCCCGCTTCGTCTTCTCGTTCCTGGGCGACGTCGCCCGCGCCGGGACCGAGCGGAAACGGAACTGCTCCTATCCCAGCGTCGAGCGCGCCGTGGCGCGGCTCGCCCCCAGGCCGTGGCTGCAGATCCACGGCGAGCGCGACGTCTACATCGGCACCGACATCGCCGACGACCTCTTCTCGTGGGCGCGCCAACCCAAGGAGCAATGGATCGTCGGCGACGCCAAGCACAACCGCTGTCGCGAACTCGAGCCGGAAGCCTACGCCCGGCGGCTCGCGGCCTTCCTCGACCGCAACGCCCCCCGCCGACCGCTCGCGGAGATCGAGGCCGAGGCCGCGACGGACGCCGCCGCCTTCGCCCGCGTCGAGAACCCGGCCCGCGCGGCGAAGCCGAGCCTCGCCGCGAAGGTCGCCGCCCCCGCCGTCGGCTGACCTTCAAAACCCAGGGATGGATCGACATGCTCGGACGAATCAAGTGGTTGGCCGGTCAGCCGCTGACCCTCCGCGCCCGCCGGCTCGCCGCCGAGTTCCACCGGCAGGCCGGGCGGGCGCGGACGGTCCAGCGCGAGCTTCTGCTGAGGCGGGTCGCGCGGAACGCCGATTCCGCCTTCGGCCGCGATCACGGCTTCGCCGCGATCCGTTCCCCGGAGGACTTCCGCCGCCAGGTGCCGATCGGCGACTACGCCCGTCACGAGCCCTACATCGACCGCGTCCGCAACGGCGAGACATCGGCCCTCTTCGGCCCCGGGACCGACGTGCTGATGTTCGCCATGACCTCGGGGACCACCAACCGCCCCAAGACCATCCCCGTCACCCGCGAGGCCCTCTCCGACTACCGCGAGGGCTGGCTGATCTGGGGCGTCACCGCCTTCGACGCCCACCCCGAGATCCTCAAGTACGGCCTGCGCCCCATCCTTCAGATCGCCAGCGATTGGCGCGAGAGCTTCACCCCCGCCGGCATCCCCTGCGGGGCCATCACCGGCCTCACCGCGTCGATGCAGTCGTTCCTGGTCCGGACCACCTACTGCATGCCGCCGTCGGGCTCGCGGATCAAGGACGTCGAGGCCAAGTACTACCTCGCCTTGCGATCCTCGGTCCACCTCGACCTGGGGACGGTCATCGCCGCCAACCCCAGCACCATCCTCAACATGGTCCGGCTGGGCGACCGCGAGCGCGAGACCCTGATCCGCGACCTTCACGACGGCGGCATCGACCTCAAATGGGCCATCCCCGACGACGTCCGCCGGGAACTGCGCTTTCGTACCGCCATCCCGCGCCGGCGCGCCGCGCGACGGCTGGAGAGGCTCGTCGCCGAACACGGCCGACTGCTTCCCAAACACTACTGGCCGCGGTTGGAGTTCCTCTCCAACTGGATGGGCGGGACGATGCGCGCCTACCTGCGCGGGTATCCCGAGTTCTTCGGCGACAAGCCCGTCCGCGACGTCGGCCTGATCGCCTCCGAGGGCCGGATGACGATCCCGATCGAGGACGGCACCCCCGCCGGCGTCCTGGACGTCCGCCACCACTACTTCGAGTTCATCCCCGAGGAGGACGCCGAGAAGGACGACCCCCGGGTCGTCGAGGCGGCCGACCTGATCGAGGGCCGGAACTACTTCGTCCTCCTGACGACCGCCGGCGGCCTGTACCGCTACAACATCTTCGACCTGGTGCGCTGCGTGGGCTTCCACGGCGAGGCCCCGGTCGTGGAGTTCCTCAACAAGGGGGCGCACTTCTCCAGCCTGACGGGGGAGAAACTCTCCGAACACCAGGTCGTCGATGCGGTCGAGGCCGCCCAGAAGGCCGCGGGCGTCCGCCTACGGTCGTACCTGATGCTGCCGATCTGGGGCGACCCGCCCCGCTACGGCCTCCTGGCGGAGACGTCCGACCTTCCCGACGAGGCGGCCGCCGATCGGCTGGCCGCGGCCGTCGAGGGACGCCTGCGCGAGCTGAACCTGGAGTACGCCGCCAAGCGCGACACCCTTAGACTCGGCCCGGTCCATACGATCCGAATCCGCGACGGAGCCTGGGCGGAATTTCAGAAACGGCGGCTCGCCCGCGGCGGCGGGACCGTCGAACAATACAAACAACCCCACCTGATCCCGGACCTCGACGCCCTTGGGTCGTTCCCGACGCTGACGACCATCCCCACCGGGAGGTGGTGAGCCGGGCGCGACGGGACGAAACGAGGCGTGGCGGGCGGGGCCTCGCCGAAGACCCTCGCGACGGCTGGACTAGGCGCGCGGGCCGGTTCGTGGTACATCCGCGATCGCTTGTCGAATCGAGGCCAGGGCTGTGGGCCGCCGCCCGAACCATCTCTCGGACGGAATTCCCCATCGAGGGGGAGTATCGATCATGAAACCGGCGAAGGACGCCGCGAGGAAGCTTTCGTTCGTCCGGCGCGTCGGGCTCAACGCCGCCGCCGCCGCCGGGTTGGCCTGCGCGACCGGATGCGCCACCACCGGCGACGCCTGGCGCGCCGGGGCGCGAGCCATGTCGGGCCTGCTCTGGTCGCCGCCCGAGGCCGCCGAGCCGGGCGGATACGACGCCTACGCGCGAGAGATGGCCAACTCCAAGGCCGTCCTGGCCGCCCGCGGCGTCGATCCGGCCGCGACGCCCGCCGCGTCGGGGACGTCCTCCAAGCCCGCCCCCGCGGGCGCCGAGCCGAAATCGGCCGACGCGCCCGAGCCGCCGCCCACGACCAGCCGGCGGACCTCGGATCCCAGCCTGCGCGTCACCCTGGGAAGGCCGGAGAGCGTCCCCGTCCTGAAGGAGTACGACGGCGAGCCCGGCCCCCTGCTGGCCTCCGCCGAGCCCGCGCCGACGCCCCGCCCCGCCCCCGAGATCGACGCCCCGGCCGACGCCGCGCCCCAGGCCCCCCGGCCGCGACGCTCCCCCGCGGCCGTCAAGGTCGCCGCGAACCCGGCCGCCGCCGAGCCGATCCGCGACGCCGCCGAACCGGCCGCCGACGAACCGGCGAGGTCGCCGGAGGCCACGCTTAAGGAACTGCTCGACGAGGCCCGAAGCCGGCTTGAAGCCATGAACACCTATCAAGTCGCCATCACCCGAATCGAGCGGGTCAACGGCAACGAGCTTCCGGAGGAGAAGGCCCTGTTGAGCATCCGGCGCGACCCCAAGGCGGTGCGCCTGGAGTGGCCGGACGGCCCCAGCAAGGGCCGGGAGGTCATCTACTCCGCCGCGATCAACGACAAGGTGATGCAGGTCAACGTCGCCAACTCGGCCCTGATCCCCCGGATGACGATCCCCGTCGACAGCGTTCTGGCCATGCGGAACAGCCGCCATCCCATCACCGAGGCCGGCTTCGACACCATCTTCGACAACCTCAAGCGCCAGGTCGACGCCCAGGGACGTCCCACCGGCGGCGAGGGCCGGCTCACCTACAAGGGCCTTCAGCCCGTCGACGGCGTCGATCGTCCCTGCCACCTGATCCAGCGGATCACGCCGACGAAGGAGGTCTGGCGGGTCTTCCTCGACCCGGACGACCTGATGCCGGTCGTCGTCACCGCCCAGGAAGCCGACGGCACGTTGCTGGAGTCGTATCGGTACGAACACCTGAAGCCCAACCCGCCCGACCTGGCCGCCGTCGAGGCGTTCGACCCCGACAAGCGCTGGGGCGAATCCAAGGGGCTCTTCTCGCGGCTGGCCCGAGGCGGCGGCGGGGCCGACGCGCCCGCCCCGGCGACCACCCGCTGACTGCCAAATCGGCCGGTGGACGGTCGCGAAAGACGGTCGCGCCGTCCCGGCCGCGAAGAAATCGGAAAATCCTAAAGAGCGGGGTTGCAAGGCGTTGCCGCGATCGAGTCTGATGGATCGAGCGAGGAGCGGTCGATTGGTCCGAGGGTTGCTTAAGAATCAGCCCGGAAGAGACATCGACGAGGATCTCGTGGGTCGGGACCATGACGTCAGCAGAGGCTCGGGATTATTCGATCCTGATCACGGATGATGATCCGGGGGTGCGGGAGTCGCTTCGCGACATCTTCGTCCCCCACGGGTATCGAACCTTCCTCGCCGAAAGCGGCGAGGAGGCCGTCGACATCGTTCGCGTCCACCCAGTCCATCTCGCCGTGCTCGACATGCACCTGCCGCGACTCTCCGGCCTGGAGACGCTCGCCCTGGTCCGCCAGTTGCACTCGGCCCTGCCGGCGATCATGATCTCCGGCGACTGGGACGAGAACCTGATGCGCCGCGCCCTCTCCGAACACGCCTATTGCGTCCTGGAGAAGCCCATCAGCCGCCACATGGTCGTCCACGTGGTCCACAAGGCGCTCCAGAAGTTTTATTGCAACTGACCGACACACTTAAGAGGGTGGGTGTTTTTGTAGGCTGGGTCTGGACCCAGCCCTCGCGAGCCGAGGCCTCCCCAAGTCGGGTCTCGCCCCAATCTGCAAAGGCGACATGCGTACGCTCCGTGAGGCGTAATAAAAAGGCGAAAATCACCACGGCCCCGACGCGGAGATTCCATCGATGCGGCGGTACCTTCGATCAAGGGAGGGGCTCGTCTACTTTTTCACGGTCGTCACTCATGAGCGACGACCCATCCTGACGACGGAGGCCGGCCGCGCGGCGCTTGGACAAGCGATGCGCCATGTGCGTGCCGGGCATCCCTTCGAGGTCGTCGCGACCGTGCTGCTGCCCGACCATCTCCACGCGATCTGGGAATTGCCCGCGGGCGACGCCGACTACTCGACTCGCTGGCGGTTGATCAAAGGGGGATTCAGCAGACTCTGGAGTTGCGACGACGACCGATCCGGAATCGGATCGAGTCGTCGTCGGAAATCGGAGCGTGGCGTCTGGCAACGACGTTTCTACGAACATGCATGCCGAGACGACCGCGATCTGAAGCGCTGCATCGACTATGTCCACATCAATCCCGTGAAGCACGGCCTGGTCGAACGCGCGATCGATTGGCCGTGGTCTTCCTTCCATCGCTACCTTCGCGTCGGCGAATACCCGCCGGATTGGGGCGGCCACGACGTCTGGTACGGGGACGAGTTCCGCGACGTCGAGTAGCAGACCGTCGTCCGTAAACGGATGGGTCGCTCGCCTGGTCTTCGTAAGTAGACCGTCGCACTTAAGAAGGTGGGTGTTCTTGTAGGCTGGGTCTGGACCCAGCCCACGCAAAGCCTGGCGTATTCGGAAGCTGGGTCACGACCCAGCCTACAAAGACCAGGCGACCGACCCACCTGATTAAGTGCGACGGTCCAGTAGGCTGGGTCGTGGCTCAGCTTGGAAAAAGCCAAGGCGCGCGAGGGCTGGGTCCAGACCCAGCCTACGGTAACTGACCGGGGTCGTCTCGTCGTCAGCGCGACTCCTCCAGCAATTCCCGGCAATACCAAAGCGCGCGGGGGAGATGGTAGGGCCCCTTCCACGTGTTCCCCTTCAGCCGCGACGACAAGCGGCCGTCGCGATGGAGGTAGCCGTACCACTCGCCGAACTCCGGGTCGGGGAAGTGGCGGAAGCTCCACTCGTGGACGTCTTGATGCCAGCGCGCGTATTTCGGGTCGCCGGTGAGCGTCCAGGCGAGCAGGGTGGCGATCAGGGCCTCGCAGTGGGGCCACCAGAACTTCATGTCGTGCCAGTAGTCCTGAACCGGCAGCCCGCGGAGGTCGCGAAAGTAGAACAGGCCGCCGTGCTCCTCGTCCCACCCCCGCCTCCACATCCAATCGAGGATCGTCAGGCCCAGCTTGACGAGCCGTCGGTCGTTCCGAAGCCGGCCCTCGCGCATCACGAACCACGAGCACTCGATGGCGTGGCCGGGGTTGAGCTGGCGGCCGTCGAAGTGGTCGATGACCGACCCGTCGGCCGCGACGACCTCCATGAGCGCCTCGTGCTCGGGCTTGAGGAAGTCGCGCTCGATCGCGCCGACGCTCCAATCGATCCACTCGGTCAGCGTCCGTCCTCGGACGACCACCTCGCCCTGGTATTTGCGAAGCTCCTGGGCCGTACACATACAGAACATCAGCGGGCCGACGCCCATCATCGGCCGGGTGGCCGGCTCGACCTTCGCCGATGACCGGCCCGGCGTGAAGGAGTAGTCGAGATAGGCGTCGAAGTGGCGGATCGCGTCCTTGAGCGCTTGCGCGTCACACGTCGCCAACTCGTATTCCGCGTTCGCCATGGCCGCGAACGCCTCGCTGTAAACGTAGCGACGCATCCTCAGGGGCTTGCCGTCGCGGGTGACGGTGAAATACAGTTTGCCGTTGGGCGCGGCGGCGTGGCGACGGAGGAACTCGATCCCGCTTCGGGCCGCGTCGAGCCATTCGGGCTTCTTCTCGACGGCGTTGTACAGGGTGGCGAACGTCCAGGCCCCGCGGCCCTGGAACCAGATCGACTTGTCGTCGTCGATCACGGTCCCGTCGCGATCCAGCCCGGTCAGGTAGCCGCCGTGTTCGCGGTCGAGTCCGTGCCGCAGCCAGAACGGGACGACGTCGCCCAAGAGCGCGTCCCGGTAGAAATCCGCGAGGGCCGAACGCCCCTCGGCGGTCGTCACGTCCACGTTCCACGCCCCCTTCGCTTGCTCCTGGAGAAGCGGACCTCGACGCGGTCATCATAACGTCCTTCCCACCCCGCGACATCGCCCGAACGGGTACCGCGAATCGAGCCGGGCGGCGTTGGGCGAGGGTCGTGGTTTTTCCTGACCGTCACGGATTTTGGGGGGGCGATCGTAACGGCCTTCCCCCTCGCGGGGGAAGGTGGCCCGAAGGGCCGGATGAGGGGGGGC
>ERZ778018.755-NODE-755-length-39832-cov-9.755939_pt1 | contig 39832 bp, 32 predicted proteins | sample MGYA00375748_ERZ778018 | MGnify/ENA primary metagenome ERZ778018 (study PRJEB29350, sample SAMN05509839) | bioreactor metagenome | biome: bioreactor; material: wastewater | place: South Africa: University of Cape Town | collected 2014-04-22 ... | reverse complement strand
GAATGTATAAATGCTTAAATAATTAATTGGAGAGAATTATGAAAGAACATCAAAATACAGATAATGCTAACCAAGCAAAAGTAAAGCAATCTGGCTCTGAAGATAATTCTGCTAAGCAAGCTCCCAATGCTGAAGCATCAACTAAAGCAGAAGTATCTCAAGATAATGGGACAAAGCAAGGAGAAACACTAGAAGGTTTAAAACAAACTTTAGAAAAAGTACAACAGGAATTAGCTATAACAAATGACAAGTATATAAGGTTGTATGCAGAATTTGAAAACTTTAGAAAAAGAACAAGCCAAGAAAAATTATCACTAATAGAAACAGCTGGTGAGAAAATATTACAGCAAGTTCTTCCTGTTATAGATGACTTTGAACGTGGTTTAACAGCTTTACAACAAGAAAATGTATCGGTACAGGCAGTAGAAGAGGGTGTCAAATTGATACATGATAAATTGCTTCATATTCTTGAACAAGCTGGTGTACAACTTATGCAGCTTGAAAAAGGTAGTCCTTTTGATGCCGAATTACAAGAAGCCATTACAAAAATCCCAGTAACAGATGCATCGCTACATGGTAAAGTAGTAGATATTATTGAAAAAGGGTATTTGTTAAAAAATAAAGTATTGAGGTATGCAAAAGTTATAATAGGCGAATAATGGCAAAACAAGATTATTACGAGATATTAGGAGTAAAAAGGGATGCTACCGCTGATGAAATAAAAAAAGCTTATAGACAGATAGCGCTCAAATATCATCCTGATAAAAACCCAAATAACCCTGAAGCAGAAGAAAAATTTAAAGCTGCAGCAGAAGCTTATGAAGTGCTTAGTAATGCAGAAAAAAGGCAACGATATGATTATTTAGGACATGATGGAATGCGTGAACAAGCTTATAGAGGCTCATATACACAAGCTGAAGATATATTTGGTAGATATAATAATATCTTTGAGGGTACGCCGTTTGAAAGCTTTTTCCAGGGAGGACGTTCTCAACAACAGACCCGTCAGGGAAGTGACTTACGCATTAAACTGAAGCTAACATTACAAGAAATTGCTAGCGGAGTTGAAAAGAAAATAAAGATAAAAAGGTATGTAATCTGCCAGACTTGTGGAGGTAACGGAGCACAAAATGGCACTGCGCTTTCTACTTGTAATACATGTAAAGGTACTGGCGAAGTTCATAGAGTTGCTAATACGTTATTAGGGCAGGTAGTTACCCATTCAACTTGTTCTGTATGTCACGGAACAGGTAAAATTATTGCTACGCCTTGTAGTACCTGTAAAGGAGAAGGGAGAATATATGCAGAAGAAGTAGTCAACATAAAAATACCTGCTGGTGTAACCCAGGGTATGCAGCTCTCTATGCGTGGAAAAGGCAATATGCCTCCACATGGTGGTGTGCCAGGCGATCTCCTTATTGCCATTGAGGAAAAAGAGGATGATGCACTAAAAAGAGAAGGAAAAGATATTCACTACCAACTTTATATTAGCTTTATTGATGCAGTTTTTGGAGCCGAAAAAGAAGTTCCTACTCTTAGTGGAGATGTAAAAATTAAGTTAGAGCCAGGAACTCAAAGTGGTAAGATATTGCGGCTACGTGGCAAAGGTATTAAAGAAGTAAATGGCTATGGACAAGGCGACCAGCTTGTTCATATTCAGATATGGACGCCAGATAAGCTTAATAAAGAAGAAAAGGAAATTCTTGAAAAACTAAAAGATTCACCTAACTTTATCCCTCAACCCGGTAAACAGGAAAAGAATTTTTTTGAAAAGTTTAAATCTCTTTTCAGAAATTAATATGAAAACAACCGAGCTTTATAAATAAAGCTTATGTATGGTTAAAGTTTATAATAAACATTTGTATCTATTAAAATAATATAATTCAGATGAAGCTTGTTATTACCTATGATTGGCATAGCATAACCTATGACTTTTAACAGCTTCTTTTAATTTGCCCAATACATTTTTAATGATGTTTGAAAACTTAAGTAATAATTTAGCTAAAGCGATTAAGACCCTTAAAGGACAGGGAAAGATTACAGAAATTAACGTTGCCGCTACTGTTAAAGAAATTAGACGAGCGCTTATACAAGCAGACGTCAATTATAAAGTAGCTAAACAAATTACGGATGATATTAAAACCAATGCGTTAGGTAAAGATGTGCTGGCGGCTGTATCCCCTGGCCAATTATTTACCAAAGTAGTAAGTGATGAGCTTACCAAGCTAATGGGCAGTGAGAAGGCTAGTATTAATTTAAATGGTAAGCCAGCTATTATTTTAATGGCAGGCCTACAAGGATCTGGAAAAACTACTTTTTCTGCCAAATTAGCTAACTACTTAAAAAAACAAAATAAGAGTATATTGTTAGTGGCATGTGACATCTATCGGCCTGCGGCTGCAGAACAGCTCCATGTCTTAGGGCAGCAGATTGATGTGGAAGTATTTAGTAAACTAGACTATAAAGATGCTATACAAATAGCACAAGAAGGAATTGAGTATGCTAAGAATTCTCACAAGCAAGTAGTCATTATAGATACAGCCGGTCGCCAAACTGTAGATATGGGGATGATGCAAGAGATAAAAAAATTGCAAGATACTGTTAAGCCTGCAGAGACACTCTTCGTAGTAGATGCTATGGTTGGGCAAGATGCCGTAACTACAGCACAAGCTTTTTATGAGCAGTTACATTTTGACGGAGTAATACTTACTAAATTAGATGGAGATACACGTGGTGGAGCAGCCCTTTCTATTCGTGCAGTAGTTAACAAACCTATCAAATTTATTGGTACAGGCGAAAAACTAACGGATCTAGATTTATTTTATCCAGATAGGATGGCTCAACGTATCCTTGGTATGGGAGATGTTGTTTCGCTTGTAGAACGTGCTGAACAAATATATGATGAACAAGAGGCCAAAAAGTTAAGCCAAAAACTTCGCAAGAATCAGTTTAATCTAGATGACTTTTATTCTCAGATTCAGCAGCTTAAGAAAATGGGAAATTTAAAAGATCTTGTTTCCATGATTCCAGGTATGAGTAAAATAGCTGCTAATACTGGCAACATAGGAGAAGAAAATTTTAAAGCTTTTGAAACAATTATTTTTTCTATGACACCACAAGAGCGTGCCCAACCTAGTTTACTTGACCCAAGCAGACGAGCTCGTGTAGCAAAAGGTAGTGGTGTGCCTATACAAGAAGTAAATAGGCTACTTAAACAATTTGAGACTATGTGTCAGCTCATGAAGCAAACACAAAAAGGTGGTATGCAACATATGATGAAGCTTGCTAGAAAGTTTAGATAGGCAAGTACCATAATTTATATCTAACGAATAAATAAAAGTTGATAAATAAAAAGCTTTTGATAAAATTTTATTTCTTTTGCTATTTAGTTAATGGATAACCCGAAAGAAAGTATGCGTTATCATAAGTTGCTTAATTACTTATGGATTTCCTTCTTAGGAATTTTGGTAGCCATACCTATTTATATACTTACCGTTAAAATCAACTTCTTGAACATATACGGTGCTTTACCATCTATCATTATATTAGAGAATCCTAAAAGTGATTTAACTTCAGAACTATATGCATCTGATGGGGTTATTTTGGGTAAATATTTTAGGTATAATCGTAGTCCTGTACAGTATGAAGAAATTTCTAAAAATCTAATAAATGCACTATTAGCTACAGAAGATTATCAATTTGAAAAACATGCGGGCATTTACCTAAGTGGTATTGCCAGGGCATTTTTTTTATCAATTCTTTTACATCAAAATAAAGGAGGAGGAAGTACACTTACGCAACAATTGGCAAAAAATCTCTTTAAAACCAGAAGTGAACAATATCAGGGACTCCTTAGTAAAATACCATTTATAAAAACAATTATTGTCAAAACAAAGGAGTGGATTGTATCTATACAGCTAGAAAGAGCCTATACCAAAAAAGAGATTATTACTATGTACTTAAATACCGTTGCCTTTGGCAACAATGCATACGGTATTAAAGTGGCTGCTAAGACATATTTTAATACTACACCAGATGCACTAAGTGTAGAACAGGCTGCCTTATTAGTCGGTATACTACGGGCGCCGTCTTATTATAGTCCTACTAGATTCCCTGAAAGAGCTTTAAGAAGAAGAAACGTAGTATTAGCCCAGCTCTGTAAGTACCAATTTATAACACCAGCCACCTATACAGAGCTTAAACAGCGTCCTATTGAATTACAATATAAAGTAGAAGATCATAATCAAGGCATAGCTACTTATTTTAGGTCTGCTATTAGAGAGTTTTTATTAGCCTGGACGAGAGAACATGGATATGACTTATTTGAAGATGGATTAAAAATCTATACTACTATTGATAGCCGTTTACAAAAGCATGCTGAAGAGGTAATAGCCGATCATATGCAGGTGTTACAAAAGAAATTTGAGCAACACTGGGGCTCTGAAAATCCTTGGGTAGACGAAAATGGTAAAGAAATATTCAATTTTATAGAAAAGGCAGCTAAAAAGAGCGATATATATCAGTATATATGTAAAAAATATGGGGTAGATAGTGCAAATGTATATATGGAAACTCCTATACCTACTAAATTATTTTCTTGGGAAGGAGAAATTGATAGCCTCATAAGCCCTATAGAAGCTATCAGGTACAATAAAAGGCTCTTACATGCTGGTTTAATGGCCATGGATCCACATACAGGACATATAAAAGCTTGGGTAGGAGGGATCAATTTTGAACACTTTAAATACGACCATGTAATGCAGGGTAAACGGCAGCCTGGTTCTACATTTAAGCCAATAGTATATGCAGCTGCCATAGACAATGGATATTCACCATGTTACGAAGTAATAGACGCGCCTGTTACATTCAAAGTGCATACAAAAGCAGGAACATGGACACCTAAAAATGCAAATGGTGTATATACTGGCCAAAAGATGACACTACGGCAAGCACTTTCTAAATCTGTAAACTCTATTACAGCTTATATACTTAAACAGATAGGGCCCGAATTGGTAGTAGATTATGCCAGGAGATTAGGAATAAAAAGTCCTATGAATCCTGTACCTGCGTTATGCTTAGGGGCAAGCGATGTGTCTGTTTATGAACTTACAGGTGCATATAGTACCTTTATGAATAAAGGTATTTGGACAGAACCTTTATATATCACTCGAATTGAGGATAAACATGGACGTGTATTGCAAGAGTTTGTACCACAAAAAAAGGAAGCCATCAACGAAGAAACAGCCTGGTTAATGTTACATATGCTTAAGGGAACTATAGAAGAGAATGGGACATTTCGTGGATTAAGTAAGGAAATGAAAGAAAATAACGAAGTTTGTGGTAAGACAGGTACAACCTCTAATCATTCAGATGGATGGTGTATTGGCATGGTCAAGGATTTATGTACAGGTGTTTGGGTAGGTGGAGAGAACCGATCTATACACTTTAAAACACTAGCTACAGGCCAGGGCGCTGTTACAACGAGGCCAATATGGGAAAAATTTATACTAAGTCTATATGCTGACCCTGATGTGCCATATAATAAAGGTCCGTTGCCTAAACCAACAATGCCACTAAACTTGCCATGTATGCAGGTGCAGTCAGACAAAACCATAGCAACTAAACAGCTAACTGAATTTAATAATCCACCATCCAATGGTATAGATTCTTTAAGTAATGAGCACTCTCAGGATTCAGATGAGATAGAGAAAGATTCAGTAGATACTTATATAAATGCTGACGAGGTATTTTAACAAATATGTTACAAATACGAAGTATGTAATGTATTAATTATTAATCCTTGCTATTAAACACTAAAATGAATAATCCTTACTTTCGCTTGATTCGTACTATATGGCATTACGGTGTACCTTGGCGTGGTACTATTATAGGTTACTATATAGCTTATATCTTGGCACGTGCCATTAGAAATTTAGCTCCTTATGCATTTGGAAAAACTATTGACATACTACAAAACTTCAATCCAGATCGTCTTGGAGAAGTTATTTACTGGCTTATTGTAGGCGTAGGCGTTGTGTTGGTGTATTGGTTGTTACATGGCCCCACACGTATTATTGAGCGCAATATAGCATTAAAAATCCAGCAAGCTTTTCAACTAAATCTATATGAAAAGCTTACACAACTACCTCTTAAATGGCATCAAGAGCATCATTCAGGTAATATTGTAACACGTATCAACCGTGCCTCTAATGCACTCTATGACTTTGCCGAAGATCAATTTATCTACATCCAAACTATTGTTACGTTTTTTACTTCCATTGGATTTTTACTGTGGATTTCACCAGTAGTAGGAGTGTTGAGTCTTATTACTTCTGCTCTTTCTATGTTTACAGTCATTTGGTTCGACCGTAAACTAACACGTCTATATGATACACAAAATGAAATAGAGAACAAGTTAGGCGCAGTATTATTTGATTATCTTAACAATATGACTACGGTGCTGACCTTGCGACTTGGTAGTTTAACGCATGGTAATCTGGCACAATGCATGAAATCTATTTGGCCATCTTTCAAAAAAGATGTTGTAACCAATGAAGTTAAATGGTTTACAATGGAAATGCTGCTAACAATATCACAAACCATACTTCTGATAGGTTATATTATATACACTTTACATACAACAGGTGCCATTATGATTGGTGTAGTAATCATGATTTTTCGCTATCAGTGGGAGCTTAGTTCAGTCTTTCAGGAGCTTAGTATACATTATAGCCGACTAGTACATATGAATACAGATATTGAGACTATAGAACCACTACTTGGCGATATTAAGAAGTTCGCACACAAACCAGCAGGTATAGAGGTTGCTCGTCAATGGCATACTATACAGGTACAAGAACTCTGTTTTCAACATAACAAGGTTGCTGACAATAAACCTACTTTTAACGATTTAAGCTTTACTATACAACGTGGGGAAAAGATAGCGCTTATTGGAACAAGTGGTGGTGGTAAAAGTACTTTACTTAATCTATTAAGTGGACTTTATACTCCATCAAAAGTTAATCTTCTAATTGATGGAGTGCCTTTTGATATCTTAGAACCACTCCGAAGTATAGCAACACTTATTCCACAGGATCCTGAAATCTTTGAAAATACCGTTTATTTTAACATTACTATGGGATTGCCCGCAGAACCGGCTGAGCTAGCACATATTATGCAATTGTCAAGATTTACAAGTGTATTAGAAAAGCTTTCAGAAGGATTAGAAACCTATATCCATGAAAAAGGGCTTAATTTATCTGTTGGTCAGAAACAACGTTTGGCACTTGCTCGTGGATTGTTTGCAGCACGTTTTAGCTCTCTTATTTTAATGGATGAGCCTACTTCAAGCTTAGACTTGCAAACAGAAAAAGAAATTTTTTCTGATGTTATCCGTAATTTAAAAAATTCTACAATGATTATTTCCTTACATCGGCTACATCTTCTACCTCTCTTTAGTAGAATTATCATGTTAGATAAGCAAGGAATTGTAGCAGATGGCCCTGCTAAAGAGCTACTAAATGAGCCAGGAGTTGTACGTGATTTATGGAAAAAATACCAGGCACATTCAGAAAATGAAAACTAAATAGCTATATAATATACATTGAAAGCTTACATTTAAAACTTGTTGTGTTATATATAGGTGTGCTAGATAACCAATCCATTGCTTGTTATATATCAGTTTTGGAAGTTTTGCCAAAAATTAGCTATTTTGATGCCGCTGTTTTAAACTGTGTTTTCTATAAAAGCACAACCTCTATCAGATAAAAGCTATAGAATAACATTTAACAGTAGCAAAGTATAAAAACAGAAACCTAAAATTAGAATATCATGAAATATTCTATAAAGTTAATGCAAAAGCTATTTCTTGGCTTACTAATTACCATACAGTTTAGTGCATGTTATAAAGAGGCACAAGAAAAATATATAAAAGAATTTGGAGAATCCAAAATAGAGTTTACAACAGGTAGTAACGGCGAGTTAAGTGTACTAATAAATACACAAAGGCTGAATCTTTGTTCAGCAAATGAATCAGAAATAGATGAATATTACCAATATATATAGTTCTCCTGGAGTAATGCAAAAGTTTTTTTAAAGGAGAAACTTCTGGTAGAGATTATGCTGCACAAAGGGTAGCAACATGGGTAGGCTGTTGGGGAAATGGTAATGCCTTTGCAGGTTTAACAGTTCGAATTAAAGATATGCCTAAAGAAGGTTCATTTTTAGAAAATGTAGTTTTAGGTGGTTCTGACGAGGAAAATAGTGCGGAATTAACTTACTTTTTGAGAAAGGATAAATGGAGTCAAAGATTTGGCACAGAACTAGTGAGAGCAATCGTACTTTTTTATGGACCAGAATTAGCAAAACGTAACTACAAATTACCTGCCCAAATAGTACAAGATTTTAAAAGAATTGTAGCTACCTTCAGAAAAGATAATGTTGCTTCTGAAAAAATTCTAAAAAATGTGGCTATGACAGTATATGCGACTAATGAAAAGTTTGGAAATATAAGAGATCTTTATGAAATCTTCATGCCACATATAGTATTCCTCAAGGAGAAGAGGTATTATAAAGAGCTTTGTAAAAAAAATAATTATAATTCTAAAACCTCTAGGCTACTAGCTAGCTTAGAGGTTTTATTAAAGCCCTGTGTCTGTACAGGGTTCAACTAAAAAATAAGGTAATGGTTAGATAAGCGAAGGAAAAATTATAGATTGGAATAGAGAAGTTATTTTACTTGATTAATGATGCAGACTGAGCTATAAGCAAGAGCTGGTTTCACAAAAGATCAAAATACTGTCTTGCTTAAGGAGAGTAGACTTTTTTTTAAGGTGAACTTGAGAAACTTATTTTATATTTTAAACACCTATTTTTATTTTTTGTATTCTTTAAATCGTGCAAAATACTCCTCTATTTTTTATGTCAGTTATTTCGCAACAGGTCTATTAAGTTTAAAATAAGTTTAACAATAGCATCGGCTAGGATATGCTAACGTGATTACTCTTGTATAAACTAGTTTTGCTAAAATTTTTACTTTTTGAAAATTTTAGCGTACACCTTGATGTGGATACTTTCCAGTTTTATCTCTAAAGAATGCTTTAATTTTTTCCATATCCTCTTCTATATTGCCAGTAGGATATACTACAGGGCCTACACCTGCTTCCTTTTTTGCATAATCTAGATACCCTAAAATAATAGGCACTTGTGCTCTCATAGCTATATGATAAAAGCCGGTTTTCCATCTAGGGGCATATTTACGTGTACCTTCTGGTGCTATGACAAGGACTAGTTTTTTACTTTTTTGAAACATTTCCACTAACATATCTACTTGTCTTACCTTGCCACCAGTGTTACTTTTTGAATCCCTAGCAATAGGAATAGCACCTATTCGTTTTAAAATTGAGCCTAGTGGAAAAAACATAGCTTCTTTTTTAACAGCAAACTTAGCAGACATATTTCTAATAAATACTATGCCTATCATTCCATATAAGGCATCCCAATTACTTGTATGAGGCGCAACAACCATAACTGCTTTGTCAAGCCCTGGTGGTAAATCACCCACAAGTTTCCAACCGAGCCATTTTAAAATGCGAAGAAAAATAGCACCAAGAATTCTTTTCATGCTAATGCTAATTAAAAAATAGTTAAAGTACTTTTATAAGATTAAAATAAAAGTTTAAAGTTACCTCTTTTCAATGAGGTAAGCCTGCAAATTCATATACTAATTTCCATTTTTAATCCCATTATAAAATAATTTATGCCTTAATTCATAAAAATATTTTACCTTCCACAATTTTTAAAGAAAATATAAATAGAAATATGGTTAGGGCATTGAAATTGTTTATAACATTCAGCAAATTGCATCTATTTACCATTAAGCATCTAATATCCATAAACAAATAGTAGAATAGTGAAGAAAATAAGATTAGAGATAGTAGGAATCTTTTCAAACCATCCACAAGAAGCTAACTTCACCTTATTGCTAGGTGAGGTATCAGGCTATCGTAAATTGCCTATTATGATAGGTATTGTAGAGGCACAATCTATTGCTTTAGCACTAGAGGGAAGTATTCTAGAAAGGCCTATTATGCATGATCTCTTTAAAGATACACTCATAAGAATAGGCTATACTGTAGAAGAAGCCACTATTGTTGATTTAAAAGATGAAGTATTCTTTGCTGAACTGCGTCTTGATAATGGCAACCAAACGTTAGTGCTTGATGCAAGGCCTTCCGATGCAATTGCTATTAGTTTAAGGTTTGGAGCCCCGCTCTTTATCAACGAAGCATTGCTCAGCCAAGTAGGTGGGATATTAATCCCTAAATCTGAACTTGCTGATAAAGGTTCTGAATTGGCTAGTTCGGATATACAAGCCCCACTTAGTGATACCATTATAACCAACCTTGAGAATTATTCTGCAAAATCACTTAAAGAGTTATTAACATGGGCAATAAAAAATGAAGATTATGAACAAGCAGCTTTAATTAGAGACGAACTAAAACGCAGAAACGAATAGACATTAGGCTAGTGTTATGAAGTACTTAACTGTATTGTTCTTTGCCCTAGAATTAAATAGTTATGCTTTTATATAATTACCACAATATCATTTAAACAATTATTTCAACCCTTTTTAGAAATTTAAAACTATGCATGTATTAAGTAATTCTAAGCATGTTACTTGGTTAACCCAGATGGGGTTAGACCAAATAGGAGAAGCATATTGGCAATTAGGTGTTCCGGAGCTAGTAGAACACGCTATACACAATTCAGAAGGTGTACTATCAGCAGAAGGGGCGCTTGTATGTAGTACTGGTAAATTTACGGGTAGATCACCTCAAGACAAGTTTATTGTAGAGGATGAAAAAACGCGAGATACCATTTGGTGGGGGCCTATCAATAACCCTTTTGATTCTAAACAGTTTGACGCGTTATATGAAAAAGTAACTCAGTTTTTACAAGGCAAACGAGTTTATATTAGAGATGGTTATGCTAGTGCTTTGCCTGAGTATAAACTGAATTTACGAACTGTAACTACGCAATCTTGGACAAATTTGTTTGTCAATAACCTATTTTTAAGACCCACCGACAAAGAGTTAGCAAAATTCTCTCCTGATTTTTTAATCCTACAAGTTCCTGAATTTCAGGCTGACCCTCATGTAGATGGAACTAAAAATGCAAATTTTACCATCATCAATTTTACTAAAAGGGTTATTCTTATAGGCGGTACTGGTTTTGCAGGTGAAATAAAGAAAGCCGTATTTACCGTATTGAACTATTTATTGCCTCAAGAGCACCAAGTTTTTCCTATGCATTGCTCTGCTAATGTTGGCGCTGATGGTAATACTGCCATTTATTTTGGACTTTCTGGCACAGGAAAAACAACACTTTCTGCAGATCCTAATCGCAGACTAATAGGTGATGATGAGCATGGTTGGTGCGATAAGGGTATATTTAACTTTGAAGGAGGATGTTATGCTAAAACCATTAATTTGACAAAGGAAAGTGAGCCGCAGATATTTGATGCTATCAAATTCGGTACTGTTGTCGAAAATATGCGCTTTCTTCCTGGTACCCGCACAATTGATTATAAAGATTCTAGTATAACGGAAAATGTAAGGTGTGCTTATCCTCTAGAATATATTCCAGGAGCTTTAACCCCTTCTATAGGTAATATACCTAAGCATATCTTTTTCCTTTCTTGTGATGCATATGGCGTGCTACCTCCCATTTCTCAATTAGATAAAGACCAGGCTATTCATTACTTCTTAAGTGGTTATACTGCAAAAATAGCAGGTACAGAAGCAGGAATAAGCGCTCCTAAAGCTGTATTCTCTGCCTGTTTTGGTGCTCCTTTTTTGCCACTACACCCAACGAAATATGCTACTATGCTAGCAGATAACCTTGCAAAATATGAGGTTACTGTATGGTTGGTAAATACAGGTTGGATAGGAGGAGGGTATGGAGTAGGTAAACGTATTGACCTTAACTATACACGTGCTATGGTTACAGCCGCACTCTCAGGAGACTTAGCAAAAGCAGGATTTGTAAAAGATGCTATATTTAACTTATCTATCCCTAATGCATGCCCTGAAGTTCCAACATATATACTTAATCCTTGTAATACATGGAGTAATGCTAAGGACTATGAATTAGAAGCACATAAGCTTATGGAAGCTTTTGCAAGTAATTTTTCATTGTATTGTAATTAGCTTTTTTAATCAACAAGCAAATATGGGATAGGATAACCTAGGATAATTCCTATCCCATAAAATGGTTAATATTTGTAACATGGTCACACAACCAAGTACCATGCAGATAAGCTATTATGTATTATATTAACTTACTTTACAATTTATATAAGCATATTTAGATATGCTTGAATATTAATTCTACCAAATTTATTTATAAAAAATATAGTTCTATGCATAATGCATGAGGTAGGCTTTTATAAACTCATCTATATTACCATTCAAGACACTTGCCACATCTGATGTTTCAACATCTGTTCTATTATCTTTGACTAGTTTATAAGGATGTAATACATAATTTCTGATTTGAGAACCAAAATCTATCCTTTTTTTAGAACTTGCCATTTTCTCTTTTTCAGCATTTCTTTTCTCTAGTTCCAGTTGATAAAGTTTAGATTTTAATATTTTAAGTGCCTTTTCTTTGTTTTGTGCTTGCGAACGTTCTTGTTGACATTCTACAATGATACCAGAAGGAGCATGTTTAAGTCTTACTGCTGTCTCTACTTTATTGACATTTTGCCCACCAGCACCTCCAGCACGAAACGTATCCCAAGTAATATCTGCTGGGTTAATATCTATTTGAATATTATCTTCTACAACAGGATATACATATATAGAAGCAAAAGAAGTATGTCTTTTACCGGCTGCATCAAAGGGTGAAATACGAACAAGCCGATGAATACCAATTTCTGATTTAAGATATCCATAAGCAAATATACCTGTTATCTCTAAAGTCGCAGATTTGATGCCTGCTACATCACCACGTTGGTATGCTAGCTCTTTAACCGTATAATTGTGTTTTTCTCCCCACATAATATACATTCTGGCTAGCATTTCAGCCCAATCTTGGCTTTCTATACCTCCTGCACCAGGATTGATCTCTATAATTGCAGAATTTTCATCTTCCTCATTTTGCAACATTTTTTTTACTTCAAGTGCTTCTAGCTCTGTTAACAAATTTTGGTAGGCTTTTTCTACTTCTGTTTCATCCACATCGCCAGCTTCATAAAATAATTGTGTTACTTCCAAAGTTTCTAGTAGGCTCTGTACATGGTCAAAAGCATCAATCCAAGTTTTTATGATTTTTAAATTGCGTAAGATTGTTTCAGCCTGAGAAGTATTTTCCCAAAAATCAGGCGCCAAACTTTTTGCTTCTTGATCTTGCAACAATTTAAGCTTGCTCTCATAGTCAAAGATACCTCCTTAAATCATTTACTCTTGATTTTATGGCTTTCTGATTTTCTAGTTTCATGTGTTTTTTTCGTGGATTTATTAATAGTACTAGTATTATTCTTAGAAATTGAATTATTAGTAGAGGCGCCTGTTTTAAAAAACACCTTATTGTTACTTAATAAATCTTTTTCTTTCTCATTAAATACACGTTGGATAATTGTAAGACTTTTTTGGTCTTTGGAAATAGTAGCTAGCGTATTAGTTGCTTTCCTTATTTCATGCCCAAACGAATATCGGATAATATACCGCATATTTCTGAAAAAGAAGCTCAAATCAAAGCTTTTTGTTAAAGAATCATCATAACCTTGGTAATATTCTACAAGCTTGGCAATACCTTGTGTATGAGTTCTAACAAAAGCTTTTTCATTCATTTTAAAGTATTCTACCCCCGGCGGATCTACATTAATGTTTATTTGCCTCATAGCCTTATTTAAGGCTTTTATATCTTTAAATTCAAAAGTTAACTTAAAATGTAACATGCCTTCATCATGTATATTAGTTACTTTACTAATACCTGAAATCTTTCCTAATGACTCACCAGTAGCCAAAAAAGCATCTTGAATCAATAAACTTACAAACTCCATATGGTCTTGTGCCATATACTTGCCTAAAGAAATCAGTCTAGAAGCTCTATCTAAGCTAAAGACAATTTCAAATTTGCCAGAACCATTCTTACGAAAGTGCGCAAATTCATAGAGATCAAAACCAAAATTAAGAGGACTGTTACAACCTGAAAATGAAAATATAAGGTATATGTATATAAAAAGCCTATTGATTTTTTTTTGCATAAAATTTGCCTTGGCTATTAATTAATATGTATGATTAACACTATAGCTGGTATGTTTAAAAGCTTTTCTTATTATAGCTATATATAATTAAAATGATAATGTAGTTAGTAAATCCTTATATAAATACATTTACTGCCGTTTATGTAATTTATATCTTTTTAGCTATTATGGCAATACTTACCTTCCTTTTTACACCTGTATATTTAAAGTTCTATAATACGCCTCATATTTTAATAGAAATATGAAGATCGGGTAAAAAGTTTAGAGTTAAACTTATACTCAATTAACAACTACTTTAGTTTAATACTTTAGTAGCATGCATATAAGGTAATAGTTTACATTTTCCAATAAGTTGTTGCTGTTCTCCTGCATAAATAAGGGCGCTGTCTGTGCATCGTTCTCCAACCAGCTTTTCAAAAAAGTTTAAATTTTTAAGAAAACTTTTATTAAAGGTAGCTGCTGCTTTTATTTCTATGGGAACAAGCTTGCTTCCAGTTTGAAATATCACATCAATTTCATGTCCATGAGCATCGCGAAAATAATATAGTTGAGAGTCTTTGCCCTGATTAAGTCTATATTTTATAAGCTCTAGTATTACTAGATTTTCTACTAAGCTACCTCTTAATGGATCACGTGCCATTTGCGTTGTATTTTCTATTCCAAGAAGATAACTAGCTAGTCCAACATCTGTAAAATAAAGCTTGGGTGATTTAATGAGTCTTTTTCCAAAATTTTCATAATAAGGCAGTAAACGAAAGATGATAAAAGAGCTTTCTAGTATTGACATCCACTCTTTAATTGTATGAGAGGATACTCCTACATCTCCTCCAATACCTTCTAAATTCAAAATTTGTCCAATTCTTCCTGCACAAATGTGTACAAAGCGCTGAAATTGACTGATGTTCTTAATATTAATAAGTTGGCGCAAGTCCCTTTCTACATAAGTTTGAAAATAGCTACGATAAGCTTTAGTGGGGTCAAGGTTATCTTTAAAAATTCTTGGATACCCACCTTTTAGCAAAGCTTCATCTAAAGATATTTCAATGTTTGCATTGTTCAGCTCTTCTAGGCTCATTGGAAGCAGTTGTAGTAATGCTGTGCGGCCAGCAAGCGATTGAGATACTGCTTGTTGCAGCTCTACCTGATGGCTACCTGTCAAAATATAGAGTCCCTTGCTAGGGTTTTCATCTACAATAACCTGAATATAAGAAAGAAGCTCTGGAGCACGTTGAATTTCATCTAATATCGCCCCATTGGGATATCGGTTTAAAAACCCACGTGGGTCAAGTTTTGCTATTTCTCGAATATCTATAGCTTCTAAATTTACATATGGTTTAGAAGGAAAAGTAAGCTTTACCAAAGTAGTTTTGCCCGACTGACGTGGGCCAAGCAGTGTAACCACTGGATAACTCTTAGCAAGCTCCAGTAGCTCGTTCATCATAAATCTTTTATACATAAGATTCGGACAATTTGAAGTTCAACTTCAATTTATCCAAAAAACTTATTCAAACAAAGAATTATGCTTATAAAAAATGCTATAAAGAAATGTTATGAAAAAGAATGTAAAGATTGTTTTAGATAAATTCTATTAAATTTGAACGAATAGGTACGAACAATTATATATTACATTTTTGGGGAATTTGTCTCCATTTACACATTGTAAAGGTTCTTAGTAAGAAATAAGCCAAGTTATTCTCAACTTAAACATCTCTTCTTAAAGCTATTTTAATCTTTGGAACGAGGGGGCCTTGGTTAAATTTTATCAATCTTTAAAATATCTTTGCAAAGGTTACAGCTTTGTTATTAGGACCTCTTATTTATAAATTCTTAAAATTTATCTTATAATGGCAAGAATAGACCTGCTGCGAAAGTAGAGTCATAAAAAAATAAAGGAGACTTTTGTACAATTTATAAAATGCAAAAAATAAGAATAGGCATTTAAAGTATAAAAAATGTAGGTTGAATTTTTACAAGAAGTAAATTTAACTCTCAAAAATCTAATACCTTTATCGATTCTTTCTTTCGCAGCAGGTCTATTAAGTAAGAAATTATACAGAAGTAATAAAGATGTCTATATTGCTGGTGTATGTGCAGGCATTGCTGAGTATTTTAAAATAGATGTTAGCTTCGTCAGAATAATATGGTCTTTTACCACTGTATTGTTTGGTGGTGGGCTTCTTGTTTATATAATAGCATGGCTGGTTGTTCCTCAAAGGCCTATTAAGGATGAAAATAACTTTAAAGATAAGATAATTATTATTGAATAATCGTTAATTAAAGTTCTCTCTTACCCAATTAACACTTTATCTTCTGGATACCTGATGCGCCTCTCCACAGTACCTGTAGTGAGTGCAAAAGCAAAAGTCAAGGGACCAACCTTTCCAATAAACATAGTAGCAATTAACAATATTTTCCCTATGGTTGGTAGGGCCGATGTAATTCCCATAGAAAGTCCAGCTGTTCCAAAGGCAGCAACTACTTCAAATAAAATAGCCATATAGTTATACTTAGAAGTACCCTCCAAGAATAATATAAGCCATGTAATTAACATAATGCTACTACATGCCAGTAAGATAATGGTCAATGAATGCATGGCTACTTGATTATCAATCCTTCTCTTTAATATATTAACGTCTTTATTACCTTTTAGTAAATTAACTATAGTCATGATGGCTACGGCAAAAGTATTAATTTTTATTCCACCACCTGTAGATCCTGTGCCAGCACCAATAAACATAAGCAACATGATAAAAGCTAAACTAGGAGGTAATAGGGTAGGAGTAGCAAGAGTACTAAAGCCTGAAGAGCGAGGAGCAATAGCCTGAAACCAAGCTGCACCTATGCGCTTACCCCACGATAGTTCGCCTAACGTAGCCGGATTACTGATTTCTACACTTAGAATGATTATGAAACCAACTAAGATTAATATGCAAGAAGTTAACAAGATAAGTTTACTATGCAACGATAGTTTTCTCCAGCTACGATTATAGTATATGTCTAGTAGAACAGTAAAACCTATACCGCCTATCATAGATAAGGTAGTAATACATATATTTACTAACGGAGCCCCTAAATAAGCTTGGAGGCTATTAGGATATAAAGACATCCCACTATTATTGAACGCTGAAATAGCATGAAAGATAGCCTGATAAGTAGCTGTTTTCCAACCTAAGGTAGACGACCAACATACCATCAAGATAAAAGCAAAAAAAGCTTCTAATATAAAGGTGATAAGGATAATATGCATGGCTAATTTTACCATGCCTTGTGTTGAAAAGGATTTGGTAGCTTCCTGAAGGAGCAAACGATCTTTTAATGTGATTCTTTTTCCTAGCAAGAGAGAAAACATAACACCAAACATCATGAACCCTAATCCGCCTATCTGTATTAAGAGCAGAATAATAAGTTGCCCAAAAACAGAAAAATTAGTACCAATATCTATTACGGTTAGTCCTGTTAAAGACACTGCAGAAGTGGCTGTGAACAGTGCATTTATCCAGCCAATACTTGTTTGAGTGGCAGAAGAGATGGGCAGAAAAAGTAAGATAGTTCCACTTAATATTACAATAGCAAAACCTATAATGAGGACTTGCTGAGGTGTCATAGAACGATTTTTAAGGACTAATTGCATGCTTAATTCTATCTCTAAGCTATTATGGGATATATTTTAACCATCTATGAACACAAATCATCTTCTAATAGGCTAATAGCCTTATATGTACCTATAACAACAAGCAGATCTCCTTCTTGAATGATATCACGTCCTTGGGGTGAAATATTAATAGCTCGTACTCCGTTCTTTTTTATAGCAATAACAGTACAACCATACTTTGCTCGAATTTCTAGTTCTTCTAGGCTTTTTCCAATCATCTTTGCAGAAGTAGATATTTCTACAAGGCTATATTCTGAAGATAATTCAATAAAATCAATTACGTTACTAGAAACAATATGATGTGCTACACGAATACCCATATCGCGTTCTGGGTGTACAATACGGTCGGCTCCTATCTTTTCTAATACTTTACTATGATAATCATTGTTTGCTTTAGCAGTTATTTTGGCAACTCCTAGTCCCTTTAACAATAAGGTTGTTAGAATACTTGCTAAAATATCACTTCCTATAGCTACGATTGCTTCATCAAAATTAGATACGCCTACTTCTCTAAGCGCATTTTCATCAGTACTATCTAGTTGTATGGCCTGAGTAGCCATCCCACTTGCACGGTTTACCTTTTCTTCTTCGCAGTCAATTACCATTACCTCGTGTCCAAGTTTCATAAGGGTTTGGGTAATACTTGTACCAAATCTACCAAGCCCAATAACAATAACAATAAAAGACTTTTTCATAAGTTAAATTTTGGGGTCTATATGCTAGCTCTAAATACTAACTTATAGATATGAATGCTATTTTGAGCATAAATATAGGATATTTACTTTGAGAAGATCGAAAGCTTATGGTTGATATAGCACTTTATTACCATTAGTTTTTTTGATAAAAGTTAGCTGGGTATGCTTGGCACAATCAATTCTTATTAGGCGATGTGAGCATTCCCAATAGGAAACCATATGATAATTTTATAGCGTCTATTATTTATTATATACCTATTTGACAACATTTAAAAATTGAATCTGTTGGTCGGCTGATAGTGTTACTTTTATAGGTTTGGTCCTATCTATAATATTAGCTAGAAGCACTTTAGAAAGCTCATTAAGAATACTGTGTTGCAATAGCCTTTTCAAAGGCCTAGTTCCGAATTGGGGATTATAACCTTCTTTGGCTAAGTAATCTATCAGTTGAGTGTCTGTTAATATCAAATCAATTCCATTTTGTTTAAGCTGCGCTCGAAGCTGATGTAGCTGAATTTCTACTACTTGCTTGATGATATTTTGAGAAAGAGGCTTAAACATAATAATTTCATCTATCCTGTTTAAAAACTCCGGGCGCATAGTCTTGCTAAGAAGTTCAAATACTTGGTTCTTAGTTGTTTCAGTAACTTTATCTAAGTTAGCGTCTGTAACACCTGTAAGGTTGTCTTGAATGATATGAGATCCTAGATTGGTCGTCATGATAATAATAGTATTTTTGAAGTTAGCTATACGCCCTTTATTATCTGTAAGTCTACCATCATCTAGTACTTGCAATAAGATGTTAAATACATCTAAATGAGCTTTTTCTATTTCATCAAGTAATACAACTGAATACGGCCTACGTCGTACTGCTTCTGTAAGTTGTCCTCCTTCCTCATAACCTACATAGCCTGGAGGAGCACCTATCAATCGGCTTACAGCATGCCTCTCTTGATATTCTGACATATCAATACGTACCATAGCATGCTCATCATTAAAGAGGAATTCTGCTAAAGCTTTTGCTAACTCTGTTTTGCCAACTCCCGTAGTCCCTAAGAAGATAAAAGAACCGATAGGACGCTTAGGATCTTGTAAGCCTGCTCTGCTTCTACGCACAGCATTAGCAATAGCGCTAATAGCCTCTTCTTGGCCTGCTACCCTTTTGCCCAGTTCTTGTTCTAAGTGAAGTAGTTTTTCTCGCTCGCTTTGTAACATTTTAGATACAGGTATGCCTGTCCATTTTGCGACTACTTCTGCAATATCTTCTTGGTCTACTTCTTCTTTTAGTAATGGAGCATTATGTTTTAGTTTTTCGGCTTCCTCTTGCAGTGTTTTTAGTTCTTTTTCTGCTTCTAAAAGTTTACCATATCTGATCTCTGCCACTTTACCATAATCAAACTCTCGTTCAGCTTTTTCTGCCTGTAGTTTGAGTTGTTCTATTTTTTCTTTTTGACTGGTAATATTTTTAATAACGTTCTTCTCATTTTCCCATTTAGCTTTTAGTATATCTCTATTTTCAACAAACTCTGCAATATTTTTGCTGATTTCTGTTTCTTTCTCTTTATCATTTTCTCTACGAATGGCTTCTCGCTCAATCTCTAACTGCATAATCTTACGCTGCAATTCATCCAATTCTGAAGGCATGGAATCTATTTCTATGCGTAGTTTAGCAGCAGCTTCATCTATTAGGTCAATAGCCTTATCAGGCAGAAAGCGGTCTGTTAAATAACGATATGAAAGCTGTACAGCTGTTATGATAGCATCATCTTTAATTCTAACACCGTGATGTAGTTCATACTTATCTTTTATGCCCCGCAGAATAGAGATAGCATCTTCAGGACTAGGCTCATCAACCATTACTGCTTGGAACCTTCTTTCTAATGCTTTGTCTTTTTCTATATATTTCTGATATTCTTTAAGGGTGGTAGCGCCAATTGCATGCAGTTCTCCTCTAGCTAACGCGGGTTTAAGTAGGTTAGCAGCATCCATAGCCCCCTCACCACCACCAGCACCAATCAGCGTATGTATCTCATCTATAAATAAAATAATTTCACCTTCTGCATCAGTTACTTCCTTAATAACTGCTTTAAGCCGCTCTTCAAATTCTCCTTTGTATTTAGCGCCGGCTACTAATAACCCCATATCTAATGATACAATGGTTTTAGAACGAATGCTTTCTGGTACATCTCCATCTACAATACGCTGAGCCAATCCTTCTACAATAGCCGTTTTACCAACTCCAGGCTCCCCTAGTAAGATAGGGTTATTTTTAGTTCTTCTAGAAATGATTTGTAAGACCCTTCTTATTTCTTCATCTCTACCAATAACAGGATCTATCTTGCCAGCTTTGGCTAGATTGTTTAAATTTTTAGAATATCGCTCTAATGATCTGTATTTTGCTTCGGCATTTGGCTCTGTTACCCTAGTATTGCCACGTAATGCTTGAATAGCTTGGATTAAGGGCTTCTCTGCCATACCTACTTCTTGTAATAAATTAGCTATTTTTCCTTGGGTAGTAACTAAGCCTAACATCAAATGTTCTACTGCTACAAACTCATCTTTAAATATTTTAAGGTAGGAGATAGCTTTATTAAGGATGGACTGAGTATCATTAGTAATATAAGGTTGTGTACCTGAAGCTTTAGGATAATTTTCAAGGATTGCTTGTAGCTTTATTGACAACTGTTGCCGGTTAACTTGCAGTTTATTTAGCAAGAAACTAATGTTTTGTTCGTCAGCCTGTAGAATAGCTTGTAATAAATGACCTGGTTCTATGCCTAGCTGTTGACGTTCTTCGGCTATTTGTATGGCAGTTTGGATAACTTCTTGTGCTTTGATGGTATAGTTATTTAGATTCATAGTATGCCTTTTTTTAAGGTTTTCATATCTAAATTTTAAATTATCTACTCACTTCTATATATATATATAATATAAAAGAATAGTCAGTAGTCTTCCAGCTAAAATAAAAATTTTTATTGTAAATGGACAATCTATTGTTTCGCTAAAAATACCATATGGCAATACCTAATAGATTTTTAATAAGTATAATGTAAAATAGAGTATTCTTATAGGTAAGCCTTTACTTGGGGAAAATGTTACTAAAACAGTTGAATGCCAAATATGGGAAGAAGCAGGCTTAAAAATTAAGGTTATGGACTTTGGCTTTATAAGCCATCCACATGAAAAAGAGTTAATAAATTAATATATGAGTATATGCTACAGACTCATTACCTTCTATTAAATAACACTTCTTTACTCAACTGTTCTAACTCGGCTGCCATATTTTCTAAACCTAACTTTCTGGCCAAGGGCACAAAGTGGTCTAATGTCTCTTGAGAAATATGTTTACGCTTGGCTACTGAAGAGTGAAATTGAATGGTGCGCATATTATGCAATCTATCCGATAATTTAATCAAAGCTGCTCTAGGATCTTCATAGTTTAAAATCCTTGCTAAGTTTTCTTGATCAGTTAAACTTACTCGACGTCTATGATCTTCTAAATTCGTTGCTTTAGCTACTAAAAATTCTACTGTTTTTCCAAATATCATTCGGATGTGTGTCAGCGATAAACTTGTATCTTCTACTGTATCGTGTAGCAAAGCACCTAAAATGGCATCTTGGTCCTGTGAATATTCCAGTAAAATCAAAGCTACAGTCATAGGATGTGTAAAAAAGGGCTCTCCTGATTTTCTTTTTACACCGCCGTGATACCTTTTGATAATGTCTAAGCCTTTTTGAATAAGGCATATATCTACTTGAGTATCTCTGAGCTTTTCCATGAGTTCATTTTCTAATTGTATGGCTAGTGGATGACTTATCTCTTCTGGGTCAGCAGTTGCAGGTTCTTTAATAAGCTCCATGACTTTACCCCGAATCTCTCTTAGTTTAACAGGTAGGACATAGATGTGTGTATCGGTTGATTTCTCAGCAATATATCCATAATGTGCATCAATGATACGTGCATTTTCTATCAGTAAAAATTCATCTTCCTGCTGAGGAACCCAAGTACTAGTTTTAGCAGGCTCTATTTTATAAAAGGGTAGGGTAGTGGGCAAAGTTTGTCTGGTAGTAACTGTTATTTTTAACCCTTCTAGTTTGCGGGTATAGTTTTGTATATGAGCTATCTCATGACCTAGCCAAGCATCTTCTACCACAATAGAAATAGGGCTATGAGCTGTATTATAGGGCTGTATATAGTTGATTGCATTTAGTAAAAGCTGTTTCAGTTTAGAGAAATCTGTTTGTAAGGAAGCCTGGTTAGTAACTTTTCTAAACAAAAGCTCAACGTGCTCAGGTTCTTGTAATTTATAGAGGTCTGCTAATGCTTGCTGCAATTCATCTAGGCTTACTGAAGTAACATCTAAGCGCATATAGTCGGTCATATGGTAGATGGCTTGCTTCATGTAAGCTGTAGTTACCTCATCAAAGATAGCCACTTCATCTGGCTTAAGTTCTTGTAAAAGGCGTTCTCTGTATTTAAGGGTTCCAATTAGTTCTTCGCGATTTTTTTGCTGAGCTTCACTAAGCTGCTGGTTACGCAACAGTAGTAAATCAAAACTCTGTTCATTTCTACGTGCAAAGATAAGGCTGATAGCTATAGAAAACAGGCAAACATACATTAGTGTATATATGCCATAAATATCTAGTGTAGGCAGTACACCTATACATTGTGTATAAAACCATACACCTAAACTTGTACCTACTACAGAAAGTATTAAAAAAGTAGCCCAATCCACTAGCACAATAAGTAGGGTAATACCCAAAGCTATGTTAACCAACCATTCTACCTTGCTGCCATTAATTAGGAACAGTAAGGTAAAAGAAAAAGGCACACAGTATAACAGAGTTAAGTACCAGTAAATAGGGAAATATTTGTTAAGCCAATTATTCCAATATGGTTTTAAAAGAAGACCTACGCACAAAGAAGCACCAATTAGCTTAATAATAAACAACCATGCATACGTATCTTCTATATTCTCTTGTGTACGCATAAAAAAGGGCACCATATAATGGAAAGTCATAAAAAAGGCAAATGCCGTATAACTAGCACCATATTGAGCCACCTTTTTCTGAGAATAATTAAAGATATGCTGAGGAAGGGATAGATAATAAGATATTTTTTTTCGTGGATTGTCTCCTAAAAATTGTACAGGCATATATGTAGCTAAGCTAAACTATTAATTTCACGTTTGACAGTTACAAATCCTTTATATTGAATATAATGATTACCAAAAAAGCTAATAGCATTCATAAGTATAGTAAAAGGAATAAACAACAGCTCAGGTACCAATAATTTACCAAATAAAAAGCTAATAAATGTAATAATAAGAGGAATAAAAAATGATTTAGCACATGTTTTTAGACCCATAATACCAGCTATAAAGGGAATGGTAAGTACGATAGCAATAAATTCTGTACTTATATTAATTATCTTTCCTAAATCCATACACGTATGTTGTATGATATAGGGCAACAGCCCGTACATTAATGCAATGCACAACGCTACTAGTCCCAGACAAAATGTGGTATACTGGCTTAATTTTAATTCGTTGATAGTATATTTTTTCTTTGCTAATAAAGGTTTTAGTACGTCATGGGCTGCTAGTATTCCTGCACTGTGTAAAAAGGAATTTGCTATAGATATAATAGCAGCTAACATAGCTATACTAATAATTCCCTTTACACACAGCGGGAAACCATCTCCAAACAGATATACAAATACTTCACTACCTTTTTGAGGTGCATTTTTATCTCCTATAGTTTTAAGTGCTATAGTAGCTAATCCAACTAAAGTAAGTAAAAGATAAAAGGCAATTAGGTAAAATACTCCTATATACTGACTTTTAGCAAGTTGCCGCTTATCTTTGGCCATAAGCATACGTTGTGTAAATGGGAAAATAACTAAAAAAGAAGGGAATATAGCCCATAAACAGTGTACTAAATAACATTTCCAGCTAGTATTATGAAAAATTTTAAAAGTATTTGACGGAAGTTTATCAAATACACTACCTATTCCTCCTAGTTTGTGAATCAGTACATTAGCCATTAAAGATGTTAATATGGTAATTATTACAAAATGTATGACATCGGTAATAACTATGGATTTCATTCCTCCTCTAGCAGAATAGATAACTAAAAAACTTCCTCCTAATGCTATGGCCCATTGTCTAGGTATATGAATAAATTCGCCTATATGGCCTATTAACATAATTTGTAAAATAACAAAGGACAAGCAATATAAAGCTCCCATTAAGCCTGAACATATACGTGCTATATTACCATAGAGTTTTCCCATGATTTCTGCCGATGTTAAGCACTCTTCAAAATAAAAAATCTTAGGAGTTACAAAACGTGCAATCAACAAAAAGCTAATAATGGACTGGCAGAGAATTGTAGAAATAACTGGCACCATTCCGTCATCAAAAACATATTCTACATAATCTATGGCTTGCGTAGCTGCAATAAATGTAGCCAGTATGGTCATTGTTAATATACCAACCCCATATGCCCTATTAGCAATTGCATACTCTTTGATATTTTGTACGTTTCTACCTATCCATAACCCTATTAGTAAAGTTAGCAATAAGAAAGTACATACGATGATAATATCTATACTCAAGTAATTCATATTTAGATATACTAACCGTAACTATATTTTAAAATGAGCTATATAAAGTATATTAAAACGCTAATTTTCACAAGATGATGTAGAAAACTTTGAGCTATATTCTAAATATGTATCCTTAAATAATTACTAAGCAGCAGATTTCTATTGCCGCGCAAGTAAAGCATAAGTTGACTATACACACATGTACTTTCACACGGATATTCATCCAACAAAAGCTTTAATAATATTATCAATAGAGGTAGATATATTATGCTATCCTAGTAGTTTTACGTTGTACTGTTACAAATCCTTTATTTTGGATGTAATGAGTCCCAAAGAAGCTAATAGCATTCATAAGAATATTGAAGGGTATAAAGAATAAATTGGGGACAAACCATTTTCCAATAAAAAAGCTGATTAGCGTAACAACCATAGAAATAAAAAAGGATTTAGCATCTGTCTTTAAGCCCATTATACCAGCTATAAGCGGAATGGTAAATACAATAGCAACAAATTCTGTTCCTATATTAATTCCTTTTCCTAGATCTAACCCTCCGTATTGCATACGTGGTAGTATTTTATATACTAATGCTATACCTAAAGCTATTATTCCTAAGAATAGTGTAACATATTGAGTTAATTTTAAGAAATTAATAGAAGGTCCTCTCTCTTTACATAAAGGTTGAACGATATCATGTACCACTAAAAGACCTGCAGCATGTAAAAAGGAATCAGCAGTGGACATTACAGCAGCCAATAACCCTGCGCCAATAATTCCTTTGAGTCCTATAGGAAAATAATTTTTGATTAAGTATATAAACACTTTACTACCTTGCTGGGGCATATTTACATCACCCATATTTTTTAGAGCAACTGCAGCTAATCCAATTAGAGTAAGTAATACATAAAATGCTATCAAGTAAAATATGCCTATATACTGGGTCTTAGCAATTTGTCTTTTATCCCTTGCCATTAGCATACGCTGCATAAATGGAAAACTAACAAGAAAAGCAGGGAAAAGGCCCCATAAACAATAAACTAGATAAACTTTTAAACTCGGATGATGAATAAAATTAAAATTATTAGAAGGAACATAAGTTATTATGTTCCAAATACCTTTTACCTTATGAATTAATACATTAGTTACTAAAGGAATAATTATCATAACCGTTATAAATTGCATTACATCTGTAATAGCTATTGCCTTCATACCGCCTCTAGCAGAATAATATACTAGAAGAGCTCCCCCGAACAAAATACTCCACTGGCTAGGAATATTGATAAAATCTCCAATATACCCTAGCCAAATAATCTGTAGAGTAGCTATAACTAGGCAATAAAATACCCCTAGTATAGCTATCCATATCCGGGCTTTGCTACCATATAACTTTCCCATAACTTCTGCCATAGTTAAGCACCCTTCAAAATAGTATAAGTTAGGAGCTATGTAGCGAGCAATAAATAGAAAACAGATAATAACTCCACAAAAAAGTATAGAAATGAGAGGTAAAATTCCATCATCAAACACGTATCCTACATAACCGATTGCTTGATTGCCTGTAATAAAAGTAGCTAACATAGTCATTATCAATACACCACTCCCATACGTTCTATTAGCAATAGCATATTCTTTCATTGTTTTCACATTCCTACCTGCCCATAACCCTATTAGCAAAGTCAGCAATAAGAAAGCATATACAATAATAGCATCTACACTAAAGTAGTTCATATCTTTATTATATTAAGCAAGGTTATACTTGAAAGATGTGAACACAAGCTATATTAAAACACTAATTTTTGCAAGATAATGTAGAAAACTTTAATATATATTCTAAATATGTATCCTTGAATAATTACTAAGTAGCAGATTTCTATTGCCGAGAAAGTAAAGCATGTGTTATAAACTGTACTCACATGTACTTTCACTTGGATATTTATCCAACAAAAGCTTTAATAATATTATGCTAACCTAGTAGTTTTACGTTGTACTGTTACAAATCCTTTATTTTGGATGTAATGAGCCCCGAAAAAGCTAATAGCATTCACGAAAATATTGAAGGGTATAAATAACAATTCGGACAAAAATATTTTACCAAAGGTAAAGCTGATAAAAGTAATGATTAAGGAAGTGAAAAAGGTTTTAGCATCTGTCTTTAGCCCCATAATACCAGCTATAAGCGGGATGGTAAATACAACAGCGACAAAATCTCTGAGTATATTTATCCCTTTTCCTAAATCCATGCTTCCATACTGCACACGAGGCAATATCTGATACATTAGCCCTATACACAATGATATCAATCCAAGAAAAAGTGTTGCATATTGACTTACCTTTAAAACATTCACATTATAATTTCTTCTTCTAATTAAAGGTTGTGCTAGGTCATAAGCTACTAAAGTTCCAGCACTATGTAAGAAAGAATCTGCCGTAGACATAACTGCAGCCAACAATCCTATACCGATAATACCTTTAATACCTACAGGAAAATAATTTTTAACCAAATATATAAATACCTTACTACCTTGTTGGGGCATATTTACGTCACCCATTGTTTTTAAGGCTATAGCGGCTAAAGCAATTAAAGTGAGTAGTACATAAAATATTGTTAAGTAAAATATGCCTATGTGTTGGCTTTTAGCAATTTGTCGTTTATCTTTTGCCATAAGCATACGCTGCATAAATGGGAAACTGAGTATAAAAGATGGAAAAAGAGCCCATAAAGAATAAACTAAGTAATGTTTTAATGCAGGATTATAAATGATTTTGAAAGTGCTTGCTGGAACTTTATTAAAGATATTGCTAACTCCTCCCACTTTATGTATTAATAAATTAGTAGACAAAGATACCAAGATAGTAACAGCTATAAAATGTATTACATCAGTAATAGCTATTGATTTCATACCACCTCTAGCAGAATAGACTATTAGAAAACTACCTCCTAAAAGCATAGCATATTGGTTAGGTATATTAATAAGTTCGCCTATGTAGCCTATCCATATAATCTGCAAAATGACAAAAGCCAAGCAATAAAAAACCCCTAATACAGCCATCCAGGTACGAGCGATAGGTCCATATAACCTTCCCATAAGATCTGCTAACGTCAAACAGCCTTCAAAATAAAAAATTTTGGGGGTGATAAAGCGAGCAATTAACCATAAGCCAATTATAGCCCTACAAAAAATTGTTGAGATAATAGGAACAATTCCATCATCAAACACGTATCCTACATAACCTATTGCTTGAGAACCTGTGATAAATGTAGCTAACATAGTCATTGTTAATACACCTGCTCCATAAGTTTTATTAGCAATAGCATACTCTTTCATTGTTTTTACATTCCTGCCCACCCATAACCCTATTAGCAAAGTCAGCAATAAGAAAGCATATACAATAATAGCATCTATACTAAAGTAGTTCATATCTTTATTATATTAAGCAAGGTTATACTTGAAAAATGTGAACACAAGCTATATTAAAACACTAATTTTTGCAAGGCAAGCGAGTATAAAAAGCAGTGTTGAGTTTCAACTTGAAAATTACTGATATCTGACTAGGTTTAAGCCGCTATTTCCATGGAAGACAAATGCGGGTACTTTCTCCATAAAGTTTATCCATAATTTCGGCAGCTGTTAAATTTCCTTCAAAATGATAAATGTTGGGGGCTATATAGTGGGCAATAAAAAAGAAATTTAAAATTACCCCACAAATAATTATAGGTAAGGTAGGTAAAATACCATCATCGAAAATATAACTTACAAATCCTATTCCTTTGGAACCAGTGATGTAAGTGGCTAATATACTTATTGATAAAACCCCTGTTCCATATGATCTATTAGCAATAGCATATTCTTGGATAGATTTAACATTTCTATCTGCATACAACCCTACTAATAAGGTAATCAGTAAAAAAGCATATATAATGCAGGCATCCACACTCAGATAATTCATAAGAAAATGATGGGTTGTACTAGTAGGACATTAAGCTAAATAGTTTAGTAAACTTTTGACAGGAAATTATTAAAAACTTTATGCTTGCTTAGTAGGTGAGGGTAGTATGAATTAACTTTTGAATTGTTTTTATAGGCCACAAGAGTGGTGTAAGTAAGTCCCCATCTTTATTATTCCTAATTGATAACTTCTTTAAAAATTAGTATATTTAAACAATAAGCTTCTTTCAAGATTCCATTCAATACCATAAGATTCTACGCAAGCATAAATACAATTAGTTTGTTTTGAAAGGATTTTACTACAAATAGACAATCAAACATCAAAAAAATACATATGGCTATATTAACATCTCCTGTTACTTCTGATGACCACATTAGAGGCAATATAAATGCTCCTATTACACTTCTTGAATATGGAGATTACGAATGCCCATATTGTGGACTGGCACATTCCATTACTAAACGCATACAAAAACATTTTGGAGAGCAACTCAGATTTGTATATCGAAATTTTCCTCTAACAAATTTTCATCCTCATGCAGAAATAGCAGCAGAAACTGCTGAATTTGCAGGAGTGCATGGTTATTTTTGGGAAATGCATGACCTTATATATGAGAATCAGAAACATTTAGATGTAAATGTGTTATTGGAATTAGCAAAGAGGCTAGAATTATCCGGTGATGAGTTATTACATGCTCTCAATAATAGAACATACTTACTTAAAGTACAAAACGATGTTCTTACTGGCGAACTAAATAAAGTTCATGCAACTCCTACATTTTTCATAAATGGACATCTTCATAAGGGGCCCTATGAATTTGAAGACCTTGTTACTGCTATTGAGCAAGTGGCAATAAACATCTAATATTAAGATAATACTTAGTATTTCAAATATTTTATAATTTCTTAATAAGATTGTTTAAAGTGCATTAGTCTTGTGGTCTGTGTTAAACAGACCACTTTTATTTTAATGGAAATTAAAAGAGAATTTTTAATTTTACGTTCTAGATAATTTTGCTTTATTTCTTGCTGCTAGACATTCTCCTCTCCGTCTGTAACTTATTGATTATCAAAACATTCAATTAGTTAAGTTAATCTTATTATAAAGGATCTTGAACAACTCAACACAGCCAAGCACAGCTAACCAAGTAATAACCCGACAACTATTACCAATAGTTTAAACTAAAAGTTTATGTCATAATTCCTAAGCACTTCGTTTAGAGATACTTTAGAGTCTGTATGCTGATTTCTTTTTCCAATAATAAGGGCACAAGGCACCGAATACTCTCCAGCAGGAAATTGCTTAGGATAGGAGCCTGGAATAACAACAGCGTTTTCAGGAACATACCCACGATATTGTTTAGGTTCACCAGCTTCAGTTACATCTAGTATACGTGTACTAGCTGTTAAAGTAACATTTGCCCCTAATACAGCTCCATGTCCTATTACTACTCCTTCTACCACAATGCATTTAGCTCCAATAAATACATCATCTTCTATAATAACAGGTTTTGCCTGAAGAGGCTCCAATACTCCTCCAATAACAGCTCCAGCGCTTAAATGAATATTTTTACCTAATTGAGCACAGCTGCCTACAGCAGCTCCTATATCAATCATGGTATTTTCGCCTATATATGCGCCAATATTTACATAAGAAGCCATTAAAATAACACCTGGCTTTAAGCAACTACCATATCTAACCACTGCAGGAGGCACTACTCGTACGCCTAGCTCTTTAAAGTTGTGCTTTAAAGGAATTTTATCATAGAACGACAGTTGGCCGATTTCCATTATTTCCATTTCTTGTATAAGAAAGTATAGCAAAACTGCTTTCTTAGCCCATTCATTCACTTGCCAACCTTTATCAGTAGGCATAGCTATACGTGCTTCACCTATGTCTAAGGCACCTATTATGTTTCGTATTATAGCTTGTACATCGGTCTGTTTAAGTAATGTCCTGTCTTGCCAGGCATTTTCTATGGTTTGTATCCAAGTTGAATGAGTCATGACTTGTTAAGTTAACATTTCTTGTTTGTAAGTGGCTTAAAAGAAGCTAAAAAAACAGTAGCTAGCAAGTATATAAATGTCCTTTTATTGACTTATATTTTGTCGGCAAGCAATCTTCTTGTGTCCTGAAGAATATAGTAAAAATGCTAATATATGTATTAAACTATAAGTTTAATAATATTATTATAATATTCTCATTATCATATACTTATATTATGTCAGCAAATAAAATTTGGAAAGAAATAATTTAAAATAAATTTTCAACTTTGGAGGTAGCTAAGCATCTATTTAGTCATGCTTTATGGCAAAAATTATTGGTAAAAAAAGAACATGATTTAAGTTTACTTAAATCATATTTAGGCAAACCTAAATATATTAAGTCTACCTAAATTAATTTTTAGATCTACTTAAAATATATTATTATTGTTAGTGTTTAGAGCAAAAATGAGCTTATGCAACTCAGTCATTCAGAAGAAAATTATATTAAGGTGATTTACCAGCTTTCTCATGGAGGACAACAGCTAGTAACAACTACAACTTTAGCACATGCCTTACATACTAGCCCAGCAGCAATTACAGATATGATCCAACGGCTACACCAGAAAAACTTAATTGCGTATCAAAAATATCAAGGCGTAAATTTAGCTCCATTGGGGAAAGAGCAAGCCATGCAAATACTACGAAGGCATAGATTATGGGAGGTATTTTTGGTAAAAAAGCTTAGGTTTGCATGGGACGAGGTAGAAAAGGTAACCGAAGAGCTCGAGCATATTCACTCTGATCATCTGATACAGCGACTAGATGATTATTTAGGAAACCCTACGCATAGTCCACAAGGGGAACCTATTCCAGATAAAAACGGACAAATAAAAACACAGCCGCAAATGGTACTTAGCCAATTAGAAGTAGGAAGTACAGGCATTATTGTAGCTGTAAAAGATGGATCGGCACCTTTCTTACAATACCTTAGTAAAAAAAATATTTACCTAGGAGCCATGGTTAAAGTAATAGAAAAGATTACCTTCGACCAGTCTATGGAGATAAGTATTGATGGAGGAAATAGTACCAATGTATCACTAAAGGTAAGTGATAATTTGTTAGTAGTATATCAATAACCTTTTATATTTTAAGTATTAAAATGATGTGGCAACCACTATTACTTAGCATTTTTACTGCCTATAGGTTAGGAATATTAAGCATTATTTTTTTTGTAAGTGTTTGCTATAAAGCATATGCTCAGCCTCCCCTCAAGATAGTGGCCACCACAAGTATTATAGGAGATGCCATTGAAAATATTGTAGGCGATAGTGCACAAGTCATCAAACTTATGGGGCCTGGTGTAGACCCTCATGCTTATAAAGCCACGCCTAAAAATATACAGCACTTAAGCCAAGCAGATATTATTTTTTATAATGGGTTGCACTTAGAAGGCAAGATGGCCGATGTATTAAAAAACTTTAGTAAACGGAAAGCAGTTTATGCAGCTAGTGATGGAATTGACCCAAGCCAGTACTTAGGTGACCCAGAGTTTGAAGATGGCTTAGACCCTCATATTTGGTTTAACGTAGCACTTTGGAAACAAGCTGTGAAATATATGAGCAAACAGCTTCAAAAAGCAGATACTTTGTCTGCTGCTTATTATAAAGCTAATACAAAACGCTATCTCAAACAGCTCGATGAACTTCATGAGCATATACAAAAGTCTATTCAAGAAATTCCCAAAATACAGCGCATGCTTATTACTGCCCATGATGCCTTTACTTACTTCGGGAAGGCTTATGATATAGAAGTAAGGGGCCTACAAGGAATATCTACAGTGGGGGAATGTGGCCTTCGAGATATTACAAATTTGGTAGAATTGATTATACAAAGAAAAATTAAGGCTATATTTCCTGAAAACTCTGTTCCTAACAAGCCGCTTAGAGCAGTTGTAGAAGGCTGTAGAAAACGTGGTCATGAAGTTGTACTAGGCGAAGAGCTTTATTCGGATGCACTAGGAGAAGTAGGAAGTTGGGAGGGCACTTATATAGGTATGGTTAGTACCAATGTTAAAATTATTGTTGATGCACTTAAATAAGAATGGATAATCAAAACGATACAACACCTTTATTAGCCATACAGCACTTATCAGTTTCTTACGCGCAAAAGCCTGTGCTGTGGGATATTAATTTAGAATTACCTAAAGGAAAAGTTATTGGTATTATAGGACCAAATGGTGCGGGAAAGTCTACTTTTATTAAGGCTATTATGGGCCTAGTTCCTATTGATAATGGTTCTATTAAAATTTTTGGTAAGTCCCTAGAAGAAGTTAGAAAACAGGTGAGCTATGTACCACAACGCAATTCGGTAGATTGGGACTTTCCTGCATCGGTATTTGATGTAGTATTAATGGGAAGATATGCGCATTTAAAACTATTTCAACGTCCCCGTCAGATTGATAAGGACATAGCTATGCAAGCATTAGAACAAGTGGAAATGGGACACTTAGCACAACGTCAAATAGGACAGCTATCAGGTGGCCAGCAACAACGGATATTTTTAGCGCGTGCTCTTGCACAAGAAGCAGACTTATACTTTATGGATGAGCCTTTTGTAGGTGTAGATGCAGCTACGGAAAAATCAATTGTCACCCTGCTACGCGAATTGGCTAACCAAGGAAAATCTATTATTGTAGTACACCACGATTTACAAACAGCTTCTCAGTATTTTGATTGGGCTGTACTCCTAAATATGCGTTTGGTGGGTGTTGGTCCTGTACAAGATGTATTGAAGACTAAATTATTGCAAGCAACGTATGGAGGTAGATTAACCATTTTAAGTGAGGTAGGAAACATCGTAGAAAAAGATGAGTTTCCCGCTAAAGAAACATACTAAGAGGAAACATAGGTATATAGATATATAAAGTTTATCCATTAAAAAGCTTAGCATCTTGCATAATTTAGAAAAGCATTTAAACAGTTGTAAATGACAAACTAACTTGATATTCTATCTAACGATAAATATGTACTTTTACAAAATCTTACATAAGCACATTAACTTCCTTAAATATTCTTATGCATACTTAATGCTAACAATAGTATTTATGCAATGTGAGTGTGCTCAAAATCCAATTTTACCACCAGATCTTCCCGAGAATTCTCGTACGTCACCTGCTGATAATAGAGAATCTCCTTCAACAAGTGACCCAGACAAGCCGGCATCCTCATCACATGCCACAGAGCCAATAAATGATTTAAATGATAGTATTATTTCAACCATCCAAGATGATTTATTAAGAGATACTGTAAAAGCTTTAAAAGTAGGGAATAAAGAGAATTTGCAAAAAGGTAATGCCACAATCTATCGAATACTATCTGCTGCTGTTAAAGAACCTCGGAACAATGTACCTATTTTAAGATATTTATTAGAGAGAGGAAAGGTAAATGTGGATACACCTATTGATTATGGAGCCACTGTTTTGGTTGAAGCAGTATCAGATGCCCCAGATAGCTATAAGCATGAAGTAGTTAAATTTCTACTAGAGAATGGTGCCAATCCAAATACGCCTGACGAATATAATAGAACACCATTAGACGCGGCTATATATTGCCATAACTTAGATGCAGTTCAGCTCTTAGTCGAAGCTGGAGGCGATTGTAATGCTGTATGTGGTGAAGATGGTTATAGACCTCTACACCAAGCAGCTTTCAGAGGAAATATTGATATAGTAAGATACTTATTGGAGCAAGGAGCTGACAAAAATTTACTTAATAATAAAGGAAAAAGGCCATATCAATGTGCTTATGACCCTGTTATAAAGCAATTGCTTACTCCATAAAAAAGATATACAGTAAAAAATATGAAAACACTTCTAGATTTTTTTACTTTATCAGATCCTAATATTCGTTATGTAGTATTAGGAACCATGCTGCTTACTAGTAGTTCAGCTATAGTAGGAACTTTTGCTCTACTTAAAAAGAAGTCCTTACTTGGAGATGCTACAGCGCATGCTGCTTTCCCTGGCATATGTATAGCTTTTATGCTTACTGGTACTAAGCATTCAATTGCCTTAACTATAGGTGCTTTTGTAACTGGGTGGATAGCTTTATTACTTATAGATATACTTATTAAATATTCAAAGATTAAGGAGGATATTGCTACAGCCTTATTGCTTTCTGTAACGTTTGGTATAGGTACCTTACTACTTTCTATTATTCAAAATACATCTAATGCAGCACAACTAGGACTTAACAACTATTTGTTTGGCAAAGCAGCCGCCTTGCTAGGCGAAGACTTATTGATACTAGGTATACTTAGTATAGCTATTTTACTAACAGTTGTCAGCTTTTTTAAAGAATTTACCTTGATTGCTTTTGACAAAGCCTTTGCTGAATCAATACATATGCGGGTAAGTTTATTAGAATTCTTATTTACTAGCCTTATTGTATTAGCCATTGTAATAGGTATCCGTGCAGTAGGTATTGTACTTATGGCAGCCATGCTTATTACTCCAGCTGCAGCTGCTCGCTTTTGGACAGATCGGCTAACAAAAATGATAGGCTTAGCAGCACTATTCGGAGCTATATCAGGATTATTGGGTAGCTTCATTTCTTACCTTTTTCCTGGAATGCCTACAGGCCCTTGGATTGTACTTATTGTTACTGCTATAGCATATACTTCTTTTCTTTTTGCTCCCCATAAAGGACTGTTGGCAAAAAAGTTACGTCAGTATAAACATCAACAAAAGATATTACAAGAGAATATATTAAAGCTATTTTATGAGATAGGGGAGGAGAAAGGAGATTTTTTTGGAAATTGGTCTATTGAAGAGCTTATGCAACATAGAGCTATACCCCGCAATAAACTTATAAGGGGGCTTGTATTCTTAGAGAAAGTTAGTTTCCTATATTATAAAGGAGACAAATGGCGCCTGACAGGGGCTGGAAAAAATGAGGGAGAACGGATAGCACAGCGACATCGGTTATGGGAATTATACCTAACTAAATATTTAAAGACTAAACCGGCTTATATTCATGAAAATGCTGAACTCATAGAACATGTACTTACACCTGAATTAGTTAAAGAACTAAATAAATTGTTAAACTAATTTTCAAATAAAAAAGCAGTTATTAGCTTATTTACATTTATTGAAGCACATAAAAAATTTAGCAAAAATATTTTATAACTTTATACACAGATATTTATTTTTAAATACGTAAAAGATATTGAAAGGCTGGCTAGTATATAAAATAATAGCTAAACAGATTTATTCTTATTCAAGAAGGTCTCTTTTGAAATCTGCAGTTTAAGTAAAATTATAGCTAGGTTTTATAAAATTTCAGCAAAAGCTTATTTGATAAATATAAATAAAACTATTTTGATACATCACTTAGTATATCCAATGAAAAGTTTAGGCAAGTATTGCCTTTTCTTGCGTTCTATGTTTTCTAATAGAGTAGCATGGAAAACTTATTTTCAACAGACTATTGACGAATGTATCAACATAGGTATTCGCTCTATTACAATTGTTTCCATTGTTTCTATATTTATAGGTGCTGTAACTTGTATTCAGATCAGCTATAATCTTAAGTCCCCTTTTGCCCAAGATTTCTTGGTAGGGTTTGGTGTACGTAATATGGTTATATTAGAATTAGCTCCTACGGTAATGGCTATTATATTTGCGGGGAAAGTAGGCTCTAATATTGCCAGCCAGCTAGGTTCTATGCGTATTACTGAACAAATTGATGCTTTGGAAGTCATGGGAATTAACCCAACTACTTATCTGGTACTACCTAAAATCATCGCTAGTATATTCATGTATCCATTACTAGTTATTTTATCAGGTTCCTTAGCTATTTACAGTGGATATTTGGCTGCAAAATTTGTATTAACCATGGCAGCTGAAGATTATATATATGGAATCCGTTTTATGTTTGAACCTTATACTATCCAATTTGCCATTTATAAGTCAATAGCTTTTGCTTTCTTGGTAAGTTCGATTGCTTCTTATAAAGGTTTCTATGTGTTTAGAGGAGCTGTGGCAGTAGGGCAAGCAAGCACAGAAGCTGTGACTAATAGTTGTATTGCCATTTTAGCAGCTGATTATGTATTAACCCAATTGCTTTTGTAAACTTTACATTAAATAATGATTAAATTTGAGCATATCAGTAAGGCTTTTAATGGCAAAGTGGTCTTAGATGACATCAGTAGCCATTTTGATCCTGGAAAGATAAACCTTGTTATTGGTACAAGCGGTACTGGAAAGAGTGTGCTGTTGAAATGTATTGTAGGGCTTGTTCGGCCGAGTTATGGCAGTATTACTTTTGATGACCGCGATATGGTAGGAGGTAACAGAGATACTATTATTAGTATCAAACGAGAAATAGGTATGTTGTTTCAGGGAGGAGCACTTTTTGATTCTAAAACAGTAGAGCAAAATGTAATGTTTCCACTAAACATGCTAACGGATATGCCTAAAAGCGAAAAGCTAGATCGCGTAAATTTCTATTTAAACCGAGTAGGATTGAGTAATAGCAACAAGAAATACCCTAATGAGCTTAGCGGTGGTATGCAGAAAAGGGTAGGTATAGCTAGAGCAATGGTTAATAATCCTAAGTATTTATTTTGTGATGAACCTAACTCAGGACTAGATCCTAAAACATCATTATTAATAGATGAACTAATACAAGAGCTTACCTATGAATATAATATAACTACTGTAGTAGTAACGCATAATCTAGACAGTATATTTACACTAGGAGATTATATTATATTTTTAGATCAAGGCAAAAAAGCTTGGGAAGGAACTTCTAATGAACTTTTTCATAATGAAGTACAATCACTTAATGATTTTCTTTTTGCAAGTAAGATGATGCAGATGATTAAAAGCCATATTTAAAATAGCAATATTTTTATAATAATAAGAGAGATTCTTACCTTATTCGCTTGGTCTATTTTATATAAATTATTAGCTTATTATTTATCAAGCAAACTTTATATTATTCAAAACTATATCATGCACCTACAAATCATAACCCGCGATAAGCAAGTTTTCCAAGGAAATATATCTAGCTTAACAGTGCCAGGTACGGCAGGCTGTTTCCAAATACTAGCAAACCATGCGCCTATAATCAGCACTTTAGAAAACGGGAAAGTCATTTATAAAGATGAAAATGCACAAGACCATGATTTAATTATTGAAAGAGGTGTGTTATCTGCTTATAACAATCAAATTAAATTGTTAGTAGAAATAAAAAAACACAAAAACTAATTTTGCTTACTACCATTCCTACCATCTGCTTTTACCTACCATTCCTACTCATTTTTATGCTAGTGGCTATATATGTAGAACGTAAGCTAGCTGCCTTTATACAAGATCGCTTAGGGCCTATGGAAGTAGGCTATAAAGGTACTTTGCAAACACTGGCCGATTTAATAAAACTTTTAAAGAAAGAAGTAATAATTCCACAAGCTGCCAATAAACCTCTATTTGTACTAGCTCCTATTTGGATGCTGGTTACTGTAGTAACAGCTTTCATAGTATTACCTGTTAGTAATGCATGGCTAGGGACGCCTACTAGCATAGGGTTGCTATTTTTATTAGCTATGCTTTCCCTAAAGACGATAGGAATATTAGTAGCTGGGTGGGCATCTAATAATAAATTTGCACGCCTTGGTGCAATTCGTGCAATGACGCAATTTCTTGCTTATGAGATTCCTTTAGGACTTAGTGTATTATGTGTAATTGTAGTTTGTCGTAATTTGGATTTAAGTGTTATTTCTTTTCAGCAAGGGCTTGATGTATACAATATGTATCAAGACAGTATTCAAACGGCCTACTTTTTGGGTATTAAAGGTTTAGATATTTCCCATATGGGTGGTTTTCTCACTTGGAATCTCTTTCGTATGCCAATTCTGATAATAGCCTATTCAATATTTTTTTTAACATCACTAGCTGTTAGCAATAAAATACCTTTTGACCTAGCCGAATCAGAGTCAGAACTCATTACTGGTTATCATACAGAATACTCTGGAATATACTGGGCATGGATAATGGTTTCAGAATATAGTGCCTTGTTTCTAATGAGTATTTTCGGAGTTATTTTATTCTGGGGAGGATGGAATACCCCTTTACCTAATATAGGACCATTAAAATTGGCCCTGTACACCAATGGATATCCTACTACATGGCTAGGTAATATCTGGGCTTTTTTTTGGTTGTTTACAAAAGCACTAATATTTGTTTTAATACAACTCTGGGTTAAATGGACGTTCCCTCGTTTACGTACAGACCAACTTATAAGGTTATGTTGGTTATATTTGATTCCTTTAGGATTAAGTTGTTTATTAGCAACCTTGTGGTGGCAATTGCTTATCTTGTAATGCTACTTATCTAGGAGACATAAACATGCAACTAAGAATACTCTTGCACGCTATTCTGCGCTTGGGAAAGGCGTTACGGCTTACTTGTCAGCATTTTGCTAAGAGTATTAAGGCTCGCAGCAAGGCAAATAATTCCATATACTTGCAACAAGAGGGAAACAGCATAACATTACAATATCCTCATGAAAAGCTACCCGTTCCAAGCCGTGGCCGTTATAAACTACACAATGCTATTGACGATTGTATTGTATGTGATAAATGTGCTAAAATTTGTCCGGTAGATTGTATAGAAA